>Ga0210396_10005081_pt1 | contig 12786 bp, 10 predicted proteins | sample IncBWH17OmetaG_FD_155466 | JGI IMG/M metagenome (GOLD analysis project Ga0210396, IMG submission 155466) | Forest soil microbial communities from Barre Woods Harvard Forest LTER site, Petersham, Massachusetts, United States - Inc-BW-H-17-O ...
TCGCGCTCCGATCTCCTCGAACCCCGTTTGTGACCAATATTGTGCGAATGGAAATTTCATCGAGAACGGCAAAGGGCGCATTGAGACAAGGCAGGCTCGATGGCTGCCAACCTGTTCAACCGTTCTCACTCGCTTTTGTGACCATCATTTAATTGTTCTTCCAGTTTCTTCGCCCATTTGGGTGCGTTTGGCTTGAGTCCTTGAATATCGGAATCACCAAACACTTCTGAGAGCATCCGCCCGGTATTCACATCATAAAGCTGAAAATCGCCAACCTCAGGACCATGAGTTAGTCCCCATACAACGGCAACCTTTTTCCCTCCATCGACAAATGCCCAGGACCAAACCATTTGTCCTTGCTGTATGCTCCGAATTATCTTTCCTGACCGATACAGAACGAGGACCAGCGGAACTGCGTAAGAAGTGCCGACATTGTCAAAGGTTTCAGTCCAACCCATCGTTTTCTTATCCTCGGCCAGTTGCGGGCCGGAAATGCCTTCCTGGTTCTGTACAATTTCTCTGTCTGTACTCTCTTTTTTTGGAGGGAGCTTTTGGACTACATCCAGACCATCACTATAGATGATATGCAAAGGCCCTGTTTCATAAGCTGATCCGGGAGCAGCCTCCTCGACGTAGTATTTGACAATATAAGATCCCGCAGCCGGTGTCAGGTTTGCAGAATCTGTTTTGTGTTGAAAGGCTTCGTCTACTTTTTGTGCGCCAGCCGCCAAGGGCAGTATCATCATTCCAGTAAGTAATACAAGCAAGACGACACCATAGATCGTTGAAAAGAATCGCGTTGACACAGAAGACATCTTCGGGTCCGTGCCGAGCAGTTCTTGCATGCTAACGTCCTTTCTCACTCTTAAGATGGACAGTCGTCCCTCCAAGTGAACCAGCACACCTCCGTAGAGAAGGCCTAACCGTTTAAGCCAGACGGCGGGCGATGAGGAACCAGCCGCGCGGGTCTTCGCCCGAGAAGGCTCCCTGCTGTCTATACTCGGGGCGGATTTCCAGGCGCACGGGCTCGAGGGATTCGATTTCCCAGCCATCGCCAAAGGCGTGGCGCAACTCGGACTGCGAGACGCGTCGCGGTCCTTCCGTTCCCGGGGTGGCGTCGCTGAAACAAAGCAGGAACACACGCCCCCCGGGATTGAGCACGGTCTTGAGCCCGCGCACGTAGCCAATGCGGTCCGTGTCGGAAAAAACGTGAAACAGGCCGGAGTCCAGCACGTTATCGAAGCGTTCCGTCCACTCATCGAGTTTTAGGGCATCTTTGACCAAGAACTTGACGACGAGGCTGCGCTCGGCGGCCTTGCGCTGCGCCGCCGCCATAGGTTCCTCCAGGAAGTCGAAACCGGTGGCAGCATGGCCCCGTGCGGCGAACAACAGGGCGTGTTCGCCGGTGCCACAGCCTGCATCGAGAACCGACCCGACGACCTTGTCGGCGGCCGCGTGGAACGCAGGCTGGGGCTTGCCGATGTCCCAGGGCGGGCTGCCGGCGTAGGAGCTGCGAAAGTGTTCGCGGTCGTGGGTCAAGACGTTGTTCGGGAAAAGACTTCTCTTAGTTTAATACATACAGTGAGCTAAAGCGGATTGGTTCCAATTGTTCTTAATTTAGACTTCCTCTTGGAAAGTCAGCACATGGGAAGTGCTCGCGATTCCTCCCGCCAGCCTACCGGAAGTTACTTCGGGCCAGAAGTCCGGTTGCAGGAAATGAGGTGTAACGGAGCACTCTGCTCTCTCTTGGATCTCCTCGAACCCCGTTTCTCGCCAACTTCTTAGTTGCTGACGATTCAACCACAATGTTCTTCAGCGAACGACTGTCCCTCGGAGAATTTAAGAAGCATGTTGAAATGAGTCGCGAACAGAAAAGGGCGAGCGATTCAGGGGCCTTAGGAATTCCTGTGGTTGACCTCCCGGTAACCAAATTCCGATCTCGGCCATCGAAAAAACGAATAGCACGGAAGCGAAAAGATGATTTGAACCGTCTATATGGATTAAGTATCATTCACTCTTGTGAGCGTATCCATGCCAATGACCGCTGCCTGTTGTCGTCTGCAAATGACGGCGAGGGCCGCTGTGTCTTGTATGGGTGAAAATCCAGCTTTGTAAAAGCTCTTAATACAAGATTTTAGCCAACCCACCGCCGGAACTCTGGCAGGTGGGTTTTTTGTTTTTACACGGAGTTCTATGACGCAAATATCAGAGGTCGAGCTACGGAGATCGACGCGGGCTTTCGCCGGCAGTGATGGAATCGGTACGCAGATCCCAAGGTGCTTGAATCACCTGAGGTCGCTGGAGTCAGAGAGCATCCACATCCTGCGCGAAGCAGCAGCTGAATTTGCGCGCCCGGTGATGTTGTACTCGATTGGCAAGGACTCATCCGTGATGCTGCGTCTGGCCCAGAAAGCGTTTTTTCCGGGCAAAATTCCGTTCCCTCTTCTGCACATCGACACCAGCTACAAATTTCCGGAAATGATCGAATTTCGTGACACGTATACAAAGCAAATTGGCGCGGAACTTATCGTACACAAAAACCAGGCGGCGCTGGATACCGGAGCCAATCCTTTTTTGTTGGGAACGCAAAAATGTTGCGGCTTTTTGAAGACGAGAGCGCTGCTCGATGCCCTTGCGGCAGGAGGATTCGATGCGGCGTTTGGAGGGGCACGGCGGGATGAAGAGAAATCGCGGGCCAAAGAGAGGATTTACTCGTTCCGCGACCCGCTGGGGCAATGGGATCCGAAGAACCAAAGGCCGGAGCTTTGGAATATTTTCAATTCCCGGATTGACAAAGGAGAAAGCATCCGCGTTTTTCCGCTTTCGAATTGGACGGAGTCTGACATCTGGCTGTATATCCAGGCGGAGAACATTCCTATTGTGCCTCTCTATTTTGCGAAAGAGCGCGAAGTGGTGCTGCGAAATGGATCGATCGTATTGATCCACGGCGCAAAAGAACTTTTGCTCGGTGAAAAAACGCTGATGCTGAAGTGTCGGATGCGTTCGCTGGGATGCGTACCTTGCACGGGAGCGATACGCTCAGAAGCGGACACGATTGCGAAAATCGTTGAGGAAATGGTGTCCTTTCGACGTTCGGAGCGCGAGAACCGGGCGATCGATCACGATGAGGAAGGCTCGATGGAGCTTAAGAAACGGGAAGGGTACTTCTGATGATCTCCACGATGCAGGAGAGACCGCGCGGAAACTCAGAGGAGTTCTTCCGACAGGGTATGGAAACGGAGCTTCTTCGATTCACCACGGCTGGCAGCGTCGATGACGGCAAATCAACGCTGATTGGGCGGCTCCTCCATGACTCCAAAGCAGTCTACGAAGACCAGCTCGCTTCGGTGAAGAAAAGCCGCATCAACCGTTCCACCGGTCCGGTCGATTTTTCCCTGCTGACGGACGGATTGCGCGCGGAGCGCGAGCAAGGCATCACCATCGATGTGGCCTATCGCTATTTCGCGACTCCACGTCGGAAATTTATCATCGCGGACACGCCGGGGCACGAGCAATACACGCGCAACATGGCAACTGGCGCGTCCACGGCGGATCTTGCCGTGATTCTAGTAGATGCCACCAAGGGGATACTTGCACAGACACGGCGCCACGCGTTCATCGCTTCGCTGCTGGGGATACGCAATGTTCTCGCGGCGGTCAACAAAATGGATCTCGTCGATTACCGGGAAGATGTTTTTCTGGGTGTTGAACGGGATTTTCTGAAGTTGGCAGCACAACTTGGAATTGCGCACACACAGTGTGTGCCAATCAGCGCGCTAGAAGGCGCGAATGTCGTCGAGAGAAGCGAGCAGACGCTTTGGTATCAAGGACCGACACTGCTCGAACATCTGGAGACTACTCAAGTCACTGCGGTCGATTCTCTCGAGGGTATTCGATTCCCTGTGCAAATAGTAATTCGCCCCGATGCTACGTTCCGCGGATTTGCCGGCCGCGTTACCAGCGGAGTGATTCGTCCAGGCGACAAGGTTGTGGCACTACCGTCTGGGCGAAGAACGCGGGTGCGTTCGATCGTAAGTTACGACGGCGATCTGGCAGAAGCGTTTGCCCCAATGCCGGTGACACTTCAGTTGGAGGATGAGATCGACCTCAGCCGCGGAGACATGCTTGTGTCACCCGAGAATGGCCCCCGAGTGTCGAGGAGATTCCGCGCCATATTGGTCTGGCTGCACGCGACTCCGCTGGAAGTAGGCCGGACCTATCTCGTGAAGCACACGTCCCGCCAAACAAGAATTCGCGCGCTACAGATTCGCCATCGCGTGAACGTGAATACCTTCGAGAAGGAACAAGCCACTGAGCTAAGCATGAACGAAATTGCATCGGTCGATTTTGAAGCTCACGTTCCACTTTTCTTTGATCCATATACCAGCGCTCGAGCAACGGGAAGTTTCATCCTGATCGATGCGGTTTCTAACGCTACCGTCGGCGCTGGGATGATTCAAGAAGATGTGCACGACCGAGAAGGGCAAGAAGGCCTGGGGCTTCCGTCACTGGACATTGTTGCGACAGGCGTTCGTGTGGAGGCGCGCTACGAGCGGCACGGGCACTATCCTGCCACTTTCTTGCTGGAGAACCTGCCAGCTCTAGCGTCCCGGCTTGAGCGGGCCCTCTTCGAGAGAGGATTTGAGGTACTGCACTTAGACGGAGCCGCAGTATCGCCCGGTGCACTCGCGCAGACGATTCGGGCAATGCTGGGGATTGGGGCCGTTTCTATTTATTCCGGAGATGTACTCGACGCCGAAACGAAAGAGCAGCTAGTTGCTGACGTAAGGGTCAAGTTGTTCGAGCTTTTCCGAGAAAACGAAAACGCCAATGATGAAGAGGTATTCCGGCGCGCCTTGGCGCTGGCAGAGTCCTTGCGTTTCGCAAATCCGTAAGGCAACCAGGAAGAGGCAAACTAAATGGACGTGGATCATCTCACTCTGGAATTGGAAAGCCTTGCGCCTGAGCAAGCGCTCGAAACAGTGCTGGCGGCGAACCCAATCGCGCGTGTTTGCCTGACCAACAGCTTTCAAGCGGAAGACATGATAGTGATGCATCTTCTGCGAAAGCGCGTTCCGGGCATTGCCGTGCTCTTTCTCGATACTGGGTATCACTTTCCGCAGACATACGAGTATCGCGATCGAATGACCAAGGAGTGGTCGCTCAATCTCGTTAACGTGCTTCCCGCGCAAACGGTTGCTGAGCAGGAAGCGGTCTTCGGTGTTCTGTATCGCAGCGAGCCCACTAGGTGTTGCCAACTGCGAAAGGTCGAGCCGCTCATGCGCGCGCTTGAACCTTATGACGTCTGGTTCACGGGATTACGGCGCGAACAATCCCCCACGCGTAAAAATCTGAAGAAAGTGGCAGTTCACCGTCTGCCGACGGGCAAGAATTTGTGGAAGGTGAGCATTCTCGCGGACTGGAATTGGGAGCAGGTGTGGCAATACGCGGTTGCCAGCGGAATCCCTCATCTGCCGCAATACGACCAAGGATACTTCAGCATCGGCTGCCAGCCGTGCACCGCTCTACCATCTGATCCTAATAATCCCAGGTCCGGCCGATGGGGCGGAACGAAGCTCGAATGCGGAATACACACTTTCTCCACTCAGGTAGAAAGATGAACTTCCTCATCGGATTCCTTATTGCCATAGCTGTCGGATTGACGGGCATCGGTGGGGGAAGTTTTACGGTTCCTGCATTATTACTGCTCGCTGGGCTTACCGCAGGGGAAGCCGTGGGAACAGCCTTCTTGTTTGCTGGCGTATTGCGTTTGATTGCGGCGCCTTTCTATCTGGTGGGGAAGCAGATTCATACACGTTACCTTTGGCTTTTGCTGCAAGGAGCAGTCCCAGGTCTGCTTGCGGGCACTTGGGCACTGCGCTTTTTGAATCGAGATGCGGGGAGTCCAGTTGTAATTCTTCTGCTCGGTGTGCTCCTTGCGGCCTCGTCGAGCGTGACATTTATCAAACGAGTACAAAACCCCACGTTCGCCGGAAAAAACTACCGCTGGCTTCCGTGGCTCGCTCTTCCGATCGGAGTGGAATCCGGATTTTCATCCGCAGGCGCTGGAGCGCTGGGAACGGTTCTTTTACTGAACTATTCCGAGATGACGCCAGCGCAAGTCGTTGGAACGGATCTTCTTTTTGGGTTGGTGTTGGCGGTCATAGGCAGCGCTTTTCACTGGAGTTTTGGTTCCATCAGTACGCCAATACTTTTCCAGCTTCTTGTAGGTGGCGTACCTGGAGTCGTGCTGGGGTGCTTGTTGGCCAGGAAAGTTCCTGCACACAGACTGAAGACGGCTGTCGCGATAGTGGCGATTTTCGCGGGATTGCAGCTGGTGTGGGCCGGAAGCCGATCGTTGGCCGCAAGACGCGCGACCAACGTCGCGAAGATCACCGGGCAGGCAGGTGTTGGCCATGCGCGCTAACCAAGTTCATTTCACTTCCAAATTGTTTCTGGTTGAACCGTCGAAAGTAGCTGCAACACCACTCTTCGTGTCCCGCACAATCACTCGCTGTTGTCCTTGTTGTTGACCCTTCCTGATCAGTTTGCCCATTCAACGGCAGGTTTAGCCTGCCACTGTTCCGAGACTACTTCAGGGCCGACGCGATGCGTGACCCAAGCACCACAAATCTATTTCGGAGAAAAAAGATGCAATTTCGAAAAGTTCGAGGTCTTGATGCAGGGCGTGTTTTCCGGGTTGGACTTTTGATGCTTGGCATGTGGGCGAGCAGCCCGATTGCTGGCTTCGCGCAGCAAGAAGCCTCGATCCAGGGCTTAGTCAGCGATGCGTCTGGAGGGGCTGTCCCGAGTGTGGCCATTCGAATCAAGAATCTGGAGACGGGAGCGCAACGCAATCTATTGACGGATCCGGAGGGGCGCTTCGACGCGGCTGCTCTTCCGGTCGGGCGTTATGAGGTATTGGCGGAAAAGAACGGCTTTCGCACGGAAGTGAAGACCGGCATTTCTGTTGTGGTTGGCCAGCGAGAAACGGTGGATATAGTGCTTCAAGTTGGCGACGTTCGGCAGACCGTCCAGGTGGAATCGGCGCCAACTCTGGTCGCGATCACAACGGAAGATGATTCAGGGCTTGTCGGCGAACGGCAGGTTAAGGACCTTCCTCTAAACGGCCGCAGCTACGATCAGCTGATGACACTCAATCCAGGAATTGTGAACTACACTTCGCAACGAGCCGGGGGGATCGGAACTTCGAACTCAGTCGTTGGCAACATGTTTTCCGCTTCCGGCCGCCGGCCACAGGAGAATCTATACCTGTTGAACGGAGTCGAATTTACTAGTGCGTCGGAGATTAACAACACACCCGGAGGAGTCAGCGGGCAACTTCTGGGGGTGGATGCTGTACGCGAGTTTTCAGTCGTAAAGGACACATACGGTGCGGAGTACGGCAAGCGTCCCGGAGCGCAGGTCAATATCGTTACTGCTTCGGGCACGGACGACTTGCACGGCAATGTCTATGAATTTCTGCGAAATAGCGCGCTGGACGCCCGAAATTTCTTTGATCATGGCGATATCCCGCCGTTTCGACGCAATGAATTTGGCGGCTCGCTCGGTGGTCCGATCCGGAAAGACAAGACGTTTCTGTTCGGAAACTACGAGGGCTTCCGGCAGAATCTTAGCCTGAGCGATCTGACACTCGTGCCGGATAATGCTTCGCGGGCCAGCGCTGTGGCAAGTATTCGGCCGCTCCTAGCTTTGTGGCCCGTGGCCAACGGGCCGGAGCTATTGACCTCCACAGGGACAGCGAGCGGGATTGCAGAAGCGTTTAGCAACCCTTTGCAGACAATTCGCGAAGACTTTGGGACCGCCAGGCTGGACCAGATCTTCACGGACAAGGACTCGCTTGCGGCCGTCTACACGGTTGACGACAGCGAGGCACATTCGCCCACTGCCAATCCTTTCACTCTCGTGGATATCCTCTTGCGAGAACAAGTAGCCAGTCTCAGCGAAACTCACGTATTTTCCCCCTCGCTACTCAACACGGCGACGTTTGGTTTCTCGCGTGGGCGTTTTTACTTCAATAGCGGGACTACGGTAAATTTACCTGGCTGGGTACATCAGGTCCAGCCCGTCGGTGCAGTCGTGGTTGGCGGAGGTACCACACTGAATGGTGCGTCGCAAATCACAAACGGCGGCACCAACGCCGGAAGCAATCTCAGTGCGGTGCGAAATCTATACACGGCGTCTGACCAGGTATCGTTCAGTCACGGCAAGCACGTATTCAGTTTCGGCGGAAGATTGCAGGACGTGCAGGCGAACGATGTTTTGCTCCAGGACCAGTACGGCCAGATTTCCTTCACCAACCTGCAGACATTTTTGCAAGGAAAAGTGAGCACATATACATACGCTCCGAGCTTTACGCCCTTGTCGTGGCGTTCGCTTGAGAGTGCATTTTATGTAGAAGACTCGATAAAACTAAGACCTTCGCTGGAGCTTCGCATAGGGTTTCGGAGTGAGTCCACAAACGGATGGAATGAGGCCTACGGGCGAGCGTCAAACTATTTGTTTAACTCCAGTGGAGTCATCTTAACCCAATCAGTTGTCGGCAATTCCGCCTTGGCTGTGAACAATGCAAAGTTTCTGCCCGCGCCACGGGTCGGTATCGCCTGGTCTCCTTTCGCTTCAAAAAGGACCGTCGTTAGGGCGGGATTCGGACTGTATTACGCACTCCTTGATAATCTGAGTTACCGGCTCGACCAAAACGGTCCTTTCAACACCGTGTACGCGGTCAAGAATATAGCCTTCTCCGGCATCGCACCGGACACGGTGTATTCCGATACCAAGGTGATCCCCAGTGGAGTGCAGCCGGACCTGAAAACACCGACCGTGGAATCCTGGAGCTTGAAAATTGAGCAACAACTCTCTTCCAACACCTCATTAGGCGTTAGCTATGTCGGTTCACATGCCTACCACGAATTGCTTTCTGTCGATGCAAACCTGCCAACGCCGACGATTTGCCCAGGGTCGCCATGCCCCGCAGGCTATCTGGCAGGGGCGTATTACTATCCGACGGACGCGGCGCTTGCCAACAATGCGGTCTGGAACTCGACGAGTTGGTTCTCCGAGGGCATTAGTTCATACCACGGGGTTGCGGCCGATGTGAACCGCCGGTTCGGCCATGGATTGCAATTCCGAGGAGTGTACACATTCTCGAAGGCCCTCGATGATGGCGACAACATGAACACCAGCGTTGCAACGAACTCTCCGGCCTTCGTTGCGAATCCATTTCAGCCAAAGGCCGATTATGGACGGGCTTCTTTCGACGTGCGGAATTCAGCAGTCATTAACGCCACGTACGATCTTCCATTTGGGGCTGGCGACACGTCTCGCGAGCATCCCTGGCTGCAGCGGCTGATTGGAAGGTGGCAACTCAGCGGAATTCAGACGGTGCAGTCCGGCCTGCCGTTCACCCCGCAGTTGTCTTACAACCCATCCAATGACGGCGACACTCGTAATCCGGTGCGGCCGTCTTGGAATCCTAATTTCACGGGCCCGGTGATCCTTGGCGGCCCGAATCAGTATTTCAATCCCAACGCGTTCACCCAGCCGCTGCCTGGAACCTATGGCAACGTTGGTCGTAACGTTTTACAGGGCCCGAGTCTTGTCGAAACGGACCTCTCTCTAACCAAGACGTTCCCATTTTCTGAGCGGCTCAACCTGCAATTCCGCTCCGAGTTCTTCAACATCTTCAATCACACGAACTTCAATGTGCCGAATCCAGTCGTCTTCGCGTCCGCGACGGGAGGACCGTCACCTACGGCCGGACTGACTACCGCCACTACCACTACCTCCCGCCAAATTCAGTTCGGGTTGAAGTTGATGTGGTGAGGCGATTCGCCGATCTGTCAGCTGTCAATTCTGGCCACGGCGGAGGAACGCGCAATGCACATGCGGGAAGGGTAGCGAGCTGAACCAGGTTCCCCCGGTTCCTTCGAATAGGTCTGCTGCATGCCGCACGGCAGATACGACACTTGGCTGCGCGACTTTGAAGCGGTTCAGAAGTCCTAGTGATGTATCGGAAGCGCGCATCAACAGAAGAATCAGGATAAAAGCGGGATGCTCTGGCGCGCTTTCGATACATCGAAAGTCCGCTTCTGGGAAGTTCGAGTGAGCAAGCCATTCCGTTAAATCGTCGGTTCTTCGGGCACCGGCCGGAGTCAAGAACTGGAGACTTACCCCTCGGGCTACTGCGGGCTACTGTTTTTCGCCACTTTTTGCGCTTCCTAGGGCTTCGCGGGACTTCGCAGCGCTTCGCCCGTAAGTTCTGAAAGCTCGCGGTAGTCGCCAACTTCTAGCCAGTCGACCAAAAGTCAGGTCTCGCATGGCCAAAACGCTAGCCGTTGGGGCCGCCGCGTGTTGTCCGCACTTGCTGTCCTTGGGTTAGCTTACGTATAAGCGCCACTTCTTCGGGTTTGTATGGCGTTCCGTCGTTGCGAAAAATTTCGTGGAACCACACAGCCGGTTCGCGATCGGTGTAGGGATGTTTCCACGAGTCCCAGGGAAGGTACGTTTGGGTCTTGCCGGCCACAAGGCCCCAATTGATGGCGGCGACGTGATATTTCTTAGCGATTGGCAAAGATCCTTGAAACGTGCTGCCGTTGCCGCGGGCCATATATTCGGTGCAGATCATCGGCCTGTGATAGCCCTGAAGCCAGTGGATGCGCTCTTCAAATTCTTCCGGCTTTCCGTAGTCATGAAAGGAAAGCACATCGGACATCTCAATTTGTATTTTCTCCATCGTGTCCAACTGGTCTGGAGACGACCAGCCGTCTTTCCAAACTCCGCTGGTTAATGGCTGCTTTGGGTGAACCGAACGCGCCCAATCGTATACCTGTGGCAGAAGCGCAACCACCAGCGCAACTTTGTTTTTTGGCTCCAGCTCTTCATAGCTTCCATTGTTGGTGTTATCGGGCTCGTTCCAGAGATCCCAACCCAGAACACGATTGTCATTGGCAAAGGCTCCGACGACACCCTCCACGTAGGCTTCCAGTTGCGGATATTGCGTGGGATCTTCCAGCGCTCGGGCGCCCGGACTCTGAACCCACCCGGAATTGTGCACACCGGAGCGCGGCTCACGCTGTTTCCCTAGCCTAGGGTCTGGATCCCAGCACGAATCGAACAAAACGAATAGCGGGCGAATCTTGTGTTTATCCGCGATCTGAAGAAATGTCTCTATGCGTTTTTGAAAGCCCTGGGGATCCTGCCGCCAAGGAAGATCATGAAGGAAAATGCGCATCGTGTTCAGGCCAATCGTTTCGGCCCAACCGAGTTCAAGATCAATTCGCTTCGGATCGAAGGTATCGGCCTGCCACATTTCGAGTTCGTTGATAGCCGTAGCGGGAATGTAGTTGCTACCCACGAGCCACGGCTGCTTGGCGTACCATTCGGCAGCCTGTTTTTCACTCCATCGTTCTGCGTGTTGCGGGGACCGGGCGTGCACCAGGCTCGACAGCACCAGGACGAGGAGCGCTGGTACCAACTCCTTACTCCATCTTCGATTGACCATTTTGGTTCCGCCTCCTACAAATTATTTTCAAAGTCACCTGTGAACGTTATTTGAGCGATCCGTCACTATCCGCGGGCCAGATAATGCATTGCGCTTAACTCGCGCAGACGCGCTGCCGCAGCCTCAGGGGTAATGTCGCGCTGAGGCGACGCAAGCAGTTCGTATCCGACCATGAATTTCTGTACCGTAGCGGATCGCAGCGGGACTTCGATGCACTTTACGTGGACAAACCGAAAGTTCGTGGTGGTACAGGAGAGCGTCGCATTTTCCCTTGTAAAACGAGGCATCCCCAGAAACTGGGGTTTAAGTCCCCTCTCTCCCCCACAACTGCAATCATCAATAAACTGCGGCTATGTTATTTGGCTTCTTGCCTGTTCTGCTCTGAACTTCGCCCAGCGCGCTTTAGTAGCTCGAAATTCTCGCCCCAACCGCTTACGCGTGAACCCACTATAATTGACAAGTGCTTCAGTCCGTCGTTCCCGCTGGCCGCCGGCAAGCTGTTCGACCCCGACAGCCCATTTGGACATCTTATGGCGGAATTAAACGCGACGCTATCGCAGGTGGCTTTGGCGTGCCTTGCAGCGATTATTGATGCCCTGCCGCGCACTGCGCTTTGGCCGTTAATGAAACCTTGACTTCTTTAAAATTAGGAAGTAAAAGAAACAAATCGAAAGCACTCGAAACCTGCTCCAAGGATCCAAGGAAGGGTCCTATCGAGGCTGCGCCGCTCAGGGAGTGTTTGCGCATGTACGCGTGTGTGGCAATGACGTTAGCTTCTTCGATTGCTCTACATGCGCAATCCACATACACGGGTAAACTTTTCGAAGAAGTTACGGATTCTTCGGGAGAGATTATCGTTGCCGCCAAAACCACGCTGACCGACCAAGCCTCGAGTGACATCGCCCGGGCAATCCGTGCGTCCTAGACTGGCCTCCGTGGACCTGCCGACAATTTTGGAAGGCAATGGTTTGAGCCGCATACCGACGATTGACTTGTTGCGTTGTGCTCAGAGATAAAGGAAACAATGCAGATTTCGGTTGGCAAACGAAGAGGTCTCGAAGCAGTTTCCGATCATCGCGGGGTAATCGCTGCGCTGGCGATCGACCAGCGCAGCGCGTTGCGAAAACTCTTTTCGGCCGCTATGGGTCTGGAAGCCAGCCAGGTTCCGCGCGAAATTCTGGAGGACTACAAGGAAGCAGTAAGCCGCGTGCTGACTCCCTATGCCAGTGCGATCTTGCTTGATCCCGAGTTTGGTCTGCGAG
>Ga0210396_10005082_pt1 | contig 12785 bp, 15 predicted proteins | sample IncBWH17OmetaG_FD_155466 | JGI IMG/M metagenome (GOLD analysis project Ga0210396, IMG submission 155466) | Forest soil microbial communities from Barre Woods Harvard Forest LTER site, Petersham, Massachusetts, United States - Inc-BW-H-17-O ...
CGACCAGGAATTCGCCCAGAACCTGATCACGACGGCGCGCGACGTGGCCAAGAAGAAGGGGCTGAACATCGTGTTCGATCAGTCCTATCCGCCAAGCACGGCCGAATTCTCCGGCATCATCCGCGCACTCAATGCCGCCAAGCCCGACATCGTGTTCGTCGCGTCCTATCCGCCGGATTCGGCAGCGATCATGCGTGCCGTCAACGAGATCGGGGTCGGCGACAACGTCAAGATCTTCGGCGGCGCCATGGTCGGCCTGCAATTTGCGTCCGTGATGGAGAACATGGGGTCGCTGCTCAACGGTGTCGTGAACTACAATACCTGGCTGCCGGAACCCAGCATGAACTTTGACGGCACCAAGGAGTTCTTCGAGAAGTACACCAAACGCGCCGCCGAAGCGAAGGTCGATCCGCTCGGCTTCTACATCGCACCCTATGGCTACGCCATGGGCCAGATGATCGAGCAGGCGGTCAACGCCACCAAATCGCTCGATCAGAAGACGCTTGCCAAATATCTGCGCGAGCACACGCACAAGACCATTGTCGGATCGATCACCTATGCGGATGACGGCGAATGGAAGCAGAGCGCGACACTCGAAGCGCAGTTCCGCGGTATCAAAGACAAGAACATGGACCAGTTCCGCCAGGCCGGTAAGCAGGTGATCCTGTTCCCCGACAATCTGAAGACTGGCGACTTGATCACGCCCTTTGAGGACGCCCGCCAGTAACACGCGGCCGGCTTCGAGACGCGAGGAGGGGCTTAGTGGTCTCGATGGACTTGCTGCGCGACGCTGTCGTGCTGGGCCTGCTGCTCGGCTGCTTCTATGCAGCCGTCAGCATCGGCCTGTCGATCTCCTTCGGGCTACTCGACGTGCCGCATGTCGCCCATCCGGCCTTCCTGGTGCTGGCTTCCTACGGCGTGTTCCTGCTCAACGACAGCTACGACATCGATCCGCTCGTGGCGGGGCTGATCATCACGCCGGTGTTCTTCGTGCTGGGGCTGATCACCTATCGCATCTATTACGAGACCTTCGAAAAGCGAGGCAGCGATGCCGGCGTGCGCGGCATCGCCTTCTTTTTCGGGGTCGCCTTCATCATCGAAGTCTTGATCATCCTGCATTTCGGCGTCGATCAGCGCTCCGTGACGGCGTCCTATATCGGCAAGGCCTGGCGGATCGGCGCTATGCGCATCCCGATCCGGCAGCTTGTCGCCTTCGGCGTCGCGCTGGCGCTGACCGGGGTGCTCGCCATCTATTTGTCGAAGACCTTCATGGGGCGGGCGATCCGCGCCGTGGCACAGGACGAGGAGGGGCTGCGCCTGATGGGCGCCAATCCCGTCCGCATCAAACAATTTGCCTTCGGGATCGCGACCGCCGTGCTGGGGCTCGCCGGTGCGCTGCTCATCATTGTCGCGCCGGTCGAGCCGACGCTCGACCGCGTCTATATCGGCCGCACCTTCTGTGTTGTGGTGATGGCCGGGCTCGGCAGCATCTCCGGCACGCTGATTGCGTCCCTGATCCTCGGTGTTGCCGAGACGATCGTGCTCACCATGTTCGGCGCTTCCTGGGCGCCGGCGATCTCGTTCACGCTGCTGCTGGCCGTGCTCGCGGTGCGGCCGCAGGGCCTGCTCGGCAGGTGATCCATGCAGCGTAGCTCGATTGCCTTCTGGCTCGGCGTGGCGATCTTCCTGATCGTCGTCCTGCTGATGACGCAGTTCATCCGCAATGAATATCCGTTCTTTGCAGGCTACGTGATCCTGCAATTCGTGGTGTTGTCGGTCGCCTGGACCATCCTCGGCGGCTATGCCGGCTACGTCAATTTCGGCACCAACGCCTTTTTCGGTGTCGGGGTCTATACCTCCGTGCTGCTGATCCAGGCCTACGGCGCGCCGCTTGGCGTGCAGATCCTGGTGGCTGCCATCATGGGCGGCCTGCTCGGCCTCGGCGTCGGCCTGCTGACACTGCGGATGCGCGGCATCTTCTTCTCGATTGCCACCATTGCGGTCGCCATCATCATCGAAACCACGATCACGAACTGGCGCTTTGTCGGCGGCGCCGCCGGCATTCAGTTGCAGCGGCCGCCGGTGATGCCGCCATTCGACAGCTATGTGAAGATGCTGTTCTTCGTGCAGGCGTTGCTGGTCGTCGTCGCGATCGCCGTGGCGCGATTCATCCAGAACTCGCGGATGGGCCGCGGTCTGCAGGCGCTGCGCGATGACGAGCTGGCCGCCGAATGCACGGGCGTGCCGACGCTGCGGCTGAAGCTGTTGGCCTGCATGATCTCGGGTGCGCTGATCTCGGCCGGCGGTGCGCCGGCGGCGTTGTATCTGTCATTCGCCAATCCGGACTCGGCGTTCAACCTGAACTATTCGGTCTCGGTGCTGGCGATGTCGCTGATCGGCGGCACCGCGCACTGGATCGGCCCGGTCATCGGCGCGGTCCTGCTTGCCACCACACAGCAATTTTTGGCGGTGACGATTTCCTCCGAGGTCAACGTGCTCGTGCTCGGCGTGATGCTGGTGCTGTTTGTCGTGGCCGCGCCCAAGGGCATCATTGGCCTCGTCAGCCGCTTCATGGGCAAGGGAGGGCATGCATGACCGGCCCCGCGGGCGAAGCGCCGCTGCTGCGCATCGACACCCTGACCAAGACCTTTGGCGGCTTTGTCGCGCTCGACAACATCAATGTGGAAATCCGCAAGGGCGAACGGTTTGGCCTGATCGGGCCCAATGGCTCCGGCAAGACCACGCTGGTCAACTGCATTTCCGGCGCGCTGCGTCCGAACAAGGGCGCGGTGACGTTTGCGGGCGAGGACATCACGTCCTTGCCGGCCAACCAGCGCTCGCATCGGGGCATTGCCCGCAGCTTCCAGCTGCCGCGGCCCTTCCGCAGCATGACGGTGCTCGAGAACCTGATGGTGGCGCTCGACTTTGCCGCCCACGGCCATCTGTTCGAGACCGAGGCGCACCGGCGTGACGAGGCAATGTCGATCCTGACACGCATCGGGCTCGCTCCCAAGGCCCTGTCGGCGACCAGCGCGCTCACGCAAGTCGAGCTGCGCAAGATGGAGCTGGCGCGCGCCATGGCGACGGGACCCAAACTGCTAATCTCGGATGAAGCGATGGCCGGCCTGTCGCACTCCGAAGTCGACGAGGTGCTGGACCTCCTGCTCAGCCTCGGTGGCCAGGACATCGCCATCATCATGATCGAGCACATCATGCAGGCGGTGATGCGTTTCTCCGAGCGGGTGATGTGCCTGGATGCCGGCAAGGTGATTGCGGTCGGTCCACCCGGCGAAGTGATGGCGAACCCGCATGTTCAGGAGGCCTATCTTGGCACTTAGGCTGTCGATCGAGGGCCTCGATGCCGGCTATGGCGCGGTCAAGGCGCTGCGCGGTGTCTCGATGCGTGTCGAGAGCGGTGAGACGGTGGCGCTGCTCGGCACCAACGGCAACGGCAAGAGCACGCTGATCAAATGCGTCATGGGACTGGTGCGGCCCGCGCGCGGCAGCGTGTCGCTTTCGATCGACGGCAAGGCACATGATCTGACGCGGCTGACGCCCGAGCAGATCGTCGATCTCGGCGTGGCGCTGGTGCCGGAGGGACGGCGCCTCTTTCCCAAGCTGACCGTCGTCGAGAACCTCATGCTCGGCGCCTTCCGCAAGGCCGCCCGCAGCGCCATCCAGCGCAATCTCGCGATGGCCTTCGAAACCTTCCCGGTGCTGAAGGAGCGCAAGAACCAGCTCGCCGGCACCCTGTCCGGCGGCCAGCAGCAGATGCTCGCGATCGGCCGCGCGCTGATGTCATCGCCGCGCCTGTTGCTGGTCGACGAGCCCTCGGTCGGGCTGTCGCCGCTGCTGGTGTCGCAGACGATCTCCAAGATCGGCGAGCTCAAGCAAAGTTTTGGCCTGACCGTGCTGATGGCCGAGCAGAATTTCAACCAGGCGATCCGTATCGCCGACCGCGGCTACATCATTGTCCATGGCGAGATCGCGGTATCGGCCGCCTCCGTCGACGAGCTCAAGGCCAACGACATCGTCAAGCGGCTGTACCTGGGTGGAGCGGCCTGACCGGCCCATCGTCAATTTGACGGCAGCTGCGCCTCGAAGTTGAAGCGGTCGCGCAGGTTCTTGCGCTGATCGAGGATGTCCTTGAGGAACGCGCGGTCGGTGTCGGTATTCATCATCGGCTCGATCAGGTCGAGCTGGTTCGTCGCGACGAGCTGAAGGATTTCGGTGCGCGGCTTGCCGGCGGCGTCGCGCGGCAAAGCGTGCACCACCTGGATGTGCTCCGGCGGCTTGGGGCCCTTGGCGGCGGCGAGATCGCGGCGTAGCTGGTTTTCCAGCGCCATCTTGTCGGCCTCGACAAAGGCGTAGAGCCCGACGCCGGTCTTGCGATCGGCAAAGGCGACAATCGCGGTGTCGCGCACCTCGGGGTTTCTGCGGATCAGATCGACCAGCACCGGGGCGTCATTGACCAGCCTGCGGCCGCCGCCCTCGCGGTCGGTGAAGTTGAAGATGCCGCGCGTGATGGCGCGGTAGACCTTCTTGCCCGTCATCAGCCAGATGCTCGCGACCGCGGATTTGCGCGCCAGGATCTTTCGCTCCATCGCCGTCAACGCGTCCGGCGCGTAGCTCCGCTTGTGCTTGAGCATGTGGCGCAGATCTTCATAGGCCGCGATGCGGAACAGGCGGCTGCGGCTCTTGAAGCAGGCGGCGAGTTGGAAATCGGTGACATAGCAGCGTCCATCAGCGCCGCGCAGCCAGTTCTGCTCCTTGGCGAGGTCGTTGTGGCAGATGCCGGCGCGATGCAGCCGGCGCAGCGCTGCCTTGGCGGAACGGAAATAGGCGACGTCGCCATGGGGCTTGGCCAGATGCAGCGCGACGCCGTCGATAAAGCCGCGCACCAGCGCGCGGCGGCCGGCCCAGAGCAGCTCGGGGCCGACATTGAGGCCCTTGGCAAGCGTCAGCGCCCGCCGCTCGCGCGCGAACAGATGCAGCGCCAGGCCAAACGACCACCACGGCACCTGGTCGAGCCGCCGCAGCACCGCATCGACCTCACCGTGATCGCTGCGAAAGCGCCCGCGCTCGACCGTCGAGAACACGTCGCGCTTGAGCAGCACGCCTTCTGTCCAGCGCGCCGACAGCGTGGCGGCGTCGTTCTTCGGCAAGCTCATGGGCCTCTCACGCCGCCGCCGGAACGCGCAAATGATCCGCTATCCAGCGGTCGAGATCGGACAGCGCCCGCGCGCTGATCGCCTGCCTCTTGGCGACCGTCTTCTCGTTGCCGCGGAGCCGGCTGCCATCGGGCTTTTTGGTCGGCGGCGAGGCAAGTGGCGGAAACAGGCCGAAATTGATGTTCATCGGTTGGAACGAGCGGCTCCCGGGCTCGATGGTCTCGATATGCCCGCCGGTGATGTGGCCGAGCAGGGCGCCCAACGCCGTGGTCGCCGGGGGCGGCGCCAGCGACGCGCCACAGACGTCGGCGGCCGCATAAAGACCGGCGATCAGCCCGACGCTCGCCGACTCCACATAGCCCTCGCACCCTGTCATCTGTCCGGCGAAGCGCAGACGCGGCGCGGCGCGCAGGCGGAGTTGCCCATCGAGCAGCTTTGGCGAATTGAGGAAGGTGTTGCGATGCAGCCCGCCGAGCCGCGCAAACTCCGCCTTCTCCAGGCCGGGAATGGTGCGGAAGATCGCCTGCTGCGGCCCGTATTTGAGCTTGGTCTGGAATCCGACCATGTTGTAGAGCGTGCCGAGCTTGTTGTCCTGGCGCAGCTGCACGATGGCGTAGGCTTTAACCGTCGGATTATGGGGGTTGGTCAACCCGACCGGCTTCATCGGCCCGTGCCGCAGCGTCTCATGGCCGCGCTCGGCCATCACCTCGATCGGCAGGCAGCCGTCGAAATAGGGCGTGTTGGTTTCCCACTCCTTGAAGTCGGTTTTTTCGCCCGCCAGCAGCGCCGCGACGAAGGCGTCATACTGCTCCTTGGTAATGGGGCAGTTGATGTAGTCGGCGCCGGTGCCGCCGGGGCCCACTTTGTCGTAACGCGACTGGAACCACGCCACCGACATGTCGATCGTGTCCTTGTGCACGATCGGCGCGATGGCGTCGAAGAAGGCCAGCGCATTCTCGTCCGTCAGCGCGCGGATGCCATCTGCCAGCGGCGCCGAGGTGAGGGGACCGGTCGCGACGATGACATTATGCCAATCGGCCGGGGGCAGCCCCGCGATCTCGCCACGGCTGATCTCGATATGGGGGTGCTCATTGAGCGAGCGCGTTACGGCAGCCGAAAAGCCCTCGCGGTCGACGGCGAGCGCCCCGCCTGCCGGCACTTGGTTGGCATCGGCAGCACGCATGATCAGCGAGCCGAGCTTGCGCATCTCGGCATGCAGCAGGCCAACCGCGTTGTTGGCGGCGTCATCAGAACGGAAGGAATTGGAGCAGACGAGCTCGGCGAGCGAATCGGTGCGATGGGCCTCGGTCATCCGGACCGGCCGCATCTCATGCAGCACGACGCGGCAGCCGGCCTCAGCGACCTGCCAAGCGGCTTCCGAGCCGGCAAGGCCGGCGCCGATGATGTGTACGGGAGAGGATGGGGTCGCTGTCATGGCCGGCAGCGTTACCGCGTTTTGGTCCGCGGCGCACCACTCCGAAAGATCGAAACCCCAGAAACGACAACGCCCGCGATTCCCGCGGGCGTTATCCGTTCATTGGATTTAGCTGGAAAGATCAGCCGTTATAGGAGCCAGCCGCAACGCGCGGAATATCCGAGCGATCGAGGCCAATGTCGGCCAGTTCGCGATCGCTGAGCTGCGAGAGCTCGTTGACGTTGCGCTGATAATCCCGGAACGCCTGGATCATGCGGATGAGCGAGAGCAACATGGTAGTCTCCTTAGTATCGACGATTCAGCCCTTGGAGGAAGGCCTCATCGTTGAAATGAATATAGAATGGGATTCTCGGGGTCGGTAGTTCCGATGTTGCGGTGCAGCTAAGTGTAAAACGCATGGCATGGGTAAGAACCGATTAACCTTTTGGCATAGCTGCCGCAAAACCCGCCGCTGCGTTAGTAAATCGATAAAAACCACGTGAAATCACGGGATTGTGGCAAAAGCGACGGGTTCGCCTAGAACCCTGAAATGGGGCGAAACCCGTTTGTTTTCAAGGCCTCAGGGAGACGATGGAGCGTAGGATTTGACCAAGATGCATGCACGATTCGCATGCATTTTTGCCATAAGACTGAATTTTAGATCATTTTTATTTTGCGTCGCAGCGTAATGCCCGGTTTCGTAAGCCCGGTGAAATGCACATCAGTTGGGATCGTCCGTCCACCGCGCTCAGGGCATCTGAAGGTCGCTCCCAAGAGATCACGCAAGAGATCACGCAAGAGATCGGGCAATCAGCGCAAGGTCCGGCGATCGAGATACGTTGAGCGCGAGCGGCATGCGTTCGGGCGCACGGCTCGGATCATTACGACGCTGTAATCAAAACGCGTCCGCGCGCATGAGGCCTTGCTCCACATGCCGATCACATTTTTCTCGCGCGGATTTCATTCCGCAACTTTCGGCCGATCAGCGATCAATCATTTCGCAGAATCCGGCAATGACGTCGGATCTGCGTCTTAAGAAAAAAAGGAACGTAACATGCTCAAGAATTTGATTGGGGCTGCCGCCATCGCGGCCGTGGCATTCGCAGTTGCTCCCGCGCAGGCTGCTCACATGGGCGTCGGCTGCAACGGTGCTGGCTTCGCCAAGACCGAAGGTGCGATCGAGTCCATGGCTGACGGCGACAACAAGTGGGCGGCCGAGAAGGAGATCGCGGCGGCTCAGGACGCCATGCTCAACAACAAGGGCGGCTGCGCCATGCACCTGAACAAGGCCATGCGCGACACGATGGCGAAGTAAGTTCGTCGCTGAGAATTAGGGGCAGGGGGCCGGTCGCAATCGCGATCGGCCCTTCGTAGTTTTTGAGAGATTTTTTACGGGGCCTTCGCGAGCTGGCTCGCGAAATAGGCGACGGTCTTGGTGTAGACTTCGCTCTTGTTCCACTGCTGCAGCACCGCGAAATTCGGCGCGCCCGGCTGATAATCTTGGCCCTTTTTCCAGCCGTAATTCGCAAGGTAATTAGCGGTCGACGCCAGCACATCAGGCACATTGTGCAGGAGGTCGCGGCGGCCGTTACCATCGAAATCGACGGCATATTTCATCCAGGATGACGGCATGAACTGGGTCTGGCCGAGCTCGCCGGCCCAGGCGCCGCGCATTTCCTGCGGCGAGAGATCGCCGCGGTCGACGATCCGCAGTGCATCCAGGAACTCGCCACGAAACTCGTCGGCGCGCCGGCAATCATAGGCGAGCGTTGCCAGCGAGCGCAGGGTCTGGAATTTGCCGATGTTGACGCCGAAATCGGTCTCCAGCCCCCAGATCGCAACCAGCACTTCGGCGGGCACGCCATAGGTCTGCTCGATACGCGACAGCACCGAGCCATATTGCTTGAGCATGTTGGAGCCGCGGGTCATCCGCGGCGGCACCATCCGCCCCGAAAACTGCTCGAAGGTCTGGTCGAACACCTTTTGCGAATGGTCGCGATTGAGCACGCTTTGATCGAGGGTGATGCCGGTCAGCGCGGTATTCGCGGTCTGCTGCGAGATGCCCTTGGAGACGGCCTCACTCTTGAAGGCGGCGAGCCAGGCGTCAAAATTTCCGGTGTCGCAGGACGCCGCCGCAAAGGCCGGAGCCGCGAGAAAAGAAAACGCAGCGCCAAGCGCCATGCTTATGAGACGACGAGAGTTGATTGCTGTCACGAATGCCGGTTCCGACTCGAGATATCCTGATCGTGCAGTGCAAAATGTCGGTGTCAACCGCGGCCAAAACAAGGCTGGAACATTTTGCATCCTGAACGCCAAACCGCCGGCTGAACCGGCGGTTTGGGTAGTTTTCTAGCTAATTGTCGTGTCGATCAAGTGTCATCCTTCCGCCGCCAGGGAAACAGGTTGGCCGGGAAGTCGGCCGCCGGCCGGCGCTGGTGTGGCGGACGCGGGGGGATCGGCTGGGCGTTCGGGTCAATCGCGACCGCCGCGCGGTAGAGGTGCCAGGTCGCGTGGCCAAGCAGCGGGATGACCACCGCAAGGCCCAGGAATAGCGGCAGCGAGCCGACCACCAGCAAGGCCGCGACGATCAAGCCCCAGGCGGCGATGGTGACCGGGTTCTTGGCGACGACCCGGAGCGAGGTGACCATGGCCTGACCGGCGCTGGCATGGCGGTCGAGCATCATCGGGAAAGACACCACGCTGACGCAGAGCGCGACCAGGGCGAACAGGAAGCCGACGCCGCAGCCGACGATGATGAGCCACCAGCCTTGCGACGTGGTCAGCACGCGTGTGACGAAATCCGAGGCGCTTGTGGCGCCGCCATAGCCAAATACGGCGACATAAATCGTCTGAGCGGCCGCAACCCAGGTGACAAACAACGCGAGCAGCAGCGTGCCCAGCCCAAGCATGGCGCCAAACGAGGGCGAACGCAGCACGTCGAGGGCGTCCCAGGCGGACGGCTCTTCTCCACTTTCCCGGCGCCGGCTCAGCTCATAAAGGCCGAGTGCCGCGAACGGACCAAGCAGGGCAAAGCCCGCGGCCAGCGGAAACAGCAACGGGATCACGGCATAGCCAAAGGCTGCGCGCGCCAGAAGGAGGCCGAGCACCGGATAGATCACGCAGAGGATGATGGCGTGGCTTGGCACCGCCTTGAAATCCTCCCAGCCAAGCTTCAGCGCGTGGTGCAGATCGGCAAGGCTGATGGTGCGGATCTCAGGTGCCGCCTCTGGCGCGGTCTGCACCTGCGGGCCGACATTGTCGTGGTAGGTTGAGGCCATGGTCGCGTACTCCCTTGCCGAAGCGGCCGGAGTTCGCGCCACTTCGGGGCGCGAGCGGCCGCCGATGGAACGATCACGATTCTTGGCCAGACGCGAAAACCTTTCTTGTTCTGGCCGCGTCGCGAGCTGAACGTTCAGCATACTCTGAATTCGTTCCACCGTCCCTCACGCCTGGGTGAAAAATAAATGCCGCAGCGCAAACGCTTATGCGTCATTCCGCCGTCATTTCGCCTCGGCTAAGCTCCACATCTGTGCCGGGTCGCATTGGCAAGCTTTGCCGCCATGGTTAAGCTGAAGCAATTGATCCGCACCGGCATTGCCGGGCAACAAAGACCGTTTCCATTTGGGGAGCAATCGATGAGCATTTTCGGAAAAATCATGGGCGCCATCTTTGGCCACTCGGCTGCGGCGACGCCGGCCGGTGGGGCTGCCGCTCCTGCGGGTGGCGGCGCTGGGCCGGGGACCGCTTCGGCTGCGCCCTCGGCGGCGCCGGCGCAAAGCGTCGATGTCGCGGCGATCGTGGACAAGGCCGCCGCTGCCAAGCATGAGAAGCTGGAATGGCGGACTTCGATCGTCGACCTGATGAAGGCGCTCGACATCGATTCGAGCCTCGCCGCGCGCAAGGAACTTGCCAAGGAGCTGGGCTACACCGGCGACACCAATGATTCCGCCAGCATGAACGTCTGGCTGCACAAGCAGGTGATGGCCAAGCTCGCGGCGAACGGCGGCAAGCTGCCCCCGGAAATCAAGCACTGAGCATGATCCGGAAAAGTGGAGGCCGGTTTTCCGAAAAGATCATGCTCCACTAAAGAATCTAGAGCGCGCCTCGCGCTCTAGTAGATTTCTTAAAGCTCTGGCGTTAAAGGCCCGTGTCTTCCGGACACGGGCCTTTTTGCGTAAAACAAGAACAACAGAAGGGAATACGCCATGAAACCAGTCGATCGCCGCACCTTGCTCGCCACCGGCGCTTTGGCGCTTGCTGGGGCGGCAGCGGATAGCGCGCCGGCCGCGGCGCAAGCGGGGCCGAAGCCGATCTTCCCGGTGCCCATGACGACGATCCCGATCGTCGGCGAGAACGACGTGTTTCAGGTCCGCCGCATCTATTGCATCGGACGCAACTATGCGGCGCATGCGATCGAGCGTGGCTCCGATCCGAATCGCGAGCCGCCGTTCTTCTTCCAGAAGCCGACCGATGCGATCCAGAACGTCGCGATCGGGCAGGTGGCCGACCATCCCTATCCGTCGCTGACCAAGAACTATCACCACGAGGTCGAACTGGTGGCGGCGCTGAAATCCGGCGGCACCAACATCGCGCCCGAGCAGGCGCTCGACCATGTCTATGGCTACGCGCTCGGCCTCGACATGACCCGGCGCGACCTGCAGAATGGCATGGCCGCGGAGAAGAAGCCGTGGGAGATCGGCAAGAGCTTTGATCATGCCGCCGTGCTCGGCCCGATTCATCCGGTAGCCAAGATCGGCCATCTCACCAAGGGCGCAATCTCGCTCGCGATCAACGGCACAGTGCGGCAGAGTTCCGATCTCGACAAGATGATCTGGAGCGTCGCCGAGCAGATTGCCAAGCTCTCTGAGGCGTTCGAATTGAAGGCCGGTGACATCATCTATTCCGGCACGCCGGAGAATGTCGGCCCAGTGGTCAAGGGCGATGTGCTGCTGTGCAAGCTCGAGGGCTTGCCGGATATGTCGATCCGGATCGTCTAGTACAGTCGTTCCGGGGCGCGAAAGCGAACTATGGTGCGCAATTGCGCAACCTGAGAACCTCGAGATTCCGGGTCCACGCTGCGCGTGTCCCGGAATGACGAACGCGCCTACGCCACCAGGTCGGCGTATTCCGGATGCTTGTCCAGATAGTCGACCACGAAGCCGCAGCCGGCGATCACTTTGTGACCGTCGGCGCGGATCATCTCCAGCGCACCCTTCACCAGTTCGGAGGCTATGCCGCGTCCGCGTAATGCGCGCGGCGTTTCGGTGTGAGTGATGATGACGGCATCCGGCTTCTGCCGGTAATTGGCAAAGGCGGTCTGGTCTCCGACATCGAGCTCAAAACGCTGCAGGGCTTTGTTGTCGCGGACGCCGGCCATGGTCGTAACTTCCCTTCAGATTTCACCTCTCATCTAAGCCTGTGAACCCGTTGATGCAAACCGGCGACCAAGCGGAGATTGGCGCGGAGACGTCGGCGATATGCGCAGCTTTTCCCGAATTGCCGTTGGGCTCGCCTTCGCTGCGCTGACATTGGCATGCCCCAAGCCCGCCGCAGCCGAAGGCGAGGAGAATTGGCAGCTGACCGCGCGTGAGGCGCTGCTGAAGCTCGGCGTCAAGCTATGAAGCTCGAGCCTGCAGCAAATCCTTGTACTCCGGATGCTTGCCGATCCAGGCTTTGACGAACGGGCAATCCGCGATCACCTTCGTTCCGCTTGCGCGCACCTGATCGAGCGCGCCTTGCACCAATGTCGAGCCAACCCCGCGTCCGCCGAGTTCCGGCGGCACCTCGGTATGCATGAAGGTGATGACATTGCCGTCGATCTTGTAGAAGGCCGCGGCGAGGTGGCCGTCGACCACGAGCTCGAATCGGTGATGTGCCTTGTTGTTGACGATGTCGCCCATCCCATTGCCTCAATTCTTCAGAGAGTCGGTGAGCATGGCGCGGATCGACCAGGCTTCGCCGTCGCCGGAGCCCTTGATGTCGTCGATCTTCCATCCGGTCGGCTCGCGAACGAAGTCGTAATGGATAATGGCGTCGGCCGGCTTCTCCCGCTTGCCGCGATGTCCATCGAGTGTCACGGCAATTGACGCCTGGTTGCCGTCGAGTTTCTCGGTGTCAACCTTGAACGACTTCACGTCCGGATCCTGTGAATTGGTGACGGGATCGAAGTCGACCGGTCCGACATCGCCCTTTGGCGTATG
>Ga0210396_10005085_pt1 | contig 12779 bp, 10 predicted proteins | sample IncBWH17OmetaG_FD_155466 | JGI IMG/M metagenome (GOLD analysis project Ga0210396, IMG submission 155466) | Forest soil microbial communities from Barre Woods Harvard Forest LTER site, Petersham, Massachusetts, United States - Inc-BW-H-17-O ...
CGCTCGCATCGCCGTCATCCCGACGGACAAGAGGGGAGACGTCAGGCAGCGGAAATTAAGCGACCTTCTTCTCCGAAATCCTGTGTCCGTCTCTCTCGATGATTCGCCTCTTGTGGCCTCCGCCACGATGCTCGATCACGGCATCGCCTGGTTGCCGGTCGTCCAGAGCAAAGACGATCTTCGCCCCGTGGGCTGTCTTCGGGGAGAAAAAATCGGGAACCGCATCCTGCAAAAAATTGGGCATAGCGAAGCGGGCCATGCACGCGCCGCAAACTGACTGTCACCCGAGAAGGCATTTTCTATGATCGAACTTGCTCCTTCCATTCTTTCTGCCGACTTCTCGCGGCTCGGCGCAGAAACACAAGCCGCCGTGGAGGGCGGCGCGACCGTTCTACACGTGGACGTCATGGATGGTCACTTCGTTCCCAATCTCACAATCGGGCCTGCGGTCGTTGCTTCTCTTCGCAAGGTCTCCCGCGTACCGCTCGATTGTCATCTGATGATTGAGCGCCCGGACGAATTCATCCCGGCCTTCGCCAACGCCGGTGCCCATTGAATTTCCGTCCATCAGGAAGCCTGCGTTCACCTCGATCGCACCCTCCATCTCATCGCTTCGCACGGGTGCAAGCCCGGGGTGGTCCTGAACCCTGCCACTCCCGTTCATACACTCGAGGAAGTTCTTCCTCTGGTGCATCATGTGCTGGTCATGAGCGTAAATCCTGGATTCGGCGGCCAGTCCTTCATCCGCTCTTCTCTCCAAAAAATTGAGCTGCTTTCGAAAATCCGGGAGTCACGGGGCCTGCAGTTTCGGATTGAAGTCGACGGTGGAGTACACCACGATACGGTCTCGGATATTGCGCGCGCGGGCGCTCAGATCCTGGTCGCGGGAAGCGCCATATTCGAGCAAGGCGACATCCGGGAAAATACCCGGAAGCTGCTGGAAGCCGCTCTCGCGGTCGCAAAGCAACCCGCGGAAAGTGTCCAAGAGTCCTTCTAATCTGCTAGAGGTTACACTTCGCCGATCCACATCCGCTTCCATCAGGCAGATAAATTCAACCGCGTGCCAACAGCTTCTCGTCCTGCTCCGGCCACACCACGGCAAGAACGACAAGTATTGGAGGGCATCGCTGAAGGTACGCAGGCTCTCCGCCAGAGACTCGTGGAGGTTTGCCTTTAGGCCTTTGCGTACCGCTGGCTATTCGGCTTCGATCCGCTCAGCGCGTAGAACAAGATATACAGGTAGCAAATCACAGGCAGGAGGAACGCGTGGTGAAGACCAACATGATCCGCAATTGCCCCCTGTACCACCGGAAGAATTGCCCCGCCGACTATGGCCATGGTTAAGATGCCAGATCCATTTCCTGTAAGCGGGCCGAGTTCCGCCAACCCCAGGCTGAAGATAGTCGGGAACATGATCGAATTGAAGAAGCCGACGGCGAGAATCGTCCACATCGCCGTGTGTCCGCCCGACAACATGGAAACCACGACGAGCACCGCCGCAGTGATCGCGCAGAGAGCCAGCAGATACTCGGCTTTCATGCGCCGCAGAAGTCCTGCGCCGAGAAACCTGCCGATCATGGCGCCGCCCCAGTAAAAGGAAACAAAGCCTGCGGCCGTCTTGGCGGAGAGGCCCGCAATTTCAGACAAACCGAAATAATTCACCAGAAAGCTTCCAATGGAAACTTCCGCGCCCACATAGCTGAAAAGACCAATCGCGCCGAGGACCAGATTGCGGTGCTTCCAGATAGAATCGTTGACCTTTTCTCCGGGACGATTTCCCTCCGTTTCAATTTTCGGCAATTTGAACGTGCCGATCAAAACGGCCAGCAAGACAAGAGCAACACAGATGACGGTGTACGGCATCTTGACCGAGGCCGCCTCTTGCACCCGGTACGCGTGCAGAGCGTCGGGCGCGAGCTGTCTTAACTGTTCGACACCCAAGGGCGCCGCGCTCAGGATCAGCAACCCTCCGAGCTTCGGCGCGATCGTGGTACCCAGCGAGTTGAACGCCTGCGTTAGATCCAGGCGGCTCGATGCCGTTTCCGGCTTCCCCAACAGATCCACGTACGGATTCGCCGATACCTGAAGGCCGGTGATCCCTGCGGCGAGCACTAGTAGCGCAGTCAAAAACAGTGGATAGGAAACGACCGATGCGGCGGGAACGAACAGGAAGGCTCCAAATGCCATCGTCAGCAATCCAGCCACCATGCTCATTTGGTAGCCTATGCGATTCACGATCTTCGACCAGGGAACGGAGAACAGGAAGAAGGCGGAGAAGAACGCAAACTGCACCAGCATGACTTGCGTGAAACTCAGATCAAAAATCGCTTTGAGGTGCGGCACCAAGATGTCGTTCAGGCAGGTGAGAAATCCCCACATGAAAAACAGCGTGGTCACAATAGCCAGAGGCCGCGAGTAATTAGGGGACGTCGAAGCCGCAGGGACGCTTTGCGCCGGTCCCGGGCTGGTCGCTATTTCCTGAGTTGCCATTTTTCCTCGCTTTGCCTTTCCACCCGGGTGTTCCTGCCAGACGCTACCACCACGTTTCAGCTTGCACGCCGTATGTCAACCCGTTCGTTCTGTCGAGATAAGGCACTCCTCCTACAAAACCCCGGAGTCCGTTCGACCAGCTCGCATACGTCAGGAACGCGCGAAGGACCGGCCGGCTGAAAAACTTTCTGCCCGCTCCGATTTGTGGCGCGATCGTGAACTTGCGCAGCCATCCGTCGTACTGGCCAACGCTGTGCGTGTGGTCGAATCCACCCTCGAACGCCACAGAAATGTATTTGGTAAAAAAGATTTCCGGTCTCGCGCCAAACGAAACCCACTGGATCCAATCGTGCTGCGGATTGCCGTCTTTGGACCGCTGGTAGATGAAGATGGGCATGATGGCGAACCTGTCGTTCGGTTGAAAGACCACTTGTTCTACGGCGAGAAGGCGCGCCGAACTGTGGAGAAAGGGCGTTGGATCGTCGATCGACGTGCTGAAGTTGCTAGCCGCTCCGGTTCCGTACTGAATCGAAAACGAATGATAGCCACCGTGCCATTCAAGACGTTGATGGCGCAGCCCGAATGCATATCCGTCCGTTGTCGGAATGGCGGTGCCCGTCGCGGTTGCTCCCCCTTTTGAAGTCGCGTAGTCGAACCATGCGCCCCACAGTCCCGCCGGTCCGTTCAAATCGTAAAGACGCACATCGATGTTGCTCTTCGCGAGGTATCCGTTTTGCGTGACGATGTCCGGCCGCGCACCGGAGAGGAACGCCACCGCCATCTTTCCGATCCCCACATGGAGGTCCTCGACGCCACCGCCGTATCCGCTCATGTCGAGCGGATAGAAATCATCGATCTCAATGTGCTGGCGCCGGTAATATCGTTCACCGGCCCAGAACTTCGCGTCCGGCTGACTCTCGATCACGTTGCCAGCTTGCACAAAGGCTTCCCGCAAGCGGAACTGATCGTTGCCGGCGCCCGCTGGGAAATTTGCAAAGCTCGCCGAATTCGTGGTGTTGGCCTCGATCATGGCCTCGGTTTTGAACCACGCTTTGTCGGAGCTGTGCTCGGGGTTCACCCAGTTGTTGACAAAGATCAACTCCCCGTAGGTTTCCGCCTCGTTTCCCAAGCGGTATTTCGCGTCCGCGCCGGGCGCCTGGAACGCCACCTGTTGCCCGCCCACGCTGTTCAGACCGTAGCCGGACCGGAAATAGCCGTGAAATTCAAAACTATTCGCTTGCTCCTGAAGTTTCACGATCTTCTCGTCTGCTTCTCGCAGCAGGTCGTAGGTTGGTTCCGAAGGGACGTCGCCTTGGAATCTTGCCCCGACGTCATCGGTCGCACCGAGAACCGCTTTCTGGGCTGCCTGCTCGCCAGCCAACTCGGCCGCTGCAACCTTTCCCGCCTTGGTTTTTTCGGCAGTTTCTTTTTGCTTCTCAATTTGCTGTTCCAGTGCGGTGATGCGCTGCTGCAGCTCCTGTGTTGTTTGCTCATACTGCTGCTTGAGCTGCTGCAGTTGCTTCTGGAGGTCATCGGGTTGCTGCGCCGCAGACGGCAAGGCCCACGCCGCCGCGAGGGCGAGAATCCACAACGACCGCTTTACATGGGATACGCTGTACATTTTCGGTCACACCAATAGCGTAGGGCCTCGGCGAGGCTTGGCTTAGTTCTCCTTAGCTGCGGTGAGATCAGGGTGTCTTCAGACGTTCGCGGAACGCGCGTTCAACACGAATTTGTCGATCGCCGTGGCGAATCCTTCCTCTTCGTTGGTGGTCGTCACGTACGTGGCCGATGCCTGAACCTCGGGGCTCGCGTTCCCCATGGCAATGCTGACCCCGCTCTTCTCAAACATCAGAACGTCGTTCGGCATGTCGCCAATGGTCGCGATCTCTGCTACCGGAATGTTCAGCAGTTTCGACATCGACAGCACAACCCCGCCCTTGTTGGCCTGAGGATGGGTCACATCAAGGTAGTAGGGCTGGGAACGCGCCGCGGAAACGTGCGTGCCGCCAGCCTGCTGCACATCTTGTTCGCATTTCGCCACCCGGTCATAGTCGTCACTCACACCCACAATCTTCGCCACGCGACCAAGCAATCCGGCAAACGTCTTGACCACCGTGGGAGGAAACTTCACAGTCCACTGCTCGCGGGCAACGTGCGCACCCTTTTCGTCGCGCACGAACCATTCGGTGTCGGTATACACCCATACGTCCAGACCGTGGTTTTCGATGGCTTCGATTACTTTCTCCGGCACTCCCGCAGGGAGAAATTTCTGGTCGACAACGGTCGTCAGGTCGGGATCGATCAGCACGCCACCGTTGAACGCTGCCAGTGGCTGCTTCAGTTTCAGCGGATCGATCAACATGGCCATCCCACGGGGAGGCCGTCCGCTCGTGATGCTAAATTGAATTCCCACTTCACCGAGGCGCCGCACGGCGTCGGTGGCGCGTTTGGTCAGCACCTTCTCCTGGGTCACTAACGTGCCATCGACGTCTGCAATCACCATCTTGATCGGTTGAGCTGCATCTGCCTTTTTTGCTGTCATCTCTTTAACCTCGGTCTCTAGTATCCCTTCCGCGTCCCACTCCCTATTGCTCCTGGTAATTCCACAACAAGCCGCCGTCGACAAAAAACGTGGACCCCGTCACGTAGTCCGACTCCCCGGAAGCCAGGAAGACAGCGAGACCGGCGACGTCTTCCGGTGTTCCGAGCCTTCCAAGTGGAATATTCCCCAGCAGTTCTTTGAGCTTTACCGGATCGTTGAGGAGTTTTGTGTTAATCGGCGTTTCGATCGCCCCAGGCGCAATCGAGTTGATGGTGATTTTGCTAGGAGCAAGCTCGATTGCCAGGTTTCGCGTGAGCATCTTGATGCCCCCCTTGCTCGCGCAATAGGAAGCAAAATGCGGGAAGGGCAGTTCTTCGTGCACTGAGCTGATGTTGATGATTTTTCCGGGGCGCCCGGATTGCCGAAGGTGACGCACCACCGCTTGCGTTGTAAAAAACATGCCTTTCAAATTGACGTTGAGAACCGCGTCGAAATCTTCTTCGGTCACGTCCCAGAAGTCCGCGCGTTTCTCGAGTCCCGCGTTGTTGACGAGGATATCGATCTTCCCGAGGCTCGCCACAGTCTCCGTGATGAAGTTCTGGCCATCGGAAACCTTACCGATGTCCGCTTGGAACGCAACGGCACGGCGTTTCTTCGAAGTGATTCCCGCGACGACTTCGTCTGCGCCTTTGCTGTTTTTCCGATAGCAGATCGCAACATCCGCGCCTTCGCCTGCCAGGCGTTCCGCGATCGCCCTTCCGATTCCTTGATCGCCGCCCGTTACGACGGCCACCTTACCCTCCAGTCGATTTGACAACGCTCCTCCTTACGGTTCTTTTCACTGGGAAAAGAACGCAATCGAATCCTCTGAATTGGTCTGACCTTCAAGCAATGGTTACTTCCGGACTCAAATAGACGTCCTGAATGGTGTTCAGCAGCTGAATTCCTTCCTGAAACGGCCGTTGAAACGCCTTGCGACCTGAGATCAATCCTGTGCCGCCTGCACGCTTGTTGATCACCGCCGTAACCACTGCTTCCTCGAAGTCGTTTGCACCCGAGGCCCCGCCGCTGTTGATCATTCCGGCGCGTCCCATGAAGCAATTTGCCACCTGGTAACGGCAAAGATCGATGGGATGGTCGCTCGCAAGGTCCGAGTAAATACGCTTATCGAACTTGCCGTAACTCGAATCGCCCATGTTAAGGGCTTGATAGCCGCCGTTGTTGGTGGCCAGCTTTTGCTTGATGATGTCCGCTTCGATCGTCACGCCCAGATGATTCGCCTGCCCAGTTAGGTCGGCGGAAACGTGGTAGTCCTTGTCCTTCTTGAACGCATTATTGCGCAAGTAGCACCACAGCACCGTGGCCATACCGAGTTCATGCGCGTACGCGAACGCCCTGCTGATCTCCACGATTTGCCGGTCGCTCTGCTCCGAGCCGAAATAGATCGTCGCTCCGACTGCTGCCGCACCCATGTCGTACGCTTCCTTCACGCTCCCGAACAGGACTTGATCGAACTTGTTCGGATAGGTCAGCAATTCGTTATGATTCATCTTCACAATAAACGGGATCTTATGCGCGTATCTCCGAGCAACCGAACCCAGGACGCCGTAGGTCGAAGCCACAGCGTTGCAGCCGCCCTCGATTGCCAGCTTGACGATGTTTTCGCTGTCGAAGTAGTCCGGGTTTTTCGCGAAACTCGCCCCCGCCGAGTGCTCAATCCCCTGGTCCACGGGAAGGATCGAAAGGTAGCCGGTCTTGCCCAGCCGCCCGTGTTCGAGCAATCGCTGCAGATTCGTCAGAACCCGGATGTTCCGGTCGGATGCGGCCCACACTCTGTCAATGAAGTCTGGCCCGGGAAGATGCAACCGTTCTTTGGCAATCTTTGGTGAATGGAAACCCAGTAAGGTCTCCGCGCTCGCGCCGAGATGATTTTGAATTGTTGTCTGTGCAATGGTCGCCATCGGTTTCTCCTAAACTGCCCGCTTCGCCTGCGGCACGAGCATGCTCGCCGCCGTCGGATCCACAAGCCATAAAACTCTGCCGTTTTCGGGACGGATGATTTGCGCCGGAAGTTGGTCCGGTTCGTAGGGTCCCTCGAGCACCGCCTTGAGCGCTGGCGCTTTTTCTGCGCCGTGGACCAGGAAGATGATCCTCGCCGCATGGTTCAGCACCGGAGGTGTCAGCGTGATACGATCCGTGTACAGCTTGCCCACCCAGTTGCAGACGGCCAGTTGCCGTTCTTCTTTGAGTGCCTTGGTGCCCGGAAAAAGTGAAGCGGTATGCCCTTCCGGACCCATGCCCAGCAGCACGAGATCGAGACGCGGGAACTCGTCTGCTTTCAGCCGGAAACTTGCGCGCAATTCCTTCGCGTACTCCTCCGCCGCTTCCGCGGCATTCGGATTCTCACCATGGATGCGATGCACCTGCTTCGGATCGACCGGGGCCTTCCCGAGCATCGCTTCCATGGCCATTCGGAAATTACTCTCCGCATCGTCCGGTGGTACATGGCGTTCGTCGCCGAAAAAAAACTGGATCTTCTTCCAAGGCACCATGGCCTGCAGCAGCGGGTTGTTTGTCAGCAACCCGTACAGCGCTTTGGGAGTCGACCCGCCGGAGAGCGCTACCGAGAAAGAATCTTTTTCTCGAATGGCCTCCCGTGCCGCTTCGACGAACTCCGCGGCGGCTGTTTCAGCGATTCCGTTTGCATCCGCCAAGATCTTGACTTCTCGATTCGTGCTCATAGTTTCAGCTCGCCCCGGCGGTTGCCCGCCCAGCCGCTTCCGGAACCTGGCGCGGCTCAGTCGAAGATTCGTCTTGCCCAATCGTTCGCCAAGTTCGTCCATCCTTGGCCAGCAATTCGTCCGCTTCCGCCGGACCCCAGGATCCCGCAGCGTAGTTCGGAAAGCCTTGTGCCGGCAGTGCTTTCCATACATCGAGCACCGGCTGGATGACCTTCCATCCTGCTTCGACCATATCCGCCCGCTGGAACAATGTGGCATCCCCGATCATGCAGTCGTACAACAACCGCTCATACCCCGTGCTGTGCGAGCTTCCGAAGTCGCGCGCGTAGTCAAACTCCATGTTCACCAGACCCAATCGCATAACCGGGCCCGGCACTTTCGCTCCAAATCGCAAGGAAATTCCTTCGTCGGGTTGAATGTGAATCACCAACCGGTTTGTCTGCAGGTCGGCGATTTTTGTTTTTCGAAACAGCACAATGGGAGACCGCCGGAACTGAATCGCAATTTCTGTGGCGCGCCGGGGCAAGCGCTTCCCCGTGCGCAGGTAGAACGGCACGCCGGACCAGCGCCAGGTGTCAATCTGCAGCTTCAAGGCCACATAGGTCTCGGTATTCGATGCGGGCGAAACCTTCGCTTCGTTACGATACGCCAGCAATCGCTCCGCTCCCGCCGTACCCTCGCCGTATTGACCCCGCACTGCATGAGTCAGTACTTCTTCGGGAGTCGGCACTTGCACGGCATGCAGGATTTCCGCCTGCTTGTCGCGCACGGCGTCGGCATCGAACGAAATCGGCGGCTCCATCGCCGTCAGCGAAAGCAGTTGAAATAGGTGATTCGGCACCATGTCGCGCAGTGCGCCCGCCGTCTCATAGAATCCGCCTCGTTGCTCGACGCCCACGGTTTCCGCCGCCGTGATCTGCACGCTGTCGATGAAGTTCCGGTTCCAGAGCGGTTCCGCGATACTGTTCGCGAACCGAAAGACCATCAGATTCTGTACCGTTTCCTTGCCCAGGTAGTGATCGATGCGGTAGATCTGCTGTTCATTCAGAATCTGCTTAAGCTCCCGGTTCAGCTCTTTCGCCGAATCCAGATCTCTGCCGAACGGCTTTTCCACGATGACCCGGGCCCACTTGCCGTCCTGCTCCTGTGTCAGCCCGGCCTGGCCCAATTGTTTCGCCACAGGGGCGAAAAACTTGGGAGACACCGCCAGATAAAAGAAGCGGTTTCCTGCTGTGGAATGGGCTTTTTCCACTGCTGCAATCTGCACCCGCAGCTTTTCATAGGCGGCGGAGTCCTGGAAATCTCCCTGCACGTAATAGATTCGTTCGAGGAACCAATCCCAGAGTTTCGAGTCCACCGGCTCGTCCGAGAACTCCTTGACGTCCTTGCTGAGCTGCGCGCGAAACGTGTCCGTCGTCATCGCATCGTAAGAGAACCCGATCACGGCGAATTGCGGCGACAGCAGCTTCTCTTTAGCCAGATTGCACAGCGCCGGAATCAGCTTGCGCTTCGTCAGGTCGCCGCTCGCTCCGAAAATCACCATCACGCAGGGACCCGTCTGCTGTCCGTGTTCGTTGACGCCTTCCGTCATATGGATCTGATCTGACATTTGCTATTTTCCTTTCGGGCCCATTTACTTGGCGCCTGCCGCCTTCTCCAGGTGTCCGCCAAACTGAAATCGCATCGCGGACAAAAGCTTCGCTGCAAAATCGTCTTCTCCGCGGGAAACAAAACGCTCATAGAGTGATGCCGTGAGAACGGGTGCGGGTGTCGTCGATTCGATGGCCGCAAGAATCGTCCAGCGCCCCTCCCCCGAATCCGAGACTCGTCCGGAAAAGCGTTCGAGCGATGGCTGTTCGAGCAGGGAAATCGCCGTCAAGTCGAGCAGCCAGCTGGCCACCACGCTGCCCCGTCTCCAAACCTCGGCGACATCCGCGAGCGGGAAGTCGTACCGGTAATTTTCCGGATTGCGCAGCGGTGTGGTTTCGGCATCCACTTCCCGGGTGCCACTGCCGGCATTGGCATGCTTGAGGATGTTGAGCCCTTCCGCATAGGCAGCCATCAACCCGTACTCGATCCCGTTGTGCACCATCTTCACGAAATGTCCCGCGCCCGATGGGCCACAGTGCAGGTAACCTTCTTCGGCTGTTCCGGGAACTTTTTCGCGCCCCGGTGTGCGTGCAATATCTCCGCGCCCTGGTGCGAGCGACTTGAAAATCGGATCGAGATGCTCAACGACCTGCGCTTCGCCGCCGATCATCTGGCAATAGCCGCGTTCAAGGCCCCAGACACCGCCGCTTGTGCCCACATCCACGTAATGCAGTCCCTTGCCGGTGAGTTCCTTCGCGCGGCGGATGTCGTCGATGTAGTACGAGTTGCCGCCATCGATCACAATGTCACCGGCGTCCAGCTTCGCTGCCAGTTCGTGCAGTGTCGCGTCCACCACAGCCGCCGGAACCATCAGCCACACGGCCCGGGGCCGTTTGAGCTTCTTCACCAGATCATCGAGTGAAGTAGCCGCGATCGTCCCATCCTGTGCGACTTGTCTTACCGACTCCGCGTTCCGGTCGAACGCTACGCATTGGTGTCCGGCTTTCGTGAGCCGGCGCACCATGTTGGCACCCATTCTTCCCAGTCCAATCATTCCCAGTTGCATTGTTGTCGCTCCCCTCTCATATCGTTTTTTCGAAATTCAAATTGCCCGTCGCTTTACGCCAGTGCTTGCGTGATCGCGCCCTGTAACTTGGCAAGGCCTGCCTTCACGTCCTTCCCAAGATGCACACGAAGTGCGCGTCTCCCTCGCTCGGCGAGCACCGCAAAATCCCCGCGCGCTTGCGCCGCCTTCACGATGCCAAACGTATATTTCTGCTCGGGAACAGGAAGATCTTGAGCGTCGTCACATGTGATTTGCAGGAAAACACCGCTGTTCGGACCACCCTTGTAGGCTTGCCCGGTCGAATGCAGAAACCGAGGTCCAAATCCGAGAACGGTCGCCAGGTGCTTCGTGTCCCTCACCTTGTGGCGAATCTCCTCGAGAGCCTTTTCGTTTTCGGCGTTCATCGTGATGTAGCCAAGCAAAGCGAAATAGTCTCCTTCACCTGCCCGGCCGAGATGCGCTTTCAGGACTTCGGCGAGCGTCTTTCCTTGCTTCAGAACGCTCGTATTGTTCGCATCCGCGTACAGCTTCACGCCGTCGCCTTCGAAGAACGGCTCCTCGCCGGGCAACTTCCCTTTCGCTTCGTACTCGCTCGTCAGTTTCCGGGTCTCGATCTTGCTGGCTTCCACGTCCGGCTGGTTGAAGGCGTTGATGCCGATGATCGATCCGGCCACCGCCGTGGCAATCTCCCAACGGAAGAATTCTTCGCCGATCGCGTAGGTATCCTCGACGGCGATGCGCACCACCGGCTGTCCCGCTTTTTCGAGCGCAGCAACCGCCGCATCCTGTGCAGCGTCAGGCGCGGATGTGAGACGGAGATACGCGAACAGGCGGTCGTTCCCATATTTCTCGGGCTTCCCCACGCGCTCGCGGTCTACCGGAATGATTCCCTTGCCATTCTTGCCCGTCGACTCGGCCAGAAGCTGCTCGAGCCAGGCTCCCAGGTCCGAAATGCCGGGCGAGGAAATAATCGTCACCTTGTCGCGGCCTTCGTTTGCAAGAGTTCCGAGAATCGCCCCCAAAACTACGCCGGGATTTTCCGCCGCCGGTACCGTCGCTCCGCAGGCATGAACCATTTCTTCCGTGCGGTTCAAGAACTTCAAAACATCAATCCCCATCACCGCGGCAGGGACCATGCCGAAATTGGACAGCGCGGAATAGCGTCCGCCGATGCTCGGCAAGCCGAAGAAAATGTGCCGGAACTTGTCATTCTCCGCCACGTGCTGCATCTTCGAGCCCGGATCGGTGACGGTGATGAAGCGATTTCCAGCTTCCTTTTCTCCGACCGCTTCCTTAACGCGCGCGAAGAAATATTGCTTGTAGATGTTGGGTTCGAGCGTGCCACCCGACTTGCTGGACACGATGAACAACGTATTCTTCAGATCAATCTTCGCCTCAATCGCCTTGATCTGTGCGGGATCCGTGGAATCAAGAACGTGCAACTCAGGGAACCCTTCGATCTTGCCGAATGTGAGTCGCAGTACTTCTGGGCAGAGACTCGACCCTCCCATGCCAAGCAGCAGCGCGTGCTTGAAGCCGGCCTTCTTTACTTCCGCAGCCAGCGACGTCAAATGCTCACTGTGCGCCACTTGGTCATCCGTGACCCCCAGCCATCCGAGCCAGTGGTTCTCATCCGCTCCCGTCCAAAGCGAAGCATCCGCCCGCCATAGCCGCCGCACTTTGCCGTTTTTCTCCCAATCCGTGAGCGCCTTGTCGACGGCCGCCGAAAGTTTTGGCGGCAGCGCGTAGGAAATCGAATTGATCTTCGCCGTTGAGCCGGCGCCCTTTCGTGATCCCGTGACTTCAAGCAGCTTCGCGAAGGCGTCTACGAACTGGCGCAGTCCGTCCTCGAGAAGGGTGTCCGTAACCTTTTTCATCGAGATACCGGCTCGCTCCAATGACTCCATCGTGTCTGCCGCATTTTCGACGTCTTCCGTCAGGCTCGCGCGAAGCCTGCCGTGTTCGCGAAAGGCATTGAAGGTAGCCGGTGGAATGGTGTTCACCGTTGAAGGACCGATCAGTTCCTCTACATAAATCACGTCTTTATAGTTGGGATTCTTCGTGCTGGTGCTTGCCCATAGCAAACGCTGAGGCTGCGCTCCCTTATTGGCGAGAGCCTGCCACACTTCTCCCGCATACAACTCGGTAAAGCGGTGATACGCCAATTTCGCGTTGGCGATGGCAACCTTCCCAAGCAGACCGCTCAACCGCGCGCGCTGGGCCGGGTCGGTCGTCGTTTTGAGCTGGCTTCCGATTTGTGCATCAATGGCGGAGTCGATCCGGCTCACAAAGAAACTCGCGACGCTCGCGATCCGGCTCACATCTCCACCCGCAGCCGCTTGAGCGG
>Ga0210396_10005086_pt1 | contig 12778 bp, 8 predicted proteins | sample IncBWH17OmetaG_FD_155466 | JGI IMG/M metagenome (GOLD analysis project Ga0210396, IMG submission 155466) | Forest soil microbial communities from Barre Woods Harvard Forest LTER site, Petersham, Massachusetts, United States - Inc-BW-H-17-O ...
AAGTTGTCGTCGTACTCCTGGCCCAGATCCGTACCGATCATGGGTGGTTCGGCGGGGTAGGTGCCGATGCCGTGACCGAGGTAGAAGTGCGGCAGCCACGGCTTGCTGCCGCCGTTGGCGGCGATCGCCGCGCGCGCGAGATCACCTGACGTCGCACCGGCTTTGGTCACTTTCAGCACCGCGTCGAGAATATGCCGCCACTGGTCGAACTGCGCCTGCTGTCGGGCTGACGGCTCGGCGCCGACCAGCCAGGTTCGACCGAAATCCGAACAGTACCCGGCGTAGCTGATGCTGACGTCCGTCCACAGCACGTCGCCTTCGGCGAGTTCTCGCTCCGCGGTCAGCAGCGGCAGCGCGAGGTCGCCGTGCGTCGTCCACACCCCCTCGGCACGCGACGGCGGCATCACCTGCCAGATCGCCTCGAGCATGTTCGCGGTCGCGCCCAGTTCGAATGCCCTGCGCACCAACTTGGCTGAAAGATCGGTCTGCCGTACGCCGGGTAGCAGCTGCTTTTGCACGTCGGACATGGCCTGCTCGGTGATGCGAGTGGTCTTTTGCAGGCAGGAAAGCTGGTCCTGCGTCTTGACCAGATTGGCGGCTCCCACGACCACCGCCGCATCCGAGGGCGGCCCGCCGGGGAAAAGTCGATCCGCGGCGCGGCGCATTGCCCCGGTCATCTCATCGACCGCGACAGTGGCTCCCGGCGGTATCAGATCGCCGATGATCCGCGCGAAATGCTCGACGCCTTCTTCTAATTCGAGATAGAGCGGACCATGCAGATGATCCGCAGGCACCTGCGATTCAGATGCGGCCCCTTCCCGGAACGGAAGGAACAGATGGGGCTCGTCGTTGGCCAGCACGATCGCCACCGGCCGCTCAACGTGCGAGAGTCCCGCGTCCAGCACCGGCCAACTGGCGCCGGTGGCGTACACCACGTTGTCATTCATCAGCAGGATCAGCGCATCAACGCCGTTGTCGGCCATGGCCGATCGAAGCCGCGCGCCGGTTTCGCGACGCATCCGCGACCAGTCCGGCTCGTCGGGGATGACCAACGTTTGAACAGGTGAAGTAGTCATTTATAAACCCAGGAACTTCCTGATGTTGCCGCTCACGATGCGTGCCGCGTTCTCCGGGCCGACCGCCTCGACGACCGCGGCCAGCGATTTCTCCGAATAGCCGAACGTACTCTCGTTGTGCGGGTAGTCCGACGCCCACATCACCTTGTCGACGCCGATCTGCTCGATCAGGCGCAGGCCCAGCGGGTCGACCATGAACGACGCACTCATGTGGGTGTCCCAGTAGTAACGAATGTCGTGCTCGAGCGAGTGGTCGAGCATGTGCTGATATGACGCAAGCACGTGCTCGGCATCTTGCAGTGCGGGCGGGATCCAGGCGATACCACCCTCGAACCACCCGACCCGCAGGCGCGGATGACGGTCGAGGATGCCGCCAAAGATGTATTTGGAGAACATTTCCCGGAACCCGTCGATGTTGACCATCATGGCGACGGCCACATTGTTGACCTCGCACGGGGCCTTCGGTGGGGTCTCTCCGATGTGATGTGTCACCGGCAGACCGGACTCCTCGATCGCCTCCCAGACTGGGCGCATCGCGGTGCACGCGTAGTCGAGCATGTTGCCGTCGTCATCGTTGCCCGGGTTCAGAGGCAGCAAGAATGTCTTGAGGCCCAACGACTTCAACTCAGCCAGCGTCCGCTGCGCGCCGCGTGGATCCCACCAGTTGATCAGACCCACACCGAGGAAGTGACCATCAGAGCGTTCCTGCAAATCGGCGATGTACTCGTTGTAGATGCGGAAAATCCGTTCGCGCAGTTGCTTGTCCGGGAAGTGAAACAGGGCCAGCACCGCGTTGGGGAAGGCCAGTTCCCGGTCCACGCCGTCCTCGTGCAACTCGCGTATCCGGGCTTCGATGTTGTTGGTGGCCGCGCCGGCCAGATCGTCGTACTGCATCAACACGGCGCTGAAGACGTCCGGCAGGAACGACTGTCCCTGCTGGCCCACCTGGTAGGCGCCGTCTTCGTACCAGATCCGCGGCGCGCTGTCCTTGAGGTCGTCGGGGAAGCGCTCGTAGAAGATGTCGGCCGCCAGCGAGATGTGCGTGTCGGCCGAGAACACCTCGGTACCCGCAGGTAGACCAACATCACCGTGGGCGTGACCGCGTCGATGCTTCGGCGCACCGAAGCCGCCGGGTGGGTACAGCGCACTCGCTTGGGTCATTTTTCCAATGCACCAATCAGTTTCAGATCCGTCAGATATTTGCAGATTAGCTCTTTCGACAGGCCCGGTATCGACAGTCCGGATTTCTCCACTGCCGCCGAGAATCGGCCGCCCGGCACCGGAGAGCCGGCAGTGGTTTCGGCCGGGCGCCGGTAGATGTCCATCACCGCCAGCACCGAATGTTGGCGCTGCTGTTCGGGCAGCGCGCGCATCGCCGTTTCGAAGCGGGTCACCCACTCGGCGTAGTCGTCGATCCGCTGGATCGGATAACCCGCCGCGGCCATCCAGTCGACGAAGGTATCCAGCGAGATCCCGTCGTCGTGCGGGTTGGTGGTGTTGTAGGTGGCAAAGCCGCTACCGTTGGGCGGCCCAACGGCGGCGATCGCCTCGGCGAGGAAGTCCACGGGCAGGCCCTCATAGTGCGGGCGACGGTCATCGTCGTTGGTGCGGTAGAACGAGCGCGGCGCGATTCCGGTGGCCACCAGACTGAACAGCAACCGGGTGAAGATGTCGGACACGTTGAGCTGTCCCGCGTAGCGGGTGTCCGCCAGGATCATGCCCGGCCGGAAGACCGCGGCAGGCAAGGCACACAGGTCGTGCGCCTCGCGCACCAGTACCTCGCCGGCCCACTTGCTGATCCCGTAGCCGTTGGCGTAGCTGTCGGCGACCGTGCAGCGCGGGACCGCCCGGCGGATATCGGAGCCCTCGTCGACGATGTGGTCGGCCACCGCGGTCACGCCCATCGTGGAGATGTAATGGATTGCCTTGAGTTTGGCGGTGATCGCCAGTCGGATCATCTCCGCCGTGCCGACGACATTCGGGCCGAACAGCTGGCTGTAGGGCAGCAGATGGTTGACGTGGGCAGCGGGGTGCACGATCAGGTCGACGCTGTCGGCCAGACGGTGCCAGGTGGGCACATCCAACCCGAGGTTGGGCTCGCCGATATCACCGCCGAGCACCTCGAGGTGACCGTCGGCCAACGTCCGAAATCGTTCCAGCAGTTCGGCATCGGTGGCCAGGGCCGCCTCGATGCGCTGACGCGCCCGCCCCGCGTCGCCGGCACGCACGATGCAGATCAGTGTGCCCCCGGAACCGGCAAGCCGCCGCAGCCATTCCAAGCAGAGGAATCGCCCGAGAAATCCGGTCGCGCCGGTGACCAGCACCGTCCGGACGTCGCCGGTGGGCCGCGGCAACGATGCGGCGGCGTTGAGCAGGTCGGCGTCGATGAATTTGTCCAAAGTGAGGTCCTCAGCCCGGACCTCGGTGCTGTCGGCGCCGTGCACCGAAGCGAAGTTTGGCCGCAACCCATCTGAATCACGATGCCGTTCAATGTGTTTGGCGATAGCAAGTAGATCGGCGGTCGGATCCACCATTACCCCGACGGGTACCTCGACGCCGAAGATGTCTGCGAGCAACCGCGAGAATGTCAGCGCCGACAGCGAATCACCGCCCAGGTCGATGAACCTGGCCTGGGGATCGACGTCGCCGGCCGATACGCCGAGCGTGGCCTGCACCGCCCGCGCCATCGTCGCCAGCACCGGCTGATCGGCACCGCCGGCCCGCAGCGCGCGCAGTTCGCTGATCTGGTCGTCGGCCATCTTGGCGTACAGCTGCTCCAACGCAGCGCCGTAACGGTCTTTTAGCTTGGGCCGCAGGAACTTACCGACACCTGACAACAAGCCGTTCTCCAGGCTGAACGGCTCGGTCTCCAGCACGAAGTCGCGGGGAATCTCGTAGCCGTTCAGCTGGTAATCCCGCGCGATTTGCACCAGAGATTCACCGATCGCCGATTTGGTGACCCCGTTATCAGCGTCATCAGTGGGCACTATCACCGCGAGCAGGAAGGACCGCTCGCTGCTGCCGTAGATGTAGATCTGTCGGACCAGCGGGCTGGTGGAATACAGCGCCTCCAGGCGCGCGACGGCGACGAACTCGCCCTGGGAAAGCTTGATGACGTTGTTGCGCCGGTCGACGAAGCGCAATCGGTCGGCGTCGACTTCAGCCATGATGTCGCCGGTCTTGTAGTAGCCGTCGCCGTCGAACATCGCGGCGGTCAAGTCGGGGCGTTTGTAGTAGCCGGCCATGAACCGCGCCGACTTGACCGCGAGTTCGCCGCGCGGGTAGGGCTTGTCGGTGTTGAAGTAGCCCAGCTCGGGAACGTCGAGCAACTTGTAGTCGATGACCGGCGGGCGCAGCACGTGCTCGTCGGCCACGATCATCCCGCCGGCGATCTCCGTGGATGAATACCCGATCATCAGATGCTGGTCGAGCACCGATTCCATGAAGACTTTGATCTCCGGGGACAACGCCGCCGACCCGCACCCCACGGCCAGCACGCGACCGCCGAGCAGTCGCTCCCGCATGGCCGTGGTGATGTCGTTGCCGGCGCTATCCGCGTCGGCGCCGGCCAGCGTGCGCCGATCCAGCTCGCTCAGATATTGATGGAAGAACATCTCGCACACCCGCGGCACCAGGCTCAGCGTGGTGGGCCGCGCCATCGCCAGATCGTCGAACAATGTCGACAGGTCGCTCTTGGCGGCGAAGTAGCTCGTGCCGCCGTTGGCCAGCGTCATGATCACGTAGCCATAGCCGATCAGATGGCTCATCGGCATGTAGCTCAGCGTGATCACCGGCTGATCGGATTGGGCGAGCCATGTTCCGATGCACAGACTTTCGGTGAACATCGCGCCCTTGGGTGTCCCGGTGGTGCCCGAGGTGTAGAACACCCAGGCCAGCGGATCCTCATCGGGTGCGGCGGCGTACAGCGGGGCCGCCCGCAGTGCCGATCCACGCTCGATCACCTCGTCGATCGTCTCGATATGCGGGGGGCTGCCGGCGTCGGCCAACCGACGACACGCGGCGTCGTAGGCCGCGCGCTGGCTGTCGTCGCGCGGTTCGTAATCGAAGACGATCAGTCGCCCAGGCGCAGCGCCGTTCAGTGTGGCCTCGACCGCAGCCTGCAGATAGTCGATGCCCACGGCCAGAATTCGGGGTTGCGTCTCGGCGAGGATCGGCGCGTGCTGTGTCGCCGGCGCGCTGGTCTGCAGCGGCACCACGACCGCACCGAGGTGTATGCACGCCAACTCGATTGCCGTGTAGTCGATGCTGGCGAAGCCCAGCACGCAGACGAAGTCCCCGGCATGCACCGGATGCTCTCGGTGCTGGTGCCACTCGGAAGCCACTGCGCGCACTCGCCTCCACAGTTCGCCATAGCTGACGGTGTCGAACCGCGGCAGGAAGTTCAGCGCCGAGCGCCCGGTCGCTGCATCGGTGATCACCTCGCGGGCACGTTGGCCCAGCGCCGGCCGGTCGGCGTAGCCCTCCATCACGGTTGCCATGGCCTCGGCGATGCGCAAACCGGGCCTGCGGACCGCCTCGGCGACCGCTTCGTCGGGACGGGTATCCCGGAATTGGGCATCCTCGATGTACAACCGCTCTCGTCGGAGCGCCAGCCTTTCCCACTGGTGCTGTTGGGCACCGGGATCCTTCACGTCAGTGCGTCCGACGAAAGCCATGGCTACCTCACTCCGGATAGGTGACGCCGGTGAGCTGTTCGGAGAGCCGCCACAGCCGATCGTTGTCGACGTCACTGCGGGCAAGTCGCGGCGTGTGGGCGAAAGTGACTCCACCGCTGATGGTTTCGTAGAAACCCCGCGGACTGTAATAGGCGCCGCCCTTGGCGTCCGGCGACACGGCTGCGTAGAGCGTCGGTTTGATGCCCTCGTCGACCTCGAGCCAGATGAACGGCAGGAAACGCCACGACAATCGAGCGAGCCGGGCATGCAGTGTCGGTCTGCCCGCGGCGTACGACGCGCCGCTGAGCAGGTTCGTCTTGCTCAAGCCCGGATGCGCCGCGTTGGACATCACGCCCCAGCCCGCAGCACGACTGCGGCGATCGAACTCGACCGCGAACATCAACTGGGCCAGTTTCGCTATCCCGTAGGAGCGCATCGGCTTATAGCCGCGCTGCGCATTGGCGTCGTCGAAGTCGATATTGCGCTGACCCGCGGCCAGGCTGCTCACGGTGACCACCCGCGCCGACGCCGCAGCCCGCAGCAGCGGCAGCAGATGGCCCACCAATGCGAAGTGCCCGAGGTGGTTGGCGCCAAATTGCAGCTCGAAGCCGTCATTGGTCTCTTCGCGTCGCGGCGGTGTCATCACGCCGGCGTTGTTGATCAGAACGTCGACCGGGCGCCCCTCGGCGACCAGTTCCTCGCCCAGTCCCGCAACGCTATTCAGCGAGCACAGGTCGAGGTGTTTGGTCGTCAGCTTGGCCTCGGGGACGTCGGCGCGCAGCTTGTCGATCGCGGCTTCGCCCTTGGCCCGGTTGCGAATTGCCATGACAACGTCGGCACCTGCCATCGCCAACCGTCTGGCCAGCCCGAATCCCAGGCCGCTGTTGGCACCGGTTACCACCGCCAAGCTGCCCGACAAATCGGGCACTGTCAGCGTGAGATCGTTGCCGCTCACCATGTGACGGGTAATTCGTATAGCCCGTAGGCCAGGGCATCGTGTTTGAACGGCAGCTGCTCCATCGGGATCGCCAGCCGCAGCGTCGGGATTCGCCGCAGCAGGGTGTGCAGCATGATCTGCAACTCCATCCGCGCCAACTGCTGTCCGACACATTGGTGTCGGCCGTAGCCGAAGCCGACATGCGGATTGTCCTGCCGTTGCAGGTCCAGCCGGTCCGGGTCGGGGTAGCGACGAGCGTCCCAGTTCGCCGGCGGGACGTCGAGGATGATGCCCTCGCCGGCGCGGATCACCTCACCGTCGAGTTCGATGTCCTCGATGGCCACCCGACGCTGACCGGTCTGAATGATGCTGAGATAGCGCATCAATTCTTCGACAGCGGTGGCGATTACCTTTGGGTCGTCGGTGTCGCGCAACAGCGCCAATTGATCCGGGTGCTCCAACAGCGCGACGATCGCCAGGCTGATCATGTTGGCGGTGGTCTCGTGCCCGGCGATCAGCACGCCGGTGGCCAACTGGGCCGCCTCCCGGACGCTGAGCTCCTCGGCGTTGACCCGCTCGGCCAGATCGGACACCAGATCTTCACTAGGGTCTTCCATTTTGGCGCGCACAAGCTTGGCGATGTATCTCGCCAGCGCGGTCGCACCTTCGGCCGACTCCTCGGCGCTCGCGTAGCGGCCCATTCCCCTACTGGCCTGCTCCTGAAAGAAGTCGGCATCGGAGTACGGCACGCCCAGAAGTTGACTGATCACCAGCGATGGGACGGGTAGCGACAGCGTGCTGACGAGATCGGCCGGCTGGGGACCGGCCAGGATCGCGTCGATGTGGTCGTCGGCGATTTTCTGGACAGCTGGGCGCAGGCCTTCGACCCGCTTGAAGGTGAACGGCTTGGACAGCATGCGGCGAAACCTGGTGTGCTCCTCGGCATCTGAGGTGAACACCGAGCGCGGTCGTTTGTGGACCGTCGCCAACATGCCTTCGTTCCAGTGCGGGTAGCCCGGCAGGCGATCGTCGACACTGGCGCGAGAATCGGTGAACAGCGCACGTATCGCCTCGTGGCCGGTGATCAACCACGGGGTGCTGCCGTCCCAAATCCGAACTCTGCTCAGGGGTTTGACGGCATTGAGGGCCAACACTTCCGGTGGGGGCGCCAGCGGGCAACCCGCCGCCCGGGCCATCGGATAGTCCGGCACCCCCGCTGCGACCGAGCTCTTCGTTTCGGTCGAGATGTCAGCCATAGCGCTCCTTCATCCAAGGCGGATTCAGATCAGTGAGTTGGCACGGCCTGCGCGCGGTGAACAGGCGCCCGCCACAAGCCGACGATCGCGTCGACCAGCCCGTCGGCCGCGATCGGCCAGCTGGACCGCGATCGTGGCCCGTGTTCGGCCAGCTCTCCTTCGTGCTCGGCGCAGGTGTGCATCAGCAGGTTGCGCGCCATCACCATTCGTTCGAAGCGGACCCGCTTCGGCAGGTCGGGCAGGCAGCGGTTGATGCCATCGATCGCCTGAACAAGTAGCGGTGACGTGAGCGCATCCTTGGTAACCACCTGCCGGTATGTGGGGTCGGCCATCGCCTGAGCGGCGAAGCGCGCATACCAGCTTGGGTTGCCCAGTGCCGCCAAGTGGTCCGTCAGTGGGTGCACCAGTGTGCCCACCCAGTCCCGCAGCTCAGTCGAGTTGCCGATGCCGGCCAGCATCTGGCCCCGCAATCCCTCAATCGGCACGCGGTGCTTGCTTTCGATGGCACGCAACAAATCGGTCCTGGTGCCGAAGTGGTAACAGGCCGCCGCGTTGTTGCCTTGCCCGGCCGCCTCGCTGATCTGCCGGTTGGAAACGGCGTACATGCCACGCTCGGCAAACAACCGCTCAGCGGCGGACAAGATCGCTTCTCGCGTGCCCGTCGACCGATCGTTACGCAGGATTCTGGCCGCGGTCACCGCCTAAGTGAACACCCGCGCCAGTATTAAATCAAGCAGTTTATTTAACTGCACGGCGCGGGGCCGCGCGGTGCCCTGACCGCGCCCGACGATTCCGTCGCCGCCGGCGACGCGGGCCATGCCGAATGCATAAATTCGCCACGCACCAGCGACAATTTCGGAAATCCAATTAATTCCCGAACGGACGAAAGGACATTCACGCGCGTTCAATCTTGAACCCGCGATTCACCTTCCCGAGGACTCGGCGGCCGACCTGAGGCAACCGACCCGTCGCGCCCGATCGCTCAACCCCCGGGAGGAACACCAACGACACGACCGGCTTAAAGTCCAGAAAATGGGACTCTCGGCGATATCGTTGGCTAAATAACGGCCGCAAAGGCTGAATTGGCGGTGAGGAGGCCTCTCATATCGCTAACCACCCCGTCACCCCTTGGTTCTGTATATACTTTCGCTTCTCGACTGCTGCTGCCTGACTTCGATACCGCATTAGACACACGCTCAATACTGCAGGCCCAAAAACCGGCGCGGCGCCCCGAGCTACGCACCACATCGGAGGAGACCTTGGCGCGCAACTTGGTCACCATCGTCGCCACACGGTTGATGGAGACGACTGCCTCCACCGTCGCCGATGTGAATGAACAGGTGCTCGCCGAGCTCGTCCAGCATCTCGATATCGACGCTGCATTTTTGCGCCATAACGACCACAAAATCCGGGTCTCCCGGTTGGTCGCGGCGTGGCCCCCGCGACGTGAGGACGCAGGCGCGGACCCCCAGACGGTCGCACACTTCAGCAGCGCCGACCCGATCCTGGCGCTGTGCGAGCACGGAAAGAACTTGGTCGTGATCCGGCCGGAGCCGAGCGAGCCGGCTTACGCGCGCTGGGTCGCCGGCGCCTACGACCGCTGGGGCCTGGACGCCTCCCGGATCACGTCGCCCTCGGCAGCCGCGGCGCCATTGATCTCGGGCGGAGTCACCACCGGTCAGCTCACCTGCATGAAGTTTCGCCGCAAAAAGTGGCGGACCGACGAGCTCAACACGATCCAGACGATCGCGTCGCTGCTGGCGCAGCTGCACTCACGGATCACCGCCGAAGAGAAGCTTCGCGACCTCGCGGAGCACGACGATCTGACCGGCCTGCACAACCGCCGCGCGCTGATCGCGCACCTTACCGACCGGCTCGCTGTGGGGCGACCCGGTCCGGTTCCGGTTTTGTATCTGGACCTCGACCGGCTGAAGTCGATCAACGACTACCTCGGGCACAGCGCCGGCGACTGGTTCATCCGGACCTTCGCCGAACAGCTGCGCATCAAGGCCGGCCCGGGAAGCATGACCGCTCGGCTGGGCGGAGACGAATTCGTCGTCGTTCCCGACCGGCCGATGTCGATCGAAACCGCGGAGAAGACGGCCGACGAACTGTGTGTGGCGCTGCGCGATCGGATGGCGCTGGGCGGCCACATGATTACCCGCACTGTCAGCGTCGGCGTGGCGGTGGGCATGCCGGGACGCGACAACAGCAGCGATCTGCTCCATCGTTCCGACGAAGCCGTTCTGTCCGCCAAGCGCGCCGGCGGCAACCACGTAGCGGTGTCCAGTGACGACATGTCCCTGCAGCGCCTCTTCCGCAACGACATCGAACTCCACCTCAGCGGCGAAATCGACAGTGACGCACTGCTGCTGCATTATCTGCCCGAGGTCGACCTGTGGACCGGCGCGATCGTGGCGACTGAGGCGCTCGTTCGTTGGCGGCATCCGACGTGGGGGTTGTTGCTGCCGGAGTCGTTCATCGGCGTGGCCGAATCCGCCAACCTCGGCGGCGAATTGGGCCGATGGGTGATGCGAACCGCGTGCGCGGAATTCGCCCGGTGGCGTTCGAATGGCGTGGGGCAGAACGCCACGTTGCGACTCAACGTGTCACCCGCCCAACTCGTCACCCGCGGTTTTGTCAGCAGCGTTGCCGACACGATCGACGAGTTCGGCATTGACGGCGACTCGGTGTGCCTGGAGATCACCGAGCGCGCCGTCGTTCGCGACATCGAAACCACCCGCAGAACGCTCGAGGAGTTGAAAGAGGTCGGGGTGCAGATTGCCATCGACGACTTCGGCACGGGCTACGCCGTTCTGTCGCATCTGAAGTCGCTGCCGGTCGACACGCTCAAGATCGACACGTCGTTCGTCCGCGATCTGGGCACCAGTACCCGCGATCTGGCGATCGTCCGAGCGATCATCGGGCTAGCCGAAGCGTTCGGGCTGCAGCTGGTGGCCGAGGGCGTGGAGACACCCGCGGCGGCATTGACTTTGATGCGGCATGGATGTCACCGAGCGCAGGGCTATTTGTTGTCGCGCCCGCTGCCCGGCAATGCCATGGAATCGCTGCTGTCCTCGCGCTGGATGCCGATGCCTTTCCTGGCTGACAGCCAAGCCCTCACCCCAAGTACGATCTGACAACGTAAAGATCGGTTATAGGTTCAGGATTCAACGATGAGCGAGCTGAGCGACAGGCGTTCGGATACGACGCGAGACCAGATCTTGCGAGCTGCCGCGCACCAGTTCGCTCAACGCCCGTACTACGCCGTCGGCCTCGACGACATTCTTGCGGAAGCGGAATTGACCAAGGGCGCAATGTATTTCCATTTCCGGTCGAAGCATGCCTTGGCACTGGCCATCGTCGACGAGCAGACCGAGAGATCCGCCGAGTCGGTCAAAAACTTGCTCGCCCGGAAGTTATCCGGGCTGGAATCCCTGATCGACGTCTCCTACCTGATAGCCGTTGGAGACATCACCCAAGATGTCACGCGAGCGTCATTCAATCTGCTCGAGTCGGTCGGCCGGACCGAGAAGCTGCAGGCGCGGCTGCTAGGGGGCTGGATCCAACTCATGTGCGAGATCGCCCAGCGGGGCATCGCCGAGGGCGACATCGTCGACCAAGCTGACCCCGAAGACGTCGGACGACTCTTGGTATCCATTTATGTGGGAATGCGTCAGGCCAGCAATCTGGACGAACCGGTGCGGTTGCTCAGTGACTTCGGGAAGGGGTTGTCGACAGTGCTCGGTGGCATCGTGCAGCCGGACCGGAGAGCCTACTTCGCCCAGTTCGTCAAGCGACGTACCGCTCTGGCGATCAAGGCTGTGTCCCCGGCGGACGCGTAGCCGCCGAAAGGCGTTGCGAGAAACTAGCGTTCGTCAAGCCACAGCTGCTCGGTCAAATCTTGGAACGTCGCGAGCGCAATGTTGTCATCGGCACGTATCAGCGCCGACCTGCTCATGAGCGCCCGCACACTTGAGCCGTCCCGGTGGGCTAATTCGACGACCATGTTCGCCAATGCCTGGACGACGGAGATGGGCGATTCGGATCCGGTGGTGAGCGGGAGGTGGAAGATGTCATCGAACTTCAGCGACAAGACTTCGTCAGAAGCCCAGCCGACCATCTCGGAGAAAGCGCTGTTTGCGAACAGGACGGTGCCGTCCTGTGCGATAGCGAGCACCGGGACCGGGATCCGCTCCAACACAACCAGGGCGGGCAGTTGCTTGAGAATAGCCATCGGTGACTGGCCCGGATGGTGGCCGTTGCGTCTTCGCTCCACGAGCTGATTATGGTTCATTCGCGGCATCCGCAACTCCGCTATTTCTTAATCGTCGCGAACTGTCAAATTTCTGTGAACCTGGCAACCAGCATCGGTTGACGAAGGTGCGACTCAGACGGTGGCTTGGGCCGAAGCCAGATCAGATAGATGCTTGAGCGAATTCTCGAGGTGCGTGGGATCGAACGGCGGGAATTGAATGTGCTCACGGAGCTCGGGCGCAACCGCAGACCAGTCATAGGTAAGGGTGACGTCAGCGTCAGCCGATCCGGCGCTGCGGACGTCATAACGCCAAATCCAGCCGCCGAACGACAGGTTCCCGTCCCCGGCGGCGTCCTGGCCAGGTTGCCAGGCAATGGCATGTGGGCGGTCGCAGACGACCACCTTGTTGGCCACCTCATAGTTCTTCGCGGGGTGGTTGTCGTGATACATCGCGACCCTGAAGATCTGGCCGGCAGCCGTCACCGGCTCGCGGTCGAGAGCTTCTCTTACCCAACCTGTCCCGTCGATAGCGGGGTGCGTCGTGGGGTCGGCCAGAATGTCGAACACTGTTTCGG
>Ga0210396_10005087_pt1 | contig 12776 bp, 9 predicted proteins | sample IncBWH17OmetaG_FD_155466 | JGI IMG/M metagenome (GOLD analysis project Ga0210396, IMG submission 155466) | Forest soil microbial communities from Barre Woods Harvard Forest LTER site, Petersham, Massachusetts, United States - Inc-BW-H-17-O ...
CACACGAGGAAGATTTTCGGTGATGCCGCCGCCCGTGATATGAGCCATCGCCGATACGCATTCGCCATCCGCCAGCAGACGCTTCACCGCCGGCCAGTAGCTTTTGTGTGTCTTCATCAGCTCGTTGCCGACTTTGCCTTTGAGTTCGTTGACGTAGGACTCGGGCGTGTAATGGCCAACTTCAAACAGCAGCTTGCGGGCGAGCGCGTAGCCGTTGGTGTGCAGGCCATTCGAGGCCAAACCCAGAATCACATCGCCAACCTCGACCTTCTTTCCCGTGATGATGCGTTCGCGCTCAACCACGCCGACGATGAATCCAGCCAGATCGTATTCGCCTTCGGGATAGAAGCCCGGCATCTCCGCCGTTTCGCCGCCAATCAGGGCACAGCCGTTGTGCTTGCAGGCTTCCGCCAGACCTTCAATGACCTTCTCCGCGACTTCCGGTTCGAGCTTGCCCGTGGCGAGATAATCCATGAAGAAGAGCGGAGTCGCGCCCTGCACCGCGATGTCATTCACACAGTGGTTCACCAGATCCGCGCCGATGGTGTGATGCACCTTCATCTCGAATGCGACTTTCAGCTTGGTGCCAACCCCGTCCACGCTGGAGACCAGAACCGGATCGAGATACTTGGTCTTGTCAATCGCGAACAAGCCCCCGAACCCGCCAATCTCGCTGAGCACTCCCCGAGTGAAGGTTTTGTGAGCAAGATACTTGATCCGCTTCTTGGTGCGGTTGGCGCGGTCGATATCGACCCCGGCGTCGGCATACGTAATCGGCGTGCTGTTCAAGGAATCCTGGGCCACGGGTGCTGGCTCCGCCTTTAAAAAGGTTGCGGGATAACGCTGGGTGTAATGCTCTAAAGAATCGTTTAAGTGCGGCCCATTGTAGCATGTTCGAGAGTGACGTTGCGGAGGGCGATAGGTGAAGAACGGAAGCGGCGAACAGTTATCGGGAGACACTAACCGCTACGCGCACAACGAGGCACACGCGAGCGCGAATCAAACTGCCGGAGTTTCCACAACTAGCGGCGTCGCGAAGACTCTGGGAGTCTTCCAGCACTAATGAGTCACGTAGCTCGAAAAGTAATACAGCAGTATTCCAAACAGTGCCAATCCAGAAATGCCGTATGCAGTCAGAACCCACGCACCGCGGCCTTCGCGATGGGCTACAGAAGATTGAGAACCGCGTACATCTGTCGAGGAATTACCCAGGGCCCGATTTTCCACGCAAACCTCCGAGGACGGAAAGTGGTGGCGCGGGAGGCGTCACATTTTACCCCACACTGCCGCTTGGCAGGTGTTGATGGCGCAAATGTTACTACAAAATTGGCTTCGTGCAATCGGGAAATGGCCGTAATTTGTAAAATTCAGGTAGAGTCCAGGCTCATCGAGCCGATGCCGTCCGATCGGCGGGAGTGAACTCTCTTCAAACTCCCGGCAGGCATTCTGCAGGTAGGTATCCAGTGTGCGGTGGTACCCGAGCACAGAGCGAGCAGCGAAGCGGAATACAGGATTGTAAATCTCTGCCCGCTTGGTAATGTTCAAGCGGCATCCCTCAGCGGTGGAGGAAATATCGAAGATCCACATCCCTCCGAGCCCGAGAAGCAACATGCTGTTTGGGCAACAACAACCGACGAGCACAACTATCAACGCTAACTATCAACGCTATAGAGACAGCCTCACGAACCGACATCTCGCCGGGTTCACGGTGCGAGACACCGGGCGCGAATGCTGGGTCGAGCACATCAATGTCGAACAGCGGCTCCGCGCAGGGCAGTAGGAATTCGCGTCGAAAGGAATTCCTCACAACGTAGGCTTAGAAGTGTTCATTTGTCGGCTCCGCATGGGGCCCGGTTGAAGGCGTTCTCCCATTCCATCCGATTAAACATCAAGATCAACGGCGGCGGACAGGAGTGTTCGCCCTACAATGGAACTCAATAGGGCCGAATCTGACGCGATGTGCCGCTCATCCATTATTCTAGTTATTCTAGTAGCATCCATATGGCCCGAATGAAGACTGGCACGCAAACTTCCTCTACCGCAGTATTGGACGCACCTAACGGCGAACGCGAACGCGTGTTCGATGCTTACCGCCGTTGGGGATATTTGGAAGCCGATTTGGATCCTCTCGGCTTTATCCGCTCTGTGCCTCACTCGGATCTGCCGACCGAGGGCGAGTTCGCTCAAGAGGCGCGACGAGTTTATTGCGGCACGGTCGGGGCGGAGTTCATGCACATTACCGATCCTGCGCGCCGCCGCTGGATTCAGGAGCGGCTGGAAGGCCCGCAACCGGCCGTGGATCAGCAAAGAGCGCTTGAACTTCTGATTCGGGCTGAGCTGTTCGAGCAGGTATTGCAGCAACGCTATTTGGGCAACAAGCGCTTTTCGCTTGAAGGTGTCACCGCGCTTATTCCGTTGATGGACGAAATTCTCGATGCAGCCGGGCAACAGGGCGCGGGTGAACTGGTGATGGGCATGAGCCATCGCGGGCGGCTGAATGTAATTGTGCACGTTGCCAAGCGCGCTCCGGAAGAAGTTTTTGCTGGATTTGAAGATGTCGATCCGCGGAGCGTGCTGGGCAGTGGCGACGTGAAATATCATATGGGCGCGACCGGGGAGTACGTGACTCGCAGCGGCGCCAAGGTTCATATTCACCTGGTTTCGAATCCCAGCCATTTGGAGGCGGTTGATCCGGTGACTATTGGGCGCACTCGCGCCAAGCATGATCGCGCGGGGGAAATCGGGACAAAGAAATATCTTCCACTGTTGGTGCACGGTGATGCGGCCTTTGCCGGACAAGGCATTGTTGCCGAGACTTTGAACTTTGCCGATCTGCCCGGTTACACCGTGGGCGGGACGATGCACATCATCGCCAACAATTTGATCGGCTTCACCACCGTGCCCCGCGAATCGCATTCGTCGCGATTTTCGGCGCAGCTGGCGCGACGCCAGTCTATCCCTATCTTTCACGTGAATGGCGAAGATGTGGACGCGGTGATCCGCGTGGGACGCATCGCCCTTGATTATCGCTACGCTTTCGGCACGGATGTGGTGGTGGATTTGATGGGCTACCGGCGGCATGGGCACAGCGAAGTGGATGATCCGACGATCACTCAGCCTTTACTTTATAAGGCGATCAAAGAACATCCGCCGCTATGGGAAATTTATGCCGAGGACATTGGCGTTGAGGACGCGCAGACGCAAGTGCAAGCCATTCGAGCCGAATTCGAAGCTGAGCAGAAAAGGGCGAGCTCGCTTACCAAGAAGCCAACGCTCCGCGATCTGCCAAGTTATTGGGATCAGTACATTGGTGGGCGGTACAAGCCGGAGTATGAAGTTGAAACCGGACTTGCAGCGGAAGCGCTGCACGAAATCGCAGAGCCGTTAACGACGTACCCGGCGGACTTTCACATCCATCCCAAAGTTAAGAAGCTGCTTGAACAACGCGCCGAGATGGGGACGGGGAAGCGTCCGGTAGATTACGGGATGGCGGAAGCTTTAGCCTTTGGCAGTCTGGTGAAAGCTGGCGTTCCAGTGCGGTTGAGTGGACAGGATAGCCGGCGAGGCACCTTCAATCAGCGGCATTCTGTGCTGCTGGACATTGAGAACGAGCAGGAATATATGCCGCTGCAGCATGTTTCTGCGGAGCAGGCACGCTGCGAGATTTACAACTCTACGCTGTCTGAGGCCGGCGTGCTGGGGTTTGAATACGGTTACAGCCGGGATTATCCGGAGGCGCTGGTTTTGTGGGAGGCGCAGTTCGGAGACTTTGCGAATGTGGCGCAGGCCGTGATTGATCAGTTCATCAGCGCGGGCGAGGATAAATGGAAGTTGCTTTCAGGAGTAGTTTTATTGCTGCCGCACGGCTACGAAGGACAAGGACCTGAGCATTCCAGCGCGCGTATCGAGCGCTTTCTGCAGCTCGCGGCACGAGACAATTTTCAGATCTGCCAGCCTTCGAATGCGGCGCAATATTTTCATTTGCTGCGCCGGCAGGCATTGCGGAAGTGGCGCAAGCCGCTGATCGTCTTCACTCCCAAGAGCATGCTGCGGCATCCGGATGCGTCATCACCGATCGAGGATTTTGCGCATCCGCACTTCCTGAATGTGTTGCCGGATACGGAAGTCAGCCACGCTACGCGAGTGCTGCTCTGTACGGGAAAGATCGGTCACGAGTTGCGCGATGAGCGCAAGAAAAGAAAAGACGATTCGACGGCGATTGTCTTCCTCGAGCAGATGTACCCTTTCCCTGAGGCTGAACTGAGCGCGGAACTGGAGCGGCATGCGAGCGCGCGCGACATCGTCTGGGTGCAGGAAGAACCTGCGAATATGGGCGCGATGCCCTACGTGTTGCCACGACTGCGCCACCTCGCCGGGGAACGGCATGTGCTTTCGGTAAAACGCTCGGCCAGTGCCAGCCCGTCGACGGGGTCGGCCAAGGCGCACGAGATGGAACAGAAAACGCTGCTTTCCTTGGCGTTTTCGACCTAGAGCTAGCGAGATTCTAAGCAGGGCGCTCGGTCACAGGTTTGCCGCCAGAACCTGGTAGCGCAGTTTTTGAGCCTCCAGTTGCTTCGCTTTTGAGCAGCTCTTCCAGTGTGGCATAGGCGTAAATTGTTGGTGCGTGATTTTGCATGAGGCCGCCGGTATCTGCTGTGGGGCCGTAGTTACTGTGCAAATCGTGTCCCAACATGCGAAGCATGGCCATGAGTTGTCCGCGATGATGGGAGGTGTGGGCGATCCGCCGAGTCATGACCCACGCTCGGGAACGGTGCACCGAGAAAAAGTTGGTGGTGTCTTCCCACCAAGCCTCGTCCTTCGTTTCCAGTTGCACCAGTCGTTTGCCGCTGTCCTCTGCGTACTGTTTCATGAATTGCAGCCGGGTTTCCTGCTTGGGCAATGGCGGCGCGTCGACGTCGATTCCAAGCATGGTCCGGAACCACAAGTCTTCGCTTACGCACTGATGCACCATCTGCTCATGAACACTGCGTCCTCGCGGGTCGTTGGGGTGCGGACGGACCGGAAGATCGTCGTCGCGGAACTCGCTCCACACGCTGATGACTTTGATTCGTTCGGTGGCATAGGTCTCGACTAGAAAGCCGTATCTCATGGGAAGCTCCTTGCGATTATGTGTTCTGCCGGCATAAGCCGATCTCAAAAATGGTAACCTAGCGTCCCAGTTTTGAATTGCATGGCACGCCGCTCTCGAACTCAGCCGCTCCGCATCGCCATCGACACTGGCGGCACGTTTACTGACTGTGTGTGGGTGGAGCGCGGCCGCATCCGAATGCTGAAAGTTTTTTCGACGCCTGACGATCCTTCGCGAGCCATCGCGGAAGCGCTGGAAAAGATCGGCAGCCGTGACTCGTTGATCCTGCTTCACGGCACTACCGTCGGCACGAACACATTATTACAGCGGAAGGGAGCGCGCGTGGCGTTGGTCACGACCGCTGGCTTCGAGGACGTGATCGAGATCGGGCGGCAGGCGCGTCCCAAACTGTACGATTTTTTCTTCGACCGGGTTGAACCGCTGGTCGCGACGGATCTGCGTTTTGGGGTGGCTGAACGCGTGAGCAGTGATGGAGAAGTTCTGCTTGCGCCTTCGCTAGCGCATCTGCGTGACTTAAAAAACAAGGTGCTCGCGAGAAAGCCGGAGGCGATTGCGATCTCATTGCTGTTTTCGTTTGCCAATCCCAGGAACGAGGCTTCGGTCGCGGCCAGGTTGCAAGACCTGGGCGCGCCGCTTTCGATTTCCCATGAGATTCTGCCTGAATTTCGCGAATATGAACGCACGAGTACGGTGGTGGTGAATGCGTATCTGCAACCGGTGATGCAGCGATATCTGGAAAGCCTTGAGGCTCGTGTGCTGGCGTGGAGCGGAATGCGTCGCGATGTAGGGTCTCGCATTTTTGTGATGCAATCCAGCGGCGGAATCACGGCGCTGGGTTCTGCCGTTCGCGAACCGGTGCGAACTGTGCTGTCTGGTCCCGCGGGAGGAGTCGTGGGAGCCTTGGCGCTGGCGCGCCGGAGCCGATGTGAGCGAATTATTTCGTTCGACATGGGCGGCACCTCGACCGACGTTGCGTTGGTGGACGGAGAAGTACGCGGAGGCAATCAAGCCGAGATCGCAGGCCTGCCGGTAGGCGTACCGATGCTCGACATTCACACAGTGGGCGCCGGCGGAGGTTCTATCGCGCGATTCGATGCAGCGGGGGCGCTGCGCGTGGGGCCCGAGTCCGCTGGTGCCGATCCGGGTCCTATTTGCTATGGCCGAGGGACTCAGCCGACAGTCACGGATGCGAATCTGATATTGGGGCGTTTGCAGCCGCATCGTTTTCTTGGCGGCGATTTCACACTCGATCTGGAACGCACGCGCCGAGTGGTATCCGCATGGCTAAAGCAGCGGCGCTCTAAACTTTCGCTCGAACAGTTTGCCGCAGGCGTCATTCGGGTGGTGAACGCAACCATGGAGAAAGCCATTCGCGTGGTGTCGATTGAGCGGGGCTACGATCCTCGAGAGTTTGCGCTGCTGGCATTCGGCGGGGCTGGCGGCTTGCACGCCTGCGAATTGGCAGCGAGTTTGCATATCCCGCGAGTGATTGTGCCAGCGCGGCCGGGGGCTCTCTCCGCGTTCGGCATTCTGGTCAGTGATGTTGTGAAGGACTATTCGCGGACCGTGCTCTGGCGGACCTTGGATGAACTCCCATTGAAGCGGTTGAACGCGGAATTCGGCAATTTGCGCCGCAAGGCAGAGCAAGATTTTCGAAGTGAGGGCTGGAAGAGCAGCATCCGGTATCAGCGTGGCGTGGATGTTCGTTACCGGGGCCAAGGGCATGAACTCAACGTTCCCTTTACTGGCAAGCTGATCGCAGCGTTCCGTCGCGAACATGAGCGGCGCTATGGCTACTGCTATCCGGCCCGCGAGATTGAGTTGGTCACGCTGCGCCTGCGGGCGATTGTGAAATCTCCACAGCCGAGCCTGAGCAGGTCCCGCGTGAGGGCCGAGCAGAGCGGTGGCGATCGCGAGTGGGGCTTGGTCTTTTTCGCGGGCAAGAAAATTCGAACCGCAACCTATGATCGGGATTCATTGCAGCCTAGCCGGAAGTATTCGGGTCCGGCCGTGGTTACCGAATACAGCGCCACTACGGTTGTACCTCCCGGCGCGAAGTTTTGGCTGGATACCGCCGGAAACATCATTATCCAGACTCGGCCTTAGCAGAGTCGCCTTCGGCAGCACTGCGGAGAGAAGTGTCCGCCATACACTCAAATGTTTCAATCTGGTTACAATCGGGGCATTATTGAGACAGCCCGGCTACAATACCCGTGTGAAACCAAGCATCTTTGTGGTTGAAGACGATCCCGATATCTCTCGACTGGTGCGCCATCACCTGGAGGGCGCGGGATTCGTGGTCAAAGTATTTGCGACGGGCAACACCGTGGTCATGGAATCGGAACGGCAGAGGCCCACCCTTTTCATTCTCGACATTATGGTGCCGGGAAGAGATGGGCTCGAGCTCTGCCGTCAAATCCGGCAAACTCCATTGCTGGCGTCGACTCCGGTTATTTTTCTCACGGCGAAAAGCGGCGAAGCCGATCGCATTCTGGGCCTCGAACTCGGCGCGGATGATTATATTCCGAAGCCCTTCAGCCCGCGCGAACTGGTGGCGAGAGTGAAAGCCGTTCTGCGCCGTTTCGAGCGCCCGCTCTCGCAGTCGCCGTTAAAAGTAGGAGAGATTGAAATCGATCCGAGTGCGATGACGCTTTCGGTACGCGGTCAACTGGTGGGGACGACGGCCACGGAATTCCGCCTGTTGGATTATTTTGCGCGACACATCGGGCGTGTGTTTACCCGCGATCAGCTTCTTGATTCGGTCTGGCGGGACACAGCTTACGTCACGCCGCGTTCGGTGGATGTTTACGTGCGGCGCATTCGCGAGAAGATCGAGCCCGACCCCGAGAGCCCGCGTTATTTGAAGACGGTGCGCGGGGCAGGCTATCGCTTCGAGGCACCTAAGTGAGAAGCCGGCTCTTCTTGCGGCTGCTGGCCGCCTTTGCCTTGGTGATTGTAGCGGCCACCGTGACTCTTGATTTCTCAGTGCGGCGCGCCTGGGAAAACTCACTGCGGCAGGAAATCGACCGCAGCTTGAGACAGAAGACATTGATGTTCGCGAACCGGGTAAATACGGACAGCGAACACAATCTTCAAGACCTCGTCTCGCAGGTAAGCCACGCGGCTGGCGCGCGGGCTACAGTCATCGATGTAACCGGCAAAGTCCTGGCGGACTCTGAAGCAGCCCCATCGGTGATGGAGAATCTTGGGCAGACGCCCGAGTTCGCCGCGGCCTTGAAAGGAGAAGTCGGAACTGACACGCGCTCCAGCGGAAACGTGGGAATCGAATTCCTTTATGTGGCCACACCGATTTCCGGCGGAGCAGCCCGTTTGGCCGATTCACTATCGGACCTCGGAGCCGCGACATCGGAACTTCGCAAGACATTACTGATGGGTTCGGCTCTCGCGTTTCTGCTCGCGCTGGTGCTGGCTGGAGTGTTGGCCCAGCTCACGGCGCGGCGGCTGCAACGGATTGTGGAGTTTGCCAACAAGATCGCCAGCGGCGAGCTGACTGCGCGCATCGCTGAGCCTTCGGGCGATGAAATTGGACAACTCGCCGCGGCGCTTGATAAGACGGCGCGGCATGTGGAAAACAATTTTGCCGCCTTGCGAACCAGCCAGCGCCAGCTTGAAACCTTGCTGAACAGCATGGAGGACGCGGTGATCGCGGTTGGCCCCGACGAGCGCGTGCAGTGGGCGAATCAGAGGATGGATAGCCTGGTTCCGCGACGGACGCGACTGAATGTCCCGATCGTTGAGACGGTGCGCGATCCTGATTTCCTGCGCGCAGTGCTGGGGGCGAGCGTGACTCGCAAAGTGATCACTGCACGAGCGACTTCCATCATTCCTGCGCACACATTCGACGTGACCGCCGCTCCCATGCCGGGCGGCGGCGCGGTGGCCGTTCTGCGGGACTTGACCGAGACTGAGCGGATTGAGAAAACCCGCCGCGATTTCATTGCGAATGTTTCCCACGAATTGCGAACGCCGTTGACATCCATTCAGGGCTATGCCGAAACTCTGCTCGACAGTTCGCCGGAAAATAACCACTCTCGCGAGTTTCTCGAAATTATCCGCAAGAATGCTCATCGCATGTCGCGCCTCACGGAAGATCTGCTCACCTTGGCGCGAGTGGAATCGCGGGAGCAACGTTTTGACATTCAGCCGGTGGCAGCGGCGGAGATTCTGCAGGAAGCGGTGCAGAATTTCCGTGAACTGGCACGGGCACATGGCATCGACTTGCAGGTGGAGGACTCGGCGCCGGATTTGGTCGACGCTGATCGCGAGGCCATCCACCAGGTTTTCTCGAACCTTATCGACAACGCGCTCAAATATGCGGCATCGGGTGGCCGGCTGGTGCTGGGAGCGAGGCGTTCCGAACGTGGAGTTGAATTCTATGTGCGCGACTTCGGCCCCGGCATTCCGTACGAGCACTTGCCGCGATTATTCGAGCGCTTTTACCGCGTGGACAAAGCTCGCTCTCGCGAATCTGGGGGCACCGGGCTGGGGCTCGCGATCGCGAAGCATATCGTGCTGGCCCACGATGGCACGATTCGTGCCGAGAGCGAACTCAACCATGGTTCGGTGTTTTTGTTTACTCTGCCGCTAGCCACCGATTCTTCGCCTGCGTCAGCGTGAGGAGAAATTGCTTTTCTGTCAGATTCTGACCACGGCCGGATTTCTGCCGGCATCCCCCGTGCGCGAACGCCGGCGCCCACACGGGCGGTGCGAGCCCGAGAATTTACAAGCTTTTAACAACATCCTTGAAACAAAGGACCTATGCTTGTACCGTGAGCATCACTACAGGCCGGCAGCGAAGACGACCGAATGCGGTGCGGCCGCCATTCCGTGAGCCGAGGGATTTTGTGATGAGTACTGCTGCCGTCGACACTCCGGTGCCTGAGCCTGCCTATTCGCACCTGGTCAAGCGAACCATTGAAGCCTGCGCGGTTGCCAAGGACGCGGCTGCGGCTGCGGCCGAGGGCATCGCGACCGGATCTTCACCGCTGCTCAACACGATTCGAGAACGCGAGAAACAACTCGACCTGCTGGACCGTGAAATCGACGATGGGGTTACGCTCGCGATAACTCAGGTGTCCGAAACCGAGGCTCGTGAATTGCTTGCCTGCATGAAATTCATGATCAGCCTGGAGCGCATCGGAGATCTGCTGCTCAGTTTTGCCAGCAGCGCGCAAGCGGCTGGTCCCCGGATCGATCCGCAGGATACGCGCGACCTTACGCACATGGCGACGGTGTTGGAAAAGATGCTGTCCGATGTTGGCGCGGCTTTTGCTACTCGGGATGTGAAGAAAGCTATCGACGTGTTGCGCGCCGACGCCGAGATGGACCGGCTGCGAAATCTGATCTTCCTTCGGCACATCGAAAACCCCGAAGGCTCGCAGCGTCAGGCGAGTTTGCAAGTCATTTTCATGACCCAATCGCTCGAGCGCGCCGGGGATCACGCCAAAAACCTGGCTGAGGAAGTCTGCCACTTCGTGAGCGGCCACACTATCCGCCACGTCATGATGACCTATGACAAGCCGATCGAGCAGATGTTTTTAGATTGGCTTCGCCACCGCGAAGATCTGCAATAGAGAACAGCCCCATAACGCTTGTCATCCCGAGCGACGCGAGGGATCTGGGTTTCTGCCTTTGCCAACCACACTGATAGCGCCGGCAAGGACCGAGATCCCTCGCTGTGCTCGGGATGACAAGCATTGACTGGGATGACAACTCTTACAGGGATTGGGAACGGGGATTGGAATCGCATCTCAAATTGAATGGTGAGACGCGGGCTTGGTACACTTTCGCAAATCCGGCCAAGTATGAATCTCACTCTTCGCGAAGCTATCCCTGCGGACATTCCAACTCTTCGTGTGCTCATTGATGCGTCGGTCCGCGAACTACAGGCGGCAGATTACACGCCCGCTCAGATCGAAGGAGCGCTGCAAAGCGTCTACGGCGTGGACAGCCAGTTGATCGCGGATGGAACGTATTTCGTTGTAGAAGCCGAGGCGGCGATAGTTGGTTGTGGCGGATGGAGCAAGCGCAAAACGCTGTTCGGCGGCGACCGCTGGACTGTCCGCGAGGATGCATTGCTGGATCCTCAGCGCGACGCCGCGAAGATCCGCGCCTTCTTCGTCCATCCCAAATGGGTGCGGCGTGGAATTGGCAGCATGATCCTTGCAGCCTGCGAAAAAGCCGCTGGCGCCGCGGGTTTCACTCGTTGCGAAATGGGAGCGACGCTGACTGGTGTGCCGCTTTACCGCGCGAGAGGTTATGTTGCGCTAGAGAATCTTGAGGCTCCGCTGGCAAATGGGGAATCGCTAAAAGTCGTTCGCATGGAAAAGCGGATGAGTTCACAAAAGTGAGTCAGTAATTCCGCCCGCGCCTGCGCCCTGCTATCCTGACTGCCGACAACATGCTTCTCATTCCCTCCACAGCGGTGCCCGATGCCCAAGTGGCAGCGGCATACATCATCTTTCTGGCGAGCTATTTGGTCTTTGCCGTTGGGAAGTTTCCAGGGCTGAAAATTGATCGGCCGGGCGCGGCCATCATTGGGGCGGTCGCCATGATCGCGTTCCGCGTGGTGCGGCCTTCGGATGCGCTGCGCTTCATCGACTTCTCAACGCTGGTGCTTCTGTTTTCGATGATGCTGATTGTGGGCAATCTGCGTCTGGTGGGCTTCTTCGAATGGAACGCGGAAGTTGTGCTGCGCCGATTGAAGCCTGGCCAACTGCTGCCCGCGGTGATTTTTACCTGCGGATTTCTTTCCGCATTTCTGGTGAACGATATTGTTTGCCTGGTGATGGTTCCTTTCGTGCTCGGCATCACGCGGCGTATGCGACTACAGCCTCTGCCATACCTGCTGGCGGTCGCAACCGCCTCGAACATTGGCAGCGTGGCCACGATTACGGGTAATCCGCAGAACATGCTGATTGGATCTTTCTCCGGCATTCGTTATTACGATTTTCTTTTTCATCTGGGGCCGGTTGCCGTTGTAGGGCTGTTTCTCGACTGGGCCGTTTTGCACTGGATTCACATGCGAAAAGTCGATTTGCCACCCGAAACGGATGAAAGAATTCCATTGCCCACACTGGATCTGTCGCACCTGACCAAGCCTGTGATTGTGGTGAGTGCCGTGGTCATCGGATTCTTTTTCGGCGTGCCTCCGGCGATGATGGCGGCGCTCGGCGCGGCCGCGTTGCTGATTACCCGCACTCTTGAACCGCGCAAGCTTTATCAGGAAGTGGATTGGGGACTGCTGGTGTTTTTTATCGGGCTATTTCTGATCGTAGGCGGAGCGGAAAATGCGGGCATCGTCCGACAATTGCTCGGGCTGGCGGAACATTGGAACTTGCAAAAGCTGGGCACATTCACGGTGGTGGTTGCACTGTTCAGTAACATCGTCAGCAACGTGCCCGCGGTGATGCTGCTGAAATCGTTGATCCCAGGCTTCAGCAATCCGCATACGGCCTGGTTGGCTTTGGCCATGGCTTCAACGCTCGCGGGCAATCTCACGATCACGGGAAGCGTGGCTAATCTCATTGTGGTGGAGAGCGCCAAGCCGCAAATGGAGATTGGGTTCTGGGATTATTTTCGGGTAGGTTTGCCCATTACGCTGGCGACTCTGGCGGTGGGATGGGCGTGGCTGACTTGGATTCAC
>Ga0210396_10005089_pt1 | contig 12775 bp, 10 predicted proteins | sample IncBWH17OmetaG_FD_155466 | JGI IMG/M metagenome (GOLD analysis project Ga0210396, IMG submission 155466) | Forest soil microbial communities from Barre Woods Harvard Forest LTER site, Petersham, Massachusetts, United States - Inc-BW-H-17-O ...
GCGCGAGCTTCTTGTTGCGCATGTCCTTCGGCGACATAAACGCGACCGCTTCCGGCTCGATCTGGTCGAGCACCTGCGCGCGGCGCGTCATCGAGCCGGTGTGCCAATGCTCGAGCACACGACCGGTGGAAAGCACCATCGGATATTCGTCGTCGGGCAATTCGTCCGGCGGAATGACCTTTGCCGGCACGATCTTGCCGCGGCCGCTTTCGGTCGGGAAACCGGTCGAGAAGATGATCTCGTTGCCGGGCTTGTTCGGATCGTCAGCCGGATAGGTGACGGCGCCCTCACGCACCAGCCGTTCCCAGCTGATGTTGTTGAGCGAGGGCATCAGCTGCGCCATCTCGGTATAGACCTCGCCCGGACCCGCATAATTCCAGGGCAGCCCCATGCGCTTGCCGATCTCCTGGATGATCCAGAGATCCTGCCTGGCATCGCCCGGCGGCTTGATCACCTCGCGCGCGAGCTGCACGCGGCGATCGGTGTTGGTGAAGGAGCCGGATTTCTCGGCAAAGGCCGAAGCCGGCAGGATGACGTCGGCATGGAACGCGGTCTCGGTGACGAAGAGGTCCTGCACCACGAGGTGATCGAGCATGGCCAGCGCCTGGCGCGCATGCTGCAGATCGGGATCCGACATCGCCGGATTTTCGCCCTCGACATACATGCCGTGGATCTGGCCCGCATGGATCGCGTTCATGATCTCGACGACGGTCAACCCGCGAACCGGATCGAGCTCCTGTCCCCAAAGCTTTTCGAAGGCACCGCGCAGGTCATTGCGGCCGACCGGCTGATAGTCGGGCAGAAACATCGGAATCAGGCCGGCGTCGGAGGCACCCTGCACGTTGTTCTGGCCGCGCAGCGGATGCAGGCCCGTGCCGGGACGACCAACCTGCCCCGTGATCAGCGCCAGCGCAATCAGGCAGCGCGCATTGTCGGTGCCGTGCACATGCTGGCTGATGCCCATGCCCCAGAAGATGATGGACGACTTTGCCCGCGCATAGGTGCGCGCGACCTCGCGCAACGTCTCGGCGGGAACGCCGCAGACCGGCGCCATCTTCTCGGGCGTGAACTCGGTGATCTTGGCCTTGAGGTCCTCATAGCCCTCGGTGTAGCCCGCGATATATTGCTCGTCGGTCAGCCCTTCCGTGATGATGGTGTTGATCATCGCGTTCAGCATCGCAACGTCGCTGCCGGGCTTGAACTGGAGATGCTTGGTCGCATGGCGCGACAGCGACTGCCGGCGCGGGTCCATCACGAACAGCTTGGCACCTTTCTTGGCGGCGTTCTTGATGAAGGTCGCGGCGACCGGATGGTTCACGGTCGGGTTGGCGCCGATCACCCAGATCACCTCTGCATCCATTGCCGCCGCGAACGGCGCCGACACCGCGCCGGAGCTCAAGCCTTCGAACAGTGCCGCGACCGAAGAAGCGTGGCAGAGCCGCGTGCAGTGATCGACATTGTTGGAGCCGAAGCCGGTACGCACCAGCTTCTGAAACAGATAGGCCTCTTCATTGGAGCCCTTGGCCGAGCCGAAGCCGGCCAGCGCCTTCGCGCCCTTCTCGTCGCGAATCTTGACCAGACCCTTGGCGGCGATGTCGAGCGCCTCTTCCCACGATGCCTCGCGGAAATGCGTGTAGGGATTGGCGGGATCGACCTGGTCGTTGGCGTCCTTCGGAACGTTCGGCAAGCGCACCAGCGGCTTGGTCAGCCGATTGGGATGATGGATGTAATCGAACCCGAAGCGACCCTTGACGCAGAGGCGGTTGTGATTGGCCGGGCCGTCGCGGCCCTCGGCGTAGATCACCTTCTCGTCCTTGACCTGATAGGTGACCTGGCAGCCGACGCCGCAATAGGGGCAGAGCGAATCGACCTCGCGGTCGGGATAGGTGACGCGGGTCTGCTTGTCGTCGAGCATGACGGCGGGCATCAGCGCGCCGGTCGGACAGGCCTGCACGCATTCGCCGCAGGCGACGCAGGTGGATTCACCCATGGGATCGTCGAAGTCGAATACGATCTTTGAACCATGACTCCGATAGGCCATGCCGATCACGTCGTTGACCTGAACCTCGCGGCAGGCGCGCACGCAGAGGCCGCACTGGATGCAGGCGTCGAGGTTGACGCGCATCGCTGGATGGCTGGAGTCGGCTTCCCAACGTTCAGCGGAAGGAAAGCGGCTTTCGGTCACGCCGGTCTGTTCGGCCCAGTGCCAGAACTTCGACTCCGGATCGTGCGATGTCTCGCGCGCCGGCTGGTCGGCGACGAGGAGCTCCATCACCATCTTCTGCGCGGCGACGGCGCGATCGCTCGCGCTCTTCACCTTCATGCCGACCGAGGGCGTCCGCTTGCAGGAGGCCGCGAGCACGCGCTCGCCTTCGATCTCGACCATGCAGGCGCGGCAATTGCCGTCGGGGCGATAGTCGGGCGCCGGCGAGTAACAGAGATGCGGGATTTCGCGGCCCTGGCGCTTGGCGACCTGCCAGATGGTTTCTCCCGGCTTCGCTTCGACTTGCTTGCCATCGAGCTCGAACTGGATCTTGGTCATTCGGCTGCGTCCTTGAACTCGTCCGGGAAGTATTTAATCACCGAGGCCAGCGGATTCGAGGCCGCCTGGCCCAATCCGCAGATCGAGGCATCGCGCATCGCCTGACTCAATTCGTCCAGCAATTTGCGGTTCCAGACCGGCTTCTCCATCAGGATCGCGGCTTTCTGGGTTCCGACCCGGCATGGCGTGCACTGGCCGCAGCTCTCGTCCTCGAAGAAGCGCATCAGGTTGAGCGCAGCACCACGCACGCTGTCCTTTTGCGACAGGATCACGATCGCCGCCGAGCCGATGAAGCAGCCGTATTTTTCCAGCGTGCCGAAATCGAGGGGTATGTCGTCCATCGACGCCGGCAGGATGCCGCCCGACGCGCCACCGGGCAGATAGGCGTAGAAGGTGTGGCCGTCGGCCATGCCGCCGCAATATTCGTCGATCAGTTCGCGCACGGTGATCCCGGCCGGCGCGAGCTTCATGCCGGGATTCTTCACGCGGCCAGAGACCGAGAAGCTGCGCAGGCCATGGCGGTCATGGCGGCCATGGCTCTTCCACCAGTCCGCGCCCTTCTCGACGATGTCGCGCACCCACCACAGCGTCTCGATGTTGTTGATCAAAGTCGGCAAGTCGAACAGGCCGACCTGGAACGGATAAGGCGGCTTGTGCCTGGGCAAGCCGCGCTTGCCTTCGATGCTTTCCAGCAGCGAGGACTCTTCGCCGCAGATGTAAGCGCCGGCGCCGCGGCGCATATGCAGCTTGGGACCGCCCGGCGGCAGCTTTGCGATCTCGCGATCGAGGATGTCGCGGGCAGCCGGATATTCGTCGCGGATGTAGATGTAGACGTCGCTGGCTTCGACCACATGCGCGCCGATCAGCATGCCCTCGAGGAAGCGATGCGGATCGGTTTCGAGATAGTAGCGGTCCTTGAAGGTGCCGGGTTCGCCCTCGTCGCCATTGATCGCCATCAGCCGCGGTCCGGGCTCGCCGAGCACCGCGCGCCATTTGCGCCCCGTGGGGAAACCGGCGCCGCCGAGCCCGCGCAGGCTCGCATCATCAAGCGCCTTCAGGAGATTCTCTTTCGACAGTTCGCCCGAGCGGACACGGTTGAGCAGCTTGTAGCCGCCGTCAGCGACATAGGCCGCATAGTCGATATATTTGCCCACATGCGCATGGGTGTCGCCGGCTTTCGCGGCGGCCAGCACGTTCGAAACGGTCGCGTGGTCGACGAAGTTATGGCCGACCTCGGCCGCAGGCGCGGTGTCGCAACGGCCGACGCAGGGAGCCCGCACCACGCGGATGCCGGGGCCGGACTTGGCTTGCAAATCCTGCAGCAGCTTCTCGCCGCCGAGCATGGCGCAGGTGAGCGAGTCGCAAACGCGGATGGTGAGCGGCGCGATCTCAGGCTCGCCCTCCTTCACCACATCGAAATGCGCATAGAAGGTCGCGGTCTCGAACACTTCGGCAAAGGACAGCTTCATCTCTTCGGCAAGCGCGGCGAGATGCGCCGCCGAGATCTGGTGATACTTGTCCTGGATCAGATGCAGATGCTCGATCAGGAGGTCGCGCCGACGCGGCTGGTCGCCGAGCAGCGCCTCGATTTCCTCGGCGGCGACGGGATCGATCTGGCGGCCCTTGGGTGTGGCCTTCGCCCGCCTGCGACCCTCGCCAGGGTGCTCGAACGTGCGAACCTTCTGGACGTCATGGCTCATGGAAACGTCCGTTCTCCGTTGTTTCGATTCATTCTAATCTCTGGCATGCCAGATGCCAAGAGATTTAGACAGCCTCTATAAGCATTTAAGGGGCACGCAGCCCTGCTGTCATGCCCCCTGTGCAGTTGTTTTGCGCCCCTGAGGTACTCAGGTCTTGTTCATGCAATCCTCGATGTAGAACCAGCGATCGTCGCCGGTCAGCCCCTTGGATTTCACCTCGGCGCGACAGGCTTTCAGCTTCGGCCGGTTGGCCGACCACTTGGTCTTCATCTCCTTCAGTTTTTCCAACGTCAGCTTCATCTTTGACGGCTTGGCTTCCGTCGTAGCCGGTGCCGCAGTCGCGGCAGGCGCTGTCGTCGAAGTCTGCGCGGCGGCGATATGAAAGCTGCCCGCGACGAGTAGCGCGGCCGTCAACAAAACGCGAGTGCGATGCATTGAGTTTCCCCTAGTCCCATTCTCTTGAACAATCCGAAAAGCGAACGCCCGGGGGCGCTTTTCTAAAGCGCCCCCGCAGCGACAAGCAGCGATCAAAGGATTTTGACCGCGCTCAACAGCGTCATGTACACGCCCCAGGCCAGCGGAATTGCGACGAACAGCCAGAACAGCGCGGCCTTGCCGTCGAGACCTCCGCGGCCGATCCCGAACGAGCCAGTCTGTCCGGCGCTCGCGCCAGCGCTTGCCGCCTGCAATCGCGCGACTTCGGCCTCGCTCATGTGCCACTTCGGATCGACCGGCTTGATCAGATAGTTGCAGATCAGGCCCGCGATCAGCATCGCGCAAAGGATATACATGGTGGTGTTATAGAGCTGGTCGCGTGGCACGCCGGCTGCGAGCTGGAACTCGCGGATGTAGTTCACCACGACCGGACCGATGATGCCGGCGGTCGACCACGCCGTCAGCAGACGGCCATGGATGGCGCCGACGAACTGCGTGCCGAACATATCGGCGAGATAGGCCGGCACGGTGGCGAAGCCGCCGCCATACATCGACAGGATGATGCCGAAGCCGAGCACGAACAGCAGCTTCGAGCCCATTGCCGCGAAGGTCGGCGCAGATGCGTACAGCACGATGCCGAGAATGAAGAAGCAATAATAGGTGCTCTTGCGGCCGATAATGTCCGACATCGACGCCCAGAAGAACCGGCCGCCGATGTTGAACAGCGACAGCAGGCCGGCGAAGCCGGCGGCGATCCCGGCAATCTGAGCCTTCTGCGCCGCGGTCAGCGCGTTGAAGCCGACTTCCGGCAAACCGATCAACTTGCCTGCGAAGATTTCCTGCAGCATCGGCGAAGCCATGCCGATCACGCCGATACCCGCCGACACGTTCAAGCAGAGCACCCACCAGATCAGCCAGAACTGCGGCGTCTTGTGCGCGTCGTCGAGATGCACCTGATGCTCGGAGATCATTGTCTTCTTCTCGCTCGGCGGCGTCCAGCCGTCGGGCCGCCAGCCGGCCGGCGGCAGCCGATAGCGGAACGCGCCGATCATCATGAAGACGAAGTAGCCCGCGGCCAAAGCGAGGAAGGTCTCCCAGACGCCGACCGAGGTCGGTGTCTTGAACTGGTTCATCAGCCAGTCGGCAAGCGGCGAGCCGATCATGGCGCCGCCGCCAAAGCCCATGATAGCCATGCCAGTCGCCATGCCGCGGCGATCGGGGAACCATTTCACCAGCGTCGACACCGGTGAGATATAGCCGAGGCCAAGGCCGATGCCGCCGATCACGCCGGAGCCGAGCCACATGACCCAGAGCTGGTGCACGTAAATGCCGATGGCGCCGAGCACAAGGCCGCCGCACCAGCACAGCGCGGCGACGAAGCCCGCCTTGCGCGGTCCGACCCGCTCCAGCCAGCCGCCCCAGATCGCGGCGGACACGCCGAGCACGACAAAGAACAGCGTGAACATCCAGCCCATGCTCGCGACCTTCCAGTCGCAGGTGGTCGTGAACAGCTCCTGGGCCAGGGTGATATCAGGACAGGCCTTTGGCGCGGTGATGCCGATGGCGCGCGACAGCGGCAGCCAGAACACCGAGAAGCCATAGGCCATGCCGATGCACAGATGGATGCAGAGCGCCGCAGGCGGCACCAGCCAGCGATTGAAGCCAGCCGCTGCAATCGTCCGCTCCTTGTCAAGGAAACCCGCGCCCGCGCCTGACATCGTGCCAGCGCTGCTGATCGTCGTCATCTAGTCCTCCTTCGCAGCCCGCCCGCGCCGGGCTTGTCTGCGTCTACGATCCTGTCCCCTTCGCATTGTGGCAAGCGACTTCGTTGCTGCCCTGCACAATCCCCTGCATGCGCCAGGATCGAAAAAGCGCATACGGATTGATAGTTGAATTGGTAAACCCCCACGCCCAAAGCTTATGCCGGCGTTGGCATAGGTCTCGGGCGCTGTCCCATTCGGGCTCGCGAATGCGCAAGCCGTGAGTCGACACCCGCCACCCGCGGAGACACTCAATTGGGGCAGAAGCGACCGGCGATGTCGATAGGCAAAAGGTAGCGAACACCGCTTTTGCAACTGCGCTGTGCTCGATTGATGATGGCTATCAGCAGATCGGCTTTTTCTATCAAGCTCGTGACACGGCTTCATCAAAGCATGTGGTCGCGTTCTCGCGGCGCATCTCGCCCGAGTTTCGATCATATATGCCCCTCAGCATACAGAGGGCGCAGGGAATGCCGGGTGCACGCCGCACCCGCAGCCTCGCGTGTAAAGTGGTAGTCACGCGAGTTAGTCACCGCAGGTTGGCCGAAACACGCCGGCATTCCCCGCGCAATGGTGTTAACGGCTGCTTCGCGCTCTCCCCGGTGTGCCGGGCTTGATAGCCACCGTCCCCCCGGGCCCGTGATGAGGCCCAAGGGTTGATCCCAGCGTCGGGGGATCGGGACCACGCGACTTGGCCGTCCGCGTCGGGCTGCGCTCGTCTGGCGCACCGCCGCGTCCATCGCATCCCGCACCCCACGTCCGTGACGATCGCGATACGCCCCTCTTGTGGGCACGAGACAGCTTTTCCTACACCTGATTTGCATTTCTGGAAAAGCGAAATATTTTCGTTTTGGGGGCTGGACAGTGGTTTTGAGGGCCGCGTAGTGATTTGCCCGTCGGGCAAACTCATCGTGACCGGAAAGCGCGAAAGTATGGCGCAACACGGATCAATCGAAGGCAAGGGCATGACGGAGTTGGGGAGAGCGGGGAATTGATCCCGCTCTGCATTGTACAGTGCTCATGGCCGCCCGGCGCACGCTAAAAAGTCACTCCGCCTGATTGGAAACGAGTGCCGCCTGCCCCGCCGCTGTCTCCGCGTCGCTTTCGGATGGCGGCAGAAGGTGCCGCGGAAGGTAGAACGCATTCGCAATCAGCGTCGGAACGACCGCGCTGCCGATGACAGCCGCCACCAGCGCCGAATATTGCGCCTGGTTGATGATGCCGTGTGACAATCCAAACAGCGAGGAGATGGTCCCGAACGTCAGCCCGGTGGACATCAGGAGCGTCGTATACATCGCCTCCCGATCGGGGGCGGCGTAGAGCTTGGTGACGGGATAGACCCCTGCGATCTTGGTCGCGATCTTGACCACGAGAAAAAACAGGAAGGCCGTGGGCGCGGCGACCAGCGACGGGATCGAGACGAACGAGCCGGCCCGGATGAAATAGAATGGCGTGAGCAGGCCAAAGGTCAGGGTTCGCAGCCTCCTCACCAGGACATGATCCTTGCCGACCGTTCCGGCCAGCACCATTCCGATCAGATAGGCCGCAAGAACAGCCTCGCTGTCCGCCCATCCAGCGAGCGCTCCCATGCCGAGCAGGCAGAGCAACAGGAATTTGGTTTCGAGCTCGGACGGCCGATTGCCATAGAGCCGGAAAAAACGCGGCGTCAGCCAAGGCAGGATCAGGAACACCGCGACCCCGACCACCAGGAATATCAACGTCTTGAACGTAAACGGCGCGAAGATCAGGCCCAACGCCACCACGGTCCCGAGGTCCGTGACAAAGCACGCCGCAAGAACCGTCTTGCCATATTCGGTTCGGTTGAAGCCGAACTCCAGCATCACGGCATAGACCACGGCGACCGACGTCGTCGACATGGCGACGCCGGCCAGCAGGCTCGGCATCGGCTCCCAACCGAGGATGTAATAGGCGGCGGCCGCACAGCCCACGAACGGACAGGAGAAGCTCGCCAGACCAACGGCCGCGGCCTCCCTCCATTTTAGTTTAAACACCGCCGGATCGAGCTCGGCACCGGCAAGGAAGGTGAGAACGATCGCGCCGAGACCCGACAGGAATTTCACCCAGGACTCGTCAGTGCCGAGGATGGCGTGACCGACCACGGCCCCGATGATGAGTTGCGCAATGGTTCCGACCACGATCTCCGACAGCGCGGTCGATATCCTGAACCAGATCGAGAACAGGCTCGCGAGAAGCGCGAGCGCGAGCCACAAAGCCGCCAGGGGCCAGATGCTAGTCATCTTGCCCTCCATCGTGAGAGGGCAAAGCGAGCGAACAAACGGCACAGTTGTGGAGAGCTGGCTGATGTTGGAGCATCACGACCTCCTGCGCACGCATCAAACGCGTTGGCAGGAGTCATCGGCCGGAACGGCGGTTTCGGGGGACTCCATCCCCATCAACAGCAATCTTATCCCCGCCCCCAACGATGGCAAGGCCGGATGCTTCCGCGCTAGGGCCGAAATTGAACCAGCCGCCCTGGCCTATGATGCGGGCCATTTCTCAAAAGATCATGCACAAACAATAAGCTAAAGCGCGATGGCGCTTCGGCCCGAAATCATTGCGCCTTGGTCCCGTATTGCAGGACCTGGACCTTTTCCATGGTGATCAGGCCGCTGGTCATCATGCCATCCAGCATGGGCAGGAACGCGTTGATCTTCTCCTCGCTGTCGACGATCTCGATCACCAGGGGCAAATCCTCCGACAAGCGCAGGATCTTGCTGGTGTGAAGCCGACTGGAGGCGCCAAAGCCCATGGGTCCGCGCAGCACGGTGGCACCGGCCAGATGCTGCTCGCGCGCCTTCAGAACGATCGCTTCGCACAACGGCCGTCCGTCGGAGCGGTCATTCTCGCCAATGAAAACGCGGAGCAGCACGGCTTGTTTGGGGATCTGCATGTCTAACTCCCTTTCAGACGGTTGAGCCGGCTCGCCGCCGCATATCCGAGCCACACGGACAGGAGCCAGGTCACGACCGATATGCTGATGTTGAGCAACGCCGTATGCGTCATGCCGGCTTGCAGCAGTCTGACCGTTTCGAGGCTGAAGGACGAGAACGTCGTGAAGCCCCCGCAAATGCCGGTCATGACGAACTGGCGCTGCCGCGCGCTCGCAAACAAGCGGCCATCAGGCCCGCTCAGCGTACCATAGAAGCCGATGATGAAGGAGCCGACGATGTTCACGAACAGCGTCGCCAGCGGAAAGCCGGAAACGGGAGGGATAAACACCGAAGCGGCATAGCGCGCGACACCGCCGATCACGCTGCCGGCGATGACGTAGGCGTAGAGAATCGCGGTATTCGATGCACTGGGTTTCGTCGTCGTCATCGCTTCGCGCTCACCTGATCAAATCCGCCAGTGCAAAGCCGAGGGTCGCGGCGCCAAGCGACAGCGCGACCGAAAACACGACATACAGGAACGCGCGGTTGCCCTCGCCGTCCCGCGCCAGCGACAGCGTCTGCAGGCTGAACGAAGAAACCGTGGTGTAGCAGCCGAGAATGCCCGGCACCGCGAACAACCACACATTCGGCGAGGCGAATACCGAGGTGCTGTCTTTCGCCAATCCGCCGATGAAGCCAATGGCGAGCGCCCCGCTGACATTGATGATCAGCGTGCCCCAGGGAAAGGTCTCGCCGATCTTTCTCGCGACGAACCCCGACATGAAATAGCGCGCCGCGCCGCCGATGACGCTGCCCAATATGATCGCGATCAACCCGGTCACGAGTTGATCTTTCCCGCTTCTGCAAGAGACGACTGCATTTCGCTTCGCTCCGGATCACCCTCAAACACATCAAACACGCGCAAGCTTGCAACCGCCGGGCCAATCACCCGGCAATTCGAAAAACTCCGCGCCGCCATCTCGGGCGGCGCAAAGCCATTGCACCAGTTGCCTATCGTGGAAGAAGCCGGACATGCTCCCACCGACGCAGAGCGCCTGGCAGGAGTCATCAGCCTTGCGGCGGTTGTCGGGGGAACCCCATCCCCATCCAGTTTGTGGCGAAACGTTAGTGGATGTGCTGTGCAGGTGCAATATGTTTTAGCCGGAAGCGCGGGGAACGAGAGTCATGCACGGATCAACTGAAGGCACTGACATGACGGAGCGCGGGAAAACGTCTGATCCCGCGCTGCGCCGCGTGGTGATCACGGTGGCACTGCTCAACCTCGGCTATTTCGGCGTCGAGTTTGCCGTGGGTCTTGCGATCGGGTCGGTCTCGCTGTTTGCCGACAGCATCGACTTCCTCGAAGACGCGTCGATCAATCTGTTGATCGCTTTTGCACTGGGGTGGGAACCGAAACAACGCGCGCGCCTCGGCATGGGGCTGGCGATGATCCTGCTGGTACCGGCGATCGCCGGGCTCTGGACCGCGTGGCAGAAGCTGGTCGCGCCGTCGGTGCCGGCTCCTGGACCGCTGACGCTGGCCGGGACCGGCGCGCTGCTGGTCAATCTCACCTGCGCTTTCATGCTGGCGCGATTCCGGCACCACGGCGGCAGCCTGACCAGGGCGGCCTTCTTGTCCGCGCGCAACGACACCTTGGCCAATGTGGCGATCATCGCCGCCGGCGCGGTCACCGCCTTCTGGTGGCATTCGGCCTGGCCCGACCTGATCGTCGGAATCGGCATTGCGGTGATGAATGCCGATGCGGCCCGCGAGGTGTTCGAGGCGGCGCGGGAGGAGCATAAGGAGGCGGAGTAGCTCTCACGCCTTCTCGATCAGAAACACGATCTTCTTCTCATCCCGTTCGGTGATCTCGACCTTGTCGCCGGTCTCGCGGATCAGATTGGGGATGTCGATCACCGACAGCGGATCGGTGCAGTGCACTTCGAGACGATCGCCGGCTGCGACTGATTTCAGCGCCTTGCGCGTCTTGAGCGCGGGCAGCGGGCATTTGAGGCCGGTGAGGTCGAGCTTGGTCGTGGTCATGCGGGAAATCTTTACAGCAGATTGGCATAGCCGAGGAAGCCGACGCGCTCGCCGGGCGCGACCTTGATGACGGCCTCGCCGAGTTCGACCAGCCCATCGGTATCGACCAGCGACGACAACAGGCCGGCGCCCTCGCGCGGAAATTTCACGGCCTCGAGCGCGCCGTCGGCGGCCTGGCGCAGCGTGACGCGGACATATTCGCGGCGGCCGCTCTTCTTCTTGTAGGTGAAAGCGGCGCGCACGGGGATCGGAACGAGCGGCGTGGCTAGCGCGCCTGACAGCGCGAGCACGGTCGGGCGCACCACATGGACAAAGGTGACGAAGCTCGCCACGGGGTTGCCCGGTAGCCCAATGAAGGGCGTGCCACCGATGACGCCCATCGCCACCGGGCGGCCGGGCTTGATCGCCATCCGCCACAGCACCAGCGACCCGACGGCCTCGACGCCGGCCTTGACGTGATCCTCCTCGCCGGTGGAGACGCCGCCGGTGGTGAGGATCAAATCATGCCTGCTGGCGACTTGTTTCAGCGCCTGCGCCAGCGGCTCGCGCTCATCGCGCAGGATGCCGAGATCTGAGACCTCGCAGCCGAGCCGCCTCAGCATCACGATCAGCATGAAGCGGTTGGAATCGAAGAGCTGCGCGGCGGCGCGCGGGGTGCCCGGCGAGGCCAGCTCGTCGCCGGTCGAGAACACCGCGACGCGAATGCGCCGGATCACTTGCAGCGTGCTGAGGCCGAAGGCGGCGGCGAGCGCGATGTCCTGCGGCCGCAGGCGCTGGCCGGCTTTCAGCGCGACGTGGCCCTGCGGGATGTCCTCGCCGGCAGGGCGTACATTCGCGCCCACCTTCAGCCCGGTAGGCAGCACGACGTGGCCGCTATCGTCGACACGCACGTCTTCCTGCATAAACACCGTATCGGTGCCCCCGGGCATCGGCGCGCCGGTGAAGATGCGCACGGCGTGGCCGGGTGGCGCTTGCTCTGCCGCGCCGCCCGCCGCGACGCGGCCAGAGACCGGAAACGCGCGCTCCTTGTCGCGCGGCAATTCGCTGCCCGGCAGCGCATAGCCATCGACTGCGGAATTGGTGAAAGGCGGCAGCGGCAGGGGCGCGGTGATATCGCGGGCGAGGATGCGCCCATCGGCCTCGACCAGCGCCACCGTCTCGGTCTCGCCGACCGCTTTCACGCGCGAGGCGATCAGGCCGACGGCTTCGTCGACCGACATCAGCGGTCCGCCGAACGCAAAGCAATCGTCGGAAAGTTGCGCCATGACTTCAGCCTTCGGCCATCGCCAGCACGTCCTCGATCGGAATGGCGTAGCGCCGCATCATGGCGGCAACCGCGCCGATATCGTCGAGATGGGCGACGGGGAGCCTGGTTTCAACCGCGACATCAGCCGCGATGCCGAC
>Ga0210396_10005090_pt1 | contig 12773 bp, 18 predicted proteins | sample IncBWH17OmetaG_FD_155466 | JGI IMG/M metagenome (GOLD analysis project Ga0210396, IMG submission 155466) | Forest soil microbial communities from Barre Woods Harvard Forest LTER site, Petersham, Massachusetts, United States - Inc-BW-H-17-O ...
CAGTTCAGCGGGAGCGCCAAAAGGATACCTGGGAGTACGAGGGGGATGCTCGACAGGCGCCGCTGGGCGAGATGGAGACAGAAATCCGCAAGGTCCGTTTTCGACCTTTGTCCATCGGAAACCATTGGGTTGAACCGTCATCGTTCTTTGGCGTTCTATTTCGGTTACATTTGCTATTCCGAGTTTTCCCGCAAGCGGAGTTTTTTCAGTGATTTAGGATTTGGTCCAAAGCGTGCTTGCATCCGCACCGGGGGCCATCCTGGAAGAGGAGGGAGCTCGGCCTGGACATCCCGCCCGGGAAGTCCTCGAACGGGACGGAGAGTCGGGCAAACGAACACTTCCACTGGCCTCCAAATTCACCGAAACGCCCGGCTGCGACGTAGGCTGCTGGGTTTGGACCGCCGTTAGGGCTTGGGCCGCTGCGGGGCAACTATTGCTTCGGCTATCTTTTTGATCGCGTCTATTTCGAGACGTGAAACTGTTGCGACGGAATCCAATCCGTTGAGCTTCGACGATTCGGGGGATTCCGCTGCATTGCTTTCAGAATCTGCTTTCTCCATGTCTGCCTCCACTCCTTGAAGGGGAGATACTACTTATCGCCGGAACCCAGAAAACGTAACCTTAGACTTTGACGGACTTAACATTTACGCCAGACGCGGCGAGTCGCTGGTGCTCGGCGCTCTTCTGCCGTCGCAAACTGTCTTACCAATCCTATTAAGTCCTTGACCTTTCGGTCATTGCGACGCCTGTCGATAATTGCCGTGGCGACTATTTGGAGCCACCACGGCTCATGGGGTAACGACTAAGACTGGCTCGCAGCCTTCGCTTTAAGTTCGGAGTCGGATTTCGCAGTAGGTGCAGCCTTTAGAATTTGCTTGGCTATACTTCGCAATTTCTCTTCGGCTGCTTCCTCTTCGGCGAGCGATTCGTTCAATAGCTTAACAACGTCTGCCTCGCCGATTCGCTCTGCCAAACTGATAGCGGTCATATAACCCGCCATCTCGTAGTGCTCGACACGAGAGCCAGCTCCGATAATCCCCAGGTCGAGAACGTTCTCGTCGCCATCTTCGTCCAGCACCTCCGCGCCTTCTTCGATAACCCCTTCCATCCCCATGCACTTCTTTCCGGTCGGCTTCGTATCGAGAATCTGGGCGACTTTTTCAAGCCGCTGCACCTGACCTTCAGTTTCCTTCAGATGACTGCGGAAAGCGGCTTCGAGTTCAGAGTGGTTAGACCCTTTCGCCATTTTCGGAATTGCCTTTGTCAGTTGCTTCTCTGCCGAATACAAGTCTTTGATTTCGTCTTCGAGCAAGTCTTTGACGTTCTTTAGTTCAGACATGATTCTCCCTTTTCAAGTTTTGCGAGGCTTTGGCCTATGTGACGCTACAGCGACGCCGTTTGGAGAAGTATCGGGTTCAAACTGTAGATTGTGGCCAACGCGGGGGTAGGAGGGCCTTCGTCGAACAGCCTTGTTATGGGGTTTCGACTTCGCGACCGTCATATAGCCTGACCAGCGCAGTTGCGCCGACTTGGTTTTGCTTGCGCATTATGTCGGCAGAGACTTCGGTAATCTGCGCGGGATTGATCGACGCGGTCACGTTGCCATAGACGATTTGCAGTTTTCGGCGAGTGGACTGGTTTGTGATTGCCGTAATTTCAGCCTCGACATCCTTGCCGGTGCCATCGCCGCACGCAGCGATTTTTGAGCTACTTTGCCATACAGGAAAGCCCTAATAATCGTTAGGGCTAAATACGATTTTGGCCCGATTTTCTGGCTCTTCGCCCATTTTGTATTTTTTCGCCGTGGTTACAACATCTTACAAAATCTGCGAGGCGTCTTATGGAACCGACTCACTCCACAACGCACTACTTGTGGATCGCCGCTTACGAAGCGGCGGTATTTGAGACCGACAATGCCTTGATGCCCGGCCGAATTCTCGAAGCGTTGGCGGCTATTGAACAGAGACTTCTCAGCCCCATTGACATCAACGGTCATGAGTTTGAGTCGATCGTGCGCGCCCAAGACGGACTTCAGGCCCTCCGGGCCGAGCACCTCTTAGGCGTTGTTTCCGATGTTTAGCCTCTGCAGCGTCAAAGAGTCGACTGCTATCACTGTTCTGAGACGGACCTGGACAGTTTCGAGTTGACGAAGCTTGGAGAGGCCGCCAAATTTCAGGTCCCAACTCAGGAGCTTCACGAGAAACTGCGCGACGTGGGAATCAACTCGCTCTCGTTAGCCTATTTCGGGTGCAGGATCGTGAACAGATCAAACATGCCGTGGAGATGAAGGCTGAAACGCCGTGTGGGCGACCACGGCGTTGCTTCTTGCAACCGGGAATCTCCAAACCACTACGTCCCGGTTGAATCCTACGAGGTGCGGTGGGTGGTGCTGCGGATTGCGTGATAGGCAACCAGCAAAATTACCGCCCCAACGACGGCAACGAGCAGGCTGTAAAGGTTCAATCCGGTCACGCCGGAACCTCCAAACGCGGTGAAAACCCAACCTCCCGCAATCGCGCCAACGATACCCAAAACGATATCCAGGAAGACGCCCTCACCCGATTTATTTACGATCTTGCTTGCGATAAATCCAGCTACCAATCCTAAAACCATCCAAGCTAATACAGACATCGCGGTTCTCCTTAAAGGCACTCTGCCTCAGTGCCGAAGCCAAGTTGTATTTCACATCGCTGGGACAATTGCGCTTACTTGCCGATTGACTATTGGCCGGCCGTTGCTTTGCGCACGTTCACATCTGTCTCATTCTTTGCGGACGTTTCCCCAGTCGATGAAACGTCTTCACCGCCTGTTCGCTCGACAACTTCTTTGGCCCGCTTGACTTGTTCCGAAGTGTCGCAATGCACCGAGAAAAGGATTCCACCTTTCTTCAGGCGGCCTTCATACTTCTTCGCTTCAAATTCAGGAATACCGAAGCCGATCAATGCTCCAGTTAACCCGCCAACTGCTCCGCCGACTCCCATGCCCGCTAGCGCGCCCATAATAGGGCCCGCCGCGATGAGAGGCCCTACCCCCGGGATGGCCAGAGCACCGATACCTGCCAATAAACCCAACACTCCGCCAACTGTGGCCCCGGAAACTGCCCCGGTTGTAGCGCCCTCAGGAGCTTTCGTATTCTTCACGGTTCCGATTTCTCCGGGACCCGTTTCCTTGACAACCTTGCCGTCTTTCATCGCAGAAACATTAACCGAAGTGCTTGGTGCCTGAGACGGGCTCCCAAGACTCTCCGGAAGTAACACAGAAATATCACTGGCGGTAAAACCCGATTTCAACAACGCGTCGGTAGCGCGTTCCACGCCATCGCGCGTGGAGTAAATCCCGAATACTGAGGTCTTCTTGTTATCCATTCCATTCTCCTTATTCTTTATTCTTTCGAACCGAGAGTTAAGATTTCGGCGGTGCGACCGTGATTTCGTTTGTAACGTTGCCTTCGCCTGCTACGGTAGTAGCTTCCGTGGCAACTTTGTTTTTTTCGTCTTCGCTTCGAACCGGCCCCTTCAGTGTTACTTTCCCTTCGCGCGTAATAATCTTGACGTTGTGAGCGTACGTGGAAAGTGAAGTGTCGTTGTGAAGTGCGCTTCGAATTTTCTTGGTGATATCTCGATCTGTGGCGTTCATCTTTTGCTGGTCGGCTGTCGGCGTTCCTTGATCTTGGTCCGGCTTATTCACTTTTGTGTTGTCGGCCTGCGGATTGCTCTGCCCCGAGGGCTTTGCGTAAAGCGCGAAACCGAGAACCAGCGGCGCAGCCAAGGCGATCGACAAGCAGCCCTTTAATGTACGGTTCATTTTATTCTCCTTTGAGAAAGCACCCGCCCACACGGACGTACTGAGTCCCAAAGAACAGGCGTTTATCCCGTTTGTACCTTGAGTATCTCTATCCCAGGAAGTCGCAACGTTTCTGTTAGCGGCTGAATTACGATGGAGGCTCATTTTTCATACTGGCCTCTTCACTGAGGCTGGTGCAATACACTGTTTAGCGGGGATACTCTTAGGCGTGAGCTGCCTAAGCCGCGCAGTCTATAGCGCCCAAAATCGCAGCCTGATAATGCGGCCTGCCAGACTGTACTTTTCCTTCATCCTGTTTTCTGCGCTTTGGCGTACTCAGCCACGCTAGGTGATTCCCCGTATTTTCGCGCAGTGCAAAAGGAGCGCATTTTGTTTGATGGTGCGGTGGACCTTGAAGTGCGAGAACTGTGGGTTTCCTTTCACTCACTCGCTCATTGATGATTCGAGCGCGCCAAACTTCTTTTTGCCCGAAAAGCCAGACTTTCCCGTGGGCGGTTCTGAACTTGAGTGTCCTAATTGCGGACACGAAGGGGATCGTCCACCTGTAAGAATTGACAGTTACGCGGTATCTGGCTTTCGCGTCACAGTCACCCGCAAGTTGCACCACTTTGATTCCACTTAGGAAGCCGGGATCACCGAGACTCGGGTCCCTTTATTTTTGCAGTACATCTCCAAACAACCAACCATTACCCCTTACACCGAAAGCCCCTGACCGGGCAGTCGCTCTATTCAAGGTACAGTCGAGGAATCGGCTGTCGAAAAGAGCGCGTTAAGATCTAAGGATAACTACGGAGTTTCTCTTCCGCACCTACAGAATTGATGTCGGAGCATCCGTTACGGCCTAAGCATCTGACAACTATGAAGGCCCAGCCCCAAGATCGGGGTGCAGTATGAGACGAGCGGTTTCCGTGATTCTGACGATCGTAGCGATATCATTGTTTGTGTCGCTGGCTGAGGCCAAGGAGTTCAAACTCCTGAATGATGAGAGCGTGCCCGGAGCCAGGGGCAAGATAAATGTCGATAAGGACAAAAATGGAAACTATCGCTTGAAGGTGGAAGTAGAACACTTAGCCAAGCCGACGGGTTTGACCCCACCCAAACAGGCCTACGTCGTATGGGTGCAGACGAGGAGCAAAGAACCAAGTGCGATTGGACAACTGCGCATCAATGACAACCTGAAGGGAACCTTGGAGGCCACGGCTCCGGGAGCTGCCGATCAATTTGACGTCTTCATCACCGCAGAAGACAGCCCCAATACACAGGTCCCCGGTGGACCGCGACTTCTTCGTGCCACGGTTGCTGAGTGAAGATTGGCCGGTGTGCTCAAATCCAGCGCCGTTCTTGGGCCGAAGCCGAGGGGTTTACCTGGTAACCTCTTTGACGACCTAGCGGCCACTTGGGTTTTCAGGGCTCGAACGCAAAACGGATGAAGAGAAATTGAAGAAAGCGTATGTGCAATTCGTGCGGATCAATCAACCATAGGAAGTTCAGCGGGGAGATGGGCATCCGTTCTCTCGGCCTAAAGAACCTTGACAAGCCCACCGTCTTCGTATTTCCCGAGCTTATTGTCTGCTTGGATTGTGGCACCGCGGAATTTGTTGTTCCTGAAGCTGAACTGCGCCAGCTCGCAAAGGGAGACGCCGCTGCGGCAGGTTAACTGGAATTGAGTCTTACTATCTCACTGAGAATAAACGGCTGAATGTTCCGCACGGATGCTTTGGAAGACGTGCTCGTCTTCCTCGCCGTGAAAGCTGCTCAAGGCGTACCCACAGAGGATATCCAGCCCAAAGGTTTTGCCTACCTGGTTGAAGAGTTGTTCTACGCGATTCGCGGCGTCCGCCTTACCTTCCGCCCACAGTGTAGGTGAACATTCCCCACAAGCCACAACGCGAGAATGCTCTCCTTTCGCCGCTTTGGCGGCTGCCTCAAAGAGACCACCCACAATCTCGAAAAATCGAGCCGCGTCAGGCATATCATTGACCATGAATGTGGAGAGCGTCTTGGCAACATCCAATTGAATGTATGTCCCCTGTTGAGTGGCGGCGTCAACATTCACGCCTTGTGTCTTCAATCTCATCGCAAGAGCTTCCCGGTGCGACTCGGTAGCGACAACGATAGCTGCATCACCAGCCTTGAGGGCGACGGCGATAAAACGAGCAAAGCTGTCTAGAAAAAGTGTGTCATCCGAATAGAACAGAACCTCATGGCGGCGAGGTATTTTCTCTCCTGAAGTGTCAGTGGATTCGTGGCCTTTTAAGCTGCTACTGACAAATTGCTTACTCCGAAGAACCGCATCTACAGCGGGCAGTAGTTCGCTTTGGGCATTTGACTTAAGCACGTAACCCAGGGCGCCCGTGCCTAGAGCTGCCTGCACCACGTCGAGATCATGGTTCTGACTTAGGAAGACTATCTTGGAGCGAGGGGAGAGTCGGCGTATCCGCCGGGCGGCCTCGATTCCATTTAATTTGGGGAGACCGATGTCCAGCACAATCAAGTCCGGCTTCAGGTCTTCGGCCTTCTGAACGGCTTCTGATCCGTCCGACGCCTCGGCGATGATTTGCCAAGCGGAGCGCACCTGAAGCAGCGAATGGACTTGGCGTCGCCAACCTTTAAAATCATCAGCAACCAGAATGGATATGCATGATAAACCTGGCATCACATGCCTCAATCCCATAGAACACGAGGACAGAGTTTCAAATCGCCCATCCTTTCACTATTCGTCGACCGATGACTACTGTCAGAAGTAACAGGGACAGTCGAGTCTTGGTACGGCACCTGCCGAATATCCGATTTTCCCGCAACGCCCATTAACAAGGGTGAGGTTGTATCAGGCGTTCCCGGAGGCTGTGCAAGACATCACTGGTAGTGGTCGCTTCATGGAGTCGATTCTTTCTGTCCAGTGAGCCGCCAGGCTAATGGAGTTTCGCCGCCTTTCATGTGACCGCGGGCTTCATACACATCCTTTTGGTCCCGAGGGACCCGCGAAGAAGTGGATAACCTGCGGGTCACGTTTGGTCCGATCCTCAGGTTCTAACAGTATTGGCCCAGCTTGTCTTCCCGCGGTTTCTAAAAAGCTCCAAACAGCGAACCTGGCACCCAAGCGAGCCAGGTTCAATTCGAAGGCCATACGAGGAACGAGCTCTACAGACACCTACAAATCTATACTCTCCACCCTAGGCTCTCGGCCCGATATCAAAGGCTTCTTCAAAGAGACAGACTTCCACTGCGTCGCTTCTCTCGACCAATCAAGAATACGCGCCCAGCCGATTCCGACGCTGCCGAGAAATCCGAGCTTCCACTTTAAAAAGGAGACATCTTATGGACGATTACAACAAGCAGTCAGGCCAACCAGGCTACAACCAGTCCGAAACCCCCGGTGCGGCCGCAGCAACACGCATGAAACTTTCCGACACGGCCGCCGACGTGAAGGAGAAAGTAGCTGATATCGGTCGGCGCGCCGCCGATTCGATCGACAGTTCCCGTCAATCTGCCGCGGGCGCTCTCGACGGCACCGCATCCTCTCTACATTCGAGCGCCGACCAGATATCCGGTGCCGCCCACACCGCTGCCGATAAACTGCAGGCGACCGCTCATTCGACCGCCGATAGGCTCCAGGCTACTGCGGACTACGTTCGTCAGACGGACCTGAAAGGTATGGTCGATGACCTGACCGGCGTCGTAAAGCGTTACCCCGGTCAATCCCTAGCGGCAGCTGTCATTTTGGGTTTTCTCGTAGCGCGTGGACTCAGAAGTAACGACTGATCAGCCGAGGAGATGGCTATGTCCACCCCACAAATGCAGCGGACGGTTCCGGAGTTGCTCGGCAACATCGTAGACAATATCCAGCAAATAATTCGGTCCGAATTCAGGCTGGCCAAAGCTGAGCTACAGGAAAAAGCGTCAAGAGCCTCCAAGCCCGCAACCACGTTGGGAGTAGGTTTTTTGCTTGGGTTATACGGGCTTGGTTTCCTCCTGCTGGCTGCGGTATACGCATTGTCGATGGTCATGGCGGCCGGGCTCGCCGCGCTCATTGTGGGCGGCGTGTTAGCCCTCGTCTCCGTCGCGTTAGTAACTTCCGGCATCAAAAAACTCAAAGCCTTGAATCCGGCACCAGAAAGAACAATTCAGACCTTAGAGGAGAATGTCCAATGGGCGAAAGACCAGATCAAATAGAGCGGCAAATCGCGGAAACGCGCAGCGAACTAAGCGATAACTTCAGCGAATTACAAGACAAAGTGAAGTCGGCTGTGGATTGGCGCACTCAGTTCCGAGAACACCCTGGAACTCTTTTGGCCGTTGCTTTCGGCGGAGGCGTAGTCCTCTCGGCTTTGCTTCCATCGCCAAGCCGTCCCCGGAAGGCGTACGACTCCGGCTCAATTTCCGCCGGAGACCGCACGTATTCGGCTCCTTCGTACGACACATCGTCAGCGACACCAGGCAAATCCAGCGACCTACGCAAAACCATTGAAGCCTTGACTGGTGCTCTCCTCGGCGTAGCAGTAAATCAGGCCAGCGGCTTCCTCGATTCAGTGCTACCCGGCTTCCACCAAGAATTCACCAAGGCCCGCACCGGCAAGGACAAAGATTCGCGCCGCGATAATTCACCAATTGACGCCTCCGCTTACGCGCCTACAAAGGACTCTGCCTCACCGAAACCTTTAACCGCAGCCGCCAGCGCCTAACGAAGCCAACAAAAGTGACCGCGATGTTAACGTCAATCAAGCCGGGCGGCATCAGCTGGTTCGAAGTCATTCGGCGAACTTGGGCGAGCGCCACGGAAGACGACATTCTGGGGCGCCCTCCTCAACTGCGAAAACTATTTCGCGCAGCGAAATATACGGGGAACGACGGGTGTCAAGCTCTCCAGGAATGTGCCAAGGGGCGCCTTGTGAGCGCCCCTTCTTTTCTAACAGTTGTATTTTCTGCCGCCTCTTTTATCGTGGATGCCCGTGGTCGTCGTCCCAGTTGTGTTCCTCGCGCCACTCGCGCCGCTCAGCATCCCACCACCTGTGGTGCTGGTTCCAGCAGTATTCACGAGCTTCCCTAAGTTCGTGACGTGCGTGCTCGGCCTGGCTGCTGTCCCAGCCGTGATGCTCGATCGCTTCGTGGAGGCGATGATCGGCCCGTTCTGTCCGGTGCTCGCATTCCGACTCATTGGCACGGACAAGTGGTGCGCCGGTGAAGAGCAAAAAACCAGCCAGCGCAGCTAGCGTTACCGACAGCTTTCCATACCCCAGCATTACTAAACGCCGTTCACTGTGCATTCGCTCTCTCCTGTCGACCTTTGATAATCGGGGTTTGATGACTAGGTTGTTTTGGAGTATAGGTTTCGGGAGAGTACGCCGCCATACGGACTCGACGGGAAAATTGCGGGGGAAACCCTGTAGTGGTAGTCCTGGCGAAAAGGCAACGATTTTCCTGCGGAGGATTCATGAACATTCTTGCAGCGATCAAGCGCGAAGAGAGAATACTCGAAAAACAGTTAGGCAAGCTGAATCACCAACTAAGCGGTGTACGAGCGGCTGCAAAAGCATTAGGCGGCTCTGCGGAGCGCGAAGTCATCGGCGTGAAGAAGCGCGTCTTGTCGGCTGCTGGCAGAGCGGCGATAGCGAAGGCGGCGAAGAAGCGGTGGGCGAAGGTTAGGAAGCAGGCGAAAAAAGCCGTCAGCTAAGAGCTAGTTGAATAGATTGACACAGGTTGACCTTCGCAACTAGGCTCCAATCGAGAACCTTTGGAGCGCTGCGATGGAAAGTTTTCTGCGAGACATTCGTGATGGATTTCGAACGCTGACAAAGACTCCCGGCTTCACCGCAGTGGCGGTCCTTACGCTTGCGCTTGGCATTGGCGCGAATACTGCAATTTTCAGTGTGATTAATGCTGTGTTGCTGCATCCGCTGCCTATTCGCGATGCACAGCGGATTGTAATGTTGCATGACCAATTCCCGAGTTGGGACATGCCGCGTACCTCCGTATCGGCACTCCAAGTTGTCGAGGTTGCTCGAAGGACCGATCTGTTCGAATCGTCAGGAGCAATGCAGGCGTTGGACCTCAATCTGACAGACCGGGATCCTTCTTCCCGATTGCAGGCAATGGAGGTCACCGCAGGCTTTATGACGGTTCTGGGTGTCGAGCCGTACCTCGGACGCAATTTCACCGATAACGACAATGAGTTCGAAAGCATGTTGGTTACCCATAGTGGTGTTGGGGGCGCGGGCCGTCATGTCGTCATCCTAAGTAAAAAGATTTGGAAAGGGATTTTCGGCAGTGACGCAACCATCGTTGGAAAGACGGTCCAGCTTGAAGCGCACAGCTACGAGGTCATCGGGGTGCTTCCTGAAGAGATCGAGGTGATGTACCCGCAAACTGATATTTGGGTGCCAGCCGCCTTTTCCCCGGAAGAACTAACGGAAAAACATCGCTGGTACGTTGGCTACACGATGCTGGCACGATTGCGGAAAGAAGTAACTCTTGAGCAAGCACAAGCGGCCTTGACGACCGTTGCAAACGGCTTTAGCGGAGAAGACTTCAAATTCGGCATAGAACTCCGTCCCCTCATCGAAGAGGAAGTAGGCGACCTCCGGACTCCTCTCTCTTTTCTTGTGAGTGCGGTCGGACTTGTATTGCTGATTGCGTGCAGTAACATCGCCAATCTATCGTTGGCGCGAAACAGTTTGCGCAAACGTGAAATTGCGATACGCACTGTATTGGGCGCTGGCTATCGGCGCATCGTTTCTCGACTCATCACTGAAAGCACGCTACTAGCGCTAGCGGGAGGTTTATCAGGTCTCCTTTTGGCGCAAGGCTGTTTGTTTGCCCTCGTTCGCCTCGCTCCCACCAACTTACCGCACGTCAGCATGATCCGCCTCGACATGCGTGTCTTGCTTTTTACACTGTCCCTATCGGTTTTGGCGGCCGCCTTATTCGGTGTGGTACCTGCGATGTTGTCGGCGCGACCAGAATTATCCGAAACGCTGAAAGAGGGTATTCAAGGCGGTCGCGGCAGAAGCTTGTTTCGCAGTGCTTTGGTGATAACTGAAATAGCGCTCGCTCTCGCGCTGCTCGCGTCGTCCGGCTTGTTGTTGCGAAGTTTCGCGAAGCTCCTCGAAGTTCGCCCCGGATTCGACCCTAACAACGTTCTGACCATGAAGTTATCTCTGTCTCAAATGACAGGCGTGGCCCCGGGGCGAGTTCCTTCGGTGTCCAAATCTATACTCGATCGCGTTCGAACGCTTCCAGGTGTGCTTCACGCGGCTATCTCTACGGGCAGTCCGTTCGCTCCTTCCGGTTTCGCTACGACGTTCGAAGTCCGCGACCAACACTTGGCTCCGCAAGATCCTGAGCCTCACGCGGCAATAATGTACGTGACGCCGGATTATTTCGAGACAATGAAAATCCCGTTGATGAAAGGACGCTTCTACACGCTCGCTGAGATGCAATCTGGGAATGCAACAGGCAAAGGCACAGTTCGGTTGATTGATGAAGCGCTGGCAAAGCGTTTTTGGCCTGATCGGGACCCGGTTGGAACGGAAATTGGAAACGGCGACCAGTGGTCGAGGATCGTCGGCGTGGTCGGAACAATTCATGACAGCGATTTAGCAGCGGAATCCAGTGGAACAATCTACGTCCCGGGTTACGGAGGGAGCACGCTTCTCATTCGTACCGGTTCGGACCCGATGAGGCTGTCTAGTGCTGCTCGTGAGGAAGTGGGTGCAGCTAGCTCAAGCCTCCCTGTGTATGACGTGAGCACCATGAGTGATCTCGTAGCTGCATCCCTGCAGCAAAGAAAGTTCACCACAAGTTTGCTAGCCGTATTTGCCACCCTCGCGGTATTACTGGCGTTCGTGGGTCTCTACGGTGTGATCACTCAAATCGTTACGCAACGGACTTACGAAATCGGGGTCCGAATGGCCTTAGGAGCCAACCCGAATCAAGTGCGGAGGATGGTTGTCTTTCAAGGAATGCGGCTTAACTTTGTCGGACTAATCTTAGGCGTTATCTGTTCGCTCGCCCTCACCCGTTTGATGAAGAGCATGCTATTCGGTGTCAAACCGTGGGACCCGGCAACAATCATTGTTGTCGTGATCTTGCTAAGCCTTGTGACTCTTCTCGCGGCATACCTTCCCGCGAGACGCGCCAGCCGTGTCGATCCCATTGTAGCGTTGCGGTACGAATAGAGACGCAAATCACAGCATACTGCGAAAGCGGCGAGGAACCGAGGGGCGAAGGCGAGGAAGCTGGTCAAGACAAGCAGTTAGGCAAGTCGCTGAACCAGAAGTGCGCCAGATTATTGAGAGCGCGTTCGCGGCTTTGAGGACTTCGCATTCGGAGATGCTGTACTCTCCGCCCTTTTGCACGCTGCGGAAATAGAATCGAGTCTGTCTGCGCCGTTGTCTCCCAATGAGACGCCAGGTTGCATCGGCAAAGTGATGGTCTGAGTATGACAATGAACCGTCAGGGTTGTGGGAGCGTTTGATGCTTGATCTCGCACCAGTTCGTAAGTCCATCCCCAACCTTTAATCGGAGTGAATTCCTGGCGTGCCTCATAACCGGATTCACTGAAGAAGTAACGGCTGAGACCTTCGGCACTGCCTACGTTAACTTGGATCACCTTGCCACTTTCGTTCGCGATGTACTCAGCCGACGTGAACCCTCCTGAGTCCATTGTCTGCCAGGCGAACCGATTCTGCTGGTCAAAAGCGTTTATGATCGTGAAGCGATAGGAGAGCCTCGCGTTGAAAGCGAGCGAGCGCGTGCTGGTCACGGGCGACACTTTGGGGAAGGAACTTCAATGCAACGAACCGATGGAGCCGGGTATCCTCGGCCTTGTAGACCACACCCATACCACCGCCACCGAGCTTTTCAAGGATGCGGTAGTGCGAGACGGTCTGCCCCAGGAGTGATTGGGAGTCCGCCATTTGGCGCTCATCTTAGGTTGCAGTCTGGGACAAGTCAACGAATCCGCGAGGTTT
>Ga0210396_10005093_pt1 | contig 12767 bp, 11 predicted proteins | sample IncBWH17OmetaG_FD_155466 | JGI IMG/M metagenome (GOLD analysis project Ga0210396, IMG submission 155466) | Forest soil microbial communities from Barre Woods Harvard Forest LTER site, Petersham, Massachusetts, United States - Inc-BW-H-17-O ...
TCGCTCGCTCCACGGCGGCCCTCGGATACGTCTCCACACTTACCTGCATGGAGATATCCTCGCCGCCCGCTAAGCGGACATTTCATGTGCTAATCCCACCGGACATATCATGTGTCAACGACAGGGGAGAGCCGCACGAGCGTACTCGGTAAAGTGAACGCCTATCTGCAAGCTGACACGCGCCGTGGAATCGTTCGTCGGAGCGCGATGTTGGTTCTCCAAGGTACCTTCGCGGGGTTAGCGGATCTGCTCTTGGGCCCCCTGGCAAACTGATCCGATCAAGCATGAATATGGAGTGGGGGCAGCGCAGTCGAGCGTGCGGATTACTCGTGCGTCTAGCTATTAGGGCTCTCCTGGATCGACAGCTTGAACCCTTTAAGCCGAGCATCTGCCAGATCGCCGATCGTGGGCCGGTGCAGCACCCTGCCATCCGCGAAGATCACTGCGGGAAGGAGGTATTCCTCCCGAGACGAGGCCTCCATCTCTGCATGCGCGAACTGCTCCGGCGTCGGCTCAAGCAGCCGGTGAGGATAGTTGTTGCGCGTGAGAAATCGTTGCAGCTGTTTTGTCTGTGCCGCGGTGCTGCGGCCAAGCAGAATAATGCTGGACGAGCGCTCAACAATTGCGAGCCTTCGCCAGATGGTAGCCTGCATGATCAGGTTCGCTATGTCGCCTTCGGCACGCAACAGGCGCTGCAACTCGGAACGATGAACACGGAGAAGCGCGCAGGCGGTCGCGGTGCAGCCGTCGACCAGAGTTTGCCGGGAGCTGAGCAGGTCGAGTTCACCTGAGAACTGCTTCTCGTGCAACGTCGCGACGACTTTGCTCTCCCCATTTTCCGCCTGGGCGTAGATCTCCACCATGCCATCAAGCACAACAAACTTGTCGACCTCGCGCTCGCCCCGGGTCCAGAGGGCTGCTCCAGCCTTCGAAGAATGGGCACCTAGAGAAGGCTACGACAGAGCCCCCGCCGTGTCTCCGTCCGACATCCGCTGCTATGCCGACAGGCAGACTCAAGCCGTATTCGAGGCGTGGAATGGTGGCGCGAGGAGTTTAGCCAAACTGCTTACCGAAGGCACACTGGAGACTGAGGCGCTAAGGAGAAGATTTTGACATCGGCAGAATCATGACGCATGCGGATCGACATCCCTATGCTGCGTCGTCATCAGCGGAAATCCGCTTAGTCTTCCGGGTGATCTTTACAGCACTCACCGGTTTCTTGCCAATCTTCTTAGACTGCTTGCGATCAGAAACATCGACGATGGCCTGGTCAACCGTCTGCGTTACCAGATCATTGTCTACGCCTTTTTTTAGGGCTTTCCGCACGGCCTTCTCGATTTTCTTAACTGCTTCCTTTTTTACCTTTTCCTTGGCCATTCTCGGTCTCCTTGGTCGCATAGGAATTGTATATCCGAGCACTTCTTCCGTTGTTGCCGCTTTATCCCCAAGCAGAATCCTTCCGCTCAAGGGCGCAGCCTCTGTGTGCATGACTTCCATTCACCGCCGTGCTCGGCCAGCCTTCTTTGCAGGCTTCTTCACGGATTTCTTGGCGGCCTTCTTAGGAGGGGCCTTCTTAACCGACTTCTTCGCAGCTTTCTTAGCCGAAGTCTTCTTAGTTGCGGCTTTCTTAGCGACCTTCTTCGCGGGTGTCTTTTTTGCGGCTTTCTTAGCGGGAGTCTTCTTCGCCGCCTTCTTTACGGCCTTCTTGGCAGGTTGCTTCTTCAAAACCCCGCTCACAGCTGTGACCGCCGAATCAAATACCGTCTTGATTGCGCCAGCCGCATCCTCCGCGGCCGCGATTCCGAATCCAACCGCAAATCCAGCCTTTTCGCCTATCGTTTCGTCTGCCATTTTCAGCCCCCTTAGTCATTGCGTTCACACGCCGTTACAGATTGTAGATGCGTTCAATCCTTTCAACGGTGTTGCCTCTATGCTGCCTAGCTTCGGCCCGCGCTCCTCTTGTCAAAGGTTGGAGAGCAGATCGTCGCGAAACGCCATAGAACCGCTCCTGTTCTTGGCCCGAATCATCATCGCTCAGCCCTTATCCGGACGACCGGTGACGGTGGAACAATAAATCCGCCCTAGGCAAAGGCCGACTATGCAAATGCGTCTTTACGCAGCTCTGTTAATTTCGACGTCGATAGCCTACGCCGAGAATGCTCCTCCCAAACACATGCGACTGTGCGTCAACTAGGCTGCACAATCTCGCCTGGACTGGAGATCACTACGACGGAACCGGAGACGGCCAAACGGCCATCGGGGCACGCTATTGGCTCAGGGCATGGAAGCCGGATCCGTCGAATTTTATGGGAGGACAACGGCCCTATTCAACGGCTTTCCCGCAGAAGGCATCTTCACCGGGAGAATTGCCGCGAACGGCAAGAACATCACAGATACGCAAGACATCTGGCATATCGGCAAAGCCGCGAAAGGAACCTTGCCGTTCACTTTGACATGGACCGACACGTCTAATCGATACAAAGGCGGTCTGCCAATCGAAAGAGATTCATCATGCCATGGTTGATATGGAGAACGAAGTGGTTGATGACCCCGGCGGTAAGCTGTTGGAAAAACTCCTTTGTGGCGAGAACGGTATATGCCTAGGTCCAAAAGATCCCACTCCAATCAAAGCGGCGCTGATTGATTCGAGGCCGTCCCAAGATGGTGGCGGCTTCACAACAGGAGACCCAGGATCATTTTTATGTCAGGGGTTATACGTACGCACAAAGCCGAGGCATCAAGAGAGCAGATTTTTGAAAGCAAGTTGAAAGCACAACCGGGCATTCTGTCACTTTGTATTTTCCTCATCATATGGAATTTGTAAGTTACAGATTTTAAAGGGTAAAAGAGACTCCGATCCCGTCTCTGGCCACCGAAAGGAAGCAAGGTTCTTTATCCGGCGGCGCAGCTGGTTCTCGACAAACAAGGCGAACTGCAATGGGACTTGAACCAGAATCCCTGGAGACAGTCGGACCTTATCGACTGGAAGGGCACGCAGGGCATTAACTAGGGCCTGTTGTATTGGGCTGACAGACCCTTTTGCTGACAAACCCTTTTTCTGACGCGAGGTAAGTTATCACCATTTATCGGCTTGTGATCAGAGGCGCGATGCTTGCGCTACCGCTCCTCCTGCTAATGCAGCATGCAGATGCCCAAGCTCAAAAGAACTCATACGCCTGCAAGGAGGCCGATCCGGCCGCTCTTTGTACCGTGGCTAACACTTGTAACGGGTTCGTGTTCTGTCGATGTGAAGCGGACTTCAAATGCTGCGTCCGCGTCTCCCAGCTTTCCCCAGAGCCAAGGGGAATTCCATCTTTGCGTGAAGGTGGGGACACCTGTGACGTGGAAGAGTGACACGAAGCATCAGGGTTTTGTCGTGGATATGGGACCGCACTCCCCCTTTGACACTTTCGACATCATCGGCGGCTCCGACAAATCTGTCACAGTGACGGCAAAAACTCCCGGCTGTTATCGGCATTCCGCAGGAGCCTGTCTTTCAGGAGCAATCTATGGAATGTGCGGGAACGGTACTGCCGAAGTAGTCATACTCAAGTAAAACGACTTTAACAGTTAGCCTTCTGCGATCAATCCCTCCGTGCGACAGCTGGATCCCGAGGGGCAATCCGGCACGAGGGCGAACTTTTTTAGTGAACTGCCTGCTGTTATCGGAGAAGTCATGGCGAATCAAGCCTTTCGATCAGAAGGTGTTGCGCTTTTACCCGCTTCCTCAATTTTCGTTGCTCGGTTATCGCTGAATCGTCTACCGCTTCTTAAATCTTGGTGCTATATTCACTAGGCCCGCATTGGTCATTGCTTTTTCCCTTTTTGGTTCGCAGTGAATCAGCCGCTCTTTCCCGCAGAGAGCTCGGGAGCAAGTGAATGGGTCTCGCGATCGCTCGCACTCGCCCCAACGAGTGGTCAGGTCACGCAAGGGATCTTAATCCGAAGATTTTCACGCAGCCGAATTTTGTATGTCACTCCGCGTTTCTTCACCTTATCCTGTCCGTCGTGCTCGGTTCTGCATGTTGCTACAGCCAAACGGCGTCCACCGGCGCCCTGATTGGCGAAGTGTTGGATCCCTCCGGCAAGGCGATCATTCATGCTTCAGTCGAGGCCAGGGATCCGGATGCGGGGATCAGTCGTTCGGCTTTGACCAATGAGGAGGGTAGCTTTGCGCTGCCGCTGCTTCCGCCTGGAACCTACTGGTTAGTGGCCACAAAGGCTGACTATTCCCAGGCGCAATCGATCTCGGTGCAAGTCCTTGTCACCGAAAGCATTCGTATCTCGATCCTGATGAAGGTCGCGGGCATCACGCAGAGAATCGAAGTTCAGGCGAATGTCTCCCAACTCCAGAGCGATTCGGCCGCGCTTGGACGTGTCGTCGACAATCGCTCGATTCAGGCACTACCTCTCGCGACGCGCAATTTCACCCAGATTGTCGATCTATCGCCGGGCGTTCTGAGTGGTGTGAACAATGCCAGTGAACTCGGCGTTGGTAGTGGAGGGCTGGCGCAAATTGGTCCCAGCAATGATGGAATTTTCGTTCACGGATCGCGTTCCTATGACAACGGTTATGAATTCGATGGCGTACCAGTCACCGATCTTCAAGCCAGCAGCAATGCGAGTGGTGGAATTCCTATCCCCAACCCTGACTCAATTGAAGAATTCAAGGTCCAGACGGGCTTGTATGACGTTCCATTTGGTGAGCACGCGGGCGCCAACGTGAGCCTCGTAACGAAATCGGGCACCAACAACGTTCACGGAAGTGTTTTCGAATTCTTGCGTAATAATGTCCTAAACGCGAATGATTACTTCCTAAAAAGCGCAGGCCAACCGCGCCCGGACTTGAAACAAAATCAATTCGGATTCACGGCCGGAGGACCGATTCGCCGAAATCGCTTTTATTATTTCGGATCGTACCAGGGAACCCGGCAAATCAACGGTCTGGCGTCGGGGCAGGTGCGGATCGCATGCACTGCAGACGTTATCATGCCTCCCCTCACCAACGATCGCTCTGCGCAAGCGCTGGGCGCAATGTTTGCCGGCCAGAGCGGCGCTTTTGGAGGCGTGGCAGTCAAGGCGGACGGATCCAACATTAATCCTGTAGCACTGGAGGTTCTGAACTTTAAGTTGCCAAACGGGTCCTATCTAATTCCGACTCCTCAGATCGTCAATCCCTCATTGCCACTAGCAAGTCAGGGATCAAGCCTTACCAGTACTCCTTGCCACTTCGACGAAGATCAATTTCTCACAAATTTCGATGTCAACCTGTCGCAAAATTCCAGTCTCGCAATTCGCTTCATGTGGTCCAACGACGCAATGAACATATCTTTCCCCGGGAATCCCAACAATGGAACGGGCAATATTTCTGGCTTCAACAGCAACATCGACAATCACTTTCGCGTGTTCTCGGTTTCCTGGGTACGACTCATAGAACCACAATTGCTTAATGACCTGCGGTTCGGCTACACGAACACTCTCGGTGCTAGTACGGCTCGGGCACCGTTCCAATGGTCTGATCTCGGCGTTGCGGCTGGCACCATGAACGACGAGAATGGGCTGCCCAGCCTTGGAATCGTCGGCTCAATCAATCTGGCATCTGCGTTTCCTCGCACCTTCAATCAAAAGCGGTTCTATGTTTCCGACACGTTCACCTGGTCGCACTATGAGCATTTGATCGAGATGGGCGGTTCTCTCTCGCGAATTCTCGATGACGTGAACATCCCTGGTTTCGGAACATTTGTTGACTTTCTGAGCTGGCCGGATTTCTTGCTTGGGTTGAATGCGCAGCAGAATGGAACGAATCTCTTCAGCAATGTCTATCAATCGATAGACGTTTACGGATTGATGAACCGTGAATACCGTAGCTGGAACGGGTCGTTCTTCGTCGGGGACCACTTCCGTGCGACGGATACACTTACACTGGATTTCGGATTGCGATACGAACAAATCGGTCAGTTCGGTGATGCCCTCGGCCGCAACTCAAGTTTTGATATTAATAGGTCGAATCCAAACCCTCCTTCTACGGGGAGCGTGGCAGGATACATAGTTGCTGCAAATTACCCTTATGCTGTGCCGGCGGGCGTAATCCGCGCGGGTAATAATGCTGCGAATTTTGGACTTGGACAAAATGGACTAGCTCCTCGAATCGGCTTCTCATGGCAACCTGCACGCTGGACATCCAAGGTCGTTATCCGATCGGGCTACGGCATCTACTTCTCGCAGCCGACGGGACAGACGTTTTTTCAAACTGTCTTTGGAGCACCGTTTGCCCTCGTACGCCTCAATACTGGCCAAGACAACGCTGCTGCGACCTTTAGCAATCCATTTCCCCAACCGTTTCCGACGCCGAGCTTCTTTCCTCATTTCCCTTCATATTCGCCAACAAGCGGAATCTCCATCGACACCGTTTCTCCCGACTTTCGTCCTGCGGTCATTCAGCAATATGGCCTGAATTTTCAACTCGCGCTTGCCAGGAACTGGATGCTCGAAGTTGGGTATGTTGGAACGCTAGGCACCCACTTACTAAGGACCCGCTCTCTGAACCAAGCGCTTTCAGCCTCGCCGGCAAACCCGATCCGAGGCATCGTTTCCAATACGCTTGCAAACGTCGGTTTGCGGGTTCCCGTGCCCGGGGTCACGCCGGACGGCATCGCCCTGGTCGAATCCGCAGGCAATTCTTCATATAACGATCTGGAAGTTAGCCTGGACAAACGACTAAGCAAGGGTTTGCAACTGCTAGCCTCGTACACATATTCCAAAACGCTGGACAGTGATCCGAGCAATGTCAACGGGAGTTCAGCAGGAGCCACAATAATCAGGGGAAATCAAGATTCGGCGGCGCTACGCTGGGGCCGAACAAGTTTCGACCGGACACACCGCTTTGTATTAAGCGGTGTATACGCTTTTCCCTCACCGTCTGAGCACTGGGCAAAGGCATTATTGAGCGATTGGTCCACCTCTGGGGTCATCACGTTGCAATCTGGGACAGCACTCGCCATTGCATATAACAATTCGACCAATGTTTTTGGCATAAGCGAAGACCTGGCCCAACTCGCGCCGGGGTGTGGCAAAGGGAATCTCGTTACTCCGGGGTCGGTTGAAAGCAAACTGACGAAATATTTCAACGCCTCATGTTTTACGATGCCGCCGATTGTCGGCGCAGACGGGATTGGCACCGCATTCGGAAACAGCGGATCGGGAATCGTGGACGGGCCCGGACAGTTCAATATTGATTTGGGAGTTATGCGGTCAGTGCTGATTCGGTGGCCGAAGGAAGGCAGCAGCCTTCAGTTTCGAGGGGAATTTTTCAATACCCTGAATCACCCCCAGTTTTCGAATCCGAATACAACGTTCGGATCGTCTTCCTTCGGAATTATCAGCAGTACCTCCGTTAATCCTCGCGTGGCACAGTTGGCAGTTAAGCTGATGTTCTAAAATCCGGTCCCAGTGTGCTGAGAAACTGTAAATCAGAAGACCCTACCAAGCGCCATCCCGGCGCGCTACAATCTCTAGCACTTCCTGGCAGCTTAGCAGGCAATTGTCCTGCTGTGCATCTATGTCGGATTTCATGCTGCCTCGGCACGATTGACGGTATCTGTTCGCTCGGGTTCGTGCCGACCTCAATCTAGGCATTAGAGCAACTCAGAACAAATGTTTGATATGGGTGAAGAATCTTATGGGGACCGTTCGAGTCAAGGCGGAGCGCGGTAGGCCCAATTGGTTTGGCACTCTGGGACACCAGACGCAAGTGTGGTTTACGGCTCTTGTCGTCTTGATTTGCATCCTGGTTGCCCCCGCCGCAGCACAGCCCAATGCGAAGAACGTACTGATACTCAACACTTTTTCGGATCTCGCTCTTGATAACGTAAATTACATAAAATCCGCGATGCGCGATCGCGTTCCAGGCCCCATCAACTACTACGTCGAATATTTGGAGAGCTGGCGCTTAGGTGATGATGGTTACGAGAACGCCGTATCAAATACCCTGAAACTTGAATACGCCGGACAGAAGTTGGACCTCGCTTTGGCGGTCTCGTATCCGGCACTCCAATTCCTTCTGAAATTTCGTAATCAGCTGTTTCCTGGTGTGCCGATTGTCTTCTGGGGGCTCGACGCGTCCAGAATCGCCGGGCAGAGTTGGCCTGGTGTGACTGGCGTGACAGAGACCGTGGATGTCCGGGGGACAATCAACCTGGCTCTCCATCTTCACCCAAAAACAAACACCGTCGCGATCATCACCAATAACTCGGACTTTGACAAATATTGGTTGGGTGCGGTCCACCAAGAGCTCCTTCGTCATGAGGATAAGGTGCAAGAGATTGATCTGGTCGCGCTCCCATCGAACCAGCTAACTCAAAAGGTTGCTTCACTGCCGCCCCGCACCATCATTTTGTATCAGCCATCGCCACAAGAATCTGTTCAGCCGACGATGGGAATCTACGAGATCCTCGCGGTGGTGGGGCAGCAATTCCCGACCTACTGCATTTTTCCCATACACTGTGTCAACCACGGTGGCATCGGCGGTGTCAGCACCGATATGCAGGACCAGGCTGTTGTGGCTGCAGAGATCGCAAGACGAGTGTTGGCAGGTGAGCGACCGGGAGACATCCCGGTGATGCACGACTCCGGAAGCCGGGCTCGCGTGGACTGGCGGCAGCTCCAACGATGGCACATTCCGGAGTCGGCTCTACCACCGGGAAGTCTGGTCTTCTATCGGCAGCCCACCCTTTGGGAACGATATCGGAGATACATCATCGCTGGCGTTATTCTCGTTGTCGTTCAGCTTCTGCTGATTGTCGGCTTATTGTGGCAGCGGGCGAGAAAGCGCAAGGCTGAAGCTGTTCTTCGCGAGAGCGAAAAGCGTTTCCGGGTGATGGCTGATACCACGCCTTCTTTGGTCTGGATGTGCGACACAAAGGGCGGGATTACATATCTCAATGAGAGCCGGCTTGCGTTTAGTGGCTTGGATCCCAGCGCAGAATACAACGGCATGTGGACCGAGCTCCTCCATCCGGATGATCTGAAGAACGTATCGGATACGGTCTCCCAGGCCTTGACGACCCGGCAGCGATTTTCAATGGAGTATCGCCTCCGTCGGAGCGATGGGGTCTATCGGTGGATCCTCGATGTAGCAGCTCCAAGATTGAACGGGGATCGTTCGTTTGCCGGGTTCATCGGTTCTGGGACCGATACGACAGACCAGAAGCTTGCCCAGCAGGCGCTCGAAAAAGTGAGCGGTCAACTAATTGAGGCGCAGGAAAAGGAGCGCGGCCGCATCGCGAGAGATCTGCATGACGACATCTGCCAGCGATTGGCGCTGCTGTCGATGGAGCTGGACCAGGCGAACCGCGGTATGAATGAGTCCGGCGATGTGACGAAGCATCGGCTGAGTGAGATCCGGCAGCACTGCATGGAGATTGCCGGTGACGTGCAGTCTCTTTCGCATGCGCTGCACTCCTCGAGGCTGGATTATCTGGGCATCGTGGCGGCAATTGGCGGTTTCTGCCACGAGTTTTCGAAGCAGCATGAGGTCAGCATCGAGTTTACGGACAGGGATGTGCCCGCGGGGTTGCCGAGAGAAATTTCGCTGTGCCTGTTCCGCGTTGCGCAGGAGGCTCTGCATAACGCGGTGAAATACAGCGGAGTGAGCCAGTATGCGGTTGAGCTGACGGCGACGGAGGATGAGATTCAGCTTGCGGTGAGCGATTCGGGGAGAGGCTTCGACACAGAAAGAGCGAAGGTTAAGCGCGGTCTGGGGCTGGTGAGCATGCTGGAACGGGTGCATCTGGTGCATGGAAGTCTCCATGTGGAATCGGAGCCGGGGAGGGGAACGAGAATATTTGCGGTCGTGCCGCTGGTGAGTGAGAGGGAGGGATCTACAGAGGGGAAACCGGAAGGTGTGGCGGGGGCAGTATGAGCGGAGTTTCCGTGGGCAAGCACTGAGGGCCTGGCAAAAAAATAGGGCCGGAGATGGTTAGCTCCGGCCGAACAAGCCTTTGTGTGACTTCTGGCCTCCATGGTTCTCCTTGGCAGTGTGAGGTTCTACTGTCACTTGGGGCAGTAGAAGACGAAGTGCATCCGAACTACACTGCAGTGCGATTTCCCGCGGTTTGAAATTCGGTAGCAGGCGCGCCCACTTCATTTCATGAAACGAACGACAATATTGCTGGCCGACGATCACGCGATGTTCTCTGCGGCGCTCCAGAAGCTTCTGGAGCCCGAATACGAGGTGATTGGCCGTGTTGAAGATGGCCGTTCCTTGGTGAAAACAGCTCTCGACCTGAAACCGGACCTGGTGCTCGTTGACGTAGGGATGCCGCTATTGAATGGGCTGGACGCGGGGCGAGAGCTTAAGAAATTAGTTCCCAGGATAAAAATCATCTTCCTCACCATGAATCCTGATCCTGTGCTGGCCAACGAGGCGTTGCGCATTGGCGCATCGGGCTATCTTCTAAAGAGTTCGGAGGGGGATGAATTACTGCAGGCGGTCCAAAATGCCTTGCGGGGGTTGAGTTATGTCACGCTCCAGATCCGGCAGGCGATGGAGGAGATGTTCATCCGCGATCCGAGGTCGCTGAGCCAGCAAAGGGAGCTTGGCGAGCGCCAGCGTGAGGTGCTGCAGATGCTGGCGGAGGGCCGCTCAATGAAGGAGATCGCCTACATTTTGCATATTTCTCACCGCACGGTGCGGTATCACAAGTACCGAATCATGGAGGACCTCGGCCTCAAGACCAATGCCGACTTGGTGCAGTATGCGATCAAGCATTCGATTGTCCCGTTCCGCTAAGCAGTGGATTTGTCGCGAAACTGGTTCAGAAAAAACGTTTTGCCGACTGTCACATCGGACAGTAGGCAGGTCGCTCCGCAAAGGAAAAACTGCTCCTAAGTCCCGCGCGTCCGAGATGCGGGAAAGCTTATGAGCAAGATTCGAGTAATGCTCGCTGACGATCATCAGGCAATTCTGCAACGGGTATGTGGGCTGCTGGGCGACGAGTTTGAGATCGTCGGTACCGCAAATAATGGGCGAGATGCGGTGGTGGGGGCGCTTCGGCTGAATCCTGATGTGCTGATAATCGATATATCGATGCCGATTCTCAACGGATTGCAGGCGGTCCTGCAACTACGCACCGCGAAACAACAGACCAAGGTTGTATTTCTCACGATTCATAAAGCCCAGGACTTCGTCAACGCCGCGCTGTCCGCAGGCGCTTCCGGATATGTCACCAAGGCCGACGTCGCCACCGACCTGGTTCCGGCCATTCATGAGGCACTAGCGGGACGGGTCTTCGTCTCCAGTTCGATAACGACTTAGTTTGAAGCCTCGATTTAGGCGAAGGTTGTGTGGTGACTCCTTATCCCTGTCGCAGGTGACAGTGTTCACCTCTTCCCGTTTGTAGTGAAGTAGCACTCGGGCGAACAGGCTCTTTGTCTGGCCCGTGGGCGCGCAGGTGCTCGCTAACCCAAAGGCGTTGTCGGCGACGGCCGAGAGGAGGAACTCCAATGAAGTTTGGCATCAGGTATTCACGCTTAGTAATGCTGCAATGTGCGGTTTGCCTGGTTCTGCTGACCGGCCTGTTGAATGCAGGTGGTCAGCAGTTCGAGGCAGGCAAGAAGACGAAGATAACCGGGGTCATATTGTGGCGTAGTGGAGATCTGGTCAAGATACGAGACAAAAAGACAGGCGACGTTGCCGTCGTCAACCTTACCGATAACACGAAGATCGAACGCGACAAGGACTTCAGAATGCGCCATGCGAATATGGACGTGACCGCGATGGTGCCGGGATTGACAATCGACGTTGATGGCGTGGGCAACGCCAAAGGACAACTGGATGCGAACAAGATCACATTCGATCCCAATGTCTTCGCGATCGAGGTAGCCGAGGAGCAGCAGATTCAGGCCAATCAGGCCGCAACCGCGCATGCGCAGTCAACGGCGAACCAGGGCGTAGCGGAGGCTGGACAGGCCCAGACTTCGGCAAACGTGGCACAGGTGTCGGCTGATGTGGCGCAAACCACCGCCAACCAGGCTGGCCGGGCGGCTGTGGCAGTGGGCGCAGTCGCCATCACGGATGCGCAGGCAGTCGCGCTGGTGAATCAGCGTGTTTCCGACCTCGCCGACTACAAGACTGTCGAGGAGGCGGATCTGTTCTTCCCCGCCGGCCAGGACAGCTTATCGCCGGATGACAAAGCGGCGCTAAGCAAACTGGCGAGCGATGCTCAGGCAGTCCAGAACTACATGATTGAGATTGCCGGGTACGCCTCGAGCACAGGAACGCGCGATGAGAATCTGAAGCTCAGTGATGCCCGCGCAACTGCGGTAGCAAACTATCTGCGCGACTCGGCCAATGTACCGATGAGGCGGATTCTCGTCCCGGCTGGATATGGCGCCAGCCATCCGGCAGTCAGCAACCAGACGGCTGTGGGTCGGGACATTAATCAGCGGGTAGACGTGAAGGTGATTGTCAACAAGGGCATCGAAGAAGGTGCTAGTATGTAACGCTCTCTCGTCTGAGAGAGAATTCCACGGGAAAGGCCGGCTTTCATGGCCGGCCCTTCCTGCTAAATGCGAAGGAGGATGCTATGTCCTTTCGGTCAAGGTTTCGGATAGCACTGGTGGCCGCGATCGTCGCGGTCTTGACTTTTGGGGCAGCACAGCGAATTTCGGCTGAGGAAGACGTCGTTCACATTGTAAAAGGTGTGGTCACGCACATCGACAAGGACACCAAGACCATGGTCGTCAAAGCCGGCGACGGTACGGAACAT
>Ga0210396_10005095_pt1 | contig 12766 bp, 9 predicted proteins | sample IncBWH17OmetaG_FD_155466 | JGI IMG/M metagenome (GOLD analysis project Ga0210396, IMG submission 155466) | Forest soil microbial communities from Barre Woods Harvard Forest LTER site, Petersham, Massachusetts, United States - Inc-BW-H-17-O ...
TGCTGGTAGCGCTCCGCCTGCTGCTGCGCGAACACCAGCGACGCCTGCGCCTGATCCACCTGCGCCTGGTTGGCGCTGATCTGCGCCTGCTGCACGTTGAGCTGTGCCTCGATGTTGTCGATGCTGGCCCGCGCGGCCCCGACCTGGGCCTCGGCCTGTTCGAGCGCGATGCGATAGTCGCGCTCGTCGATGCGGGCAATCACGTCCCCGGCGGCGACATGCTGGTTGTCGGTGACCGGAACGGCTGTGAGATAGCCGGACACCTTCGGGGCGAGCGAGATTTGCCGCGCCGCGATGAAGGCATCGTCGGTGGATTGAAACCGCTCGGCATGGTCGAGGTAGAGATAGCCGCCGCCCACGGCAGCGGCGAGAAGCATCGCCCCGATGGCCGAGATGACGGGGCGTCGACGCAGGAAGCTGCTGCGACGCTGATTGCCTGATGTCGGCGGCTGATCTGCTTGCGGCTGAACCGGTGAAGCAGACTGTTTGGCTGCCGGGCGTTGCTGCGGGGATGGCGCCCGCGCGGTGAGGTTCTGCTTGTCGAACTGGATGCCGGGTTCATGTGAAGCCGGGATGGATCGCGGGCTTTCGACGTCCTCGAACACCAGTTCGTCTCGCTCCAAAACATTGTCTTCGAACATGATTGCCGCTCCTGTTCTGAGGCGAGGTCCCCGAGAGGCTCGCCTAAAAGAAACGAAACTGTGTCGTTTCGATTGTTACAAATACCCCGGCCAGCCCGTTTCGTCAATAGGAACGAAACGGTTTCGTTCTATTTACAAACAAGCCAGATATGCATAAATTGAGTTGCTGAGCCCGCCCACCGGCGGGACGGAACCCTATTTCAAGGTCATGAAACCCAGCAATTTAAGGAAGATACCGGGGGCGAAGGCAAAGCGGGCCACGGTGCGCTTCGGCCGGCCGCCCAAGGAACTTGCCGGTGAGGTTGACGAGCGCATTCTCGATGCGGCGCGCCAGGTCTTTCTGGAGCGCGGGTTTGAAGGCGCCAGCATTGACGAGATTGCCGAGGTGGCTCGGTCGGGAAAGCCGACGATCTACGCCCGCTTTCGCGACAAGCGGGCGCTGTTCACCGGCGTGGTCACGCGGGACATCCTTTCTCGCATCTCGGAGTTCAAGCGTGCGGTGCTGCCGACCGGCGCAACGATCGACGAGCGCCTCACGAGTGCCGCGATCACCCTGCTGCACTGGACTTTGGACAATGACAGGATCGGGCTGATGCGCCTCGCGATAGCGGAAGCGCGCCGTTTCCCAGATATCGCGAGCACGGTCGGCCAGAACGCGCGTGATCTCAGCACCGAACTCGGGGTCCACCTGCTGGGTGAGCTGACGCGCCCCGACGAGCGTGGCTCGCTGCCAGCCTTCGCGCCGGAGCGCATCGCAACGACGGCGCGGTTCTTCCTCGATCTCGTCGCCGTGCCAATGCTGCTCCGGGCGCTGTACCAGGTGGACCTCAAGATGCTGGACGCAGAGATCGACGCGCACGTGGCGCGCAGTGTTGCGTTCTTTCTTGCTGCCTGCAGGAACGGCGGCGTCGGTTGAGCCTCACAAACCACAGGCAATGCTGGCTCGACACCCAGAAGCGATACCGTGTCGCGCGTGCTCCATTTCCATCATTTGAGCGCGCCGCCGAATGCTCGCTCATGGCAGTCGGCAGGTCCGCGAGAAGCGAACTACGACCGGGTATCGATCCGGACCTTTAGCCCGTCGATCAGCAGGTCGAGTCCCGCTTCGAAGCGATCGTCGAGATCGTTGTCGAACATACGGTGCAATGCCGCCGCTCTCCGGCTTCGGTGTCGCCTATCCAGAGCCGCTGTTTCAGGCGGAGCGCAATTGGGAACATCGGAAAGGTGTGAGCGGGCATCGTCTTTCCGACGGGGATCTCGTGTTGAGGGACGGCTCGCGCACGACCCTCTACCCCTATCTCCAAGAAGGCCGCTGGGTCCTGTTGCAAGTCGCTGCGGAGAGCAACGCAACGCCCGTCAGCGGCGCAATCAACATCGTCAGCCTGGCACCCGGCGCCAACGACGGCCTGCTCGGCAAATTCGCTTCAATGCTTGTCCGTCCGGACGGCTACCTCGCCCACGTGCGCGCCGTAAACGACGCAGGCAGCACCGAGTTCGCCGCCTGATTGCCGACCCTGTACGCGGACCATAAGCTCGTTCTCACATCAATCTTGCCTCACCCGTCTTATCAAGTCCAACAGCGGACCAGGCAGACGATCTCAGATCGTGGACGATCTGAGATCGTTGAGGAGATGCTGCGCTTTCGACAAACTCGCCATTTCGATCCCTTCCGTGAACCGGTCGCAAATCGCGGGCAGCAGGGTCAGCGCCTCTTTACCCCGCCCCCGACTTTTCCAAAATTCACTCAACGCCAGCGTTGCCCTCAACTCCCAGGCGAGTGCCCCCTGCTTCTGCGCCAGCGCAATTGATTGCAGAAACAGGCTTTCCGCCTTGGCGGCTTCTTTATCGACGCCCAGCGCAAGTGCACCCCTCGCGCGAAGGATTTCAGGTGTCCACCAATGCTCGGGGTTCTGGTCTTCCGCATCGATCTTCGCCATCCAGGTTAAAGCGTCGTCGTAGCGGTCTGCGTGGATTGCGGCCAGGATGAGTTCGGTGCGGAATGCTGAATGGAAGATTCCATACTGGCCCTCCGCAAGCAGATTAAGACCTTCGCCGACGAGCATCGGCGCGCCGTCATATTGCCCCCGTTGGGCCTGGCACAACCCCAAGATACAAAGACCAATGCCTTGATAGCCGCCGGCAGAATGGGCTTTGCCATGCTCCGCAAGTTCGAGCGCGTCATTTTCGACGGCATCGATATCGATTCCCGACAGATATCTGTTAAGACTGGCCCACGCCTTCGCCACGCTGACGGGAACGGGGAAACCGAGCGCCGTCGCGGTCTCCATCGCAAGCGCGCCCATTTTCTCCGCCTGCCTGGGCAATCCCTGAAGCCAAAGTAGATTGGAAAGCGTTGCAAGGGTGTCGGTACGACGGTCATAGCCGACTTGCCTGAGCTGCGCTTGCCGGGATGTTTCGGTATCGGTGTAGAGCGAACGCTCAAGATGCAGGCGTGCCTCCGCAAAACGTCCCAGACGATGCTCGGTTGTGCCGAGCATCCACTCCGCCATCGACCTCAGTCCGGGATCGGCAATCTTCTGCGCCGTGTCGACACATTTTTCTGCAATGTCGAGTGCCTCCCGATAGTAAGGCGTCCGCACCGCATATCCCCAAAGCGCCAGATATGCGGACACTTCTCCCCTTATATCGTTGATGCTGATAGCCAGCTCCAGGGCCCTGGCCCCGAACGCCTTGACCTGATCCGATGCACCCTTCGTAAACAGCACGGTACTTGCGAGCGCCATCTGTATGGAGAGCTGTTTCTGCGCTGAAGGCGTGCTCGCATCCGCTGCTGCCGCGGCCGCTGCTACGTGTGCCCAGTGACGATACTCGGTCAAAAGCGCTTTGCCATACCATAGCGGTGCAGAATCGGCCGCCAGGTCGACGCCGATCGAGCGATCGCCGCTTGGGCCAAAGGCCCAATTCAGCGCGGCCCGGACGTTATCGATGTCTGTGGCAGCTACACTGGCCTGGCCTTGATAGACGGTCTCCTGATCCGCCACGTCCTCGATAATGTCGCGATAGCAAAGCGCATGTCGCCGCCTCAACAGTTCGCTTTCACCGGTATCGCCCAGTTTTGCGGAGGCATAGGTACGTGTGGCATCGAGCAGTCGATAGCGCGGGACCGGCCCGGACATATCAGTCGAGACAAGCGATTTTCCGACCAACTCCGCGATCGCGTTATGGACCTCGGCCTCTCCGAGATCTGGTGTTTTGACAACCTTGTGTGCGACGTCGAGTGTGAAGCCGCCGACGAATACGGACAATCGTCGCAGCACCAGCCGTTCGAGATCTGAAAGCAGGTTATAGCTCCAATCCAGCGTTGCGTTCAGAGTCTGATGTCTCGGCGGCGCAGTCCGGCGTCCTGGCCAAAGCAGGGAAAACTGGCTGTCGAGCAGCTCCGCGGTGCGCCGTATGCCATAGGCTTCAACCCGGCCGGCCGTGAGTTCGATGGCCAGCGCCACGCCACCAAGTTTACGGCAGATGCCCCCGACAATCGGAGCATCTTCGTTGGTCAACCGTATCGGCATTCCGCCGGCGGCTACGCGTTCGAGGAACACTTGTACGGCCGGAAACGCGAGCGCTTCGTCCGGCGTAATGTCGGGGCGATCAGGCGGGCTATCGAGCGGCGACAGCCGGTAAACGTGTTCCCCATGCGCGCGCAGTGTTTCACGACTGGTTGCCAGAATATGCAGACTAGGCGCCTTCTCAAAAAGCCGCTGCGCCATGGCGGCGACCTCGGCGATGAGATGTTCGGAGCTGTCGAGGACGAGAAGTGTCCGCTTTCCCCCGATGTGAGCAACGATAGCGGGAATTGGATCTTCCGATTGGACGGGAAGGCCGAACGCCGACGCCACGGTGCCCGCAAGCAGGCGCGGATCACCGATCGTCCCGAGGTCCACAAAACACACAGCGCCGCTAAATTGCGTCAACAGCGCATGCGCAACGGACAGCGCGACGGTTGTCTTGCCCATGCCGCCGTGCACCACGATGGTTACAAAACGCTCGGTGAGAAGCTTTGCGCTGATGAGCCGGACGATATCGTCGCGCCCTCGCATGTGCGCCAGGCGTTGGGGAAGATTGTAGATCGGTGTGTCGGCCGGCGATTTGACATCCGGCGTGGAGCGTTCGTACGAAACGGGAGCGCTGAAACAATAACCGCGGCCAACCACGTTGGTGATGTAATGCTCGCTGGATTTTCCTCCATCGAGCGCTTTACGCAGAGCGGCGATGTGCACGCGGAGACTGATTTCCTCCACAACGACGTTCGGCCAAACCCTCGCAATCAGATCCTTGTGAGCGACCACTTCTCCGGCACGTTCGACCAACGCCAACAGGATATCGAAGGCCCTGGCGCCAAGCTTGACGGGGTCTTCCCCTCTTTTTAGCAGACGTTGCGCTGGATAAAGCCGGAATGGCCCAAAGGATACAGCGTCCATAGGTGATAGCGTCCCTCAAGCAACGATCGAGTCGAAGGCCAGATCCTGGTCGAAGGCTAAGTCTTGGTTGAATGCCAGGTCTTGGTCGAACGCAGCGCCGGCGGCCGCCGTCTTGACGAACTGTCGTTGTGCGATGCACATCACCGCGGCGACATCCTCGGCAACAAAAAGACCTTGGCACACGTTAAGAGAAAGCGACATCGTGCTTCAACCCCCACAATGTATCGCAGGACGCTTAGCACGATTTTTCGGGAAGGCCCGATTTTTCTGAAGATCTTCCTGGCGCGCGGATTTGAAGGCGCGACCACGCCCGGCACTTTTCGGACCTCGCGCGATGTCCGGCTTGAGGCCAGTACGCGCTCAGCGAATGCCGTCTTCGGCAATCGTTTCTTCCGCCACTTGGGCGACCTGCCGGCTTTCTTCCGTCAGCACCGTCGTTTTCCAACCGCCTTGCGCGAACCAGCCCACCGAGACGATTGCGACAGCGACCGTGGTGATCGGAAACGACCACCACAGGCCCGCAGCCTGCAGCCTGGTATGTTTGGAGAGAATGTAAGCCAGCGGAAATTGCAGCACGAATTGGGACACGAGCGCGAGCACCATCGCCACGAGCATGTTTCCGGAGGCGCGGAAGGCGGAAACAACGCACAGCTGCACACCGATGCCGCCCCATGCCGGGCACGTGATCCGAATGAACCGCGCGCCCTCGGCAATGACGTCCGGCACGCGCGGCACAAAGAACGCCACCAGCGTCGGCGCAAAGATGTAGGCCATTAACCCAACGATCGTGAGAATGGCGAAGCTCAAACTGGCGCCGAGAAAAGTCACGCGTGACGCGCGCTGCACGTTCCCTGCACCCATATTCTGGCTGACCAGCGTTGAAACGGCCTGCGACATCCCCATCGCCGGGATCGTGACGAACTGGAGGATGTTGGTGCCGACGCCATAGCCGGCCAGTGTCACTGTACCGAAACCAGCGACCAGAAATGACAGCAGCATCGGGCCGAGGCCCCGCGTCGACAATTCGATCGATCCGGGTAATCCCAAGAAGAACGCGCGCTTGATGTAGGCCGGATCGGGAAGAAAGCTTCGCCACGACAGCTGGATGCCGTGACGGCCGCGCAGGAAAATGGCGATCCCCAGCATAGCCGCAAGCCCCTGTGTCGCCAGCGTTGCGAGCGCAGCCCCCATCACGCCCTGCGGCGGCAGGGGGCCCCAACCCGAAGATGAACAATGGGTCGAGCAGAAAATTCAAAACCACGGTGCCGAACACGATCATGAGCGGCGTTCTGGTTTCGCCGACGCCGCGCATCAACGCCTGAAACATGCCGTAGAGGAATACGAAGATGATGCCGACAAAGGACACCCGCATGAAACCGAGTGCACCGGCATAAACATCGGGCGCGACCTCCAGAAGATCGAGCAGATAGGGAGCCAGCACATAGCCTGCCGCGCCCAGCACAACCGACGTGAGGGTGACCATCATCATGGTCTGCGCGGCGACATAGTTGACCATGTCCGGGCGTCCGGCGCCCATCTATTGGGCCGACAGCGTCGCCCCCGCAATGCCGAACCCCGCGCCCAGCGCGATCACCAGGAACGAGACCGGAAAACTGACCGACACCGCCGCCACCGCGGCGGCGCCCAATCGTCCAACCCATAACGCATCGGTCAACTGGTAGCCGGTTTGCAGGACATCGCCCAAGACGATCGGGATCGCGAGCCGGATCAGCGCCGTGCCGATCGGCCCCTCCAGAAATAATTTTTTCCGATCAGAGTGCATGTCGTCGGCGGTGTTCACTTATCACCGCCGAGCGGCGCGAGACGAAAGATGGTGAGCTGCGATCGGCGGCGTGCCGTCACACGGAAGGCTTCAAACGTCGATCGCGTTCTTGATCCGCTTGCGCGTCAGCGGCAAATCACGCAGCCGCTTGCCGGCGGCGTTGGCGATCGCGTTCGCAATGGATGCAGCGGCAGGCCCCTGCCCGGTTTCACCACTTCCGAGGAAAGGCTGCCCGGGCCGATTGATGATGTGCACTTCGATGCTTTCCGGAACGGCGTCGAACCGCAGGATCGGATAGGTCTGCCAGTCGATGCTGGTGATCCGGGTGTCGTTGAAGGTGACGGCTTCATACAGCGTCCAGCTCATGGACTGCATGATCGCGCCCTCGACCTGATTGATCAGCCCGTCCGGGTTGACCACCTGACCGCTGTCGACCGCAGCCACCGCGCGCACCAGACGCGGGCGTCCGGTCTCGTGGTTGATTTCCACCTCGGTGGCAATGGCGCAATAGGCCGCCAGGTTCTTGTAACGCGCAAAGGCAAAGCCGAAGCCCCGGCCCTGCGGCGCTTTCTGGCCCTTCTGCCATCCGAAAGCCTCGGCGGCCTTCTCGATGACATCGCGTCCGCGCGGATCCTCGAGATGCCTCAACCTGAATTCGACCGGATCCGCACCCGCCGCCATCGCGAGTTCATCCATGAAACTCTCGATCGAAAACACATTGTGATAGGCGCCAAGCGCCCGCATCGCGGAAATCCGCACCGGCATCGCCGGGATGAAATGATGCACCACATGGGCGTTGGGAAACGTATAGATCGGGATCGCATTGCGATCGCCGCCGCCTTCCGGCAACGGAAGCGGCTTGGGCGCCGGCACGGCGAATGGCTGCGCCATGTGCTGGGCCGCGAGCAACATGCCGGCTCCGCCGGGCCGCATCGAATGGGTATTGCTCCATACCTCGAAATTCCAGTCCGATATCGCGCCGCTGCTGTCCAGCGACGCCTTGAGCTTGGTCACCATCGCCGGCCCGTACGGCTCCCAGCCATGTTCCTGCTCGCGCATCCATTGCAGCCGAACCGGCACGTCAGGCAATTCGCGCGCGATCAAGGCGGCATCGGCCGCGGCGTCATCGGCGCCGTTGTGGCCATAGCAGCCGGAGCCTTCGGTATGGATCAGGCGGACCTTCGCCGGCGGCACGCGCAACATTTGGGCGATGCCCTGGCGATCGGGATAGACACCCTGGGTGTGGGTCCAGACCGTCATCATGTCATTGGTGGAATGAGCCACCGCGCAGGACGGCCCGATCGACCCGTGCGACTGATAGGGCCGCGTGTACGTGGCCTCGATGGTCTTCTGCCCGACAACCCCGGGATTGCTGCGCTGGAAGATGGTCGAATCCTGCGACGGCAGGCCGGTCAAGAAACGCGCAATATCTTCCTGCTTTGGCAGATCAGCGGTCTCCTTCCATTTCGCGGCCGCTGCCAGCGCCCGCATCGCCTTGATCGCCTGGAATTCCTTTTTGGCGGCCACGGCCAGAAAATTGCCGCTGCGAACGACCTTGACGACGCCGGGCATATTTTCGATCGATGCCGTGTCGCACTCCGTCAATTGCGCGCCATAGCTCGGCGGCCGCACCACACGGGCATGCACCATGCCCGGCAAACGCATGTCCTGCACATAGGCCGCGCCGCCGGTGACCTTGGCCGGAATGTCGACGCGCGGTACCGGCTGGCCCACCACCGTGTAGGTCGCCGGGTCCTTCAGCTTCGATTGCGGCTGCGCCTGGACGTGCAACATGCCGCCCGCCACCAGATCGCCATAGCCGAGGCGCTGGCCATCGGGAGAAACCACGGCGGCGTTTTCGGTGCGGAGATTCTCAGCCGGCGCATCAAGACGCCGCGCGGCCTCCGCGATCAGAAGCTCGCGGGCCTGAGCAGCCGCATTCAGGATCGCGGTGCCGCTGTCCTGCATGGAATGGCTGCCGGCGGTATAGCCTTCATTGGCGGTGCGGCCGGTATCGGCGGTGACGACCGTCAGGGACTTGAAGGGAACATCGAGTTCTTCGGCGGCGATTTGCTGGAATGCGGTCTTGAAACCCTGGCCGAGCTCGGCCTTGCCGGTGAACACCGCAATGCGGCCATCGGCGTCGATACGAACCCAGGAGTCCAGGAATAGCGTTTCCTTGAGGCTGCCGATCCACTTGGGTGGATGTGCCGCAGCCGACGCGGCTTGATCCTGCGCGAAAGCATCCGTCAGCGAGAAGCTGACGATCAGCGCGCCGCCGCCCGCGAGCACCTGGCGGCGGTCGAGAATGTCTGGGCCGTTCCTTGGACCGTTCATCGTGCGCTCCCCTGGGTCACCGTGGACAGTTCAGCCGTTTCCATCAGCTTCGCTGCACGATGCACCGCGCGCAGGATGCGCATATGCGTGCCGCAACGACACAGATGCGGTTCCAGTTCGGCGCGAATCTGCTCATCGGTCGGCTTGGAATTTCTCTGCAGCAGCGCCTGCGCCCGCATCATCATTCCGTTGATACAGTAGCCGCATTGCGCCGCCTGCTCCTCCATGAAGGCGCGCTGGATCGGCGCCGGCGCGTCGATGGTTCCAAGACCCTCGAGCGTAGTCACCTGCTTGCCTTCCAGCAGCAGCAGTGGCGTCACACAGGAAAATACCGCCTTGCCGTCGACGATCACCGTGCACGCGCCGCACTGGCCGAGCCCGCAGCCGAATTTGGCGGCATTGAGCTTGATATCGTCACGCAGCACATAAAGCAGCGGCGTATCCGGGTCGGCGTCGATCTGGTGATCGTGACCATTGACCTTCAGTGTCATCATGGCTTGTCTCGCTGCATGGGATCGGCGGGGGCGTTGTGTGGTCCCGCCGATGTCTGGAGAAATACAGTCTGCGTCCGCCGTGCATCCTCGACGGTCTTTTCAACGCCGGTCCATGCCGGTTGGCTGCTGAACCGGGAGCGCAGATAATTCAACACCGCTGAAACCTGAGCATCAGTCATGCTATTGGCGAAGCCCGGCATGATCGGGCTGCGCTCCCCCTCCACGGGCTGAATGCCCGAGAGAATGATGTTGGCCGCGTTGCGCGGATCGGGACCGCTGATGGCCGTACTGAGGGCAAGATTGACCCCGCCATAAGGCAGCGGACGGCCCGTCTCGTGGCAGGTCGCGCAGGCCGCCGCATAGATCGACGCGCCTGTTGCTTCAGTCTGGGAACGCGGCACCGCCGGCGATTTGGCTTTCGCGAGCACTTCATCGCCCCGGCGGATATGGTCTTGTGTTGGGGGACCAAACACGCTGGTCATATAGACAGCGATCGCGTGCACATCGCTCTCATCCACCGACGACAGGTTGCTGACGACTTCCGCCATCGGCCCACGCGCCACGCCGTGATCGGGATGCCACCCCTGGCGAAGATAAGCGAACAGCGCCGCGGTATCCCAGGGCACCGGCGACGGCGACTGCGAGTTGATCGCATAGGCATTCCAGTTGTCGACGTCCCCGCCGGCAAACGATGCGCCGGCCCGCTCCGCGCCCAGCGCGTTGCGGGGAGTGTGACAGGCGCCGCAATGCGCCAGCCCCTCGACCAGATAGGCACCGCGATTCCATTCCGCACTTTGCGTGCTGTCCGGCTGGTAGGTCCCGCGCCGAAGGAACAGCAACTTCCAGCCGGCGACGACGAAGCGCTGATCGAACGGAAAGGACAACCGGTTCACGGGCGCAGGGGCGTGAACCGCCGGCCGCGTCATCAGATAGGCGTAGAGTGCCTGGTCGTCCTCGTCGGTGACATAGGTAAAATGGTCGTAGGGAAACGTCGGGTAAAGATGCTGTCCCTCACGGTTGACACCGGAGCGCATGGCGCGGCGAAAAGCAGCCTCCGACCACCGGCCGATGCCGGTGTCCGTGTCCGGCGTGATATTCGACGAATAGATCGTGCCGAACGACGTCGGCACCGGAAGACCGCCGGCAAAGGCCTTGCCACCTCGCACCGTGTGGCAATCGTTGCAATTGCCGAGCGCTGCAAGATCGCGGCCCCGCTTGACGACGGCCGGGTCGAATGACTGCGGCGAAGGCGGCTCGATCGCGGCAATCGCCGGTCGCCAGACGACAGCAAAGGCCGCAACCACACTGATCAACAAGAGCGCCGCAACAACGCCTGCGATAATTCGTGTTCGTGTCATCCGTTCCTACAGCTTTGGAATGATTGCTAGCACAAGTTCGGAGCGCCACCCGCCTCAATCACCGCCTGTTGACCTCCGTTTCTCGCTGAAAGAACGGAGATTGCCAAGCCATCCCGAAGAAAATTCCGTGCAGCAGAACGCCGGTCGTGCCCGGCGGGCCCGACAACGGCACGGCAAGCCGCGATAGCTTGCAATCCCCAACAAAGGGAGCGATCATCCTCGGCAAAATATAACGAACAAGAGACGCTGGGATGGGACCGAGGCGCGTTGGGCAGCAGGGAATCGTGTTTGCGGTTTTCACGGCGCTCTTCGTCGTCTTCGCGCTCACCCTTCGCGGATTTTTTACAACCGAAAACATGCTGACACTGCTGCAAAACGTGGCGGTGCTTGGCATTCTCGGCCTGGCGATGGCGATCGTCGTCATTGGGCGCGGCATCGATATTTCGCTGATTGCAGCTTTGGCCGTGCCTCCCGGGCTTGTGCTGCAAATGGTCCAGGACGGCCACTCGCTTCCGATCTCGCTCGCCGCGGCGTTTGCACTGACGGCAGTCTTCGGTCTCGTGAACGGATGGCTGATCGCCTATGCCGAAGTGCCGTCGCTGTTCACGACGCTGGCGACCGGCTTGTTTCTTGCCGGCCTCGGACAGGCGGCGCTTTTCAAGCTCGATGTCGTGCAGTGGAGCCCGGGGCTCGACGGTTTCGAACGCCTCGGACAGGGCAATCTGCTCGGCATACCGATGCCGATCGTCATGTTCGCCATTTCGTGCCTCGCGGTCGCGTTCCTGCTGCGACGAACGCGGATCGGCGCCTATATTTATGCGATCGGCGACAATCCCAACAGTGCGCGGGTCACGGGTATTCCGACACGTCCCATTATTGTGCTGCAATATGTCCTGGCGGCGATGATCGGCTGTGCCGCCGGCCTCATCCTCGCGGCGTCGGTCAACAGCATGCCGACGCGCATCTTCAATTCAACCCTGATTTACGACGTGATCCTGGTGGTCGTCCTTGGCGGCATCGGATTGTCGGGCGGGCGCGGGGGCGTCGCCAACGTCATTATCGGCACGCTTCTGATTGGCACCATGCTCAACGGGATGACCATCATGGACATCTCCTATTCCGGCCAGAATCTCATCAAGGGAGTAGTGCTACTGATCGCGGTAATCGCGGATTCTTTCCTGAATCCGCGCAACGAGGAGACGGCGCAACAAGGCGACATTTGAACGCCCGCGTAACACAGCAAACAAGAATCGGGAGGACGATATGACACTACCCAGGCGGACAACACTCAAGACAATACTCGTCGGCATCGGTCTGGCCGGTGCGGCAGCCACGCCGGCGCTCGCGCAGAAAGGCCTCGACGAGCCGTTCCAGGGCGCCTTCAAGGAAGCGCTTGCCGGAAAGACCGTGGCCTACGTGCCGGTCGCGATGAATTTCGATCTCACCGAAGGCTGGTTTGCCGGCCTCAAGAACGAGCTCGAGCCCTATGGCGTCAAGGTGATCGTCCGCGATCCGAACTGGAGCACCAATGCCGGTGCACAGGCGGTGACGACGCTGATCTCGGAAAAGCCGGCCGCGATGATCATCCACAATCCCGACGTGCAGACCTATGCCAAGCTGCTGCAGCGCGCCGAGAACGAAGGCATCTATGTCATCCAGATCAACATGGGTTCGAACTATCGCAGTTCGGCCTTTGTCGGCGCAAACTGGATCG
>Ga0210396_10005097_pt1 | contig 12762 bp, 12 predicted proteins | sample IncBWH17OmetaG_FD_155466 | JGI IMG/M metagenome (GOLD analysis project Ga0210396, IMG submission 155466) | Forest soil microbial communities from Barre Woods Harvard Forest LTER site, Petersham, Massachusetts, United States - Inc-BW-H-17-O ...
GCCAGTCGCATTCGGCGCGGCGACCCCCCGGCTTTCGAGCCGAGCCGGTTCGAGGAATTCAGCTCCGTCAGCACATTGCTGACCGAGGCGATCGCCGAGCGAGATTCGATACGCGAGCGGTTCGAGCTGGCCCAGGAAGTGGGCGGCGTCGGCGCCTGGGAGTGGTTTGCGGCGCGTGACGAGGGGCGGGCGTCCGAGACGTTCAGGCGCATGCACGGCCTCACCCACATCAAGGGGCCGTTGAAATTTGCCAACGTGGTGAACGCGGTCCATCCCGATGATCGGCCGAGCTATCTCGAGCGGCTTGTCGAAGCTGCGCGATACGCAGAGCCCTCGACCCACGAGTACCGGGTCCTGCGTCCGGACGGGTCGATCTGTTGGGTGGCGTCCAAGGGCCGGCCCTTGCTCGACGAGGCCGGACGCGTAACCGGGGCCCTAGGCTTGGTGTGGGACACCACGGCCGAGCACGAGGCGCAGGACGCCATGCGCCGGCTCAACGAGTTGCTCGAGCGCACGGTCGAGGAACGGACGCTCGAGAGGGATCGCCTGTGGAACATCGCGCGCGATCCCTTCGTCGTGACCGACGCGCGGGGGGTATGGCTGGCGGCCAGCCCGGCGTGGAGCGCCGTCCTGGGCTATCCTTTGGAGGACTTCCTCGGACGTACATCCTATTGGCTGCAGCATCCCGACGACATCGCCCGCACCAGGTCAGAGGATCGCCGGCTGGTCGAGGGACAGGTCACCGAGCGCTTCGAGAACCGGTTCCGGGCGAAGGATGGGACCTACAGGTGGTTCTCCTGGACCGCCGCCCCGGACGGAGAACGCTTCTACGGCGTCGCCCGCGACGTCACTGAGGAAAAAGAGCGGGCAAAGGCGTTGAAGGTCGCGGAGGACGCTCTGCGTCAGGCCCAGAAGATGGAGTCCATCGGCCAGATCACCGGGGGCGTGGCGCACGACTTCAACAACCTGCTCATGCCGATCATCGGAACGCTGGACCTGCTGCAGCGGCGCGGCCTGCCCGACGCCAGGTCAGAGCGCATGGTGGTCAACGCCCTCGACGCCGCCGAACGCGCGCGCGTGCTCGTGCAACGGTTGCTGGCCTTCGCCCGGCGCCAGCCGCTGAAATCGGAATCTCTGGACCTGAGGGTTTGCCTCGAGCAGATGCGCCCGCTGCTCGAAACGACCGTGGGACCCCAGGTTGACCTGCGCATCACGACCCCGGCCAATCTCCCCTTCGTCACGGCGGACGTTAATCAGCTCGAACTCGCCCTGCTCAACCTGGCGGTCAATGCGAAGGACGCCATGCCCGACGGGGGCGCTCTTTTCATCTTCGCCGACCTCGACGACGCGGCGGAAGACAATCCTCACGGTCTGGCGCCTGGCCGCTATGTCCAGATCGTTGTGGCGGACACCGGCGTGGGCATGCCCCACAGCGTGATCGAGCGAGCTGTCGAGCCCTTCTTCACCACCAAGGGTATCGGACGCGGGACAGGTCTGGGACTTTCAATGGTCCACGGTCTCATGGCCCAGCTCGGCGGCGGCATGTGCATCGACAGTGTGCTCGGGCGCGGCACGACGATCCGTCTATGGGTGCGGCCGACGACTACGCCGCCACATCCCGCTCGTCCGCAGGAGCTTCCCTCAGCCGCCGTACCCCGTCTCGGGCGCGCCCTCCTTGTCGACGACGAGGAGATTGTCCGCGAGAGCGCCGCCCAGATGCTTGCCGCTCTTGGCTACGACGTCACCGAGGCCGGTTCGGGAGACGAGGCGCTTGCCTTCCTCGCATCAGGCGACTTCCGCTTGCTGGTCACCGACCATCTTATGCCTGGCATGAGCGGATCGGAGCTGAGTCGCGAGGCGAAGAACCGGTGGCCCACCCTGCATATCCTGATCGTCTCGGGTTACGCCGACGTCGACGACATCGCTCCTGACCTGCCGCGTCTGGCCAAACCGTTCCGCCATGGCGAGCTCGCGGCCGCGCTGACGGGCATCGGGGAAGGTGAGGCGGTCGCGTAGGCAGTCCGCGCGACGGCGGAATTCGCGCTGCCTTCAAAGACGCTTTGGCCACAACCGAAGCATCAGGCCGCGCCCGTCCGTTAGGTTACACAGGCTGCCCACCGGACGGCGCTATGACGCTCATTTCCAACTGCGCCCGATTGGCGGCTCTCTCGCTCCTGACAATCGTCAGCTCTCCTGCGATGGCCCGGGCGCCGCCGCAGTCCGGACAGTCGTCCGAGGTGACGTTCACCGACCATCCTGCGCTGGCCCGTAACTCCGAGATCCTGCGGCGCATGCTCAGTCCGCTGACCCAGGAGATCATCAGGCGCCGACTCGCAGCGTCGGGGACCACGGTGGCAGAGGAGTCGATCGACCTCGCAAAGGCGAGGTTCGTCGTCGACGTGCCGTCACATCGACCGGCGGCCGGCTATGGGTTGATCGTCTTCGTGCCCCCCTGGGACGACGCCAAGCTGCCACCGGGCTGGGCGGCCGTCCTCGACCGGGCAGGGTACATCTATGCGAGCGCGGCCGATTCCGGGAACAAACAGGAGGTGCTGACCCGCCGCGTGCCGCTCGCCCTGATCGCCGCGGGCGAGGTCCTCGAGCGCTACGAGATCGATCCTGCCCGCGTCTATGTCGGCGGATTCTCCGGCGGGTCGCGGACCGCGCTGCGCATCGCGCTCGCCTATCCCGACGTCTTCCGCGGCGCCCTGCTGGACGCCGGCAGCGATCCGATCGGTCTCCCGCCCGACATCCTGCCGCCAGCGGATCTCTTCTCCAGGTTTCAGTCCTCGACGCGCGTGGTCTTCGTCACCGGGACCCTCGACCTTGCGGCCCGCGCCTCGGACGCGAGCAGCTCGGACTCGATGTCCAGATTCTGCGTGTTCAACGTGCGGACGATCGGCGTTCCGGACACGGGCCACGCGGTCGCCCCGCCTGCGAAACTTTCCGAGGCGCTCGACAGCCTGCAGCACGATCGCCTTGTCGATCAGGGGCGGCTCGACGCATGCCGCGCCAAACTCGACAGTCGGCTGAACGCTGCGATCGGCGAAGCGAAGGCGCTCGTGGCGGCCGGGCGCGGCGCGGCGGCGCGGCCCCGTATCCTCGACCTGGACCGCACGTTGAGCGGCCTTGCCGCGGAGCAGATCGTCGACCTCGCCGCTGCGTGCGGCTGTGGGCTCCTGCCGGAGGAGAAGGGGAACAAGTAGGGTTACGCCTCGCGACGGGGGAGGGCGAAGCGAACGATGAGCGCGAGCGTCACGACTAAGCCAAGCGCCAGCACGCTGCCTTCCGGACCGACCTGGCCGCCGGTCAGCCAGGCAGGCCCATGTATCGTTGAGCGGAGCCATGCGCCCGCCGCGACATTGCCGCTGTCTGGCACGCCAAAGACGAAGTCTTCCGAATAGGCCATGGCCGCGTGGAAACCGATCGAGAACCAAAGGGCGCCCGTACGCCGGAAGGCGTAGGCGAAGACGAGACCCCCCAGCCCCGCCACTAACAGGCCGAGCGGCGCCTCGTTGGCGTTACCTGCGTGAGCTAGGCCGAAGAGAATGGCGGTAATCGCTGCGGCCGGCCAGAAACTGAAGGCCCGCGAAAGCTGTACGAGGATAAAGGACCGGAAGAGGGTTTCCTCGAACACGGCCACCGCCAAGGCAAACAGGGCGTAGAAGACTGCGAAGCCGAGGATGCGACCGGGCGGAAGCGCGCTTGCTGCGAAGTCATAGCCGCCGGTCGCCGACAGGGCGCCGAAGAATCCTCCCATCAGCACGAAGCCCGTGAAGAGCCCAAACAGGATGTTCCGCCCAGCGCCCTTCATGGCGAAGCCCAGTCGGGAGATCGGCTCGCGCGTAAGGGCCGCCAGAACGATGACCGCGAGCACGGCGGCGGCGGCGTCCGCCCACTCGCGCAGGAACGACTGGGCTGGCGCAAGGTGGGCCGCCCGTACGGCTGGCGCGAGCCCCGCTGCGGCCAGGCCGAAGACAAGTATCGCCAGCAGAAGGGCGAACACAGCCAAATAGAGAATGACCAGACCGATGGCTTTGGCTCGCCCGGTCAGGGTTGGCCGGATCTCGAACGCGCCGCTTGTCAGCGCCGTTGCGGTCATCGTCCGCCCCGCCTAACCGCCCCGATGGGTGGCCGGTACGATGCCCGGCATCATGGATTATAAAAAGGGGGGTTGGCGCGAACCAAGGGGCGCGGGCGGGTCGCGTTCACTTGTAGCTCACCACCTCGAACTCGATGCCGTTGGCGTCGTGGAAATAAAACCGCCGGCCGGGATGGTAGTCGGCATGATTAATCGGCGTCAGGCCGGCAGCCTTCACCCGCGTTTCGACCGCGTCGAGGTCGTCGACTTCGACGCCAACGTGGTTCAGCGGCTGGCCTTTGGGGAAGGTGCGGCCCCCACCGGGAGGGGCGTAAAGCGCGAGATAGTGGTCCGCCGATCCCACGTGAATCGTGTGGCCGCCTGAAGCGGCAGGCCCTTCCCAGCGGACCTTCCAGCCGAAGACGTCCTCCATCAGCCTCGCCGCAGCGGTGGGGTCCTGCACGGTGATGTTCACATGTTCGAGCCTCAGGGCCGTCATGTCGTAGCTCCTCTGCGGGCGGTCCTTAGCCGCCACCCTTGTCTGGTCTACAACCTCAAGTTAACTTTAGATCAAGCTCCGAGTTCGGCGTCGCCATGCCTCCCGCCCCAACCCTGACGATCGGCGAACTGGCCCGCCGCACGGGCCTCTCGGTCTCAGCGATCCGCTTCTATGAGAGCCGCGGCCTGGTGCGGGCGATCCGCACGAGCGGCAATCAGCGCCGCTTCCCGCGCTCCGACATCCGCCGGCTCTCCTTCGCCCTGATCGCCCAGCAGCTTGGCCTGACGCTTGGCCAGATCGAGGCGGAGCTGGCGACCCTGCCGGAAGGGCGAAATCCGACACGCGCCGACTGGCAGCGGATCAGCGAGCGAATTCGCGGGATCCTCGACGAGAAAATCGCGATGCTGCAGCGGACACGCGACAAGCTTGACGGTTGCATCGGCTGCGGCTGCCTCTCCCTGGAGACCTGCGCCCTCTACAACCCAGATGATCGCGCGCGGCTGGCGGGGCCGGGGCCAAGGTTTGTGATCGCGGGGGAGGGGTAGGGGCAATCACATCGGGCATGGCTGCGTTGCGCTAGTTCAAGAGAGCTTTCTCGATCGCGCTCGCATCGGGATCGAGCGCTCCGACGTAAAAGTTGCCGCCCGGCGCGTCCAACACCTTCGAGAATTCGGGTCGGTACGCCGCCGGCGACACGCCGAGGCGGCGGGTGAACGTTCGGCGCATGCGCTCGTACGAACCGAAGCCGGACTGAAAAGCGATCTGATCGGCGTTCTGAGAGGTCTGTTCCAGGAGCCGCTTGGCGACTTCGAGCCGCACGGCTTCGACCCACTCGGCGGGCGGCGCTCCGGTCGCGTCGACGAAAGCCCGATAGAAGTTGCGCAAGCTCATATGCGCGCGCTCGGCCAGAGTCTCGGCGCGAAGGTCGGCGGTGGGATTGTCCGCGATCCATTTGAGCAACGGCGCCAGCGGGCCCGCGACAGCCTGGCCCCGCAGCGCGGTGCTGAACTGGGTCTGCCCGCCGGGGCGCTTGAGAAAGAGAACCAGGTTTCGGGCGACGGTCAGCGCCAGTTCATGGCCGTAGTCCTGCTCGAGCATGGCCAGCGCAAGGTCGATGCCTGTGCTGACACCGGCAGACGTCCAGACACCCCCGTCTTCGGTGAAGATGCAATCCGGGTCGACCTTCACGGACGGGAAGCTCCGCTGCAGTTCGACGCAATCGGCCCAGTGGGTGACTGCCCGGCGTCCGTCGAGCAGCCCGGCATGGGCGAGTATGAAAGACCCGGTGCAGACCGATGCGATGCGGCGGAAGGCGTCGTGATGCTCGCGCAGCCACGCGACGAGGCAAGGATCGATGCTTTCGTCCACGCTGGTGCCGCCGACGACGATGACCGTGTCAATCGCCCCACGCGCCGGCGTGGGCAGAGGCGAGGTTTGGACGGTTAGCCCCTGGCGCGTCTTAACGAGACCCCCCTTCGAAGAGAAGTAGAGCAGCTCGAGCGGGCGCACTCGGGCCGCTCCGCTCCGCACGAGGGCCCTGGCTGCAGAATCGAACACCGCGGCAGGGCCCGCGGTGTCCAGCAGGTCGCATTCGTCGAACAGCATGAATGCGATGCGTTTAGGTTTTAGATCCATCCGACACTCGTATGGTCTATCATCGCCAAGTGTTCGCTCGTCCGGCGATGACACTACATCCGCTTCGCGCGATCTGCGTCCGGCAGACCGCAATATGACAAAAAAACCGTCTAGCGGGACGGCTTCATGTCAACCGACTGCACGGCGAGGCGCTGCCCGCGATAGAGTTCCGCGAGCTGCCAGTCGGCGCCCTTGCGGGCGGTCTCGCGGCAGGAGTTCCAGTAAGCCCTCTGATCCAGGTCGAGGAGCGCCGGCTGCCTTCCGCAGACTATACCGACCGCATGGTCAATTCTCGCCTGCAGCGTGGCTCGCCCGCTGTCCTTGGATAGGTCGAGGTCGGCATAGGAAACCCTGACCGAAGGGGCGTCGTTGTCGTCTTGCGCGTGAACGCCGGTCGCGAGAGTAGTCGTGAACATAGCGGCGGCCGCGATTGCGCCGGATAAAGAGAGATACTTCGACATTGTCGATCTCCTCTTGCCTTGACTTCGTGCGAGTGTGCTCGAACGACAGTCACCGCAACAGGACAGAGAACCCTCATTTCGTGCCAAAGCGGACCCTCGGGCGGCTGTGGCGATCGTCCGACCTCATAGAGTCCGCAGGCGATGCCCTCCGGTGTCCGCTTTCCACCCGCCGCAGCGGTTGTGAGCGTCTGCTCCCGGACTCTCCCATCCTTGTCGGGTCCGGACTCTCAACCGGCTGGCGCCAGGGCAGGTCTCGACTCAAAAAGCGACATTATCGGCGCGGCTCGGCCTTCGCCTCGCTCGCGCTTTTCTCCAGCAGACCAACGAGGCTGGGCATGTCCTTCGTGTGGACGTCGGCGACGCGCCATGCACCGCGCCACGAGACAAGATCGAGCTTCACCGTCGTGGTTTCAGCGGGGAACCGCAGGGTTACGGTCGCCAACGCGCGGCCCGGCGCCACATCCACGATCTCGATACGCTCGGTCTTCATGCCGCCATCGTCCTGACAATCGCAGATCGGATCCCCATCGAGGGCTCCCACGTCGCCGGATGGGGTGGCGGACTGATCGTGGCGCATCAAGGCGAGTAGGTGAGGCGCAAAGGTCGCGCTTGCTCGCGCGCCCAGGTAGTCGGGCTCACCATGCCGGTATGCTTCGTACAGGCCCTCAGTGAAGGCGCGAGGGGAGTCGAGGGACTGAGCATGTACGTGAAAGGGCGCAAGTAGAGCGACCAATAAAATGGCACGCTGGACGTTCGCCATCTTAAGCCCTCCCGGAGTGCTTAGCGTAACAGCACAAGCCGACCCCCGGTAGGGCCGCTCTCCGCCCTTAACACACCCTTCGAAACGTCCGCTTCCAGGTTCGCGGCCCCGCGCCGCATGTGGTCCGTTCGATCGTTCCGCCGTCACTCGCCCGGGAACCGGTCGCCGAACATCGGCAGACCGCTGACGGACTCGGAGCGGGTCGCCTCGTCCTGCAGCACGTCCCAGTGTTCGGCGAGCTTGCCGTCTTCGATGCGGAGAACGTCTGCGGCGATCCAGGCGGCGGGACGGCCGTTTCCGGAGAAGCGGCCATGGGCGATCACCCAGTCGCCCTCGGCGAGGATGAGCTGGTTCTCGTATCGCAGGGTGTCGGGCGCGGCGCGGACCAGATCGAACAGGCCTGCACGCCCCGGCGCGATGTGGGCGCTGTGCTGGATGTAAGTGTGCGACCAGAACCGCTCCGCAGCGGCATAGTCACGCTTGTTGAAAAGGGTGTCGAATGCCTCGAGGACAAGCGCCTTGTTCCGTGTGGGCGTGGTCTTGGGCATGGGTGGCCTCCTTCGCGTTCAACGTCACACCAAGTCGAACGTGACCATCACCCCAGCTGGTTTTTCCCACCCACCCGCAGCACGGTAGAGCGCCCGCGCCGCGGTGTTGTCTTCGTCGGTGAGGACCCAGGCTTCGCGGCAGCCTTCGGCGCGGACGTGGGCGAGGAGGGCGGACATGATCGCCTTGCCGGCGCCGCGGCGGTGATGGCTCGGAGCGACTCCAACCTCGTTGACCCAGAACTCCGAAGGCTTGTCGGGATGCACGTAGCGGACGCCGGAGGCGAAGCCGATCACCACGCCATCCTCGATCGCTACGCAGATGACGTGGCGGGGATCGTCGAGGAATTCGCGCGCCATCGCCGGGATCACGGGCTCGTCGAAGACGCCGTCGGCGAGATGCTCGAGAACGGCGGCGTCGGCGCTGGTCAGGATCTGCACGTCCACTTGATCGCCTTCCTCCGGCTCGGCCGGGGCAGGGGACTCGCTGTTTCGGTTATGGCGAGTTGTCGCGTCCCTCATCCTTAGCTGGGCTTGAAGTCTTTGCGATCAAGTCTGTCCACGTGCGCCGGCATCGCCGCCAGCCACGTGACGCTGATCATCACCCGTTGACACTCGTCAAGGCACGTCGGCTTGCTCGGCCAACTCGGTGAAAAGCCAAGGTCCAGGTCAGGGCCGCTGAGAAGAGCATGATGTTTGCGATCGCCTACCTGGTCCTCGTCCTGGTCTCGGCGATCCCACTCGCCAGAACTCTGCTGCAGTACCGAGGGGCCCCGCCCTCAGTCGCCCTGGCCCACCGTGTCTATCGCGATCTTGCTTATGTCGCCGGGACGATCCTTCTGATCGTCGCCTTCGAGGCGGCGATCAGCATATCGTTGCAAAAGTACTGGTTCACAGAACTGGGACAGCAATATCGTTATTGGTTCTCGCTCGGCCTACGCGTGGCTATATTCTCTGCAATCTTCGTATTCGGCGGCCTGTTCATTGGGTTCAACCTTCGCCTTGCGAGCCGATCCGCGGCAGTCCTTCCGCCGAGCGCACCGTGGTTCGCCGGCTTCATCATTTCGGCCCTGGTTGCTCTCGGCTCCATCGACCTTTGGACGCCGCTGACAGCGTTCCTCGGCGCGGCCCCGTCCGGGGTGAACGATCCCGTGTTCGGCAGGGACCTCTCCTTCTATCTCCTCGCCCTGCCGCTTTACGAACGGGTGGTCGGTCTCGTCACCACAATCATCGTGTTCGCCATTCTCGCCTGGCTCGGCGTCGGCCTCGTGGTCTATCCGCGCCTGATGCGCCGGTGGCGCAGGCGCGGCCCCCTACTGGCGCTGGTCGAGGACGGTGAAGCCAGCGCGACTCGGGCGGCAGATGACCGTCCCGCTGCCGTCCCCGCCAAGGCGTTGGACGCCTGGCTCGCCCAGGGGATGATGTTGGGCGCGCTCCTGTGCCTGGCCTGGGGGTTCGGGCGGTATTTCAGCCTGTATCACGTCGTTATCAGCGGACGATCTGCCGTGGTCGCCGGCGCGTCCTGGGGTGACATCCGTTTCTTGCTACCCGCCTATTGGGTGACGATCGCCTTGTGGCTCGCCGCGGCCATGACCCTCGGCGCCGCGTCCCTGCTGCCGCGCCTGCGTCGTTGGCTGATCGAGCCCTCCCACGTGGCGGCGGCGGTGGGCGTGTTCGCCGCCATCTATCTGATCGCCCTAGTCGTTCCGGCAGCGATCGAGAGTCTCTACGTCGGCCCCAACCAGATAACCCTCGAGCGCCCCTACCTGGTGCGCAGCATTTCCGGCACGCGCCAAGCATATGGGCTGGCGGCGCCGAATCTTGAGGAACAGAACTTCGCGATTTCGCCGAGCCCAATCAGCCGCGAAGATCTCGACAACAACGCCGCGACATTGCGCGATGCGCGCATCTGGGATTGGCGCGCGCTGGACCCACAACTGCAGCAGACCCAGGGCCTGCGCCCCTATTACACCTTCAGCGAAGTCGATATCGACCGCTACAGGATCGACGGCGACGAGCGACAGGTCCTGATCACCGCGCGCGAGCTGGACGTCACGAAACTCCCGCCACCCGCGCAGGTGTGGGTCAATCTGGCGCTGAAGTATACGCATGGCTACGGCGTGGTCGCGGTTCCGGCCAACGAGATCGACGATCGCGGCAATCCGGTACTCTGGGCTCACGACATTCCGATCCAGGCCAAGGGCGACCTGGTCGTGAGGCATGGCGAAATCTACTACGGCATGCAGACGCGGAACCGGGTCTACGTCCACACGACGGAAAGGGAATTCGACTTCCCGCGCGGCGACGCCAACGCCGAGACGGTCTATGGCGGCGCCGGCGGCATTCGCCTTTCGAACCTGTGGCGCCGTCTGGTCATCGCCCGTCAATTCGACGGCCTGCGGCTGTTTATTTCAAACTACTTCACGTCGCAGAGCCGCGTCCTGATCCGCCGTAACGTCGTCGAGCGCGTGCAGCGTCTGGCGCCCTTCCTTTCTTTCGATCGAGATCCCTATATCGTCGCCAACGGCGATCATTACTCGTACATCATCGACGGCTACACCAGTTCTGAGAACTATCCGTACAGCGAAGCCTACAATGGTTCGGTCGCCGCCTTCCACGGACGCAACTATCTGCGAAATTCAGTGAAGGCCGTCGTCGACGCCTATAACGGCTCTGTCACCTTCTACGTTTTTGCGACGGACGATCCGATCATCAAGGCCTACCGCAAGATGTTGCCGGGCCTCTTCCGGGACCGCAGCGCGATGCCCGAAAACCTTCGCCGTCACATCCGCTATCCGGAGGATCTCTTCACGGTTCAGGCGGAGATGTATGGCACCTACCACATGACCAACCCGACGACCTTCTACAACCGAGAGGATCGATGGGAGGCGCCGCGCGAACTCTTTCGCGACACCGAGATCGAGCTTGCGCCCTACTATGTGATGGCTCAGTTGCCGGGCGACCAAAGTCCGGAATTCATCCTGATGCTGCCCCTGTCAGTGGCGGGCAAGAACCAGATGGCCGGATGGCTGGCTGGTCGGTCAGATGGGGACAACTACGGCAAGCTCGTCGCCTTCCGCGTTCCGAAGGGACGGTTCGTGGACGGCCCGGCGCAGATCGAATCGCGGATCAATTCCGATAGCCGGTTTTCGGGCGACCTGACCCTATGGGATCAGCACGGCTCCCGGGTCATCCGCGGCAACCTCATCATCCTGCCGCTCAAAGACAGGCAATTGGTGGCGATCGAGCCTGTATACATAGAGGCGGAGCAGACACAGATCCCGACCCTCGCCCGGGTCGTGTTCGGCCAACTTCTACCGGATGATCGCAAGATCGAGTGGGCGAACACACTTGGCGGGGCGGAGGCTATTCTGGTCGGCGCCCCCGCCGAACAGGCCGGCGAAACGCCGCCCCCCGTGACGGCCTTGGACCGGTTCAAGCGCGCCCAAGGCGTATTTCACGACATGCAGCGGGCTTACGCCGCCGGCGACTTCGTCCGCTATGGACAGCTGATGCAGGACCTGGACAGGGCCTTTTCGTCCCCCTGAGGGACAGGGTGGGCGGCCCTCACACGTTGTGCAGCCGTCCCACCTCGGCTGCGGCGCGGGCGCCGGAGCGAAGGGCGCCTTCGATGTAGCCGGCCCATTCGGTGGAGGTCTCGGTGGAGGCCCAGTGGATGCGGCCGCAGGGCTCGCGCAGGGCGGGGCCGAAGCGGGTCATCACGCCCGGGCCCATGTGGCCAACATAGCCATGAGTGAAGGGCTCGGTGAGCCAGTCATTGTCCTCATAGCCGATCGGGTCGGCGGCCTCCGGGCCAAAGAAGCGGACGAGGGAGCCGGCTCCGACCACGATCACGTCGGCGGAGCGGACCTCCTCGCTCACAGCTCGGCCACCGCCTGGATCTCGACCAGGATCTCGGGCGTGAGCAGGGCCTTGACCCGCACGGCGGTCGTACCGGGCCGGATCCCGGGCATGGCCTCCTCCTTGGCGGCGAGGACGTCGACGGCGTCCTCCATGAAGGCGCGGGGCTCGGGCCCCTCGACGAGATACCAGGTGAGGCTGACCAGGTTCTCCGGGTCGCCTCCGGCCAGCTCCAGCACAGCCCTGATGTTGCGGAACGCCTGCAGGGCCTGGGCCTTCAGCCCGCCCTTCACGATGCGGTGGTCCTCTCCCATGCCGGTCTGGCCGGCGATGTAGAGCGTGCCGCCGCGCCGCACGGCTTCGGAGAGCCCGTAAGGATCGAGCAGCGGCTTCATCGCCGGGCGCGTGATGTACTTCGTCAGCATCTCTTCCCCCAAGCGTATTTGTTGGCGGAGAGCTTAACAGATCACGGCGAGTCGGTCGTCACGCAGGGCGAGGGGGATCCAACTTCTGTAGCCAGGGATGTGCTGGCCCATGCGTGGTCTCGATGGCCCAGCGGAGCCAGGCGCTCTGGGCCGGGGCGAGAAGCGGGGCGGCGACGGCGAAGTCTATCTCGTCCTTCGGCCGGGGCGCCTTGGCCTTGTAGAAGAGCTGGATTTCCGGGGCGAGGAGCGGGATACCCGCCGCATCAGGCGCTCCGAGCTCGGCGATCGGGCGACCGATGGCGGGGTTACGGCGGGAGCGCCAGTCTTCCCCCTCGCTCTCGTCGAGCATGAGCTGGAGAGACCAGGGGACGTCGGGCGCTCGGCGACACCAGATGTCGTGGATCGGCTGGGCGAGCGCCTCGTTCAGCGGCCAGGGTCGCAGGCGCCCCGGCGGGTCCGCGGCCCAGCAGTCCCACCGGGAGAGATGACGACGAA
>Ga0210396_10005099_pt1 | contig 12759 bp, 13 predicted proteins | sample IncBWH17OmetaG_FD_155466 | JGI IMG/M metagenome (GOLD analysis project Ga0210396, IMG submission 155466) | Forest soil microbial communities from Barre Woods Harvard Forest LTER site, Petersham, Massachusetts, United States - Inc-BW-H-17-O ...
CCACGCAGTGTCGCCGGAATTGGGTGTGCACTTTTCGAGAATTTTGCCGCCGCAGACTGGCGGGGCCGCTTCTTGCGCAAGCGCGATGTCACCGAATGCAAGACAGAGAAGCGTGGTCGCCAAGAGAGCAGCCACGGATGACACGAGTCTTTGGCGCGCGTATGTCGCAGGCTCCATTGTCCCCCCCTCGTCGCACGAGATGTCGGTTAAGGCTTACACCGCTGCTTCGTCGGTCTCTCCAGTGCGAATGCGAACGGCTCGCTCGATTGACGAAACAAAGATCTTACCGTCGCCTACCTCTCCGACTCTCGCAGTGTCTCGTATCGCCGCAACGACCTTGTCCGCCTGCTCAGAGGCGACCACAAGATCGATCCTGACCTTCGGCAGAAAGCTGACTGCGTACTCGGCGCCGCGATAAATCCCCGTGTGTCCCTTTTGTCGGCCGAATCCCTTGACCTCAGTCACGGTCATGCCTTGCACGCCGAGAGCGGCCAGCGCGCTCTGCACCTCGTCGAGCTTGAACGGCTTGATAATGGCGGTGACTAGCTTCATCGCTTACCGGCCTTTCCCTGATGCTTAGCCAGGGTCGGACAACGCCGATGACGATTCCCGCGTCCAATTCTTAATCCTATTAATCAAGATTCATGCCATCGACAGTGTTCGGGCAACCTACTGAATCGCAATCGATTCCAGTTCGCAAGCTCGGAACAGTTTTGTCCTTTGCCGTTTCTGATAGCAAGCCTCGCCTATAAAAAGGGCAGCGTCTTGCCGCCATTTAGCCTGGTGGCGCCTGACCCTATTTCCGCTCTCCGGATCACTAACTGGCCAATGTCCGAGTTGCGGAGAGACCGCTATGGGCGAGCAGACATCGACGTTGAACGTGTTCAGTTGCAAGCTACGGCCAAGATTGCACGTCGAACTTCCCTGTCACCCATGCTCGGGAAACGCCACCAGAATGCGACTTGATTGAGATTCCCGACCCCGTCACGACCATCGCGAGCGGGTCATTCAGGACCGGCCGTTGGATCGGCTTTCCACGGCCTTCGTAGATGTCCAGCAAGCTCTTCAGCTTGCCGGACACGCAGGTACATTCTCACTCGACGATGATCATGTGCGGCTCCCGCCTGCTGTGAGGCCGGACAGTTGCTCGACGATCGTGTATACAATCGCAGAATCCATCTCGCCCTTGTTTTGCGCCCGCGCGGCCCTCAGCGTTTCCAGCGCCGCGGCGGCAGCCGGTGCGCATGCACCAAGCTCGTCAGCAAGTTTCAGAGCCGTCGACAGATCCTTGTGCATGTTGTCCGTCGAGAAGTGGGGCGAGAAGTCGTGTGCGATCATGCGCGGGCCCCGCGTTTCCATTGCGCCCGTCCGAGCGCCCCCGACGGTCGTGATCTGGCGAACACATTCGGGATCGATACCTGCCTTTCTTGCCAACACCAGCGCTTCCGCGACTGCCTGTATCGCCACTCCGAGAATGAGATTGTTGACGAGTTTGAGCGTTGACCCCGCGCCCGAGGCACCGGCGTAGACAATTATGGACGAAACGGATTCAAGGATCGGCCGCACCCGCTCCAACGTGGCCATTTCCCCGCCGACCATGACGCCGAGTTTGCCACCCTCGGCCGCCTTCGGGTTTCCCGTCACGGGCGCGTCCAGCATCGCCAATCCCAGACCTTTTGCTCGTTCCGCGATCGATCGCGATATCTCGGGCGGAATAGAGCTCATGTCGATTATGATGAGTCCAGGCTTTGCGTGGTCGAGAATACCGTCCTTCCCGCAAATGACCGATTCAACGGCACGCGCGTTCGTGACCATCGTGATGACAACGTCGCACTGGGCGGCCAATGCTCCGACGGTTTCGGCCCATCGGGCGCCCCTGGCGAGCAGAGGATCGGCTTTCGCCTTGGTGCGATTCCACACCGTCAGCTCGAACCCGGCCTTCATGATATTCTGGGCCATCGGCACGCCCATCAAACCGAGCCCGGCAAATCCGACGCGCATCATGGCTTCTCCGACGCGAACATGCTGTTCGCTATGGCGAGGAGCTTTTCCGGATGCTCCAGCGCGACCGAGTGGGAGCATTCCGCGAGAAGATAAAGATCGGCCTTGGGCAACTTGCGCGCCAGTTCGATGCTGACCTCGGGGGGGAACGGCCGATCATCACGGCCGTGGATCATCGTCACCGGGCATTTGACCGCCGCGATTTCGCCGTCGCTCAGATAGGTCTGCTCGGCATAGGGCTGGCGGTCGCCCTCGAACATTTTCGAGAAGTACGGACCGTAGGTCTTGTCATCGAACAATATCTTCCGCCTTCCGGCGAGCCATTCGGGCGTGACATGACGTTGATCGTGAATTGTCGACCGTGCGAGCGCAAGCAGCCCGTCGTCGTTCTTCGGAAAGCTCCAGCAGTTCATCGTGTCATCGTTCACGGTGAACGGAGCACCCATCGAACCTGTCGTCAGGACCTTTTCGATTCGTTTTTCGACCGCAGCAAGCTTGAGTGCGATGGCGCCTGATACCGAATGACCGATCACGCCGAGCCGCTCGCCAGAGATCCGGTCGATCATGGCACGGCATTGACGAACCCAGAGGTCGACGTCGAAATATGGCGGCGCCGAACGTCGTCCGGATTCTCCAAACCCGATGAGGTCCATCGCATAGATCTGATAGTGTTCGGCAAGAAGACCAAGCACAAGACGCCAATTGCCTTGCGTGGAAGCGCCCGGCCCGGAGCCGTGGATCATGAGGATCGGAAAACCCCTGTTGCCGCCCTGGATATAACTGACGGGGATTCCTTCGAACTCGAAACCCTGCTTTGAATATGTCGACATATGTGAACTCTCCTATCGGATGGCAGGACTGAATCCGGCGCGCCGTCTGGCTAGTGCCCCTCACTTCGCAAAGAGCACACGGCTGCAGGTGTTGACTCGCGGGGAATAGCGATCCTGTTCAGGGAAGCGCAGCCATCGTGGCCACCTCGACGAGAAGCGGCTTCTGCACGAGCTGTGCCACGACCGCCAAGGTGTGCGGCGGGTACACCTTGTTGGGGAAGAACGTTGGATAAGCCTTCGCGCGGTAGGACATGTATTTCGGGATGTCGTCCGGATTCACCAGGTATGACGTGAATGATACGACGTTGCTCCAGCCCGCTCCGGCGGCTTTCAGAGCGGTTTCGATGTTCGCGTACATCTGTTCGCACTGCGCCTCGAAACCTTCGGCCAGTTTGCCATTCGCATCCGCGCCGACCTGTCCGGCAATGATGACATATTCGGACGCCTGCACTCGGGCGATTTGCGAATAGGGACCCAGGACTGGGCCCATTTCTTTCGGATTCAGGATTTCGATACCCGGCATCTTTCGCGCTCCATGTTGAACCTGACGGCAGGAACGAGGCCCGACATTTGATGCGCCGGTGCGCCGCCCGCATGATCTGTTTGGGATGAACTCACGCTCTCTTCGTCTCTGCGGGATAGGCGATGTAACCCATACCGGTGATCCACTCGACGACCGGCTCGTAGGCAATGAGGTCAGCCGGCGAGCCATCCATCGCTCCTAGAACGGCCATCCAGTTGAGCAACTCATGCCCGCCGTGACCGCCGCCGCTCTCAACGTCGTCGAAGGTGCAGGCGCGCAGCTTGGCGACGTCGCCCCGTTCGAACGCCGAGAGCATTTCGCGATCCCACTCTTCGTTGACGAGAGGATGCTGGTGCTTCAACGGCCACTGCATTTTCGAGAACATCTCGATCTCGTATTTCGCAAGGTCGGAGTAGAGCTGCGGATCTTCCAAAGCGACGTGTTTGCCTTCGGTTTGGTATCGCTTCATGCGCTGCAGGAACTCATCGTCCTCCGGCACGCCTTCGGTCCAGACTGGGGGCCAGTGCGACAGGCCGCCGGTCGCGAGGAACACGACGCGGCGATTGTCCGGCTGCGCCGCGACGATTTTGCGGATTGCAGCACCCATGTCATAGGCCCTGGCCATCTTCGGAATAGGCGGCGAGAACACGTTCGTGAAAATGGGAATGACGGGAATATCGAATTGCGGACGAATGACCTTCAGCGGAACGAGCAGGTTGTTGCCGTATTCGATCTCTCCCATTCGCGCGGCGTCGAAGCCCAAGTCGACGAGTCCGCGCAGAATGATTTCAGCCAACTCGGGCTCGCCGGGCAGCACCACCTTCTCGTCGAAACGCAGGGCCTCCATCATGTAGTCCGCAGGACCGCTATGCGACGGGGCGATGCCGACCGCAAACGTTGGCATCAAATTCCGAAAATGGTTCTCGAAGTGATCATCCAAGAACGCGATGATGAGATCCGGCTTGTATTGCTCGAGCCGACGGGCACATTCGCCGTGAGCGGCGTTCAAGTTTTGCTTCGCCTTTGCGCTCGGGGCGTCCGGCCATCCCAGAACTCCCGGCGCATGCGATAAGCTGATGGCACCTACGATTTGCGACATGTTGCGCTCCTGAATTGCACTGGGTCAGACGCCTTGCAGCGGCTCACTGGTAATTCACGCTAGCAATGGCTGCGGGGAGCGGAAGGAATTTTCTGCATTATGGAACGTCAATGCAGCGGGATGAGCGGATCGCTGGTATCCGAGCGTGGTCTCTAGGGGACCCGGTTCTGGTTGGGGCGTGGGCCGCGCATGGATGATTCGCTGGACGCCCGACGCTGCTCCAAAATCTTCTTCAGTCGTTGACGGGTATTCTCAACATGGGAGCGGCACAGCTGCGCGCAGGCCTCCGCGTCGCCAGCGCGATAGGCTTCCACAATGGCGTGGTGCTCATGGTGCGATTCTCCGCGATCTTCCGACGCCAGGCGGACGTAACGTTCGAGAATATTTCGTGAATTCTGAATCAATCGGGAGAGATAAGGACGCCGGGCCGCGTCCATCAGATGGCTGTGGAATTCGGTCACCGCTTGCCCATAGGAAATAACGTCGAACGGATCGCTGCTGGCAAGTTTGTCCAGATGGTTCAAGAGCGCGTCCAGACGGGCCGTATCCTTGTCCGTCCTCTTGAGCGTGGCAAGGCGCACCGCATGCGCCTCGAGAAGCCCTTGAACGTCGAAGATGTCGTCGATGTCATCTTCGCTGAGCGAGGTGACGACATACCCCCTTCGCGGTCGAAGCACGGCCAAACCGTCCGCGTCCAATTGACTGAGTGCCTCTCGCACCGGAAGCCGGCTTATTCCAAGCTGCTTTGCAATGTCCTCCTGGCGCAGCGGAGCGCCGACCTCGAGCTCGCCCGAGAGTATTCGCTCACGCAGGTAGCGATAAGCGATCTCGACCAGGCTGGCAGTCTGGTCTTGCGGTCCGTCGCCTGAGGAAGATTTCGAAGTCCCCCAAGGTTTCATGATGTCGTTTACCTTGCGTCGGCTGACCTGCGGGTCGGCGAGAAGCCACCGGACAGCGCCGTCATCTCAGAGGCCGCCGTGGCGAGCCTGCCGGCGATCCGGGGGAGAGCACCATCCGGAAGTCGCCGTTTGTCTGACGACACGGAAACCGCTGCGACGCATTCGCCCAGCTCGTTGTATACCGGTGCGGCAACACAGCGCTTCCCGCTCGCGCTTTCCTCATCATCGATGGCATAGCCTCGCGCCGAAACAATTTCCAGTTCCGCGAGAAGATTCGACGGTTCGACGATTGTCTTTGGGGTGAAGCGCGCGAAGTAAGGCAGCTCCAGCACCCATTCGCGTTCCATACGCGATTTTGCCGCAAGCAGAACCTTTCCCATCGCTGAAGCGTGACGTGACACGTGCGATCCTACTGGCGTCAAGCCGGACGAAAGCTGTCTGGCGCGTGTCTGCTTCAACACCAGGATGTTGGATTCGTCGTCGAGCACACCCAAGTTCACCGTCTCACCAAGACTCTGGGAAAGAATTTCCATGTGCCGAGCGGCGTCGGATAAAAATGTGCGTCGTCGCATGAAAACAGCTCCGACCGTCAGACATTTGCTTCCGACCTGCCAGACCGAGCTGTCTTTGTCGAAGGCCACGAAGCGTCTCTGCTCCATCGTTGTCAGCAGCCGGTGGGCAGTCGACGGCGATAGACCGGTGATTCGGCACAAATCCCGGAGACGGCAACCGTTGTTTGCTTCAGACAGCTTTTCCAGTAGCAGCAGCGCCCGGCAAAGCGATTGAACCAGGCTACCTTCAGGCCTTTCGGGGGGTCCAACGGGTTTCGACGATGCTCGTGAGGAAATCAAACTCATGTGTTCTCCAGTCTCGGAAGCAACGAAACTCGGATATTGTATCCAATTTTGTGGCTGTATTCCACATTTTAGAGCGCGCAGAGGCAGCTAAATGGCATTGGACGATCGTTTTCGGAGACAAGCCATTGATTTAATGAGCCTCTTCGCTTCGAACCCTCGTGCCTCCTCCGCGGAGAGTTGCGGACGCCCTCCTCGCGAGCGCGATTTCCAGCGCCAATAGCGACGAAAGCCGTCCCGATGCCTGCCACCAACGTCTCGGGACCGAGTATCGTAACAACCTGCGGGATCGACGGAAGCCAACGATAGCGCTGGACAAAAACCAGCGATCGCTGTTCGAAAGCTGGGCCCGCCCTCCCACCTTGCGTCGCAAAACGATCAGCTGATGTCGGAGCGCCGCATTCTCTGCCTCAAGTCGGCTCGTCGACTTGAATGGCAACGCCAGCAACGGCCAGAACGAAGTAGATGAGCGCGACCATCGCGCCAACTTAGCCGATTCTATCGCTCAATAAACTCGGATAAGGTTGTCGGTACACACAGGCTCGTTCGTTTGCCTGTCGGTGTTTTGCGATCTCTGAAACGACATTAGTGCGAGATCAGCCACCACTATCCGGTCGACAACTCCGTCAAAATTCGGTGAGAAACATGCCATCGGACAAATGAACGCTCCAACAAAGCGATTGCGCCATAGAACAGGAGGGCCAGAGCTGAAATCCACGTCAATGCGACAAAAATTAGCGCTGTATCGAGAACACCGTTCGCGGTCACCAAAACGTAGCCAAGTCCTTCGTTCGCCCCGATGAACTCTCCGACGATAGCTCCGACAGTGGCAAGCGTTATTGCAACCTTCAATGATCCGAATATTACCGGGAGGGCCGTGGGAAGGCGAAGATATAAAAGAGTCTTGAATTGACCGGCGCCCATGGACCGCAGCAGAAAAAGCGCATCCTTTTCAATAGAGCGAAAACCTATCATCGCACTGATCATAACTGGAAAGAAAGCAAGTAGAAATGCCATGAGCACTTTGGGAAGAAACCCAAAACCAAGCCAGACAACGAGCAACGGCCCAAGCGCAACTTTGGGAATCACTTGAACAAAGACCAGCCATGGATAGATCGCGCGATCCACAGCCCGCACAAAAACAATAACCACCGCAAGCAAAACTCCGACCATCACCGCGATCGCGAATCCAAGCAGAATTTCTGCGCTCGTCACGACGGCATGATGGGAAAGCAATCCGACGGTCTTGATCAAACGCTCGAAGATGACCGTGGGAGCTGGAAGAAGATAAGAAGGGAACCAACCCAATCGAGCACCAAGCTCCCAAAAAACGACCGAGAGCACGAAGAGAACCGACGGATAAGCCAGATTTTCAAGAAACCGATGAATGGCGGGAAGCTTTATCATGGCCAATTCCCAGTGGATCAATGCATAATCGATTCGCGCAGTTTCGCCTGATAGCCAATGAATTCCGCCATATCACGCATTTGGACAGTCCTGGGTCGCGGCAGGTTGATCTCGACCTCGCAAGCGATACGACCAGGTCTCGGCGACATGACAACGATCCGATCCGAAAGGAATATGGCCTCTGAGATACTGTGGGTTACCAACACCGCTGTTCGCTTTTCTCGCATCCAAATCGCTTGCAGATCCAGGTTAATTTGATCCCTTGTGATCGCATCAAGAGCACCGAACGGCTCATCCATAAGAAGCACTGACGCATCATGAAGAAGAGCGCGACATAATGCGGCGCGCTGTCGCATTCCGCCGGACAATTCCCATGGTCTACGACTCTCAAACCCTTTCAAGCCTACGGTCTCTAGCAACGATACAGCCTTTTCGCGACTGAGCTTTCGATCCAAACCTCGGATATCCGCCTGGAGCATCACGTTTCCTAAAATGGTGCGCCAGTCAAACAAAAGGTCGCGCTGGAATACGATTCCCACGTCGGTAAGGGGACGGAGCACGATGTCACCCGAAACAGAGACGCTCCCGCTGCTGGGAAGGACGAGGCCAGCAAGGATCATGAGCAAAGTACTTTTGCCACATCCACTTGGACCAAGAACGGAAACAAACTCGCCGTTGCGAACGGTAAGATTGACATTATCCAATACTTTCATCGTGCCCACACCGACGCCGAAGAACTTCGTCAAAGCACGCATCTCGATATGCATGTCTTCGGATTCGAGACTCGCCATTATCGGCTGGCGAATGGATCTGATTTTCATTTCAATCCCATTTCCTCAAGGAGATAACGCGGACGAAACTGGTGAGATCGCCGTTAACGAAATTCGTTCGTATAGAAATTCTCTGGCGGAGTTCTCCTCACGTCTGCAAACTCGACGAGGTTTTCCTCGACCTTTTTCCAATCATCGGGCGATTGCCATCCGAATGGCTTTCCATTAGTCCCACCCAGATACGGGAAACACTCCAGCAGCGTAATTTTCAGCGCTGCTTCCTTGCCCTGAAGAAGCGGCCGCGCGGCGACAACCGCCGCCACAGCAGCATCGGGGTTTTGGCGAGCCTCATCCCATGACCGAGCAGTCGCGGCTACAAATCGGCGAATCACGTCGGGATGCAATTTGATCATGCTCTGCGAGACGACAATTCCATGGGAAGGCAAGGTGATGCCCGCATCGGCGAAATCAAATTTTTCAGAATCAGTTACGCCCAGGGCCTGCATGTTTGGAGTTCCGGCCATGCCGTAAGTTGCCACGGCATCGGCCTGTCCTTGCGCCACGACAGTAAACTTCACAGAGCAATCCAACGTCACGGTCTGTACGTCGGAGGGCTTAAGCTCAATAGCCCTGAGATACGCCGGAAGATAAACCGAGATGCCATCACCCGCGCACATCGAAATGCGCTTTCCAGCGAGGTCTTTTGGAGTCTTCATCGCATTTCTGCGATAAAAAAGTGAAAGACTTGAGCGCTGAAATATACCCATGACGACCTTCACGGGGAACCCATCACTAATGAGCTTGGCTGCAGTTGTTGCATCCGCGAAAGCAAAGTCGTCGGAATTATTGCCGACCAGGGAAATAGAGCTACCCGACCCTTTCCCCTCCAGGATCCGGACGTTTAGTCCAACATCTTTATAGTATCCCTGCGCAACTCCGTAATAGAAGGGCGCATGATAACCAAGAGTTATCCAATCAAGCCGCAAGCTGACATTATCTTGTCCGCTTGCTGGTGAAATTTGAGACAAAATGACAAGGGCTACGCTCACGAGGAAAGAACGACAATGCGCAACATTCGATGACATGGGGCAACTCTCCTGGTCGCTCAGTCGCGCCGCATATGGCTCCAGCCGGAATCCCACAGCAGCCCTATCCTCGGTCGGACTATGGCTTGAGTTTGAGGAGCCGCTCTGCGTTCAGGTGAGCGATCTTCTCCTTGTCGGCCGGGCTGATCGGTAGATTTTCGAGAAAGCGTTTGCAGTCGCGATTGTCGCTATAGGGATAGTCGACAGAGAACAGGATCCTGTCGATTCCGATCGCATGCAACAAGCCGATGAACGCGGCATAGTCAATCGAGCCGTCCGGGGCCGCGTAGTACCCGCTCGTGGTCACGTGGACGTTCTGGTGAAAGTAGTCGATGACGCGTCTTTGCAAATATTTCGTTGCGGGTCCCAATTCCGAGTTCGCCCGCCAGATCATCGACGGCAATGCTTCACCCATGTGTCCGATGATGATTTGCAGCTTCGGGAAGCGATCGAAGACGCCGCCTAGAATCAGCCTCAGCACGTGCAAGCCGGTGTCGACGTGCCACCCCCATCCTGTGGTGGCGAGAATTTCCGAGACCATCGTCTCGAATCCACTGTAGCAGGCGTCCTCCACCGCCTGCGGCGGACGTTTCGGATGCAGGTAGATGGGCACGCCAAGCTCTTCGGCCTTCTCGAAAACCGGCCAGAAGAATTGATCGTCCAGATAGCGGCCACGGATGTGCCCATGGATCAACGCCCCGACAAAACCGTGGTTGGTCACCGTGCGTTCAAGCTCGGCCGCCGCCGCTTTGGGATCGGGCATCGGCAGCGTAGCAAATCCCCCGAACCGCGTCGGATTCGCAGTCACGGCTGCAGCAATTTTGTCATTGGCCATCCTGGCCAACCTTACCGCGAGGTCGGGCTCCAGATTTTCTGTGGCAGGCTGGTTAAGAGACAGCACTTGCACATCGATGCCACCGGCGTCCATCACTGCCAGGCGTTTGGAGCCGAGATCCAACACCCCGGCCGGGACTTCACCCTCGTCACCGGTGCTGTAGATTCCCGTGCTGCCGAACAGCTTGAACGCGTTCTCCTGGGCGCCGCCAGAATTGGCTTCGATGATGGACGGAATCTTGAAGTGCTCTTCGATCGCGATCGTTTTCATGGGGAATGCTCTCTTCACGGCCCAGATTTTGGCGGGTGCACTGTCGCGGCATCGCCCGTTCGGCTGCCCCGACCGCACATATTGTTGACCACAATAGCGCATGACCCAAGGAGCAGATCGAGTTTTCCGTATCGTGAAATGGCTGGTCGGCGCCGGCCGCCGGTCGAAAGAAGCACCCCTGCGAGCGACGCCGGTTGGCGAAAACGTGCCCAGCCGCCCAGTCGAGGGCGCCGTCGACATCGTTTGGTGGGAAAGCTTCCGGGGACGTTCAGTTGTCCTCGCTTGTCGAAAGACTGGTGGCCCAAAGCCTGGACCTCGAGACGGCGGAACGCGCGGTCCAGAGCGTGGCGCAGCGCCAGGTCGCAGTCGCCGGGGATTACCGCATATCGAGGGTCAGTTATCAAGCACGTATACAGTCCCTGCTGCCGCCATTTAGGGAAGTCACGATTTAGGCCAGTTAGAAATGTCACTCGGTGGGGAGGGATAGCCGGCTTTCTTCTGCGGCTTCTTTGGGCTGGGGTTGATATCTGCTTCTCGAGAGGGCGGCGCGTGAAGCTTCCAGATCGCGCAACGCGACGCCGGGTGTCCATCTATCCGACCTTGAACATAAGGTTCTTCTGGCCACGTCGCCGCGGTGCCTTGGCTGAACGGGACATGTCGAGTTTCTTTTGCTGCTCGGCAATGTAAGCCAGGATCGGACCCGGGCGCTTGTTCTCGACGATCGCGGCCTGGTTCACCTGCGGACGCTTGTCGAAGGTGCGCGACGTTGCTTAATGACACTTTCGTGAAGTCGCGGTCGACACCGCAGACGTTCGATTATCAAGGTAGATCGGAAGTGACCAGCCGACCGTAAACGGCGCGCTTGATCCACAGCAAACTTATCGGATGGCAAGGCGCTCGCCATCTCGATTGACGGACGCATCGTGGTCGCGAAGGCGGCTGCGCCGTGCTCGACCGATGTCGTTTGTCGTAGACAATACACCCAAAGGGCCGCTTTTTCCCTTGGGGCCGTGACAACAGGTGGACATAATAGAACGTCGCCAAGCAGCATCATGTGTTGGGGTAGTGAATGACATAAAAGCGCAAGGGATCAAAATCATGAGTGAAAGCAATATCGAAGGTAAGCAATCCGCATTCGACCCAGCTGATATCACCGCGTTGTCGCACCTCTATCGCGGCGAGCTGTACCGTAGCACGGTATGGCGTACACGCCTCGATGCAACGACCAATTGGGCGGTCCTTACAACTGGTATCGCACTGTCACTCACGTTTAGCAGCGAATCCGCGTCCCCCCTGCCGCTGGTGCTCGTGGGACTCCTGGTGGCTACCTTCTTATTCATCGAGGCGCGGCGTTACCGCTTCTTTGATTTTTGGCGAATGCGAGCGCACGTCCTCGAAGTCCAATTCTTCGGGCCAATCCTCCGTGGCGAGGGCGTTCAGGTCGAGAATGGCTGGAACGAGATTCTCTATCAGGATTACCGAGCCCCTAACCTTCACATTACCTATGCTGAGGCAGTGGGCCGCAGGCTTCGCAATAACTACAGCTGGATTTTCGCGATCCAGGTGACCGCATACGTTGGTAAACTGCTCATCCATCCGGCGCCGGTGGCCTCGATGCAGGAGTTTTGGATGCGAGCAGCGATTGGACCCATTCCGGGTCAATTCATCCTTCTTGCCGGACTCGCATTCCACGCAACGTGGATAGCGATTGCGATTGCCACATATAGAAGCCGAAGGGGCGCGGGGCGCGTGCGGCCGCAGACTCCCAAAAGGGATCGGCTGCTCGAACTTGCACGCGAATAGGGCGAATGGCCAACATTCGGAATGAAACTTGAAACCTCTTTTGCAATCGAAATTGCAACATAATGTTGCAATAATATTTGGTAACCTTGATTGATCAGCGCCCGCCCACCGGGAGATGGTATTGTTTCCGGATTGGTTCATGTAGCTAGAGAGCTTCCGATGGTTTTAGGCGTCGAGAGTGATGTTGCGGGCGACTTCGGCGCTAAACCGATCGATGTGATTTCGACCAAAGCTAAGCTCGGTGCTGAGGTGCGCGGCGTCGATCTCAAAGAACTCAACGAATCCCAGTTCGCGGCGCTCAAGCGCGCCTGGCACGATCATCAGGTCATTTTGGTGCGTGGCCAGACGCTTAGCGACCAGGACCTTATCGCGTTCAGCCGGCG
>Ga0210396_10005100_pt1 | contig 12759 bp, 9 predicted proteins | sample IncBWH17OmetaG_FD_155466 | JGI IMG/M metagenome (GOLD analysis project Ga0210396, IMG submission 155466) | Forest soil microbial communities from Barre Woods Harvard Forest LTER site, Petersham, Massachusetts, United States - Inc-BW-H-17-O ...
GGATTCTTTAACCACCACGGCACCAAGAGCACCAAGTAAATTCCTACTCAGCGGCTTTGCATTTCTTGGTGTCCTTGGTGCCTTGCTGGTAAGAATCAGGTCTCGCCCGCTTGGCGAAAGTGTCCGGACCGGACCCCGACCCCGTCGCCTCTCTTCTGTGACCTTGGACCTTGGTCCTTGGACTCGCTGAAACGTGTCCCGTCCCGACTGGCAACGACTGTCCCAGGCCGCCGGCGCGCACCCCGAACGACTCCGCCACCAGCCGGCTTCCGTCAGCCTACCGCGCCCGGCAGCGGGCGAAGAATCCCGCGTTTCTACGCGTCTGGAAACAACTCGGAAAATTTCCTCGATTCCAAGCTCGCCTCGGGGCCGACGAGGAAATGCCTGGTCGACCCGCGGCCGTCGAATGCGCGAGCGAAGGTTGTCTCACCCCGTTGGGGCTCAGGAGGGACCGAATTGGTTCGGCCCCGAGATCCCAGGCCTGCGCTGCGCTCCGACCTGGGCTATCAACGTCTCGCCCCGATGGGGCTGAAGAGTGGTGCAACAGCGGCCGACAACAGCCCCGCGTTCAATGTGACGCCGCGCCGATTCTCCTCCAAGCCCCGGAGGGGCGGCGCTCCCCTTGCCACGGTGCGTAAGCCCGTAGATCTCGGTCCCGCGTGCATGAGGGAACACGTGAAGAGCGTCCGAATCGAGTCGGCGCGACAACCCATCGTGCTCGGCCTACCCCACAGTCGGCGCCACAGTTGACCCGCCGCGAGAATCCGCGACCCTTGGCGCATCGACCTCGGGTAAGGCCCTGCGAAAGAAATCGTCAAAGTAGTTTATGACCTTCTTGCGACGTCGCGCATGGCGTGCCGTTTCGTAGCGAAACACTCCTAGGGGCATTCCTGCCTGGCCCACGTGCGCCTTGAAGAATTGGGCGAGGACTTCCTTCCCATGGAATTGCTCGCGGCGCTCGAACGATGACTTTAAGGCGGCGATCTGTTGATGTGCGACCTCGCGTAGGGCGCCGACCCGGACCGCGCTCGCTGCCTCGACCACAGCCTGTGCGAACTTCGCAGCCTCCGTGGGAATTTGGGCGAGCGGCGCGCGCGGCTGGAAGAGGTGCCGGCCCACGCCGACTACGACGCGGCGGTCGATTTCGGCCTCAGTCCGCGCATCGAGACTCGCATCCAACTGTCCGCTGACATCGTCGATCGATTTGAACTCGGTCCTCTCGACAACGCTCTGAATCGCCTCCCAGATCGCGTCAGGATCGAGCAGGAAGTTCTCGATCATTGATACAGGGAGGTACTCGACTCCTCCAGGCGGGCTTCCCGTGGCTAGATCCCGATCTAATAGCGCGACTGCTCGAATCTTCGAGGAAAAGGCAAGAAGCGACTTCTGGAGCGATTCCCGAAGCCTGATGCAATCTGGCTTGCCACCACCGGCGACAACCGTGACGCGATCAAAACCGGGATGCAGTGCGCGGTAGAGCTTGCGATCTGAAACGGTGCGCGAGCCTGCTCCTTGGTCGGCACCTTCGACGACAATGATTGGCTGAAGTGCCGTCAGGTTCGAAGTTGCGCCGAAAGTATCGCGAAGGAACTGTAAGCGAGTCTCATCGTTAGCGACTTGCACCAGTTGATTCTCGCCTGCGGCCACGGATTCCACGGGGCGGAGAAGATACAACTCTTCGGATGACGCATATTCAACAATCGTAGGGGAGTGGGTAGCAATCACAACTTGAATCCGGCCCCTAGATGTTAGGAGCCGAAGGTAGTCGAAGACCTTTACTTGTAAGTTCGGATGGAGGTGAAGCTCAGGCTCGTCGATCAGCACGCAGATCTCTGGATGCGCTTGAGGTGCTTCCACGCGTTGAATTTCCCTAAGAATTCCCTTGATGCGTGCTTCAACAAGTGGATAGAAAATCTGGATGATCGATTTTTCTCCTGAGCTCAGGTCATCGAAGTCGACGACTGTGTCTTTGGCATGTGCTCTCCAAAGCACCAGGACCTGTTCCTTATTGGATGCGTCGACACGATCGAAGGAAAGATGTGGGAGCAGGTTGTTAGTAAGCTCTTCCAGTGGCGCCCATGGGTTGGGTAGGGCATCCATTGCAATGTGTCGATCGCGGTCGTACCGATCAGCGATCGCGTCCTTTCGGTCCACCTCGATCTGGCACAGCCCGTGTTTGAGATAATTCGCAGTGTCGTCAAAGCCCCATGCATCGCGTGCGCCGGTGAAAAACTGAACTCCTTCGTAACTTGGCGTGTCATTCCGGGCGTGTAACTCTTCGAGGGAAATGGCGCGATAGAGAAGATTCCTCCATCGCACAACCTGACGTCGCGTGTTTCGGTGCGGCCCTACATACAGAATGGGGCCTTGACCGGGTTGCCAGCGGAGCGCGTTCAGGAGCGTGGTTTTGCCGGCACCGTTTGGGCCCGCGATCACCATAAGCGATGGGACCGCCGTGCACTCTGCCAGCCGAATACTTCGTTGGTTTTCAACTCTAAATTGCGGTGTCCGCACAGATGCCTCCTCCGACCACGTGCAAACAAATTGTGGAAGCACGAATGGCCGGGGCTGCGACTCGCGATGAGAAGTTGAGTGGCACGTCTTGCGGCCCGCCGTCGGCAGGTCCAGAATAGAGTTATTCCCGGCGGGCAAACAATTGGAATTTGGCGAAGCCCCCCCGAGCTGATCCGTTGCGGCGGGCGGGTCGCTTATCGCTTTCGATCGCAGCTCAAAAATGCGCTTTTGGCGATGAAATGAGGTTGCACGCGGCCAGAAAACGTGCGATTTGGCCGGTGAACTGTCGAGCCAAGCGATCAGCGGGGCCGAGTTCTGACGTCAGTATCGACGGGGGAGGCGCCGTCGACCAAGCGGACGTTCCACCGCCGCTCGTCTCCGTCGATCGTCATGATCACCACAGCATCACACGGCGGAAGTTCGAGCGGCGCGGACGGGACAATGTGGCCCCGACCCATTTTGGCAAGTGGCCAGAGCTTTCCTTGAGCCTGCAGTTGCAGGCGAACTTCGGCAGAATAATCTGACCGGACGTCGCGATCAGCGATCATGATGTACTCCGACGCGATCCCTCGGGCAGAAGAGTATGCGAGGCGACGCAAGCTGTCCATCGAAAAGCAGGTGGGAGGCATCGCAAGTCCTGAGCTCTGAAGGGGCGAGACTCTAACGCCCCGGGGCGAAGATAATCCGCAGCCCCGGGTTCTCGTGATTCAAGAAGGGGCACAAGCCCTGCAAGGGCGAGACAATCAGCCCCACAACTCCCGGACACGACCCAATCTGAGGCACTCTGCGCACCTCTCTCGGCTGCCCGTACCGGGCAAGCGATCCTTGGGAAGGATTCTTGCACCGTATTTGCACTCGCTGCGGTCGTGATAGACTTCGCGATGGCTGGGTGAATACTCTGTCGAAAGGGTGTGAAAAGGCGCGACGATGACCACTGGTACCTACCTCCGATTAAGAACCTGGATAAGCCGGTCCCCCGACAAATGGGTTTCCTCTACCAACAGGGGCGTCTGTCGCCCGTATGTCGCCTGGGGCAACAAAAAACCCCTTCTTCCGAAGGGGTTTGTAGAAGTCGGCTGTCGCCAGTCGCGCCACCCGGCCTATGTCTCCCACGCCTCAAACGTGCCGGTTTTCGCGTCTTTCATTCCTCGCGGAAAGTCCTCGCGTTTGTTATCCAACGCTCGGCAAGCGGCCCAAAACCTTCTCCACTTCCGGGTCCCGTCCGGCTTCTTTTTGTAAAGCGTCTGGCGAGAGAGGCCGGTTCGCTCGGCGATCCGCGAGGGACTCGGGTCCTGGTGCTTGATGAGGTCCGCTATTGCCAGTTCTTCACCGTCTGTTGTCGGAACACGGCAACGCGCGGCTGGATCGGCTTCGATCGCCGCACGCTCTCGCTGCAACGCGAAGGCCAGCCGCTCAAATTCAACCGGGTCGTCGAGATGGTGCCCATCATAGAGCTGGCGTGATAGACACGCAGCCAGCCGCGGCAAGTTTGCATTGGCCCACCGATAGTCGATTTCGGGAATGAAGCAGCTCAAGAAAAAGGTGCGGCGGCGCACTTGTCGGAGGAAGTCGAGCGCGACGCGATGCGCGCTCGCGCTTACGAAGTTGGCGTTCCAAAAGTCATCGCAGACGTTTCGAAACCAGGGATATAAGCAGTACTTCTGCACACCCGAGCCTTCCGGCTGCTTCCGGCAGATCTCCCGCTCAAAAGTGTCGACAGCGTTACCAAACTTCTCAAGGTCGTTGAATAAGAAGCGAACGACGTCGATCAGCGATTGCAGATCCGTGCGGCGAAAGATATTCAAGAGCGCGTTTTGGCAGCTGGACGATAATTCGAGGAAGTCGAGTGCTTTTCGTGGACGAGTCGAATTCATCTTTATGCGAACTCTCTGAAAGGTCCGATATCCTCGCGCAACGGAATCGTAGCTGAGGCGAATCGCGCGTCAATCGACAATGCTCGACGCCGCCTTGTCACTTCGCCCCCGCATAACCAGAATAAGGCTATTGCGCCTGGGCTTGATCGAACTCGCCAGCGCTTTTTTTGCGAGGGCATCATCGTGAACGTTTCCCCTTGCGCTCGTTGGTTTCGCGCGCTCAACCTCGTCGTCGCATTGCTTGCCCTGCATGCGCTGGGCGCGCTATCCCGGCTGCACGCGGCTGGGCCGCCACAAAAAATGCCGCTCGTTGTTGATGTTGAGCAACAGCCGTTGGTTTCGGCCACGCGGCGGGTGGTTGATGCGCTCAAGTTTGTGGGGGCGCCCTTAAAGGAAGCGGATAAAAAAGCGCTCGAGGCGGCTTGGGCTGACCCCGATGAGAAGAAATCGATTCGGAAGATACAAGAAATTCTCGATCCTTATTGTCTCGTCGCGGTGACGATCAATCCGGAGAGTCGCGTGTCGGCGGTCGAGGGGCCGGCGGCGAAGGAACTCATTCAGCAGGGGTGGCGGACGTTTCTCGTCAAGGTGGTCAACCAGGCGGGCATTACGCCCGTGTTGCGGCCCGAGTCGCCGAATTTGGGGCCCGTTTATTTGCAGGGGCACGGCGCGCGGGAGCGGCCGCTCAAGGATTCGCGTTTGGCCATCGCGCCGGCCGAGGTGAAAGACCGGTGGCTGGCGCTCGAGATGTACGACAAGCAGCCGCTCAAGCGGGAGCTGTCGGGGTTGGGGGTGGAGTATCGCATCGCGTCGCTCTACAGCCGCGATCGCGGCAAGCGGGAGGCGGTGCTTGGGTTCAACGTGGGGGCGGGGACGCAGGATCTGGGGTTTCGCAACAGCGTGCCGATCCTGTTCGACTGTCGGCCGGCGGTGAAGGTCGTGCTGGGCGTCAAGGATTTTGACGGCAAGCCGACGACGGCCAGCTTTACCGTTCGCGACACGCTGGGTCACGTCTATCCGAACCCGGCGCGGCGGTTGGCTCCCGACTTCTTCTTTCATGACCAGGTCTATCGGGCCGACGGCGAATCGATCGAGCTTCCACCGGGCGAGTACACCTTCGAGTACACGCGGGGGCCGGAGTATCTCGTCGAGACGCAGACAACCACGGTCCGGCCGGGCGCGACGCAGAGTGAGAACTTCTATCTCAAACGGTGGATTCATCCGGCCGAGCGGCACTGGTTCTCGGGCGATCATCACGTGCATGCGGCCGGCTGTGCGCACTACGACAGCCCGACCGAAGGCGTGACGCCGGCCGACATGATGCGGCACGTCGTGGGAGAGGACCTCAACGTCGGCTGCGTGCTGAGCTGGGGCCCGTGCTGGTACACGCAGAAGCAGTACTTCGAGGGGAAGGTCTCGGCCCTCTCGAAGCCGAATTACTTGATGCGCTACGACGTCGAGGTGAGCGGGTTCCCCTCGTCGCACGCCGGGCATCTTTGTCTGTTGCGATTGAAAGAGGACGATTACCCCGGCACGACGTTGATCGAGCAGTGGCCGACGTGGACCCAGCCGATCTTGGAGTGGGGGCAGAAGCAGGGAGCGGTCGTCGGCTACAGCCACAGCGGCTGGGGGCTCGAGCTGCCCGATATTCTGCCCGACGGGACGCGCGGCAAGCCCTGGACTTCTCACCGCCGGGGGGAAGCGTGGGAGGGGCGTGCGGCCGACAAGCTGCCCGACTACGCGATGCCCGACTTCGATGGGATTGGGGCGAACGAATTCATCGTCACCGGGCCGAACGGGGTCTGCGACTTCATCTCGGCCGTCGACACGCCGTCGATCTGGGAACTCAACATCTGGTATCACGCACTGAATTGCGGCGTGCGCACGCGGATCAGCGGCGAGACTGATTTCCCGTGCATCTATGGCGACAAGGTGGGACTGGGAAGAATCTACGTCAAGCTGAAGCCCGATCAGCCGCTCGACTACGACACCTGGATTCTGGGCGTGCGTGACGGACGCAGCTACTGCGGCGACGGGCGGAGCCACATCTTCGATTTCAAGGTGAACGATGTGGCGGTCGGCGAGCCGGGATCGAACGGCAAGCTCAGCCAGCTCGACCTCGCAAAACCGGGTAAGGTGAAGGTGACCTTCGACGTGGCCGCACGGCTCGAGGAAAAGCCGACGCCCCAGACCGAAAAGATTCGCCAGGCGCGGCTCGATCAGAAGCCCTACTGGCACATCGAACGGGCGCGGATCGGCGACACGCGGAAGGTGCCGGTTGAGATCGTCGTGAACGACCACCCGGTCGCCCGGCAGGAGATTGTTGCCGACGGCAAAACGCGGCCGATGAGTTTCGAGATCGACGTGCCGAAGTCGAGTTGGATCGCGGTACGGATTTTTCCGTCGGTGCACACGAATCCGGTCTTCGTCGAGGTGGCGGGCAGACCGATTCGCGCCAGCCGCAAGAGCGCGGACTGGTGCCGGCGGGCCGTCGACGTCTGCTATCAGAGGAAGTCGCCCCGGTTCCGAGAGAGCGAACGCGCCGCAGCCGACGCGGCCTACGAAAAGGCTCGGAAGTATTACGACACAGTCGAGGCGGAGAGCTCCGCGGACTGACACTGCGGGCAGCAACCCTGGCAGATTCATACGCGCGATCCCGAGCCGCGGGTGTAAACCCGCGGAGGATCGAAAAAGCCGTCTTCACAACTCACTTGCATTTGCTTCAAATGGGTTGGGGCTCGTCCGGGTGAGCCTCGGCCAGCTTACGCTGGCCGCTCGGTTCCTCGACAATCGATGAAAGCGACGGGAGGCGGATCGATCATGCTGTGCATTTCCGTCGCTCCGGTGTCCCGCAAGCTGGCCAAGGCCGACTTGCTCAACGCGGCCGGTCAGGGCGACCTGATCGAGCTGTGCGTCGATTACTTCGTCAAAGAGCCCGACATCGGCGACATTCTGCAGGGCATCCCCAAGCCGGTGGCCATTGCCTGCCGCCGCCCGCAGGACGGAGGCAAGTTCGAGGGGACCGACGAAGAGCGGATGACGCTGTTGCGGCAGGCCATCGTGGCTGGGCCCGAATATATCGAGCTCGACCTCGAGGCGGCCGCGAAGGTGCCGCGGTTCGGCAAGACCAAGCGGCTGATCTCGGTGACGTCGCTCGGTGGTCCGCCCGCCGATCTGGATGCCGTCTTCGAGGAAGCGGCCGCCGTTAAGGCCGACGCGATCAAGTTCGCCTGGCCGACGCCGACATTCGAGGCCGCGTGGCCGTTGCTCAAGCTCTTGTCGCAGAAGCGGTCGCTGCCCGTGGTGGGACTGGGGCTCGGCCGGGCGGCACTCACGTTGGCGCTACTCGGCAAAATGCTCGAAGCCCCCTGGTCGTACGCGGCGCTCGAGAAGGGGCTCGAATCGTTCCCCGGTCAGCCGACGGTGAGCGAGCTCAAGGACAACTATGCCTGGGACGACATCGGTCCCAAGACGCGGTTTGTCGGGCTCGTTGGACCGATCGAGCGGCAGACGGGGATCACGGCCCGCGTGCTCAACGCGGCCTTCCGCAAGCTGGACGATCGCCATCGGTGTTTGCCCCTGACCGTGCACTCGTTCGACAAGTTGCTCACGCGGTTGGAGGGCTTGAAGATTCACGCACTGCTCGTCGCGCCGAGTCTGGCGGCGGAGGCGGCGCAGGCGGCCGGACGACGCGAAGGTTCCGCCGAGCCCAGCGGCTACGCAGACCTCTTGGCGCGGCAGCCGGACGGCTGGACGGCGTACAATACAATCTGGAGGCGGGCGCTGGCGGCCCTCGAGGGGCGACTGGACAAAAAGTCGCCCGACGAGCAGCCGCTCGCGCGACGCAACGTGCTGGTCGTCGGCTCGGGCGGGATGGCGCCGGCCCTCGTGTACGGGATTCAAAAACACAGCGGCATCGTCAGCGTGACGGGGCCGGACGAAAAGGTCTCCCAGCAACTCGCGCAGAAATTTAACGTCCGTCATGTGCCGTTTCATGCGCTGTACGATACGCTGGCAGATGTCGTCGTGATCGCGGATGCGGCGATCAAGATGGGCCATCAGAAGGCCGAGATCAACGCGGGCTATTTCCGCCCGACGATGCTGGTGATGGACCTGGGCGCGATGCCGTACGAAACCGAGCTGCTGCAGGAAGTGCGGGCCCGCGGCTGCAAGGTGGTCGAGCCGCGGGAGGTCTTCCGCGATTGGGCCGCGTCGCAGTTCGAATCGATTTGCGGCAAGAAGTTTCCGGCTGAGACGTACGACGAAGTAATGCAGCTCGAACTCTAGATCATCGCGCGGTGCGGCACAGTGGCTATGCCTGTCGAACGAATTCAGTGGACCTGTCCGGTTTGCAAGCGGCGTTTCGCCATTCCGGCGACCGCCCCAACGCCCTCGCGCTGCCCGCAGTGTCGGGAGGCGGAAGAGAAAGCCGCGGCGCGGATCGTCCACGCGCCGATGTTGGCCGAGGCAATTGCCGAACCGGTCGAGCGGGCCAACGAGCCGGAGCCACGGGTCACGCCCGTGTCGGCGGTCCCCTTATCCGCGCTCGCGGCCATTCAGCTGGAGGTGGCGGAGGAAGCGTCGCGTGGGCCGACGGTGTCGGTCGCGCCGGCGATGCGGTACACCGCGCGGTCGTTCAAAGTCCTCGAGGCCATCGCCACCATTTACACGGTGCTTGCCGGCCTCGCGGTGGTGGCGGCGTTTGGTGGACTGCTCTTCGGTCTGCGGGCTGCCTTCGTGATGGAGGCGACCCAGGCCCGCACGTACGCGATCTTCACCGCGCTGGGAGAATTCGCCGCCGGCCTGATCGCCGCGCTCGGCTTCTTCGCCTTCCGCGAGGTGATCAACCTGCTGCTGACGATCGAAGAGAACACGCGCGGCCCGGGCGGACGCTAAGCGCGCGTGCGCAAAAAGAGAAGCACTGGCGGACGAGCCGCCAGTGCCACCCGATTTGTTCAGTGGGCTTGATCAGTGGGGCGAAGCGATCAGGCCGAGAACCCGTCTTAGGCCGAAAAGCTGTGGCCGCAGCCGCAGGTCTTCACGGCGTTCGGATTCTCGAAGGTGAAGCCGCGCTTCTCGAGCCCGTCGTAGAAGTCGACCGTCGTCCCGTCGAGAAACAGGGCGCTCTTCTTGTCGACGGCGACCGGAATGCCATGCTGCTTGGAGACATGGTCCTTCGCGGTGTCGGTCTGTTCGTCGAAGCCGAGGCTGTACTGGAAGCCGCTGCAGCCACCGCCCGCCACGCCGATACGCAGCACGGTGGTCTCCGGCATCTTTTGTTCGCTCAAGACGCGCTGGATTTCTTTGGCAGCCTTTTCAGTAATGGTGACTGACATCGGTTCCGGACTCCCTCTCTGCTTTCAATTGAAGGCGACAATCGACCCGCGACCCAAAGGCAAGCCAGCTCGTTCAGCCGGTCGCCCGGCGGGTTCTTTGTAATTATAGCAGTCAAATCGGAACCCAACGAGGGGGATCTGCAGTCAACAGGGAGAAACCGCCGCGGCGGGGCCGCTCGCCAGGCGGACTCGCGATCTTTACGATAAAAGCTTCGCGCGCGGTCGACCGCCCCATTCCCAATCGATTCAAGAACTTCCCCACATGTCCCGGCGACCGCTTGATCGTCCCCCCCCGGAAGAGCCGTCCGGACGGCCCCCCGCGCGGTTTTCTGGGAAATCTCCGGGGCGCATCCCGACTGACGTCCTGCAGCCGGAGCAGCGGCCGCTGGTTCCCGATGACTTCGACCAACTCCCGAGCGTGCTGGCCAAGACGGCGGCCTCGCATCCGTACCTGTATCGCAAGCGGATCGACCGGTTCGACGCGGCGGCTCGGCCCGGCGACCTGGTGGCCGTCCGCCTCGATCGTCGCACGGTCATCGGGTATGGCCACTTCAATCCGCGGGCCGAAATCACCGTCCGCCTGCTCAGCTCGGGGCCAGAACCGCCGGGCGAGGCTTTCTGGAGCGAGCGGCTGGCGTCGGCCGTCGCTCTGCGGCGCGATTTGCTCGGGCTCGACGCGATCACCGACGCCTATCGGCTGATTCACTCGGAGGGGGACGGCCTCTCCGGCATCGTGGTCGACAAGCTCGGCGACGTCCTCTCGGCCGAGGCCTTCAGCCTGGGGATGTACCAGCGGAGTGCCGACCTGCTCGAGCGGCTTGCCCGACTGACCGGCACGCGCGCCTGGATCGTGCGGCCGGGGCCGGCGACCGTCGCACAAGAAGCCTTCGAAGGCTGCCTGCTGCAGTCGGAGCAGGCGCCCTCGACGGTCACCATTCAGGAGCATGGCACCCGTTTTCGCGTGCTGTTCGAGGGGGGACACAAAACGGGCTTCTTCTGCGACCAGCGCGAGAACCGCCAGCGGCTTGCCGGCTACTGCGCCGGGAAATCGGTGCTCGATCTGTGTTGCTACACGGGCGGCTTTGCGCTGCAGGCGAAGAAGCTCGGCAACGCGGCCGAGGTGACCGGTGTCGACCTCGACGAAGATCCGATCCGCCTCGCCCGCGAAAATGCCGGCCTCAACCAGGTCCGCGTCAATTTCGTCACGGCCGACGTCTTCGCCTACATGCGGGATATGATTCGCAACGGCCGGCAGTACGACGTGGTCGTGCTCGATCCCCCCAAACTCATCCGCAACCGCGACGAATTCGACGAAGGCCGCCGCAAACATTTCGACCTCAACCGACTGGCGATCCAACTCGTCCGCCCGGGCGGCCTGCTGTTGACCTGCACGTGCAGCGGCCTGTTGGACGAAGCGGAGTTCCTCAAACTACTCCGCGGCGCGGCCCGCCAGGCCGGCCCAGTCGGCGACGCACCCGACGGCGGCCTCCAGCGCGAAGGCCGCACGTTCCAGATCCTGGAGAAGACAGGGGCGGCGGCCGACCATCCGGTCGCAGCGAACTGCCCCGAAGGCGAGTACCTCCGCGCGGTCTGGATGCGCGTCCTGTGACCCCTTGGCGAGCGGCGGGTGTCAGCCCGCCGGTTCTCCTCCGACATTCGTCGCGCGAAAAACGGAAACGATCGCTTGAAAATCCCTCGGCGGTGGCGACTCAAATCGCAAATGACGGCCATCCATTGGATGGTCAAAGCCAAGCATCGCCGCATGTAAAGCTAGCCGCTGCACTCGCGACCGGGCCTCCGGGGTCAGAGCCGGGGCGTACTTCGTGTCGCCGTACACCGGATGGCCGGCTTCGGAGAGGTGAATGCGGATCTGATGCGTGCGGCCCGTTTCGAGGCGGCATTCGAGCAGCGTCCAACCGTTGAGTTGCTCGAGGGGGCGAACGTGAGTCACGGCGTGTTTGCCCGCGCCCGGAACCGTCGTGCTGCCGCGGCGGCCGTCACCGCGGTCTGCCACGAGGTAGGAATCGAAGGTCTGCGCGGCGATGTCCCCTCGCACAACGGCCAGGTACATCCGTTCGACGGAGTGTGCCTCAAACTGCGCGATCAGCGCGTCGCGGGCCGCCGGCCGGCGAGCAAAGACGAGCAGGCCGCTCGTTTCTCGATCGATGCGGTGGACGGAAAAGATCGGGCCGACCGCTTTCGGCGGGACGTGCTCGCTGCGGGCGATCAGTTCCGCCAGTAAGTCGTCGAGCGCCGGCTGGCGTGACTTCTTGTCGCTCGACCAGTCCCGCTCGGCCGCGTGCCGCAGTGTGATCATGCCCGACGGCTTGTCGACCACGATCACGTCGGCATCGACGTAGACGACGCCGACGTCACCGGCCGATGGCGGCGGACGCTGGGCGCGGCCGGACAGTTCGACGACTTCTCCCTCCTTCAAGCGGCGGGCCTCGTCGAGACAGAGCGCGTGATTGACGAGCACGCGGCGGGCGGCGAGCAGTTTTCGCAGGGCCGACCACGAATGGCCGGGCAGCCAGTCGCGCAGAGCGGAGAGGACGGTGCGACCGGCTTGCGGCGATTGGACGACGAAGCTTTGGCGTTCGGAGTCCACGTCCAGCGCGCCCGTTCAACCGCCGCCGAACATGTCGACGGCCGCCTGTCCCAGGATCAACCCGATCACGATCACCGAGCCGGTGATCGCCACGAAGACGGCCGCGACGGCGATCCGCAAGGCCGCGCGGGCCGCATCGTCGACGGGCCGGCCGAAGCCCAAGAGCAGGGCCTTCAGCACTTGGTTGAACATCTCGGCCGAGAGGACCAGCGTCAAGGCCAGGATCACGATCGTCCACTGGATGAGGGAAATGCCCAGGACAACGCACGCGGCGACCGTTGCGCTCGACAGGAAAAAATAGACGAAGAAGGCGCTGTCGCCGCGAATCCCCTGCATCACGCCCCGTTCGGCGTCGACCAGCCGCTGCCTCCAGGCGGGGCGGGAGGATCGCGGCAGACGGATGGTTTCGGGGATGGCGAGCGCGGAA
>Ga0210396_10005102_pt1 | contig 12756 bp, 11 predicted proteins | sample IncBWH17OmetaG_FD_155466 | JGI IMG/M metagenome (GOLD analysis project Ga0210396, IMG submission 155466) | Forest soil microbial communities from Barre Woods Harvard Forest LTER site, Petersham, Massachusetts, United States - Inc-BW-H-17-O ...
AGCGCAGGAACCACTGCGCCGTAGCCCCAGACTGTCAGCCGTAGCCCCAGACGGTTCCGACCCGTCTTCGCGGCCTTGAAGGGGCCGAATCCTAGCCAGTAGACGATGAGGCCAAGGTGACGCGTGCCGGATTTGAACCGGCAGTCTCCTGGTTGAGGGCCAGGTGAGATAGCCGTTACTCCAACACGCCCCGTGGTAGCGAGAGAGGGATTTGAACCCCCGGACCATCCCGTCATGAGCGGGCTGCTCTACCTGGCTGAGCTATCTCGCCATTGTTGGCCACCGCGGAATCGAACCGCGCAGTACCTGCGTATCAGGCAGGCCCCGTCGACCAGCTGGGTCGTGGCCAGAGGATGCCGCAAGGACTCGACCTCCGGTTTCCAGCCGGGCACCCTGCCACTCGGTCAACCAGTTGCACGCTGGGGACACCGCTAGGCTCCGTGTCATGGCTTCTCCGGATGCAGAGGCACTTGACTGGGCGTCGGCGGTCCTGAACACCGAGGTCACAGTCCTGCGTGGCCTGCGCCACGGCGGCTCGCCGTGGCTCCTGCGAGCCGGGGACCGCGAGGTGGTCCTACGGGTCGCGCGCGCCGAGCAGGTGGCGGAGACGGCCACCGAGGTCGCGGCGATGACCCACACGGCGCGGGTGGCCGGTGCCATCCTCCCGGTCGCGGAGCTGCTCGGCTACGACCTCGCGGAACGGACCCGGTACGGGCTCGTGCTAACCGCCTGCATGCCGGGGACTAGCGTGATCCCGCCCGAGCCCGATCCGGAACGGCTGCAGGCGCTGGGCGCGGCCGCGGCGCGGATCAGCTCGATCGAGGTCACCCCAGCACCGGCGCTCCCGGTCCGGAGCCGGCCGATCGAGGCCGACGACTTCGCCGCCATGCGCCGCGAGCAGGGCACGTCGGATCTGCTCCGCGCGGCCGAGGCGGCGGTGGCCGGAACCCGACCGGACGACGGCAGGCCCGGCCTGGTGCACGGCGACTTGTGGCATGGCAACACGCTGTGGGACGACGGCAGGCTGACCGCGGTCCTCGACTGGGACTGCGCCGGCGTCGGGCCGGCCGGCATCGACCTCGGCTCGCTGCGCTGCGACGCGGCCTGGTGCCACGGCGCCGGAGCCGCCGGGCACATCCTGCGCGGCTGGGAGGCCGAGGCGGACAGGCCCGCGAGCGACGTCCCCTACTGGGACGCCGTCGCAGCCCTGGCCTCCCCGCCGGACATGGGCTGGTTCCCGGTATCGATGGCCGCTCAGGGCCGCCCCGACCTGACCCGCGAGGTCATGCTCGAGCGCCGCGACGCCTTCCTCGGCGCCGCGCTCAGCCGGCTACCTGCGGTCGGCAAACGCCGGATGAAAAAGGTTCACTGAAACCCCGGCGAGGTGTCGTGCCAACCGCTGACACCACGGTCACATGGAGCCTCTGGACGGCCTCGAACCGCTTGCTTCCCCGTACGAAGGGGACGCTCTGCCAGATGAGCTACAGAGGCGCGAGCTGCCCACCCTGGCCTCGAACCAGGAACCTCCGGAACCAGAATCCGGCGCTCTGCCGTTTTGAGCTAATGGGCATTGGGTGCGGAAGGTGCGATTCGAACGCACATGCCGCGAGGTTTGAGCTCGCGAGGTCTACCGGTTGCCATCACTCCCGCATGGTGCGCCGCGAGGGACTTGAACCCCCAGCCATTGGATTAAGAGTCCACTGCTCTTCCATTTGAGCTAGCGGCGCCTGAGCCGTACCGGGGAGTCGAACCGCGTTTCTCCTGAATCCGAATCAGGCAGATTACCGTCTTCCTCGATCCCGAGATGCGCTGCGTCACTCCGGGTGCAGGGGATGCACTCCCGGAGAACGCTGATGCGGCACGGTGGAGATGGCGGGAATCGAACCCGCTGCGACGACGCTTGCAGGGCGTGTCCGCTACCTCAGCTATCATCCCCATGGGGCGATGCGGCGCCCGGTACAGCCAGTCCCCGGGTGTAGCTGGGCTCTCTTCCGCCGCATCGCCACCTTCGGCAGGCGTGGCGGCCCGCCGATAATGGTGCTCACGCTATGGACGTGTCAACAAGCAAGCACGTTCACCCTCGGGTGGTGCTCCGCAGGGACCGCAGGAGTTGAACCCGCATTCCGCTCGGGTTGGAGCCGAACCGCCTATCCGCTGGCTGATCCCTAGGTAAATGAAAACCGCCCCTCGGGATATCCCTCGGGGCGGTTGCCTTCTCTGGCGTAATGGCCTAAGAGGGCAACCGTCCTGGTGCTCAGGGCGAGCTGACGCCGCGAGCACGGCTGCATGTACTCGCCTCGTTTCGCGGTCTGCCAGAACGTCATAATTCGATGGTAGAAGATACGCACAGACAGGGCAACGTAATTTCCGCGCATCCTCTTCCCGGCCTTCTGCCCAGAACGCGAACGGTTCCAGTTCGCGGTAACACCATCTCGTGACGGTAGGCGGCGGGCGTGATGCCGAAGGCGTCCCGGAAGGCGGCGATGAACGCGCTGGTATTGGTGTAGCCGCTGGCGGTACCCGCGCCGGTGACGGTGCTGCCTGTGGCCAGAAGGAGCATGGCGTGCTGTAGGCGTAGCTGCCCGCGCCACTGCGGGAAGGTCATCCCGGTGTCGCGCCGGAACAGCCGACTGAGGGTGCGCTCGCTGGCTCCGACCGCTCGCCCCAGTTCGGCCAGGGTGCGCGTGTCGACGGGATTGTCGGCCAGGATGGCGGCGACGTCACGCAACCGAGGATCGGCCGGCGTGGGCAGGTGGTGTTGCAGGGCGGGCGTGGGCGTAAGGCGGCGCAGGGCGATGCGGTACAGGTCGGCGCGGTCGTCCGGGCTGAGGGTGTGGTCTTCGGCGAGCGCGATGATGACCTCGCGCAACAGCTGGCCGACGGCGAGTACAGTCGGCTCGATCGCGTTGAGGGGGTTGATGTCGGCGGGGAACGCCAGCGTCAGCATCTGGGTGCGGCCGTGGGCGCGGTGGCTGTGCGGGACTCCAGCGGGAAGCCACACCGCACGGCGCGGCGGAACCACCCATGCCCCGCGGTCCGTACGCACGTGCAGGACGCCCGAGCTGGGGTAGACGAGCTGATGCTCCGCGTGATCGTGCCAGTCGATGCGTTCGCGGTGCTCCAGGACCCGGCCGGTCGGGCCGGGAAGAGGATGGCGGTCTACCGGCATCATCGGTCAGTTTAACGGTAGGCAGCCAGGCAGGTAACGGGCAATTCTGGCTGGATGATTGGTGTTCCGGCGGGCGACCCGCCGCTGTCGACCTGGCGGCGGATGCGCCTGTGGGCCGCGGCGCACGCCGTCGACGACGTGTACCAGGGGCTGGTGCCAGCGTGCGTGCCGTATTTCGTGCTGGACCGGCACTACGGATACGTGGCGGCGTCGGGGCTGACCCTGGCGGCCACGCTCGGCGCGGCGCTGCCTCAGCTTGTCGTGGGGTTCCTCGTGGACCGGTATTCCCTGAGCTGGATGGCTGGAGCCGGGGTGAGCCTGGCCGGCATCGGTCTGGGAATGTCGGGTGTCCTGCACGGGTACGCGCTCGTGTGGATGACGTTGTTCGCGTCCGGGCTGGGCGTGGCGATGTTCCATCCCGCCGCTGGCCAGGCGGCGCGGTACGCGGCCGGCGACAGCACGTCGGCGATGAGCATCTTCGCCACCGGCGGCAACGTCGGGTTCTTCCTGGCTCCGGTCCTCGCGACGCCCGCGCTGGGCGCGATGGGTCTGGGCGCAACCGTGCTATTCATTCCGCCCGCGGTCCTGACCGGGTTTGTGCTGCTGCGCCACCAGCGGCATACCGCGCCAGCGAGGCATGCGGCCCGGGCCGCCGGCACCGACCGGTGGGGACCGTTCCTGCTGCTGGTGGCCGTCGAGGTCACGCGCTCAGTGATCTTTTTCGGGACGAGCACGTTCATCGAGCTCTACTGGATCGCCCACCTGCACGCGAGCCGCCCCGTGGCCGGGGTGGCGCTGACGTGCTTCCTTACCGGAGGCGTCGCAGGCACTCTCCTCGGCGGTCGGCTCGCCGACCGGTTCGGGCTCACCCGGACGGTCCTAGTGGGCAACGCCGCAGCCATCCCCGCCCTGATCGCGTTGCGTGCGTGTCCCGGCGCCGGCCTCGCCCTTGTCGCCGCACTAGCAGCAGGCGTCACGGTCCGTATCCCGTTCTCCGTTCTGGTCAAGCTCGGCCAGGACTACCTCCCCAGCCGCCCGGGAACGGCCGCAGGCGTCACGCTCGGCCTCGCGGTCAGCGCAGGCGGGCTGGCTGCCCCCGTATTCGGCGCCGTCGCCGCGGCCCATGGCACTCAGGCGGTGTTGACGCTCATGTGCCTGCTGCCGGTACCCGCCGTGGCGCTGTCCCTGCTACTGCCCGAACCGATCAGTCCCAGCGGAATGTGCGCGCCGCCAGGGCGATCGCTGCCGCGGCCCAGACTGCCAGCGTGACCGTGTTCCCGACCGGGAACGGCACGCCGTACTGGAGCACGCTGCGCAGGCCGGTGGACAGCGCACCGGTGGGCAGTAGCTCGAGTACCGGCCGCGCCCCCGCCGGGAACTTGGTCAGCGGAAAGACCACGCCGCCCACGCCGAGTAGCAGGATGTAGACGAGGTTGGCCGCGGCGAGGGTGGCCTCGGCCCGCAGCGTGCCCGCCATCAGCAGGGCGAGGCCGCTGAAGGCGGCGGTGCCGAGCAGGATGAGCAGCGGGGCGGTCAAGATCGCGGCCGGGCTGGCGTTCGGCCGCCAGCCGATGGCCAGGCCGACCGCGAGGATCAGCACGCCCTGCAGCAATTCCACCCCGATGACGGTCGCGGTCTTGGCCGCGATCAGGCCGCCGCGGGACAGGGGCGTGGCCCCCAGCCGTTTCAGCACGCCGTAGCGGCGTTCGAACCCGGTGGCGATCGCCTGGCTGGTGAACGCGGTGGACATCACCGCCAGCGCGATGATCCCCGGGGTCAGGAAATTGATCCGGCTCAGCCCGGTCCCGAAGTTGATCAGGGGCTCGAGGCTGAACGCGGTAAGCAGCAGCAGCGGGATGATGAGCGTGAGTAGCAGCTGCTCGCCGTTACGTAGCAGGGTGCGGGTTTCCAGCGCAGCCTGGGCGGTGATCATCCGGCCCAGCGGTGCCGCTCCCGGGTCGGGAGCAAACCACGCCGCCGGATGCGCCTGTGCGACCGCCTCGCTCAAGTGCGGAGTTCCTTCCCGGTGAGCTCGAGGAATACGTCCTCCAGCGTTCGGCTCTCGATCCGCAAGCTGTTGGCCAGCACGCCCCGCTCGGCGCACCAGGCGGTCACCGTGGCCAGCAGCATCGGGTCCACCGCGCCGTGCACCTCGATCACGTAGTGGCCGGCCGGGGATTCCTTCATCGCGCTGGCCGGCGGCAGCACGCCGAGCAGGCTGTCGATGTCCAGTCCGGCCTCGGCGCGGAACCTGAGCTGGCCGACCGTGCCCGTGAGCTTGCCCGGGGTATCCGCCGCGACCAACTGGCCGTGATCGATGATGGCGACGAAGTCGCAGAGCCGTTCGGCCTCTTCCATGAAGTGCGTGGTGAGGATGACGCTCACACCCGCGGTACGCAACTGCCCGATCAGATCCCAGGTCGCGTGCCGGGCCTGCGGGTCCATACCCGCCGTGGGCTCGTCCAGGAACACCAGCTCCGGACGCCCGATGACCGCCGCGGCCAGGGACAGCCGCTGCTGCTGGCCGCCTGACAGCCGCTTGTACTGGGTCCGCGCGACCGGAGTCAGACCCACCAGGTCCAGCAGCTGCGCCGGATCGATCGGGCTCACGTGGAAGCTGCTCAGCAGCTTCAGGTAGTCGGCCGCCGGCACCGACGGGGGAATGCCACCCGACTGGAGCATTACGCCCACCCGGGGCCGCAGCGCACGGGCATCGCGCGCCGGATCCAGCCCGAGCACCCGCACCATGCCCTGGTCGGGCCGCCGGTACCCTTCGCAGATCTCGATCGTCGTGGTTTTGCCCGCGCCGTTCGGCCCGAGGATGGCGGTCACTTCACCGCGGGCCGCGGTCACTGAAAGCCCATCCACGGCCGCGATCTGGCCGTACCGCTTGACCAGCCCGCGGAGCTCAACGGCAGGCGCCGCCGGGTCGCCAGAGGCCTTGCCGGTGCTCACGCACGCGAGTCTACGGGGGCGGCGCGATAGGCCGTGCGGGGACACGGCACCGTATACCCCCATGGGGTATCATGTCGGTTCGAGGTATGAGAGGTGAGCCTGATCGACGCCATCCTGCACGCGCTGTCCATCACCGCGTCAATGACGTGGCAGATCACCTGGGCGCTGATCCTCGGATTCGCGCTGTCGGCGATCATCCAGGCCCTGGTCAGGAAGTCCACGGTCATCCGGCTGCTGGGGAACGACCGGCCGCGGACGCTCGCGCTGGCGGCCGGTTTCGGGGCGGCGTCATCGTCGTGCTCGTACGCGGCGGTCGCGCTGGCGCGGTCGCTGTTCCGGAAGGGAGCCGACTTCACTGCGGCGATGGCGTTCGAGATCGCCTCGACCAACCTGGTGATCGAGCTCGGGGTGATCCTGGCCTTGCTGATGGGCTGGCAGTTCACCCTGGCCGAGTTCACCGGCGGTCCGATCATGATCGTGCTGATCGCCGTGCTGTTCAGGCTGACGCTGCGGGAGCGGCTGTTGCGCGAGGCCCGTGTGCAGGCCGACCGCGGGATAGCCGGCTCGATGGAGGGCCATGCCGCGATGGACATGTCCGTCCAGCGGCCTGGCTCGTTCGCGAACCGACTGTTCTCGCGCGACGGCTACACGGCCGTCGCGCACGTGTTCGTGATGGAGTGGGCTGCGATCATCAGGGACCTGATTATCGGCCTGTTCGCCGCGGGCGCGATCGCGGCTTGGGTGCCCGACCGGTTCTGGAGCGCGTTCTTCATCGCGGGCCATCCGCTCGCGGCCAAGATCTGGGGACCGCTGATCGGGCCGGTGGTAGCCATCATCTCGTTTGTCTGCTCAATCGGGAACGTGCCGCTGGCCGTCGTGCTGTGGAAGGGCGGCATCAGCTTCGGCGGCGTGGTGGCCTTCATCTTCGCCGACCTGATCATCGCGCCGATCCTGAACATCTACCGGAAGTACTACGGCGCCCGGATGGCCTGGTTCCTGCTCGGCACGTTCTACGCCGCGATGGTGGCGGCCGGCTACGTGGTCGAGCTGGTCTTCGGCAGCCTGGGCCTGATCCCGGACCCGGCCCAGGCCAAGATCCCCGACCAGGGAGTGTCCTGGGACTACACCACTTGGCTGAACATCGTCTTCCTGATCCTCGCCGCCGCCCTGATCGTTCGATTCGTCCGCACCGGCGGGGTCGCTATGCTGCGGATGATGGGCGGCTCGCCCGACAGCCACGACCACATGGACGCGAACGTGTCTCACACGCACTAGGAGGATGGCCGGATGGATCAGGACCGGGCCCGTAGCCTGCTCATCGCCGAACGGGACGAGGTGCGCAGCCTGCTCAAGGACAACGAGACGGCCGGCCAGGCCGACCGCGTGGCCGAAGTAGAGAGCGTGGCGGAAGACAACGCCGACGCCGCCCTGGCGCTTACCGAGGAAGGCGAGGACGACGCCCTCGCGGAGAGCATGCGCGACCGGCTGGACGCCATCGAGCGCGCGCTGCACCGCCTGGACGACGGCACCTACGGCCGGTCGATCCGCAGCGGCGAGCCGATCCCGGACGAGCGCCTGGAAGCCGACCCCGCCGCCGAACTCACCGTCGAGGAAGCCCGCGCCGCCGAGCGCGCCTGAGCATCCGGGGTCGATGGCGAGAGCTACGCCGTCGGGCCGGGAGGCTCGGCCTTCTTGCGGTCGGCGGGGCTGGTCTGGCCGCCTCCGGCGGCGGGGCTGGCCTGGCCGCCTTTGGCGGCGGGCTTGTCCGGGGGCGGCCAGTCGGGTCCGGCGGGCCAGGAGGCGACCCGCACCGGGGTGTCGGAGTGCGGGTTGCGGCCGTGGGCGACGAACCGCTCCATCCGGGTCGCGCCGGGCAGCTCGACCCGGGCCGTGACCAGCTCGACCTGGCCCGCGGTCACCTCCACCCAGCAGACCTGCTGGTTGCGCACGTAGGCCGGGGGCAGGCCGAACTTCCCGCCGACGGCCTCCACCACCGACGTGCATGACCCGGAGTTGGCGTAGAAGCCGCCCGCCGAGGCGGCCAGCTCCGGGTGGTGGGTGTGCCCGGAGATGAACCCGTGGTAGCCGTCGGCGACCAGGTCGGCGGCCCGCTGGCGGGCGGCCTGGTTCTGCTGGTAGCCGCGCTTGTCGAGGGCCAGCGCGCTGATCGATACCCACGCGCGCCGGGCCAAGATGGCCACCAGGGCGGCGATCACGACGAGGTCCGCGATCGCGCCGTAGCCGAGGATCGCGGCCCGGCGCACCCACACGTCGGTGTCCGGATACCGGGACCGGAACGCCGTGAACTCGGGAATCCGGACCAGGACCAGGATCACGAGCGGGATCGCGATCAGCCACCACAGGTGGCGGCCCAGCTTGCGGTAGACGAGCCGGGATCCGATGAAGGACGGGAAGTCGGTCGGATCCGCCATCTCGTGCGCGCCGTCGACCCAGCCGCGGCCGAGGAACTCGATCCTGGGGATGACCTCCCGGACGATGTGGTGACCCATGGGGGTGTCCAGCGGGTTGCGCGCGTCGCAGAAGCAGTTGTACGGGTCGAGCTGGTGGCCGTGTTCCACCCGGATCTTCTTGCCGTCGGCCAGGACCAGGTCCGCGGCCAGGCACAGCCGGGCCCCGGTCATCTCCCGCACCGCGTCCGCCGCCTTGACGTCCCAGGCCAGGTCGGCGTCGTGGTTGCCGATGGTGTAGATGACCTGCCCGCCTCGCGCGGTCACGTCCAGCAGCGCCGCGCACAGGTCCTCGTGCGGGCGCAGGATGTCGGTGGCCGTCGACCCGGGGGAGCCGAGCAGCTCGATCACGTCCCCGGCCAGGACCACGGTGGGCGTCCCGTATTCCTCGGCGAGATGGCGCGCCAGCATCTCGCAGGACCGCCCCGAGACGTCCGTCCGGACCGGAGGGAGGTGCAGGTCACTGACCGTGATCACCTTGACGTCGGGCGGAACTTCCACCTCAAGCAGGTCGGCGATGTCGGGACGCGGGGCGGACATGGCGGCGCTTGTCTCTATCTTCCTGGGCTTTCTCGGTCGGGCCGGCTGGTTCGTTCGTACCACCTTCATTCCCCGGCACCTAGCTACGGCATGCGGCACCACGAAGAATTCACGGCGCCGACTACTAAGACGCATCTGGCCGTGCCGTGGTTCGCTCGTCAGATCACCCGGGGCGAGTACCGTGGTCCGTTCGGTCAGAAAAGAATTTAAGACGCACGTCCCGGAGCAGATACCTTCCCTTCCTATGGAACCCGGCGAGTACGACCACCAGGCGGTCGAGGCGGCTGCCCGCGCCCTGTGGGAGTCGCACGACGTCTACCGTTACGACCGTAACGGGTACGGGCCGGTGTTCAGCGTAGATACGCCGCCGCCGACCGTGTCGGCGGCGCACCTGCACGTGGGCCACGCGATGAGCTACTCGCAGCCCGACTTCATCGTGCGCTACCAGCGGATGCGGGGCGAGCGGGTGTTCTACCCGATCGGGTTCGACGACAACGGGCTGCCCACCGAGCGGTACGTCGAGCAAGCCTACGGCGTGCGGGCGGTGGACATGCCACGAGCCGAGTTCGTCGCCCTGTGCCTGGCCGAGACCCAGCGCACGGCCGAAACGTACGAGGACCTGTGGCGGCGGCTGGGCCTGTCGGTGGACTGGTCGCTGCGCTACTCGACCATCGACGCCCGCTGCCAGCGGACCGCCCAGACCAGCTTCATCGACCTGCACCAGGCGGGTCACCTGCGGCGGGCGCAGGATCCGGTCCTGTGGTGCCCGGAGGACCGGACCTCGCTGGCCCAGGCCGACGTGGAGGACCTGGAGCGGACCAGCAGGCTGCACACCATCAGGTTCGGGGACAACGTGATGATCGCGACCACCCGGCCTGAGCTGCTGCCGGCCTGCGTGGCGCTGTACCACCATCCCGCCGATACCCGCTATCAGGGGCTTACCACGGCGCGGGTGCCGCTGTTCGGCTACGAGGTGCCGGTCCTGGGCGACGAGGACGTGGACCCGGAGTTCGGCACCGGGCTGATGATGGTGTGCACGTTCGGCGACAGCGAGGACGTGCTGCGGTGGCGGCGCGACCATCTGGCGCTGCGGCTGGTGGTGCAGCCGGACGGGCGCCTGGGCGAGTTGGCGGGGGAGTTCGCCGGGCTGACGGTGAGCCAGGGGCGTTCGGCCATTGTCAAGGCGCTCGAGGATGCCGGGCTGCTGGTGTCCAGCGTGCCGATCCGGCAGGTGGTCGGGGTGCACGAGCGCTGCCAGACCCCGGTCGAGTTCCAGATCAGGCCGCAGTGGTTCATCGCGGTGCGCGAACACGCCGACCGGTTCCGGGCCCGCGCGGCCGAGCTCGAGTGGATCCCGCCGTTCATGCAGCGGCGGCTCGAAGACTGGATCGACGGGCTCAAGTGGGACTGGAACATCACCCGGCAGCGGCGGTACGGGGTGCCGTTCCCGGTCTGGTTCTGCGCCTCGTGCGACGCGCCGGTCCTGGCCCGGCTCGAGGACCTGCCGGTCGACCCGCTCACCGACAAACCGCCCGCGCAGGCCTGCCCAAGCTGCGGTCACGGCGAGCTGGCCGGCGACCTGGACGTGATGGACACCTGGATGACCTCGTCGCTGACCCCGCAGATCAACGACGGGTGGGCGCTCGGCGGGACCGATCCCGCGCTGGCCCCGATGTCGATGCGGGTGCAGGCGTTCGAGATCATCCGGACCTGGCTGTTCTACTCCGTGGTGCAATCCGAGCTGCTGTTCGGCCGGGCGCCGTGGCGGACCGCGCTGATCTCCGGCTGGGGGCTGAGCGAGCAGGGCAAGAAGCTGTCGAAGCGAGATCTCGACAAATCGACAGGTCCGGACGGATATAACCGGTATGTCCCGGACGACGTGATGGGCAAGTACGGCGCGGACGCGCTGCGCCTGTGGGCCACCCGCGGCCGCATCGGCACCGACCTGAGGTACAACGAGAAGGACGTGCGGACCGGCCGGAAGTTCACGGTCAAGCTGTGGAACGTGGGCCGGTTCGTGTCCTTGCACCTCGGCGAGCTCGGCTCGAGCGGCCCGCCCCCGGAGCCGGGGGAGCGCGACATCGTGGACCGGTGGGTGCTCTCGCACCTGGCCGACGCCATCGACGAGACCACGTCGGCGTTCGAGGCCTACGACTACGCGCAGGCCTACCAGGCCGCGTCACGGATGTTCTGGTCGATCTACTGCGACCGGTACATCGAGATGATCAAGGACCGGGCGGCCGACGCCAGCGCGCGGTGGACGCTGCGGGATTCGTTCCGGGCGCTGCTCGGGCTGTTCGCCCCGTTCGCGCCGTTCCTGACCGAGCACATGTACCAGCGGTTCTACGGCGAGCATGAGGGCGTGGTGTCGCTGCACCTGACTAGCTGGCCGGCGGCCGATCCGCGCTGGAGGTCGGACCGTTCGGCGGTGGACCAGCTGGCGGTGATCCTGGATGCGACCCGGGTGCTGCGCAGCGGGCTGCGGCTGGGCAACTCGGCCCGGCTGAGCCAGCTGGTCCTGGACCCGCACGACGAGGCCGCCGCGGCACTGCTGGACCAGATCGCCGAGCCACTCCGGATCGCGGCCCGGGCCGATGCCGTGGTGCGCGGCCCGGCCGAGCATTTCAGCGGCGTGGACGGGATCACCGTCGGCATCGTCCCGTGAGACCGCCCGAGCGGCCCGGCCTCTCCGGAGCGCGGGCCAAGTAACAAGGCTCTCCCCGGCATCACCGGCCTGGATCGGCACGCGGGCCGCCTCCCCTCTTGCGGGGCCAGGGTGCCTGGTAACCAGTTCTTGCGGCTCCTGCGCAGAGCGCGCACACTGAGGACCAGGTGTCAAGAATCATCAGCTCTCGTCACCTCGGAGTGACCCATGGCCAGCGACTGGCATCCCAGACAGGACGAGGAGCCCCAGCGCATAATGGGCCAGCCGGCCGGGGACCTCGGACCGCATTCCAGACCGGATGAGCCACAGCGTGTGATGGGTTACCCGGTTGACTCGGTCGGGCCTACTCCTGCCGACATCGAGTGGTTCAAGTCATGGGTACATCCCATCCGGATGTACAAGCGATGGCTGCGCCGCCGACGACTAGGCCCTTACGACGACGAGCCATAGTCCGGCGGGCTACGGACACGCCGCGCCCGTTCAGGGCGACCGACAGCAGGGCCGCACGGATTCCCGGCGGCGATGATCATGTGACAGCTTCGGCCTGACCGTGTCCGTCACAGCCACCACAGAACATCACTGGCGTCACGGCACGCGGCGGAACTCTCCGGTTAAATGTGGCGAAAGCGGCGGATGTGCGTGTTGCGGTGCCGCCTGGCCGTCGAAGCCGCGGTTGATGTGTGACCGCGCTGCCTCGACGCGTATCTGGCCGATTTCTTGCCGGACGGCCTGACCGGCCGCGTCGCGTAGCTGACACAATGTCCTAGGTGCGAACGATTGCGCTGGAAGAGCACTTCTGGACGGCCGAGCTGGCCGCGCCGCCGGGCACCGGCCAGCTGGCCGCATGGGGGCCCCGGGTCGGCGACCAGTTGCGCGACCTCGGCCCGCTGCGGCTGGCCGACATGGACGCGAACGGCATCGACCTCCAGGTCATCTCCCACGTGGCCCCGGCCGCGCAA
>Ga0210396_10005103_pt1 | contig 12755 bp, 11 predicted proteins | sample IncBWH17OmetaG_FD_155466 | JGI IMG/M metagenome (GOLD analysis project Ga0210396, IMG submission 155466) | Forest soil microbial communities from Barre Woods Harvard Forest LTER site, Petersham, Massachusetts, United States - Inc-BW-H-17-O ...
CCACGAACATCTTCCACCCCAGGCGCGAAAGGACCTTAAGGAAGTCGGCTGGACGAAGGGACTAGAACTCGCGAAGGTGGCCCGCGCAGAGGGTCAGCACTTCGATTGTGCAACCTGGTTGCACAAAGCGAGAGAGATGCCGAAGGAGGAGTTCAAGCGGGAGGTTGAGAAGGAATTAACCGGGCGGGAGACTGAGCCATACGAGATTATCTATTTCAAGCTGTATAAGAGCCAGATTCCAGTGATCGAACAAGCGATCGAAACTGCCGGGCTGATGCTGGGCACGGACAAGTCACGAGGATATTGCTTGGAAATGATCTGTGCGGACTTTCTGGCGGGTGCAAATCTTGAAAATGGAGATCCTGAAATTCTTTGGCAGTCGACGTTGAGATTTTTCAAGTTCTTGCCTGGTGAGCAGAAGCGCACTTTCCTGCAACACGTCGCGAAAGATCCCTCATGACGAGCATTCGGTCTAAGACTACCCGCCTCAGGCTGCCGAAGGACACCTATAGTCAGTTGTGTCAGCAAGTGCTCACGAGAGACAACTGGCGATGCCAGAATTGTGGGCGAAGGCAGAATCTAGAGGTGCATCACAAAGAGCATCGAAGCCGAGGTGGGGACGACGCCGAAGACAACTTGATCACTCTCTGCTCTACCTGCCATTCTTTGGAGCACTCGCGGTAGATAACGTTTAATGAGTCCAGGCTCCATTTTCGCGGAAACATGTCCTTCCCTTGCCGCCGGCCGCGGTGCAGCCTGGGTTGCAATCAATACAAAACACGACGTAGCCATCAGGAGCCTTCGGGAGTTTCGCCAAAGGTGAAGGCGGGAAGCTTGTAGCCGTTGACGTCAATGCGGGCGACTTCTGTGCTGTCGTTGACGTTGCCGCCCGAGCCACCCGATGCTCCGAGTCGAAAGCTAATGCCACCCGGCTTGTCACTTCCAGTAGAGAGACCTCCGCTGACCGGCAAATCGAATCCGCCCTGGTTTGTACCGAAGGGCGTCACCGGGCCAACGGTTCCGAGAATTCCAAGGACGGCACGGCCAGGCGAGTTGAGCGAGCCATTGTCGGTGCGGATGCCGATACAGACGTCATTGGTGGATAGTCCGCCTCCGTTCTGGCCGTAGCTCCAGCAAATGGGCTTTGTGCCCATGTTTTTGTGGGAGACTCCCGAGTAAAAGCTATTCCCACCACTGTTGCGGCGATAACTCCAGGGAATATGTTTCGTCGTGCCGCCGACATTGATGTCCTGATCGGGCTTTTCGATCACAATGTCTTCGTAGTTGGCGAGTTGCAGTGAGTCGGAGAAGAAAAAACCAGCTAAGTTCCAATCGGTGCGCGAAACGAAGACACGTTTCAGATCAGAAGTTTGACCACCGACCTTAACCTGTCCACCCGGCGCCGTCACATCGTACAGCTCCCCATCGCTGATGCCGCCGCCCAGAGCGCCTTCGATAACGCTGAATTCGTAAGGAGCAAAGGTCACGGTGCCGCTGACGGTGGGATGCGCCGACCAATTCGGCTCGACCACGAACTTGCTGGTTGCGTCGGGATTGACGATCGTAAGCTGATAGTAGTTCGTGACCCAGCCCCCCGCGCAGGTGATGACGGAAGCGCTGTTCGACGTGACGGCGCAATATTCGCCATTGCCCGTGCCGGCAACGATCGTGGCCTGCTGTTCCTTGAAACCGTCGGCGGGCCAGGATGCGGATGAGTTGCTGATGGTAGTTGAGGAACCGCCAGTAGCATCGGTGAGTCCCAGGCCGCCGAATTTCCCGCGGACCTTGATCTGGTAGTGCTTGCCGTCGCCACCCTGTCCCGTCCCCGAGAAGAGGCTGCCGGCCGGCCAGGAGGTCCCGGACAGCGACTGACTGCGACTCACGGAATACCATTGCACGGCCTGAAAGAGGGTGTGGCTATGCTCGATAATAATGGGATTGCCGACCGCGAGCTTGTGACTCTCAGAGCGAACATTGCGAACGATACATTTATCTTGCGGTCCTTCACAATAAACATCGAACCCAGTCTGGGTGCCGAAGCCGGCGGTATCGTTTTCCATGCTGGTTCCATTAACCTCCACGGAACCGCCGTAAGCGGCAACTCCATAGAGGGGACATCCTTGGATGTCGCCGCCGATGATCTGCTGCTTTACTGCGTTGTAGGCGTAAAAACGGCCAGCGTTGCGTCCCGTGTTATTGCCACCGACTTGCCAACCTGCGTCGGTAAAACCGACGAAGTAGCAGTTATAGCAACGGATGTTATCGCCCTGGGCACCGCCGCCGCTTTTTGAGATCAAGACACCGACGTCAGTCAAGCTATTGCCGGCGAAGAAATCGTCGTAAAAGGTAATGTTCTGCGGGGCCAGATCGGGACCCTGGGATTTGTTGTAGTCGATATCGACCAAGGCAGCACCGGATTTGCCACCACAACCGTTTTCGAAGCGGAGGTTCTCGAATCGGCCATAGGCGACGGATTGGCCATCGATGATGCGAAGACCACAGGCTTGCTGGCGCATGCCGCTACCGAATTGGTTCTCTCCCTCCCAGCGAAAACCGATCATGTGATAGACGCGTAGTTCGGCGTTGATGTTGTACAGGGCGGAGAAATGCAGGATGCGATTGAATCGAGTCGCGGGATTTCCGTTCCTCCGGTTGTTGCCATAGGCGCCAATAATGGCGGCTTGCAGCGCGGGAGTATTGATCGCTCCGGTCGCATTTCCGGAGGCTCCCCACCATTCAGGGTAGACGTTGACCAGGGCCTGGCCGCCGTCATCGCCTGCATCAATGGCGAGTTTGATTGTGCCGTGGCCGGCGGTGGCATTGCAGAAAATTCTTGAGATCGGCGCGGTGAAGTATCCGGTAATGGTGGTCGTGGTTCCGTCCGCGGGAGCGAGGCAACTGCCGTGCGAAAACTGCAGGCTTACGTTGGAGGGAATGATGCAGTTGGCGGCGATGGTGTAGGTGACGGGATAGAGCACGGGCGTGATGTTTTGCGTGCCCCAGTTCGGACAAGTGGTCCACATCTGATTTGCAGAGTAGTCGGCCCAGATAATTCCGTTGCGACGCCCCATGGAATTGATCGCGCTGTTGATCTGGGCATCGGCCGTGGATCCGGATTGGACGCTTGCTTTCACCAGATTCTCGGCGGAACGGTTGTCCGCAGAGCCTTGGGTGGTAACGGCCTGGGCGGCAATGGCGATCGAATGATCAGAGGACGCGTTTGCGTAACTGAGCGGGGTTGACGCGGAACAGACGATAAGCAGAGCGAGAAGAACAATGCAAGGTTTCATGAGCTTACTCGCCCGTCCTTGAATTGGGGCGAGTTGATCAAGGCCCGACGTGCGCGTGACAGAGTGGCATTCCGAGTTGTGTATATTCAGCGCAACATAGAATCGTGAGAGGCCATGCGTCGTATTTTCAACCTTCTCGCCCTCGCCTACTACACAAGCCTGGCATCGGATGGGAACGACATGACCGCACTCGAGGTTAACTCCGCCATGGTTCGAGATCGATCTGGAGCTGGGAAGACGGCCCATACGCGATGGGCTGAGATGTCGTCCCTATGGGCGGATAAAGAAGAAGCCTTACGCTAGCTTTTGCAACAGACAAGATCTCGTGCGGAGTATTTCGCTCGATACCAATCGCATGTAGAAGCGATTCCCTGCTCGAAAGGTCTGCGCCTTCCATCCAAGGGCGTGGGTGCGCGAGACGTCGAGCAATTTGCGTGGGGTTCCATCCGGACCGGATGTATCGAACACAATGCCTCGCGCTGGTTTACCGAATACCAGTGGGCTGCAACCTTGCTGACCGCGTAAGGACTTCGCGGGTACTCAAGAACTCCGCGAATAATGCTCCCGAAGAACGAGTACGAGCGTCTTCATCTGCAAGTGCTCAGAAGAGACAACTGGCGATGCCAGAACTGTGGACAAAGGCAAAACCTAGAGGTTCATCACAAAGAGCGTCGCAGTCAAGGCGGAGACGACGCCGAAGACAACTTGATCACCCTCTGCTCCGCCTGTCATGCGTTCGAGCACTCGGGGTAAATTACCGTAGTCAATGTCGTTTTGAAGAGGTTTTGAACACCGGTGCGCTGGCACCTCTGGGAACCGTCGCTGTCTGTCGAATTCCTTAAGGACCTCGTCATCCTCCTTGTTCAGCAGTCCTTCCGTCCGCATGAATTATGGCGGAGCTCGTCCTCAAGCATCATTCTGACAACTTCGACCATTCCGTGGTGCGAACGCCACCCTAACTTCGCGGAGGCCTTGGCAGGGTTCACTCGGCTGTGAATGATATCAGCAGGCCTAAAGAGCCCGGGGTCAGTAACCACGCACTCGCGCCAGTCTTTGCCAATACAGTCATAGGCTGTCTGAACAAACTGCCTTAGCGAGGAAGTGACGCCGGTGGCGATGATATAGTCTTCCGGCGTTTCCTGCTGAAGAATGCGCCAGATTGCATCGACATAGTCCGGTGCCCACCCCCAATCCCGCTCGATATCGAGATTCCCAAGGGTTAATTTCACCTGGGATCCTCGGGCGGTCTCAGCCACGGCGTGCACGATCTTCCTGGTTACAAATCTCTTTGGACGTAAGGGAGAATCGTGATTCGACAGGATGCCCGTGCACGCAAACATCCCGTACGCTTGGCGATAATTCGCTACGGTCCAGTGGGCCGCGGACTTGGCAACCGCATAGGGGCTGCAAGGAACGAATTGCGAGCTTTCATCAACAGTGCAGTCGCCAGTATCGCCGAAGCATTCCGTGGAGCCTGCATTGTAAAGGCGTGTAGAATGGCCAAAATGCTTGATTGCCTCCAGAAGGTTGAGGCCACCAAGGACGATACTCTCGATCGTCTCGAACGGCTGCTCGAAAGAAAGACCAACCGAACTCTGTCCCGCAAGATTGTAGAGTTCTTGGGGGCGCGCGCGACCGAGTAGGTCGATAATGCCTCCCAAATCCCGCAAATTCAGCGAAATCAGATGGACATCCCGCTTGATGGACAAGCGCTCAAGATTCGCGAAAGAGGCCATCTCCGCATCCCTGGACGTGCCCCAGACCTCGTATCCCTTCTCGAGCAGGAGCTTTGCCAGATAAGCTCCATCCTGGCCGGAGATCCCGCAAATTACGGCGCACTTATCCAACCGTTTTACCTCCGGCAAGCGCCGCACTACGTTCGTAAAGTTCGGCGAATTCCACCGTGGTAGAATCTGCCGAATAATGCAGAAGCACCCGATATCCGCGTGCGACCAATTCCGATCTCAGTCGCGACGCGTCCGTTGGGAAAACCAAAATGTTGCGCAAAACTCCCAACGGACTTGAGCATGTTCTAGTGCCGCTGAAGAAAATTCTTAACGCCAAGATGTTCCCCTCGAGGCAGATAACATCATATTCATCCCAAACAGTCGCTCCAATGAGTCGCCGGTGGTCTAGCAACCAGCCTTGGAACTGTCGCTCTCTACCACATTCCTTGACATTCGCGTCGTTGCTCTAAGGTCGCGAAAACCGTCCCGAGAAGGAAACTTTAAGCAGAAACACTTTCTGTCCCGTGAGCGCTGTACCAATCGTAGGTCATACGAATTCCCTGCTCGAGAGGAATTTGTGCGCGCCATCCGAGAGCATGAATACGCGAAACATCGAGTAATTTACGTGGGGTTCCATCGGGACGGGACGCGTCGAACTCAATGCGCCCGCGGTACCCGACAACGCGGGCTACCATCTCTGCCAACTCCGCAATCGTAAGATCCAGGCCCACTCCGATGTTCAGCAAGTCAGGACTCTCGTAGTTCTCCATCAGGAAACAGGCCGCATTCGCCAGGTCGTCAACGTGGAGAAATTCTCGTCGTGGCTTCCCAGTTCCCCAAAGCGTGACTGACGTTGCGCCCGAACTTTTGGCTTCGTGCAAGCGGCGAATCATTGCTGGAAGGACGTGCGAGGTTTCGAGATCGAAGTTATCGCCTGGGCCGTACAGGTTCGTTGGCATTATGCTGATCGTCGAAAATCCGTATTGGCTGCTGTACGCTGCTGCCATCTTGAGCCCGGCGATTTTCGCGATCGCATAAGCTTCGTTCGTCTCCTCCAAAGGGCCAGTGAGCAAGTACTCTTCTTTGATAGGCTGAGGCGCCAGGCGCGGATAAATGCAGGACGACCCGAGAAAGAGCAGTTTTTTACAGCCGTGACTCCTCGCCGAATGAATGACATTGGTTTGTATTGTAAGATTGTCCCGCAGAAATTCGGCGGGATACGTGGCGTTCGCGAGAATGCCACCCACTTTGGCGGCAGCGAGGAAAACGTATTCGGGACGCTCTTCGAGAAAAAACTTCTCGACTCCCAGTTGGTCGCAAAGGTCCAGTTGGGAACGAGTGCGTAGCAGTACATTGCCACAACCGAGCGCTACGAGGTGACGAACAATGGCGGACCCCACCAGCCCGTGGTGCCCAGCCACGAAGATCCGGGAGTCTCGAGATAACCTCGTTTCGCTAGCCATGGGCCCGACCCCGCGGAGTGACCTGATGGCCCGCATCCAGCAAAGTTTTTTCCTGACGCGCTAATTCGAGGTCATGTTCGACCATGGAACGTACCAATTCCTCGAAACTGATCTCGGGCCGCCAGCCAAACGTACGGTGCGCCTTGGTGGCATCGCCTTGCAGGAAATCGACCTCCGTCGGCCGCAAATAGCGTGGGTCGATTTCGACGAACTTCTTCCAGTCGATGCTGGCACAGCTTGCGGCCAAGTCCAAGAACTCGCGGACTGAATGGCTCTCGCCAGTCGCGATTACATAGTCGTCGGGTGAGCTCTGCTGAAGCATCAGCCACATGGCACGAACGTAGTCCACCGCATGTCCCCAGTCACGGTGGGCATCGAGATTTCCAAGGTAGAGCTTGTCCTGCAACCCGTACTTAATGCGGCCAAGAGCCCGCGTGATCTTGCGGGTAACGAATGTCTCGCCCCGACGCGGCGACTCATGATTGAAAAGAATTCCGTTGCAGATGAACAGATTGTTCGCTTCGCGTTGGTTCACCGAGTACCAGTGTGCAGCAACCTTGCTGACTGCGTATGGACTTCGCGGATAAAACGGCGTCTTCTCGCTCTGCGGAGGCGCCGAGGAACCGAACATCTCGGAAGAACCAGCCTGGTAGAAGCGGGGCTCGCGTCTGGTTTCTCGCGCATAATCACGAAATGCTTCCAGCAGCCGGAGGGCACCGGTTGCAACGATGTCCGCCGTATACTCCGCCTGGTCGAAGCTCACCCGCACGTGAGACTGGGCGCCCAGGTTGTAAATCTCGTCGGGCTGAATCTGCTTAATTAGGCGACTGAGGCTCGCGGCGTTCGCTAAATCGCCGTAGTGAAGACGTAGCGACGTCCGGGGTTCGTGTGGATCGGAATAAAGGTGATCCAGGCGGTCGGTATTGAAGGTGGAGGTTCGTCGGATGATCCCGTGAACTTCATACCCCTTGGAGAGCAGGAACTCGGCGAGATAAGAACCATCCTGGCCCGTGATACCTGAGATGAATGCTTTGAGTGGCTTCTTTGTTGAAGAGGCGATCAGAATTTTTGCTCCATTCACGCAGTCGACTCGGAAACGACCGAAGCAGTGTGCAATTGCGGAACCTCTGCCAGTCCGAGAATCGTCAAAACTCGCTTCGATCCGATAGGCCGGTCATAGAATCCCTCGAATGCGCGGCGCGCTCGCATCCCCGCTTCGTAGACCATCGAACGGTCGCGCTCCAGCGATTGAAGGAGGCGAACCATTCCCGACACATCTCCCGGCTCGACCCTCCAGCCACACGCGTGTTTCTCAAGCACGAGCGATGGCGTAGCATCTTCCGGGCCAACATAGAGCACCGGTCGGCCGGCGGCCATAATTCCATAGGTCTTGCTGGGAACAACAGATCCGATGGTCTCGGGCAATTGTGTCACGAGCCCGAGGTGTCCTTCCGACAAGCTGTACCCAAGATCTGACCGACGGGCGTAAGGGCGGAATTCGGCATTGTAGATCCGTTGTTGCGTGCAGAATTCCTGCAACTGCTCCCGCCGCGCGCCGCCGCCCACAAATAAGAAACGGAAGCGACGATCGTCCCGTAGTTGCCGCATGGCTTCAGAGATCGTATGAATTTCGTGCGCAAGCCCCAAGGTGCCGGAGTAATGCACGACCAGCGGCCCTTCCGGAAACGAGCCGGGCATAACCTCGTTTCCGTCGGCCCAATTTTCCGCGACAAGGATTTTGTGCTCGGCAATGCCGCGTTTCACGAGCCTTGCTTTCATGTCTTCGCCGAGCGCGATGATGCCGTCGGCCTTGTTCCGCGAGAAGTCTGCAAGCCAGCCGACAAACCTGGTGGCGAGCGATTTCTGCTTGAGGACATTGAGGTCAACAGCAATATCCGGATAAACATCCATCTCCCAGATAAAGTGCTGAGACCCGCGCATCGTCTTCAGAAAAGTACCCAGCAGCGAAATCAAGGGAGGGGTGGTCAGGGTTACGATCAAGTCGGGCTTTGGTTCGAGGATACTTCGCATCGCGGCGCTGGTCAGAAAAGATGAATAGGATATGACGCGGCCAAACTTCCCCCTGCTGAAGGGCGAGCCACCACATTGCATAATCTTTCCGGGCGGTTGCGAGCCGGCGTCAAGGGCGCCATACGGGGAATTTCCGCAGAGTACTGTCACCTCGTGCAACCCCGGATCGATATCGCGAGCGACGTCGGTCAAGAGTTGGCCTGTCGCAGCGGTATCAGGCCAGAAGAACTGATTAATGAGGAGAACTCGCATGAAAGAGCCGCGTCAAGATCGAGAGGTTGGCGGACCTGATTTCTGGAATCGTAGCTTTATCCTTGTTGTAACTCTGCGAACGCCGATCGATTTTCGCTTAAGTGGTCGTTCTCTTCCTTGCTCAAGAAGAAGTCACCGATGGATAAGACATCCATCTGCGTACGCAGGAAGCAGTCGATCGCTTGTGCCGGAGCCTGCACGATCGGCTCGTTTTCGTTGAAGGAGGTGTTCAGGAGCACCGGCACGCCTGTTTGCTCGTCGAACCGGTGAATCAGCTTCCAGTAGAGCGGATTCACGTCGCGTTCCACGGTTTGCAATCTCCCGGTTCCATCACCGTGCGTCACTGCGGGAATTCGATCCCGTTGCTCGGGTTTGATTTTGTATGCCATGACCATGAACGGGGACGCGTAGTCGGTCTCGAAATATTCGCCGACCTTTTCCGCGAGAATTGATGGACAGAACGGGCGGAATGGCTCGCGATACTTGATACGGCTGTTGAGAATGGCCTTCATGTCAGCGCGCCGGGGGTCCGCGAGGATGCTTCGATTCCCAAGCGCGCGTGGGCCAAATTCCATTCTCCCCTGAAACCAACCAACAATTTTCCCGTCCGCAATCGCCTTGACAGTGCGGCTGATGAGATCTTCTTCTGTGAGCTTGTGATACTTGCATCCCACGCGCTCGAGTTCGGAGAGGATCTCGCCGTCTGTATATTCGGGGCCGTAATAGACGTGACGCATTTCGAAAGAACGCGGAAGCTTCAGTTCCTGATGCTGTACGTAGAGGGCGGAGCCAATCGATGTTCCCGCATCGTGTGCGGCCGGCTGCACGTAAACGTCGCGAAAATTGCTGCGGTCAAAGATCATTCCATTGGCCACGCAGTTCAGGGCAACACCTCCAGCGAGACAAACTGCCCGCATTCCCGTTTGCTTCTGGACAAAGTTTAACAATGCGAAGTAATTCTCCTCAAGCACCTGCTGGACAGAAGCTGCAAGATCTTTATCCCTTTGCTGGATTTCTGAGCGCGGCGCACGAGGTGCTCCGAACTCACGGGCCATCTTCTCGGAGAAGATGGCACCGAGAGCGGGCTCGCCGCCGTACCAAGTCATCTCCACTCCTTTTGAGTGATGGGAGAAATAGTCGAGGTTGAGGCGACACTGGTCTTGGTCCGTCCGGGCGACCTTCCGTACCTGATCCGCAAAACGAGGCACGCCATATGCGGAGAGGCCCATCATCTTGTATTCGTCGCCGTACTTCGGGAAGCCAAGAAACTGAGTAAAGGCGGTATAGAAAATGCCGAGTGAATGCGGGAACGAGACCGATCCCCGAACCTCGATTTGATTGCCTCTGCCTATACCCCACATCACACTACTGAAATCGCCGAAGCCGTCGATCGAGATGATAGCGGCCTCTCCAAAGGGAGACGCGAAGAATGCACTAGCGAGATGCGCGCGGTGGTGCTCGACGAAATGGACCCTCTTGGTGGCCTTGGCCTCGATTCCTTCGCTGGCAAGTTCGCGACCGACTTGCGCGATGCGAGCGCTATTCGAGGCGCGGGACGTGAGACTGAGCCATTGGTGCGGCCGCACAGCGACCCGCATTAGCTTGTCGGCCAGATGCGCCCGAGGATCACGCGAGATCGCAATGTGATCAGGCTGTTCGCCCGCAAGGCAAGCCTTCGCCGCAAGCACCGGCAGTCCGGCCCAATGCTTGATACGATTCAGACGCTCCTCTTCGAGTGCTGCGACTAATTGTCCGTCTCGGATTAGTGCCGCCGAAGCGTCTCCGTGAAACGCGTTGAGCCCAAGAATCTTCATTTGTGCCTGATCTACTCTATACGAATCATAATTCCTAATGGTTTGTAAACGAAATCATTGGTTGGTCTGACGTCAGTACAGCGCCTCAAACTTCGCCGCGGGTTAGGCGGGTTGTAGGTTTACCCTCTTCGTCTTCATGGCTCGGACGCCTTAAAACTTCCTCGTAGGTGGATCGCATGAGATGTGCGACACGACTCCAGCCGAACTGCCTTGAAACCAGATCGCGCCCATTGTTACCCATCTGCTGCAGGCTTTTCAGGTCCCTGTTGGTGGCCTGACGAAGGCCTTCGGAGATCCCGTCCAAAGTCGGTTCAACCCACCAACCGGACCCTGACTTTTGCAACATCGGCCATGGGGCCCCTGTGGTCGTGAGTACCGGAACGCGATGTGCGAGTGCCTCAGCGATCGCCATACCAAAGTTCTCTGAGTAAGTAGGCGAAACGAAAAGATCAGCATTGAAAAGAAGGTCGCTCTTTGTTTTACCCTCAACCGGACCGACGAATGAAACCTCATCGCCCAAGCCAGCAGCGGAAAGTGCCTCCTCAACCTGCTTCTGATGTCCAGCTTCGTCGGGCCCGGCAATCAGCAATCTCCATCCGACTGGCCGAACCCGCGCCCATGCCTCCACCAGCATCGGAAGACCCTTGACGGGGTAAATCCGGCCGAGGAATACGGCTGTCTTTTGCCGATTACCAATCGAGGATTTCATGTCGATCTTGAGCGGGCGATCCTCAGGCAGGTCTACGCCATTGGGGATCGTCGCGATGGGGACTCCAAGAGCGTGGCGTCTCAGATTCTCGGCTTCTGCCTGACTCGTGGTGATGTGGCATTGCGCTCTTATCAAATCACGCCGCTGGTAGAGCCACCACGCAACTTTCTTCTTCGCATGCTTATGCCGGAATGCCCAGGGCTCCAGCATTCCCCGAAGACTTACCACCCGCGGGATTCCGCCCCGCTCGGCTAACACCGCGATACGATGATTATGTGGAAGCCAAATGCCGTTGTCATGGAAAATATCCGCCCCACCAAAGCGATTGAGCGCCTCAGATTCTGATCCTGTAAATCGCTGGACCAGCGTCTGTTTGGGCAACAATTGAGTTCCGGGCGCGGAGCCGTCTGCCGCCCACAAGCCCACTTCAACTCCGCTATCCACCAGAGCGGTCGCAAGTCTTGAGATCGAGAAGGCTGGGCCGCCGTAATTGCGCTCAAGACTCGTTGCGGTGAGGAGTACTTTCATGACGCTTATCTGCGGGTTGCTGTTAGGACGGCTCTAACTTGACGCCAGTAAGGTGCTAGCTACGTTTATGGATGTATACCATCAATGTATTTCGGAGTGCAGGCAGTGTAAGGCCGTGCAACCCCAGGAGCAGGTAAAACATTGTGCGGCTATTAAAGTGATATCTCGGTTCGGAGTCGAACGCAAAGCTCATGTGATCGTAGCGGCTTGATGGGAACAACCTGCGAAGCTTCCTCATGGTATTCATGCGATAGTGTGCTGGGAAGATGTCCTGCGCCTTGCGGTCGGGTTGTGCGGATCGGACCAGCGAATTACCCACGCGACCGGGCATGATCCGGTTGGCTATAGCGACATAGCCGTATCGATTTGGGGTACGCGCGCAAATCCAACCTCCAACTTTGAGAGTGCGATCCAGTTCTGCGGCGATCCGTGATTCATCCTCAACATGTTCGAAGGTCGAATCCGAGACAATCAGATCGAAAGTGCTGTCTAGAAACGGAAGCGGAGAAGCGATATCGATGACGATGGATTCGTCCATCCATGGATTGCTGCACACCACAGGGTCGACATCTGCGCCGACAATCCGCCGCCCCTCACCGCGAAGATCGCGGAGGCTCTTTCGATAGCTTGATGAATCTTCATAGTATGCCGCCCCGCGGCCTGCGCCGAAATCGAGCACGACCTGACCCGGCGCCAACAGTGCCCGAACGCGTTGATAGAACTGGACCGTGCCGTCCCAGCGGGAAAAACCCCCGGCAGCATTTTCGGGAAAGGCCGCCGAAACGACATCCATCATCCAGTTAGGCCTTCGGTCTCACAATCTTGTCTACGGTTGACTCGAAATGAACGCGATCAATGTCAACTACACGGTTCTCGTATGCGGCGATGCCGGGAGTTGGGTCGACAAACTGTTGCGCACGACTGGCTGGCGTTCGAAGCGG
>Ga0210396_10005104_pt1 | contig 12753 bp, 11 predicted proteins | sample IncBWH17OmetaG_FD_155466 | JGI IMG/M metagenome (GOLD analysis project Ga0210396, IMG submission 155466) | Forest soil microbial communities from Barre Woods Harvard Forest LTER site, Petersham, Massachusetts, United States - Inc-BW-H-17-O ...
AAGTGAGAATTAGATACAATTGCGCGAAATCGGCCGCCGAGGGTGCCACTGCGACCGCCGATCGCCTTCTCTCTCACCCGGCCGCCGCCACTTCCCGGAGTTCACCCGGCCGCAAGGGACGAATGTTCTCGCCGGGCCGGGTCTCGCTATACCGCGCCCAGGCCTCCATCAAGTCCCGCCGCTTCTGGACCATGTCTCCCCGCCGGTAAGCCGCCTCAACCTTGTCGCTTACGGTGTGCGCCAAGGCCATCTCGACGACCTCACCCGAAAAGCCGGTGCATTCAGCCGCCCAGTCTCGGAAGCTCGATCGGAAGCCATGCGCAGTCAAATCGTCCCGGCCCATGCGTTCGAGCAGTTTTAGCATCGCCATGTTTGATAGCGGCTTTCCCGCCCGCCCACCGGGGAACACGAATTCGTTCCCGTCAAATCGCGCCGCTATCATCTCCTCAATAATTGCCAGCGCCCGCGCCGAGAGCGGAACCCGGTGTTCCTTGCCCGCCTTCATGCGCTCCCCCGGCACGGTCCACAGCTTCGCGCCCCAGGTTGAACTCATCCCACCGCGCGCCGATCACTTCCCCCGTCCGCGAGGCGGTGAGGATCAGGAACTCCAAAGCACGTGCCGCAACGCCTTCCTGTTCGCGCAAGGCCGGGATGAACTCGCCCATCTTGGCGTAGGCCAGCGCCGGATGGTGCTCGACCTTCCGGACCTTGCTGCGGGCCGGGAGCAGGTTGTCGAGATGGCCTCGCCACTGGGCGGGGTTCTCGCCCTTGCGGTACCCGCGCGCCTTCGCCCAATCAAGAACCGCCTCGATCCGGCCTCTGACCCGACCCGCAGTCTCGGGTTTCGTCCGCCAAATGGGCTCCAGCACCTTCATAACCAGCCCGACGTCAATCGCTTGCACCGGCAGCTCGCCGAACACTGGATAAACGTAGGTCTCTAGCGTGCTAGGCCACTGCTTGGCGTGCTTCGGATTTTTCCAGCCGGCTCTGTGGGCTTCGATGTAGCGTGCGGCGCAGTCCTGGAATGTCATGGAGCCAGCCTCCGCGAGACGTTGCTCGGCTTGCCTCCCCTTACGGGCCTCAATCGGGTCTATCCCTTCATGCCGGAGCTTGCTGCACTCCCTTGCCTTCTCGCGGGCCTCCGCCAGCCCGACTATGTGAAGCGGCCCTAGGCCCATCTCCCGCGCCCGTCTGTGGATCATGAAGCGGTAGACCCAGGTCTTCGCCCCGCCCCTCGTGACTTGCAGGTAGAGACCGCCGCCATCGGGGTAGAGACCGGGGGTGTTCATCTTTTTGAGACCAACCGCCGAAAGCCTACCAAGCTCGCGCGCCAAACTCGCCTCCTGAGACCCATAAACCTACCCATGAAAATAGCTGAGATTGGGGCGGACTTCAAGAGACGTGTCAGGACAGAGGAGGACAGAAGGCAAGGCCTACCAAATGGTTACTGGATGTTAAGAGACGCACGTGGACGCCCTGATATGGGCGGAAGGCGGACGCCCCCTCCGCCACCCCGCTTTATACCCTGTCTCGCACCGAGGAATCATCGCCGGAAGACCCCGGCAAGCTCGAGATGCGGGGTCCACACGAACTGGTCGACCGGCGTCACCCGCTCGAGGTGATAGCCGGCGCCGACCAGCGTGGCAGCGTCGCGTGCGAAGGTGGCCGGGTTGCAGGAAATCGCGGCGATGGTTTCTATCCCCGAGGCGGCGAGCGCTTCCGCCTGGGAGGCGGCACCGGCGCGCGGCGGATCGAACACCGCGGCAGCGTAGCGGGCGAGCGCGCTCGCCGGAGCCGGGTTGCGAGCCAGGTCGCGGCGCTCGACGGTAACCCTCGGCTGGTCTGCAGCGGCGCGGGCGAGCGCAGCAGCAGTGCGCGCATCGCCCTCGATGGCGTGGACCGGACCGCCCCGGGCCAAGGCAAAGGCGAAGGTGCCGAGCCCGGCGAATAGATCGACGGCCGGGCGGCCGGAACCGACAGCGGAAAGAACCTCCTCGACTAGGATCATCTCGGCCGACGGGCTGGCCTGAAGAAAAGCGCCGGGTGGAAAAGGCACGGCGACCCCGGACAGCAGCACCCGGACCGGCCGACGCTCGACCACGACAAGCTCGTCAGGGGCGGTGCGCCAGACTATGCGGGCGAGGTTGCACTCCTCGGCGAAGCGCGCGAGAGCCTCGCATGCGCCGAGGTCCGGCCGCTCCGCCGCCTCGATGATCAGGTCGATCCCGCTGTCGGTGCGGGTCAGGCTCGCCTCTGCCGATCCGCCGGGTGGGATCAGGTCGCGGGCGGCTTGCCGCAGCCTGCCGATCAGCGCGAAGAGGGCCGGTTCGAGCACCGGACATTCGCGGAGATCGGTCAAATCATGACGGAACCGTTCACGGTACCCGACATACACTGGCAAACGCGGATCGCTCGGCCGGGCGAGCCCGAGGCGCGCCCGCCGCCGTTCCGGCGGCACGAGCCGCATCGGCGCGACGACACCGGGATCGATCTTGACCCGTTCAAGGGCGGCATTCAACGTCTCCAGCTTGAGCCGCCGGTATGCTGCGTCGTCCAGGTGCTGCAGCGCACAACCGCCGCAGGTTCCGAAATGCCGGCAGCGTGGAGCGGCACGCCCCGGACCGGAGGCGAGCCGATCGACGACGAACCCTTCCCGCCCGCCACGGCGGCGGGCTCCGAGCCGAGCGCGGACGCGATCGCCCGGCACCGTGAAGGGTACAAAAACCGGCTCACCCCGGTATTGCGCAATACCATCCCCGCGCGCGCCGATCCGTTCGACAGCAAGCTCGACGAGGCTGTCGCTGTGTGCCGCCGGTCGGCCAGGGCACATTTGTCAGAAGTCGGGTTTCGGAAGCGGCCGGGCCGGGGTACGGATCGGCACGGTGGCGGGGGTCTCGCCGTCGACCACGGCCCAGCCCCATTCGAGCAGCGGCAACGCCGCGCGCGCGAAGTCAACAATGCGGTCGACCAACGCCGGCGACTGCATTTCCGCATCGCTCAATGCGGCGTGTGCCGTAAACGATTTCCAGCCGACATACTCGGCCGCTCTTGTGCCTTTCGCGGCCTCGAACCCGCGCGGCGGCCGGCTGAGTCGCTCGTCGCTGGAGAGCGGGCTTCCCGCCGCGGCGAAGCCGTCCGCGACCGCGAGGAACGCTTCGGGATCATCGAGGATGGCTTGTCGCAACCGGCGCAAAAGGCCGGGCTCCGGGTGCCAGAACCCCGCCGCCACCATCGATTCGGCCGGCGCGATGTGGAGATAGAGCAGGCCCGGGTCACGTTTGCCGCCGGAGCGCGTCAGCACTGCCCCAGCATGCGTCTTGTAGAGCCGCTTGTCCGGCGAGAAACGCACGTCGCGATAGATGCGGAAGATGCTGTGCCTGGCATCGCCGATCAGCGGCAACCCGGCCTCGTGCAGCGCCGCGCCGACCGCGGCGATCAAGTCGCGGAACGGCCCCAGCACCTCGGCCTCGTAGACCGCCTTGCGCGGCTTGAACCAGGCCGGGTCGTTGTTGTCGCGCAGTTCGCTAAAGAACGCGAACGCCGCCGGCCGGAACCCGGCAAACCGGGTCGGGGCTTCCATCATCGCGTTTCCTCCTTGCCGATGCCGGCGCGGCGGGCGTAGAGCAGGAATTCTCGGTTGCCTTGCGGGCCAAGGACCGGGCTCTCGACGACGCCCATGACGGTCCAACCCGGCTGCGCCGTGACCCAGTCGGCGGCGCGCTCGCAGACCTCGTGATGGATAGCGGGATCGCGCACCACCCCGCCTTTGCCGACATGCTCCCGGCCGGCCTCGAACTGCGGCTTGACGAGCGCGACAAGTTCGGCCTCTTCAGCGGCGAGCGCCAGCGGTGCCGGCAATACCGTCGCAAGGCCGATGAAGCTTGCATCACAAGTGATCACGTCGACCGGCTCGGGAACATGGGCTCGGGTCAGATGGCGGGCGTTCAGTCGCTCGTGCACGACGACCCGCGGATCCTGCCGCAGTCTCCAGGCGAGCTGACCGTGTCCGACGTCCACGGCGTAGACGCGGCCGGCGCCGCGCGACAGCAAGACGTCGGTAAAACCGCCGGTCGAGGCGCCGATATCGAGAGCCGTCTTGCCGTCGGCCACGATCCCGAAGTGGTCGAAGGCATGGGCGAGCTTGACGCCCCCACGCGACACCCAGGGATGATCGTGGCCTTTGACGGCAAGCGCCGCATCCGCCGCGAGCTGTTCGCCCGGCTTGTCGATCCGCCGCCCGGCGCAGCTGACGACCCCGGCGAGGACCAACGCCTGAGCCTTGGCCCGGCTTTCCGCCAGACCCCACTCGACGAGAAGCTGGTCGGCCCGGCGCTTTGCAATTTTGGGAGAAGACACGGCGTCGCTGTGCTTTCGATTTGCCGGAAGGCGAGTTAATGAGGCCTGGCGTCTGCAGAGGAAAATTGGGGGTGAAGGCGGCTCATCGCAATTTTGTTTGCGGAGCTGGCATTCAACCGGACCGAGGACCGCGGCCAAACTCACAACATCGTCGAATGAACGCCTTGCTCGGGCTGGTACTGAGCTGGGCCGCTGCGACAGCGCCGGCAGCCGAGATCGCACCCGACGAGCGGCGCTCCGGCTACGACTTCGCCGGTCCCGACATCCGGGCGATGCAGGACGACGACACCGTGAACCCGGGGATGTTGTGGGTGTCGCTAGGCGAAACATTGTGGGCCGAGCAGGTCGGAGCCGCAATCCGGTCTTGCGCCGACTGCCACGGCGACGCGCGAAACAGCATGAAGGGCGTCGCGGCCCGCTATCCCGCGTTCGACGCGACACTTGCTCGCCCGCTCGATCTCGAGCAGAGGATCAACCACTGCCGCGGCGCGCATCAGAGTGCGGAGCCGCTCGCCTGGGAAAGCGAGGATCTGCTCGCGCTGACCGCGTTTGTCGCCCGTCAGTCGCGCGGCCTGCCGATCGCGGTACCCACCGGCCCCGAATCGCGCCCGTTTCTCGATCTGGGCAAAGAACTGTTCCGGCAGCGCGAAGGCCAGCTGAACCTGTCATGCAGCCAGTGTCACGACGACAATTGGGGCAAGCGCCTCGCCGGCAGCGTAATTCCGCAAGGACACCCGACCGGCTACCCGATCTATCGCCTCGAATGGCAGAGCCTCGGCTCGCTGCAGCGCCGTCTGCGCGGCTGCATGGCCGGCGTGCGCGCCGCGCCCTTCGACTACGGCGCTCCGCAAAGCGTCGCTCTCGAATTCTATCTGATGGAGCGGGCACGCGGCATGCCGATGGATGCCCCGGCAGTGCGCCCCTGACTGATTGGGCCGCCTATCTCCCGGCCTCATCGGTCAGCGGTGGAATTTCGGAGCGAATCTTGGCGATCGTGTAGTGCTTGACGTCGAGCGTCCACGGCGAGTCGATCGCCGGCTCCGGCACTCCGGCGAAGGGCAGGTAGAGCGCGATGTTGGAGACATAGAGGAATTGCCCGTCGGCGCTGAATGCCGGGCTCGCCGGGAAGAGCAGTCCGCGGATCATTCCGTTCTTGTCAATCCCATTGAAATCGCCGCGCCTGGCAACAACTTTGGGCAGCATCTGACCCAGCCGGTCGACCGCGTTCGGGTCGATGACGTCGACCTCGTCTTGCTGATTGGCGACGACCCAGAGATTGTCATGTAGGTCGACGGCGATCCCGTCCGGGGCATTGATGCCGGTCGTCAGGACCTCCGCCGTCGCACCGCCGGGGACCGATACCGAGCCGTCATTACTCAACGTTACGGGCAGCTTGACGATCGAATGATAGGCGGTGTTGGCCACGTACATCGCGGTGAATTGCTTGTTGAACTCGACGCCGTTCGCCCCGAAGGGCGGGACCAGGATCACTCCGGTGGCGGCCTGCGGCGACAGTGTCTGCGAGTCGACGAACGCCGTCGGCGCGCCGCCGGTCGGGCCGGTCTTCCAGATGACACCCTGAAACGAATCCGAGACGTAGACATTGCCGGCCTTGTCGAAGGTCAGCGCATTGAGGCCGGAGGCGCCGCCGAGCCCGGTGTTCATGAACACGGTCGCCTTGCCGGTCGCCGGGTTAGCCTGCCAGACAATCCCTTGGGCGAGATCGCAGATCAGCAAAGTTTTCGAGGATGATTGATACACCAGGCCCAAGAGATGCGGGCTGGGCTGCGGCGCGGGGCTCGGTGCCGGGTTGACCAGAGGTCTGTCATAGAGCAGCGCGCCGTCGGGCTTGAAGGAGAACAGATGAGGCGGCCCGGCGACCGCGCCTTCGCTGTTGAACCCGAAAGACGGCGTGTAAACCGTACCGTCCGGGCCGACGGTAAGTCCTTCGATCGATACCGGCACGTTGCCGGGCAGGTAAGGCACGACGCCGAAGATCTCAGTGTCGCCGCGATCCCAAGCGAGCGCTTGTGCTATACTGGAGATCAATAGCAACGCTGCGACAACTCCACCGATCAATGCTCTTTTCACCGTACCCTCCCGGAATAATGTTGGTTAATTTCGACCAGCCGTGCGCAAACAATACTGCGTTTGGCCGGTAATGGTGTCAAGCATCTCTGCGGGAATTATTTCCAATGCGTCAAGTCCCTCCGATGGCGATCCCATGAAAGTTCAACGGTCTCGCGCTTCCCTGTTGCAATGCCTGCTGGCGAAACTACACGCTCTCAAACTGACGACCGACAAGGCCGGGCTGCTGGCTATCACTAGCCCTTCGCAACCGGTCGCCCCTCGACCCTCCTGGCTGTTTTTGCAGCCAAATAACAGCCATCCACCTCATTCGCCCACCGGCGCCGGCTATCGGCGCTTTCCCGAAGCTCCATCAGACACGAACATTATGGCAATTCAATGTTGCCTATTCAGCAACAAGGCGTGCTGCCGCCCGTCAAGGATGATCCGCTGCTTAGAACGGCGCCATCTACACAATCTTAAGTTGTAATCGTGCACCCGGTACTGATGCGTTTCAAAAGGAGTATTCGTGTCCTTCGACCGGTCAGACAGCGGTCGCCGCCGCAAGCAATTATAACCTTGACTCAGCAGGATCGGAGAATACAGTTGTCACGCGAACGCGACGAGTATCCAGACGTTACGATAGAGACCTCTCCCTGGGCGTATTTGGGACCAAAAAAGGCCGGGCAATGTGATGCGCTTTGCGCGGAATACTACCGTTCAATGAGTCGGCTGGGACGTCTCTTCCTGGTCGGCAATCCGCAGTCGAGCATCGACAAGAAAGGCCATGAGGTCGATCCAATCGGAATGAAGGTCGGCAGTTAATTGGTTGAGAGTGACGATGTCTGATGGCACGGCAATCTCCTTTACTGCTGTGTCGCCTAACTTCCGAGTCACCGCGCCAGATGGCCCCTATAGCGAATGAATAATGTCGTTTCGACGGCCTGATAAATCGCGCAATCGACTTGCGATTTCGCCGGCTCTCGACCGAATGTCCGGGTCGGACAGAGCCTTTTGAGCTACCCGGGTAAAAGTTTTCACCTTGACTTCGAGCGATTGTCGGGTTGTGAACAAGCCGCCGACATCCTCTGTTAGGCCGAGCATTCCCCAGATCCCCACTCGACAAGGGATTCGAGTTCAGCCGCCTCTACAGCGAGGCGGCCTATTGCGATAAGTTGCTCCTCGGATACCGGCCGATCGAAAACGAAAGGCCGCTTTGGGCGAGTGGGACCAGGCATGACAAACAGACCTCTAGATCGTGCAGTGCAGGATGAAATAGAGCTTCATCCCGACGCATGGGAACGGTTTACGGAGTTTGTGAAGCGGATCGCCAAGGCGGGTCCGCAACATCGGACGAAAAAGGAAGGCTGAGGTGGACCTCACTGGCGGCTCGATCCTAAAACCGACGAGGGCGAGCACCGCGATTATCAATATGTGGTAGGCGCTGAACGGGATGCTGTCGAGCTTGCGTCCAAGCACAAAGCCTGCGGCGGTCGCCGATCGAGCGGGGGTCGCCGAAAGCCATGCCGGCTGGCACCGATCGGTATTGCCGAGATTGATCAATGGCTTGCGATCCTGCGGAATGCCCTGGCGAAGAACTACGACCGGCTGGACGAGGTTCTGGCCGCCATGGATCCCGAGGAGCGATAGGGTGTGCCATGAGCAAGATGACGATTAAGACCGAAGGCGACAAACATGTCGTTGTGACCCGCCATTTCGCGGCATTCCCCGAGGCGGTTTACCGCGCCCACACCGAACCGAGGCTGATCCAGAAGTGGCTTCTCGGTCCGGACGGCTGGACGATGCCCGTCTGTATCAGCGAGGCGCGACCGGGTGGGAAGATCCGGTATGAGTGGTCGGACGGCAAGGGGGGCGGGTTCCACCTGACCGGCGAATATCTGGAGTTGATACCATTCAGCCGGATCGTTCATGTGGAACGGATGCACCTGCCCAAACCGACGCCGGACAACCACGTTGAAACAAGGTTCGAGCAGGACGCGACCGGCACGCTGATGACAATGCGAATGACCTTGCCCGATGCCGAGACGCGGGCCGCCATGCTTGCGACCGGCATGGTGCACGGAATGGAAGCCAGCTACGTCCGCCTCGAGGCCATGATCTAGGCAGGCAACCAAGGTACCGAGAGTTTGGGAGATAGTAACATGCTGGCCACACCAGAGATCACTACCACCAATGTCGAAGAGGCCGCTGTCATCCGCCTCACCGTTCCGCGCAGCGAGATGATGAAGGTGTTCGGACCCGCTGTCGGCGAGTTGATGGCAGCGCTCGCCGCACAAAGGGTGAAGCCTGTCGGCGCTGTCTTCGCGCACCATCTGAAGATGAGCCCGGACACCTTTGATTTCGAATTGGGTGTAAAGGTCTCGGCGCCGGTGAAGGCTGCCGGACGCGTGAAACCGGGCCAACTCCCTGCTGTAAAGGGTGGCGCGTACGTCTACAGTGGTCCATACGAAGGCCTCCCTTCCGCTTGGGGTGAGTTTAATAAATGGATGAAGGCGAACGGCTACGAGCAAGCCGAAAACCTTTGGGAGGTGTATTCGGTCGGTCCTCAATCGAGCCCTGATCCCGCGAACTGGCGCACGGAATTGAACCGGCCTCTTGCAAACTGATCATGCACACGTGCATCAACCTATTTCGGTTGCGCCGCTTCGGGTCAAATTCCCACGAACAGCGGGCTTCGGGGTGCGTCCGATTTGCCGACTCCAGAAACTGAGCCGATTGAGCCGCATCCGAAACTTCGTCCCGCAGGTGCCAGCAAAAGCGAAATCGTTGCGTATTTGGCCGCCGCCGCTGCATCCACCGGCATTGATTGCGGTCGCCGCCATCGCAGCATTCACCCTGGTCGGTACTAACCTCAGTACCACGTTTAGCACGATCGCCGGTCAGCTATAGAGACCATGTTAATCGCTCGCCTCGCCCTCTCGCGCCAATGCCTCGCACCGGACGATCATTTTACGAAGGTACTGCGCGAACGCCGCCCTCGTGGTTTCGGCCAAGAGTTGCCGGTAGCGGTCGGCTGCGGCGCGCGGCTGTTCAAGTCGCAACTCGTTGTCAACATCCGGCTTCGCCTTGATCACCAGGGCCTCAGCATCATCCTGTGGTCGCGGGCAGCCGCCGCTGTGGGGATGATTAAGGCCGCATCGTCAATTGGCCGTCCGAACCGCGGCGCTTAATCCCGGCGCGGCCCGGGGCAGCTCCGGCCTGTAAGGTGAGGGGTTGGCCTTTCGAGGGCCGCCATCGTGCGCGGAGTAGGCGCCAGCTTTACATCTGCCGGCGTGATGAACCCGTGACTGCCGTTAACCTTTCGGGGTATGGTCCTGCCCGTTCAAGCCGCCGAAGAGTTGCTCGCTGATGTCGGTCTTCAAACTTGCGGACGACCATCCGCTGACAAAAGGCCGGGCTGGGCTGTGTCCACCTCGTGGAAACGGCCGAGCGGGGCCTCAGAGTAGGGGATTGCTGAACTTAACGCACACAACTGCGCTACGGCCCCGGGGTCCTACCGTAGCGAACGTAGCAACCCATTATAGGGGTACTACGGTGCTAGGCTTACCCCAATGCCGCTACGCGCTACGCCCTCCGGGGGTGTGTTTCAGCGTCGAAGGGGGACCCCACCCCCAGCGTCGTATCAAAACGCTTGATTTCCCTATGTGAATTCCCGTTTTGGTGGGGTCCTGATGGGCGCCGATGGGAACCCCACCATGATGCTCATTTTGGTCGACCTACCAGAGTGTTAGCTCAAATTTAGAAGGGGTCCCATTTCGGTGCCGAATCACAGTTGACTAAGGGGCGTCTATCCGCGGCGCGCTGTCAACTCTGAGGATTCGGCGCGCGGGGCCCCCTCTGAGTAGTTTCCGCGCCTACGGGCGATCTTCCCTTCCCCTTATGCGATCTTCCCTTCCCCTTATGCGATCTTCCCTTCCCCTCATGCGATCTTCCCTTCCCCTTATGCGATCTTCCCTTCCCCTTATGCGATCTTCCCTTCCCCTTATGCGATCTTCCCTTCCCCTTATGCGATCTTCCCTTCCCCTTATATAGTCTGAGGGATGTCGGTGACATCCGTCGCCGCTGCTTCGGGATCAGCAAAGGTCTGCGACACCCCTGGAGCTCTAACCCGCCCTGGAGGGCACGAAAATGTCGGGTGAAGGTCTTCTTGTCATCTTATTGGTCGGGCTGGTTGCCGGGTGGTTGGCCGGTCAAATCGCGTGCGCGGGACCGGTTTTGGGCTCGCTGTCATAAGGCTCGTCCGAGGTGGTGGCAGTTGGGAGGGCAATAGCTGGGGTCGCCGTTGGGGCGGCCGTCAGTAGCGCACGAAAAACAGCGGGCCACTGAATGGCCGGCTATGCTTCAACCAGGCCTTCGGTTATGAGCAGGGCGTAATCGAATACCTGCGCAGCAACGCTGCGCAGCACCAGGGTGTTCAGGTAAGTCGCAGCCCGACGGTCGATAACGTGATCCGAGGGAATTCCCGACGGCTCGGCATCGAAATCAAGATCGATCCGGGGAGATCCTACCCGCGAAGTTGCGTGCCGACCTAGCGAGCGAGGAAGGACTGGACAAGCTTCTGGTCATTTCGCCGCGCCCCCCTCCGCCCGAGATCATCGCAGAAGTTCACCGGCAAATCGACCCCAAGCAGGTCTCGTTCGTCAGGGTCGAGGACCCCACGCACCCCGAGGAGCTTCTCCAAATCCTGGAGCATGAGTTTGCGCAATGAGCATTGCGGCTCACCCCTCGCCATGCCGCGGCTCTATCCGCCGCAGGAATAAGGCGCGAAGCTAGCAGAACTCACCGCGTAGCCCGGTCCGGGAGGTGAAGTCGTAAGCTTGCTGGAAAAAGGGTTGGGGTGCACCCTCGCCTTAGGCGAATCCAATGAGGTCCGGTTTGGCGACCGGCCTCAGCGAAGGAGCACTCCGATGGAGAGAATACCGGCATCCGAGCGGACGCGCGACAAGCTGAGAGCGCTGATGGAGGGACAAAGCGAGGCGACGGACGGGCGTTCGGAGCTCGTGCGGCTGGCAGCGCGGTTGATCATCGAGGAAGCACTGGAAGGCGAAGCCAGAGACGCCGTGGGGCGCGATTACTACGCCCGCGGCGCCAGGCCGGGCGCCGGGTATCGCAATGGCTACCGGCGGGGTCGGGTGCCGAGCGCGGAGGGCGCCATCGAGTGCAGTGCGCCGCAGATTACCGATCGGGAGGAGCCATTCCGCTCGCGCATTCGGGAAGTTGTGCGGGGCCGCACCGAACAGCTGGAGAGCTTGGCGGTGGAGATGTATGCGCGCGGGCTGTCGACGCGCGACATCGAGGCGGTGTTTGCCGGTGCGGATGGCCGCAGCCTGCTGAGCCGCACGGCGGTCAGCGAGGTCACCGAGCGGCTGTGGGCCGAGTACGAGGCGTTTGCCAGCCGTGATCTGTCGGAGTTCGCAGTGATTTATCTGTTCGTCGACGGCATTGCCGAGCGGCTGCATCTGGGGCAGCCGCGCGAGGCGGTGCTGGCGGCGTGGGGGATCCTGGCGGACGGCAAGAAGGCGCTGTTGCACCTGGCGCCCGGGACCAAGGAGGACACTGCGAGCTGCAAGGAGTTCCTTCAGGAGATGCGCCGGCGCGGCCTGCCCGACCCGCTCTTGGTGGCCAGCGACGGGGCGCCCGGCGTCATCCGCGCGATCGAGGAATGCCTGCCGCGCTCGCTGCGCCAACGCTGCCTGGCGCACAAGATGCGAAACCTGCAAAGCAAGGTGCCCGAGGACGTCTGGCCGGAGTTCAAGGCGCGCGCCGCGGCCTGCTACCAGGCGGCCTCGCCGGCGTTGGCGCACCTGCTGCGCAACGATATCGCGACGACCTACGAAACCGAGCTGCCCTCGGCGGTGGCCTGTCTCGACGATGATTTCGAGGCGTGCATCGCGCATCTGCGCTTCCCGCTCGGCCATCGCCGGACCATCCGCACCACCAACCTCCTCGAGTGGCTGTTCGGCGAGGCGCGCCGACGCACCAAGGTGATCCCGCATGCCTCTGGCGAACGCGCGGTCTTGAAGCTGATCTACGTCGCACTCATTCGCGCCGCCGAACGCTGGCGTGGGATCAAGATCACCGAGTTCGAGCACCGTCAACTGAAGGCAATCCGCGAGGAGATCGACCAGGATTTCACGGCGCGCAATGCCCCACCGACCGGCGCAACCGTAACCGCTACCCCAACTCGTTTATCGAGCAAATGACCGGACTTGACCGTCCGGGATCCGGCATATCCCTAACCCGGCCAAGCCGGAACCAAACAGGATAAGATAGACGCATCAGACGTGGGCAGCGGGAGGGGCGGTTGAG
>Ga0210396_10005107_pt1 | contig 12749 bp, 11 predicted proteins | sample IncBWH17OmetaG_FD_155466 | JGI IMG/M metagenome (GOLD analysis project Ga0210396, IMG submission 155466) | Forest soil microbial communities from Barre Woods Harvard Forest LTER site, Petersham, Massachusetts, United States - Inc-BW-H-17-O ...
GGCGGCACGCCGATGTCTCCGAGGTATCCGGTCGCATACCGCGCCGGAACGTTCAGCGCCCGCAGCAGCGTGATCGCCAGGTGCTGGAAATCGCGGCAGACGCCCTGCCGCTCGCCGCACATGTCGAACGCGGTTTTAGTGGGCCGGGCGAACTCATAGCCGAACTTCACGTTGGCGTGCACCCAGTCCATGACCGCCTGCACGCGTTCCCAGGTAGGCGGGGTCTTGCCGAACAAATCCCAGGCCATCTCCAGCATGCGATCGACCTCGCAGTACCGGCTGGCCAGCAGGAACTGGAGGCACTCACGGGGAAGCTGATCGACGGAATGGAGCCTGGCCCCGCTGATCCGCGGCTCGGGCTCGCCGCTGTCCTCGATCACGTTGTCGTAGTAAATCCGTAGCTTGCCTTGCGGGGCGAGAAGCCGGGCGGCGTGATTGCCGAACCAGTCGGTGAACTCATCGACCGGAGTCGCCGGCTCGATCTGGAGCCGTTCGGGTTGACGAAGCCGGCCGGCGTGATCCGGATGCGTGTACAGCATCAGCATCATCGGGACCGGCGAGGGAATCTCGAAAATAAGCTCGTAGCCGATGTGAATAAGCATAGGCGATCGGCGCAGCGGAAGGGTTATTGAACAGATTACCGCCTCTGCACACAATGTGCCAACCCACCGCGCGGTGTTTTAGAGGCTTGCTCCGCAGCGCGCCCCGCAGGCGGGGCCGCTAAACTCTCTGGCGGGCGTAGAACCTCACCGCGTCTCTGCTAGGATGGAACACGGATGACATACTGTCTTGGCATCGTGACAAAACATGGGCTGGTGATGGCCTCCGACTCGCGGACCAACGCGGGGTACGATCAGGTCAACACCGTCCGCAAGATGCACACCTTCGTGCAGGCCGGGGAGCGCGTTTTTGTGATCCTCAGCAGCGGCAGCCTGTCGATGACGCAGTCGATCATGACGCTGCTGCGCCGCGACTGGGACGCCGGCCGCGGGCTGGCGTCGGCCCCCTCGCTTTACGACGCCTCCCGCGTCGTCGGAGATCAGGTCCGGCGGGTCTCGGCGATGGATCGCCCGGCACTCGAGAAGGACGGCTACAACTTCAACCCCCACTTCCTGCTGGGCGGGCAGGTCAAAGGCGAACCGCCGAGCCTGGTGCTGATCTATCCGCAGGGCAATCCGCTTCAGGTTGCAGAAGACTCGCCGTACCTTCAGGTGGGCGAGTGCAAATACGGCCGGCCGATCCTCGACCGCGGCATCCAGTTCGATCGGACGACGCTGGAAGAGGCCGCCAAGTATGCCCTGCTTTCGCTCGATTCCACGATGAAATCGAACGTGACTGTAGGGCCTCCGATCGATCTGCTGGTCTATCCCACCGACGAACTGGACGTGACCCGGCACCGGCGATTCCTCGCCGACGACCCCGATCTGGCCAAGATCCGCGTGCGCTGGGAGCAAGCCCTTCGCCAGGCGGTGCTCCGGCTCCCGAACCTCCGCTTCCACAGCCGGGCCGGCGCCGGCCCGCAGCCCGCCCGGGAGACCATCGAGTTGGTCGAGCAGGCGGCAGAGTCGGAACCGCACGCGCCGGTCCATAAATGATCTCGCATCATCTTTTGCCCTCTTGCCCCGAGGGCAGATCTATAGTTTGGCCGCGACCATTCGCAGTTTGACAGATATTGGCTATAACCTATAATGCGACATGTGTGGGAAGTGGAGTATACCGATGAATTCGGGCAGTGGTGGGAGAGTTTGGCTGAACGCGAGCAGGATGCCATTGCCAGAAGCGTTGAGCTATTGCGGCGCGTTGGCCCCTCGTTAGGCCGCCCGCACGTCGATGGCGTCAAAGGTTCTCGCCACGTGAACATGAAAGAGCTGCGAACGCAGTGCGGCGGTCATCCCTTTCGCACCTTCTTCGCCTTCGACCCCCGTCGCTTCGCAATTCTTCTGATCGGCGGCGATAAGACAGGCGACGAGCGGTTCTATCAGCGCATGGTTCCGGTGGCTGACGAGCTTTACGACGTACACCTTGAGGAACTCCGAAAGGAAGGGCAGATCTAATGGCCGGACGACACAACTGGGACAAGTTGATCGGGCGCATGACGCCTGAGCGGCGCACTCGAATCGAACAAGGCGTGCGCGAGAACCTGACAGAGATGCTGCTTTCAGAAATCCGCCGAGTCGCCGGGCTGACGCAGGAGCAGGTTGCCGAAACGCTTGGCATCAAGCAGCCAACCCTCTCTCAGTTGGAGTCACAGAACGACATGCAGATTACCACTCTTCGTCGGATCATCGAGGCGCTGGGCGGGGAACTGGAGATTATCGCTCGATTCCCCGGCGCTCGGATCAAGCTAAGCCAATTCAAGGAACACGAAACAAAGCTCCGCACGGCATGAGTGAAACGTCATACTCCAAATGCAGCGCTTATCGAGAAAACCGGCACGTCCGTTGAACGTATTATGGACTATGCGCTTTGTACTCCGTCATCTTCCTCGCTTGCTCTGGGCGCGTTAGCTTCCGGCGTTCATTCCCCATTTGCGTTTCCTCCGCCGACACAAATCAACCGGAAATTCAGCCATGGCAACAACCCATGATAGCGCGCCGGCGCCACTCATCCGAAAGCTCGACGAAAAACTGAACCGCTTCACCGAGCTGGAGAACCAGCTCAATGACGCGGCGACCCTGAGCAATTCGCAACGGCTGGTCGCGATCAGCAAAGAAAAGGGCCAACTTGAGCCGGTGGTCGACCGGTATCGCGAGTATCGCAAATCCGCCGATGCGGTCGCGGAGCTAAAGCAACTGGCCGGCAACCGATCCGACGCGGAAATGGCAGAGCTGGCCGCATCGGAGATTCCCGAAGCGGAAGCCAAAGCCGCTGGGCTTCTCGAATCCTTGAAGGATGAATTCCTCGCCGCGGAAGACAATGCGGTCGATTCGTTCTTCCTGGAAATCCGTGCCGGCACCGGCGGAGAAGAGGCCGCCCTCTTCGGCCGCGATTTGTACGAGATGTACCGCCGCTATTGCGAGATGCACCGCTGGAAGTTCGAGGTCAACGACTTCTCCTCCAGCGAACGCGGCGGGTTCAAGGAAGTCATCGTCAACATCAAGGGCCAGGGCGCCTACCGCCATCTCCGCTTCGAGGGCGGCGGACATCGCGTGCAACGCGTCCCGGAGACCGAGGCTCAGGGTCGGATCCATACCTCCGCCGCGACCGTCGCGGTTCTTCCCGAGATGCCGGACGTCAAGATCGACATCAACCTCAAAGACGTGGAAGAGTTCGGCTGTCGGGGCGGCGGGCCGGGCGGGCAAAACGTCAACAAAGTCGAGACCGGCTGGTTCATCCGGCACAAGCCCAGCGGCCTCCAGTTCAAAATGACCGAGCACAAGAGCCAGGCGCAAAACAAGGAACGCGCCTGGGCGTTGCTTCGGGCCACCCTCTTTGAAACCGAGCGGGCCAAACAGCACGCCCAACTCACCAGTACCCGCAAAGCCATGATGGGCAGCGGCGACCGCTCGCAGCGCATCCGCACCTACAACTTCCCCCAGAACCGCTGCACCGATCACCGCCTGGGCGGCGAAGGCGGAGGTGAGAAGAATTTTAACCTCGACCAGATCGTCGCGGGAAACCTCGATCCCCTCATCGATGCGCTGCTGGAGCTCGACAAGCAGCAGCGTCTCGAGGAACTGTAAGCCCTGTGTTTAGCGGCAGGACCGACGCTCCGTTTCCCCGAACGTTTCAACGCCGCTGCTGGACAAAACGTAGCATAGCGCAGAGAGGCGCTCGCGTGCGGCGCTTGACAAGGGACGGGCTTGCGCCGTACCTATCCTCTCCCTACTCCCGCGGACGGAATACTTTGCTTGCATCCGGCCGCGCTTCGATTCCTCGCGGAGGAATAAGGTGATTTCGGTTTCGCGGTTAACCAAAGCCTACGGCAACGTCGTCGCCGTGGATGAAGTCAGTTTCGAGGTCGGCAAGGGCCAGATCGTCGGATTTCTCGGCCCCAACGGCGCCGGCAAATCGACGACGCTGCGCATGCTGACCTGCTACGTCCCGCCGACCAGCGGCGGGGCGACGATTAACAACTTCGACATTTTCCACCAGTCCGAGCAGGTGCGGCAGAGCCTGGGCTATCTCCCCGAAAACACGCCGTTCTACGGCGAAATGCGGGTCGAGGAATACCTGCATTTCCGCGGCCGGCTCCGCGGAATGGACCGCACCCAACGCAACGAGCGGATCGAATACGTCGTCAAGAAATGCTGGCTGGCCGATTTCCGCAAACGCGTCATCGGCCACCTGTCCAAGGGCATGCGGCAGCGCGTGGGTCTGGCCGATGCATTATTGCACAACCCCGCCGTGCTGATTCTCGACGAGCCGACTGTCGGCCTCGATCCGACACAGGTCATCGAGCATCGCAATCTGCTCAAGGAACTGGCCGGGCAACACACGATCCTGCTCTCGACCCACATCCTGCGGGAGGTTGAAGCGACCTGCGACCGTGCAATTTTTATTCGCCAGGGAAGAATCGTCGCGCAAGGCACGCTGGAGGAATTGCGGACCAGCCGGCGGCTTCAGTCGCGTGTGCTGGTTGAGTGCCGGGGGCCATCGGAGCAGGTCAAGAACACTCTCTCGCGCGTGGCGGGCGTGAGCAAGGTTGAGCTTCTCAACGGGGAGCATCGCGGCAGCGAAGGCTACGTCACCGCCGCCATCCGCTCGCAGGAATCGCGCGACGTTCGCGAGGAAGTCGCCCGCACCGTCATCCAGAGCGGCTGGCCGCTTCGCGAAATTCGACTGGAAAAAGGCTCGCTGGAGGAATTCTTCGTGGAATTGATGGCCACCCAGGCGATGGGCCGGCCCGGGGAGGAAGCATGAACCGGGCAATGGCCATCGCACGGCGAGAGTTCAGCAGCTACTTCTACTCGCCGATCGCGTACGTCGTGATCATCACGTTCCTGATCGCCAGCGGCTTCGCGTTTTACCGGGACTTTGAGCCGGGCCAGGCGGCGGCGATGCGCTCGACCCTCGACTGGATGGTTTGGTTCCTGGTCATCATCGTGCCGGTCCTGTCCATGGGCCTGCTCGCCCAGGAATGGGCCAGCGGCACCATCGAAACACTCATGACCGCGCCGGTCAGCGACAGCGAAGTCGTGATCGGCAAGTTTTTCGGAAACCTTGGACTGCTCGTCGTCATGCTGCTGCCGACGCTCTTGTACGTCGTTCTGCTGACGCTGTATTCCCGCCCGGATTTTGGGCCGATCTTCAGCGGATATCTGGGAATTTTTCTGGTCGGTGCGCTGTTCGTCGCCGTCGGCCTGTTCTGCTCGTCCTTGACGCGCAATCAGATCGTGGCAGTGGTGCTCGCCATTCTTCTTCTGTGCCTGGCGACGGTGATCCCGTACCTGATCGCCCAATATGCCAGCCTCCGCCCCGTGTTCCGCACCGTGATCGATCAGGCGGTCTATCGTCGCTACAGCGATTTTTCCCGCGGCGTGCTCAGCACGGGCAACATCGTCTTCTTCGTCCTGACCACCGCGGTCTTTCTGTTCCTCACTGTGAAAGTGCTTGAATCGAGGCGCTGGAAATGAGTGCCGAAGAAACCGACAAGGAATCCCCGGCTTATCAGGCCGAGAGCCAATCGCAGCGCTGGGCCAAGTACGGCTCCAACGTCGCGCTGATGATCGTGCTGGCAATCGTCGTGGCCGGGCTGATCACCTACATCGCTCAGGCCAACGATCGCCGGATCGACACGACCGCCCAGGGCGTCAACAGCCTCAAGCCGCAGACGTTTAACGTGCTGCACGACCTGACCACGGACATCAAGATCGTCAGCCTGTATACCAAGACCGAATCCAACCCCAATTCCGACACGCCGCATCCGCTGAACAAACCGGCCTTCGTTTCCGATCTGCTGGACAATTACAAGCGTGCTTCCAGCCACATCAGCACCGAAGCGATCGATCCCGTTTCCGAGAAGGGAAAAGTCGATCAACTGATTACCGAGCTCGACCAGCGGTACGGCAAGGAGATCAAGAGCTACCAGGACTACCTGGGCCAATACGAAGGCGTCTACAAGCAGTTGACCAAACTGGCGGCCACCGAGGCGGAAAAGGTCGGCAACTTGACCACGGATTCGCTGGGCAACGACAAGAACGGCATGCTCCTCCGCGCCGCGATCAACACGATCCAGACGGAAGTGCCGCGACGCCTGGAAGACAACAAGGCGACCGTCGACCGCCGGCTCAAGGAACATCATCCCGATTACAAGGGGATCACGACCTCCGTCCACGACACCCTCGATACCGTCTCGCAGCTCGAAGGCAAGATCGCCGAGATCCTCGATCAGTTCAAAAGTGACGCGAGCGTGCCCCCGGCGATCCATCAGTACATCGCCGACAGCGTTCCGCGCCACCAGGAGATCAAGAAGATCGCCGACGACCAGATCGCCAGGATCGGCAAGCTCGGCGAGCTGAAAGTCGACGAGCTTCAGCGGGCGCTCAACGTCCCCGACCCAATCCTGGTCCTCGGCCCCAATGACTGGCGAATCCTCGCCGAAACCCAGGTCTGGCCCGAGAACAACAATGTGAAGATGTATTCGGAGGGCAAAGTCAGCCCGAACTTTGCCGGCGAGCAGCAGATCACCAGCGCCATCGTCGCGCTCACCACCGCCAAGAAGCCCAAGATCGTTTTCCTCCGTCCCGGCGGCCAGCCGATGACCAGCCCCGGATTCCCGCCGTTCATTGCGGGCGGCCCGCTGTCCGGCTGGGCCGAGCGCCTCCGCGATTACAACTTCGAGGTCCTCGAGAAAGACCTTTCCGGACAATGGGCCATGCAGGCGCAGATGCAGCAGCAGATGCCCGCGGCGCCGGAGCCGGAATGGAGCGCCATCGAAGACGCCGTCTGGGTCGTGCTGGATTACGGCGGCCAGATGGCCGGCGGGCCCGAGCCGATCGGGCCCAAGCTCGCCGAGCACCTGGGCCATGGTGGCTCGGCCATCGTTCTGGTCGGCCCGCAATCCGACAACCTCGCCAGCGTCATGCAAAACTGGGGCGTCGATATCCGCTCGGAAGCGATTGCCGTCCACCAGCAACTGCCACCCCCGCCGGGCGATACCAGCAAAATCGATCCCTGGCAGGAGGCGCTTCGCCAGCCCTATGTATGGGATGTAAAGGATTACGGCGACGCCGAGCTGGCCCGACCACTCAAGAACCTGGACTCCCTGTTGTACCCGCTGGTCGTGATCAAGAGTCACGATCAAAAGGGTTACACCGCCAAAACGCTGCTGCCGCTCCCGACAGAGCCCAAGGCGCCTGCGAGCTGGGGAGAGACCGACATCAATGGGCTCCAGAGCGGCACCCCGCCGACCTTCGATTCCAAAACCGACATTGCGGCGCCGATCGCGGCGGGCGTCGCGGTCGAGAAACAGGGCGGCGGGCGTCTGGTCGTAGTCGGCGCCGCGACATTCGCGTTCGATCGCTATCTCGACATCCCCGATCCGGACATCGCCCGCAATGAAGGCCGGTTCGTCGCCCGCTTCCCTGGCAACGGCGAGCTTGCCGCCAACGCGGCGTTCTGGTGCGCGAGGATGGACTCGATGATCGCCCTGAGCCCTTCGGCGCTTCAGGTCAGCCGCATCTCCGACATGAGCCCGGCGACGCTCAATTTCTGGCGCGTCGGCGTCCTGCTGGTGCTCCTGCCGCTGGCCGTCCTGCTCTGCGGCGTCGGGGTCTACTTCTCACGACGCGACTAGCACTCAACATCGATGAACTTCAAGACCACCATCCTGCTTCTGGTTCTGTTGGCCGTCGTCGGCGGATATTTCGCCTTCGAGCATTACAAAGGCCAAAATGCACCGCCACCGGCACAGACGACCAGCAAGCTGCTCGACGTCGACTCCAACAACGTGAAACAGGTTTCGATCACTCAGCCGGACGGGAAGAAGATCGCGCTGGAAAAATCCGGTTCGCAATGGCGGCTCACCGGCCCCGTCAACGCCCCGGCTGACTCGTTTGCCGTCGACGAGCTTCTTCGCCAGGTCACGAGCCTGACGCCTCGCGGCCAGCTTCCCGCCGACCAGAAAACTTCTGTTGGCCTGGATCATCCCAACTACGTCATCCAACTGGCCACAGCCGCCGGCAAGACCCACACGATCTCGGTCGGCGACAAATCGCAGATTTCCGACGCGATGTACGTGCTGGTCGACGACCGCTCCGCCCCTGACATCGTCTCCTCCAGCGCCTACGACCAGTTCGGCAAAGACGCCGACTCGTATCGCAGTAAGAAGCTGGCCGAGGTCAACACCGATCAGATCCAGCAGATCGCCCTCACTCAGAACGGCAAGACACTCAAGCTCCAAAGGCAGGGGACGAGTTGGGTCATCACCCACCCCGCCGAGATGCCCGCCGACTCCAATGAGGTGTCGAACCTGCTGTTTGCCATCACCGATTTGAACGCCAACGAATTCGTCGCCAAGCCGGGGCCTCCGGCCAGCTACGGCCTTGCGCATCCTGTGATGAGCGTCTGGTTCAGCACGGTCAGCCCGACTTCGCAGCCCGCAACCGCCCCCGCGACCGAGCCTGCCGGCACCACGATCGACTTCGGGCGATTCGACAGCGTGCTGCAAAAGAACGTCTACGCCTATGTGAACAACGGCCCGATCGTCACCGTCTCGACGACCAGCCAAAACTCGTTCAACAAGACGGCGCTCGATCTTCGCGATCGCAAGGTCGTTGACATTGATCCCGCCCAGGTGGAAAGCTTCACGCTTTCGGTCGACCGGCCGGCGACGACGCAGCCGGCGACGCGTCCCGCCGAGCAGCACGAGTACACCTTCGCCCGGAGGCAGGAGAAGACCGTTCTCGGCCCGACGGTGCCGACAACCGAGCCAACCACGCAGGCTTCGACCCAGCCCGCGACGCAGCCCAGCCTTGCCGCCGCCCTGCCCAAATCGAAATGGATCATCCAGTCGGGCGGCGAAGGCGACGCCAACGACGCCCAGGTCGATGCGCTGCTGGGCGCGCTTCACCCGCTCAAGGCCGACAAATTCCTCGAGAAAAACCCCACGACTCAGCCCGCGGGAGATTTCACCCTCACCGTCCACGTCGGCCCGGCCAACGGCCACGGCCCGATGGATTACACCTTCCGCTTCACCAGCCCCGGCGCCACCGGCGCCGCGATCGGCTCCTTCAACGACCTGACCTTCGAAACCGACCGCACCGTCCTCGACAAACTCGACGTCAACTTCCGCGGCGGGAAATAATATTCGCCACAGATGGACACAGATAAGACGCGATGTAATGACGCTCTCCAGTGACACGGGTTTTTAGCCCGTGCCGAGCGCCGTCCAGATTCAACGACCGCTGCTTGCAGACTTCTTTCTTCAATTTTATCTGTGTGCATCTGTGTGCATCTGTGGCGATACTGTGCTTTGCCGCAACAGGGAAGCGTGTCATGAGCTATTCACCGGCTGAGAACCGTTACGATCAGATGACCTACCGCCGCTGCGGCCACAGCGGGCTGCTGCTGCCGGCGGTGTCGCTGGGAGCGTGGGAGACGTTCGGCGGGTACAAAGACGAGCAGGTCGCGCGCGAGGTCATTTACCGCGCCTTCGATCTGGGCGTCACCCACTTCGACTTCGCCAATAACTACGGCAAGCCGCCTGGCAACGCCGAACTGGTCTGCGGCCGCATCCTCAAGTCCCTGCCCCGCGACGAAATGATCATCAGCTCCAAGGCCGGCTATCGCATGTGGCCCGGCCCGTACGGCGAATGGGGCTCGCGAAAATACCTCATCGCCAGTTGCGACCAGTCGCTCAAACGCATGGGAGTCGATTATTTCGACCTTTTCTATTCCCACCGCCCCGACCCCGACACGCCGCTGGAAGAAACGCTGGGCGCCCTGGATACGCTGGTGAAGCACGGCAAAGCGCTCTATGCCGGGGTCTCCAGCTACATAGGAGCACAGTTCTCCGACTCCATCCGCACGGTGCAGCAGCACGGCTGGGCGCCGATCACGATCCACCAGCCGTACTACAACCTGCTGGCGCGGAAGGTCGAGTGGGACTTGCTGCCGCAGACCGAGCGGTTCGGGACCGGCGTCATCGCGTTCGCCCCGCTGGCGTCGGGACTGCTGACCGACAAGTTCCTCGATGGCGAGGTTTCGCCCACGAGCCGGGCGGCGACCATCTGGCCGCGACAATGGGTGAAATCCCACAGCGTCGAGGAGCGGCGGCGAATCCTCTCCGGTCTCAACGACATCGCCAGACAGCGCGGCCAATCGCTGGCCCAGATGGCGATTGCATGGGTGCTGCGCCTGCCCGCCGTTACCAGCGCCCTGATCGGCGCGTCCAGCGCCAAGCAGCTCGAGGAGAACATCGCCTCGCTGAAGAACCTGATCTTCTCGGCCGAGGAGTTGAAGCGGATCGACGCATTGACATGGGAGCCGCCGGCGTGAAAGCTGGGGGGATCATGCCCGACTCCATCTTCACCAAAATCATCAAGAAGCAGATCCCGGCGAAGATCGCCTACGAGGACGACCGCTACCTCGCGATCCACGACATCAACCCGCAGGCGCCGGTGCACCTCCTGGTGATCCCCAAGCGGGAAATCGCGACGCTGAACGATCTTTCCGCGGGCGACGCGGAGCTTGTTGGGGGGATGTTCCTGGTGGCGAAGAAGCTGATGGCCGATCTGGGGCAGAGTGATTATCGGACCGTCTTCAACTGCGGTGAACACGCCGGCCAATCAGTCTTTCACATTCATCTGCATGTTATGGCGGGACGGCGATTCGGGTGGCCGCCGGGCTGAGCACTGCACGCAAAGCGAAAAAAGAAGACACCGCCAATTACGGTCGGTGTCTTCCGGAGGGGAGAAAATGCGCCGTACGCGCTCTGCGTTCTATGTTACCTAACTTATCGTACCGCAATGTTCCGTAGAGTCAACCCTGTTTCTGTATTGAGTCAACGGAATCAAGAATCGGCGGCCAGCCCGACAAAACTTCAATGAATATTCCTCCCGCGACACGGCCTTTGGCTCACCGTTCCTCAACGAGATATGGTATGCAGGCGCGAGCTCATTCTCAAGAATGAAACCGCCTGGTGGATGCGCTGGGTTTGGGCTTCCAACTGATCTTTGGACGCGTCCGATCGCTCGAAAGTAATTTTGCTGCCGAAACTTATGTAAACACGATTCCGGTTGGCGAAGGCCTCGACCATTTCTTTTCCTCGCTGGGTTCCGTCAATATAGGCGGGGTACACGTCGATCCCGGTCTTGATGGCCATCATCGCCACACCGGTCTGGAACGGCAATAATTCGTGATTCACCTCGATGCGGCCTTCGGGAAAAATCCCCAGGATCCGGCCCTGTCCGAGCACGCGCAGCGCCGCCCGCGTAGCGGCGGTATCCCGGCCGCTTCGCGCCACCGGAATCGCCTGCACCCTCTTGTAGAACCACGTCAGGGACGGCATGTCGTAGTATTCTCGCGCCATCATCCACACGATCATGCGCCGGCAGGCCGATTGGATCAGCATCGGGTCCAGCCCGCTGATATGGTTGCAGACCAGAATCCCCGGCCCCTTTCTGGGAAGCCGGGCCGGAGACAGAACCGTCGTGTCCTGGTAAATACGGGTGAACATCCGGTTGGCGGCCTGCGCCAGCCGGATCTCAAATCGTTCCTCGAACGGCTCCGGTTCAACCTGCTTCACGCGGAAGGGAATACAGCAAGAGTCGCGGTTGTGCCAGCAGACCTATTGGAAATGACGAAATGACGAATGACGAATCAAATTCGAAATACGAACGACTGAAACTCGAAACCTCCATTGGCAGAGGCGGATCGTTTCGTCATTCGGTCTTTCGGTCATTCGAGCTTGATTCGTCATTCGTCATTCGGATTTCGTCATTCGCGGCGTGGGCGCGACCAATCTTGATTGCTCGCACGGCCATAAACATCGGGATCTCTTTCCGCGCCAGATTTTCGGCAGCCGCGCGCGGGCCGCTCGTGCTGGTCTTGTGGCTGGGCCATTCGTCGATTGCGTCCACCAGCATTGCACTTTTGCGCAGGGCGCTGATGTAGGCTTCGATCGGCTTGTGGAAAGTCCAGGTATAGTGGTGCGGGTCGCTGCCTGGGTGTGTCACAATCGGTTTTTTTCTCGGTGCGAGATAGCGATCGACGCGGCGGTATTGGACGCGGTTCTTTTCATCCCAACCCCAGGAGGTTTCCCCGGCGCCGCGGAAGGCCGGGTGCATCATGACGATGACCAGCCGCCCGCCCGGCCGCAGGAGCCGATGCACGCCGGCAAAGACCGGCGCGATCGGATGAATGTTCTGAATCGCCAGCACGCACGCCGCGGCGTCAAATGAAGCGGGGGAAAGAAAAGAGAGATCGCGGGCATCGCCCACGTGGTAGGAAATCGAGCTGCCGCTGCGCTTTCGCGCCGCTTCAACCAGCTGTTCCGACGCATCCACGCCGGTGACGATAATCCCCGCCTGATGCAGCCGCCGGCACAGAACCCCCTGCCCGCACGCGATGTCGATGGCCCGCTCGCCCGGCCGCAGCCCCAGCAGCCTCACCGCGCCAGGCAGCACGACCTGTTGGTGATATTCGCTGCCCGACTCGCCGACCAGGTCGTCGTACCACTGACTGACTGAATCCCAATCGGTTGCCGGACCGGTTGGGCCGCTCCGCGGCGGCGGTCGCCGATGCTTCTTAGCCGACATCGCGGCAACGTTACTCAATTTCCGCGGCTTCGTCGCCCTCGTCCTCCA
>Ga0210396_10005109_pt1 | contig 12747 bp, 8 predicted proteins | sample IncBWH17OmetaG_FD_155466 | JGI IMG/M metagenome (GOLD analysis project Ga0210396, IMG submission 155466) | Forest soil microbial communities from Barre Woods Harvard Forest LTER site, Petersham, Massachusetts, United States - Inc-BW-H-17-O ...
CCGTGACCCGCTTGTCGGCGTCGCTGATGACGAGCGAGCGACGCTCCGGTCCCATGAGGACCTTGTCCTTCGCCATCTCGAAGTCGTACATCTCGAGCTGCGACTTGTCGGCGCGCGCCGCGAGCAGCGCCGCCTCGTTGACGAGGTTCTCGAGATCGGCGCCCGAGAAGCCGGGCGTGCCGCGCGCGATCGTGTCGAGCTCGACGCCCGCGTTGAGCGGCGTCTTCTTCGTGTGCACCTTGAGGATGCCGAGGCGGCCCCTGACATCGGGCCTTGGAACGACGATGCGCCGGTCGAAGCGCCCCGGGCGCAGCAGCGCCGGGTCGAGGACGTCGGGGCGGTTCGTCGCCGCGATGAGGATGACGCCGTCGTTCGACTCGAAGCCGTCCATCTCGACGAGCAGCTGATTGAGCGTCTGCTCACGCTCGTCGTGGCCGCCGCCGAGGCCGGCGCCGCGGTGACGCCCCACGGCGTCGATCTCGTCGATGAAGATGATGCAGGGCGCGTTCTTCTTGCCCTGCTCGAACAGGTCGCGCACGCGGCTCGCGCCGACGCCGACGAACATCTCGACGAAGTCGGACCCCGAGATCGAGAAGAACGGCACGCCGGCCTCGCCCGCGATGGCGCGCGCGAGCAGCGTCTTGCCCGTGCCGGGCGAGCCCATCATCAAGACGCCCTTGGGGATGCGCCCGCCGAGGCGCGTGAACTTCTTGGGGTCTTTGAGGAAGGCGATGATCTCCTCGACCTCGTCCTTCGCCTCCTCGATGCCGGCGACGTCGGCGAACGTGACCTTGCGCTGATTCTCCGACAGCAGCTTGGCCTTGGACTTGCCGAAGCTCATGGCCTTCCCGCCGCCCACCTGGAGCTGTCGCATGAAGACCAAGAACACGATGACCAAGACCAGCATGGGTAACCAGGTGACCAAGACCTGGGACCAGAAGTTGTTCTCCGAGTCCTTGACGACCTCGTAGTTCAGCTTCGCCTTGTCCAGCTTGTCGAGCATCTTGTCGCCCATGATGCCCGTCGTGACGAACGTCTCGCCCGTGGCGTACTGACCCTTGAACTCCGCGCTCTCGGCCGTCTTGCGAATTTGAATCGCCGACGTGGCCTTGAACTTCTCGGGGTGGGTGTCCACGTCCTGGACGAAGGTCGAGAACAACAGATGCCGGTCTTCGGCCCCCTGCTTGCTCAAGAACTGCCAAACCACGAGAAAGAGGAGGATCAACATGATCCAGAGCAGGAAGGTCTTATGACTTTGGCGCACTCGAGGTCCTTTCGGGTTCGGCCCCACTGACAACGGCGGACAACGGGGGAACTTAAAAAGTATTGCCCCCAATCGGTTGAGGGTCAAACACTCCTTTGATGTCGCGGGCGTGCATCGGTTGCACGGGCGGCGGCATGTTTCTCAACGGTCAACGCGCGAAACACCCGCGATGGGGGTGACCCGCAGGTAGCGGATCGTGTCTCCAGAGGGTCGGCCCTGCTCCGCGGGCCGCAAACCAGGCACGAAGAGCACGACGTCATCGGCGGTCGTGAGCACGGGGAGCGCGTCGCGCGTCGCGCGCGCCACCTTCGCGTCGATGAGGAGGTCGGACAGCTTGCGGCTGCCGCGTCCGCCGCGCGGGCGCATGCGATCGCCCGGGCGCCGCGGGCGCAGCGCGAGCGGCCACGCGAGGGCGTCGGCGTCGAACGTCGCGCCAAGGTCGTCGGCCGTGCCCGGCGTGTCGGCGCGCAACTGCAGCGAGGTCGCCGCGCCCGCGAGCGCGTACGTCCCAGGCCCGGCGACCGTGACAGGCGCGGCGCGCGTCGGCACGCCGCGCCGGCCCTGCGCGCGGGCCACGCGCACGAGGCCGTACGCGACCTCGACCGTGCGCTGCCCGACGACGTCGACCGTGCGGGTGCCGCCGCGCGCGCGCAGCTCCGCGATGACGCCGGCCGCGCGGCGCCCGATGTCGCTCGGGAGCGCGTCCGGCGGCGCGGCGCCCCCTGTCCGCGCCGCGGCGGCCAGCGCGACGAGGGCCTCGCGCACGCGCGGGTTCTCCTCGGCGAGCAGCGGCAGCAGGCGGTGACGGATGCGCGCGCGCGCGAAGCGTGGGTCGGCGTTCGACGGATCGTCGACAAAAGGAATGCTCCGCCGCTTCAGATAGCGACCGACCTCGGCGCGCGTGACGTCGAGCAACGGCCGGATGAAGGGCGCGCGCGCGTACGGGATGCCCGCGAGGCCCGCGAGCCCCGTTCCGCGCACGACGCGGAAGAGCACGGTCTCGGCCTGGTCGTCGGCCTGGTGACCGAGCGCGACGCGCGCCGCGCCCCGCCGCGCCGCCAGCTCCTCGAGCGCCGCGAGCCGGACGCGGCGCGCGGCGTCCTGCAGCGACGCGCGACCGCGCCGCGCCGCCGCGACGTCGACGCGGAGGCCGTGCCACGGCAGCTCGAGCGCCTCGGCGCGCGCGCGAACGAGCTCGGCCTCCGCCCGCGCCTCGGCGCGCATCCCGTGGTCGACGGTCGCGACCTCGAGCCGGACCTCGAGCCGCGCCGCCAGCTCCCACAGCGCGTGCAGCAGCGCCATCGAGTCCGGGCCGCCCGACACGGCGACGACGACGGTCTCGCCGGGCCGCACGAGCGCGTGCGCGCGGATCGTGCGCAGGATCTTCGACAGCATGGGAGCGTGCCCAGCTTACCGCGTATATAGATGTCGTCATGGCACCTCCTTCGCGCGCAAAGCCCCCTTCGAAGACCACGCCCGCCGCGCCCGACAACGTCATCGCGCTGTCCCGCTATCGCGCGCAGCTCGGGCGCGGGCGCAAGCTGCGGCGCGCGGACGTGCTGCTCGAGGGCCCGGATCCCGAGCGCGCCATCCGCGCGCTCCCGGGCGACGAATTTTACTACGTCGTCCACGAGCTCGGGCTGCGCGACGCGGGCGACATCCTCCTGCTCGCGCGCCCCGAGCAGGTGCAGGTCGCGCTCGACTTCGCGCTGTGGGAGCGCGACCAGATCGTGCCCGAGCGCGCGGGCGAGTGGATCGAGGCGCTGGCCGAGGCGCCCTACGAGACGATCGGCGAGTGGGTCGCCGGGATCGACGTCGAGCTGTTCGCGCTGCTGCTGCGCCAGCACGCGCGCATCTATGATCTCTCGATCGAAGAGCCGCCCGACGAGGCCGCGGGCACGCTGTACCCGACCCCCGACAACCTGTTCGTCCTCGACGTCACGGGCACGCCGACGGCGATCGTGGGCGAGCCGGGTCAGGACGGCGACGAGGATCCGGGCGAAGGCACGTCGACGCGCGCCTTCATCCGCCTCATCGACAACCTGTACCGGGCCGACCAGAACCTCGCGCGGCGGCTGCTCGTCGGGACGCGCTCGGAGCTCGACTCCGAGCTCGAGGAGCTCGCCTATCGATGGCGCCAGGGCCGCATGGAGGATCTCGGCTTCTCGAGCTACTACGACGCGCTCGAGGTGTACCGCGAGCTCGAGCCCGCGAGCGTGCGCCTCGGCGAGACCCAGCCGGGCAAGGTGCGTGTGCGTCCGCTCGACCGGCGCGCGGCCGAGGACGGGGCGCGCGCGCCCGCGGCGCTCGTCGAGCGGCTGACCCGCGGCGGCTCGGCGTTCGGGCGCGGCGCGCGAGGGATCGCCCAGGCCGAGGAGGTCGCCGAGCTGCACTTCGCGTTGGTCGCGCTCACGAACCGCGTGCTGGCCGCCGATCGCGTCACGCCGGGCGACGACGACGCCGTCACGGCGACGCTCGAGCGCCAGCTCGCGACGCTCGATCTCGCCGTCGAGCTCCTCGCGCGCGGCGACGCGGCCCGCGAGATCGAGGCCGTGCGCACCGTGCCGATCGTGCGCCTGTTCCGTCTCGGCGTCAGCCTCATCGGCAAGGTGAAGCGGCTCGCGACGACGTTGCGTCGCAAGGGTCCGTTCGCGGGCGTGCGCGGCGATCTCGTCGAGGCCGACGAGGCGCTCGCGCTCGAGGCCGTGCTGCGCCATCGGCCCCTGTTCGCGGGCATCCTCGACGCTCCGCCGTCCAACGCCGACCGCCCGTTCCGCTCGCTCGCCGACCTCGCGCTCGCGACGGCCGCGATCGAGCGGGCGGCCGCGACGCAGGCGTTGCTGCTCGCGCTCGGCGTGACGCCCGCCGCGCTCGCGCCCGGCTCGTCGTTGCTCGACGACACGGGCGTCGACGAGGCCGCCGTCGACGCGGGCCTGCTCGCGCGCACGGCGCTCGTTCGCCTCGTGCTTCGGCGCGCCAGCGGCAAGGAAGTCGGCCCCTTCGCCCCCCTCGAGGCCGAGGACGTGCGCGACTTCGAGGCCCTGCTCGAGCGCGCGCCTGGCGGCGCCGTGAAGCTGCCCGAGGTCATCCGAAAGAAGGCGAAGGCCATCCTCGACGCCGCGACGCCGTCCAGGCTCGCGGGCGCGGCGGCGCCGGTCGCCGAGCGCTGGCTGGCGGGGCTCGCGCCGCTCGAGCCCGTGCTCGTCCGTCACAAGCCGCCGCGCAAGCCACGCGCGCGCAAGAAGACCTGACGCGCCGCCTTTGACTCCGGCGCGCACCGGACGCAGAATCGCCTCGAAATTCCGGTGTTTAGCTTGAGAGCTCTCGCGCGTCTTCTCATGGTGCTCCTGACGGTCGCCGTCGCCCGCGGGCCGGCCCTCGCCGCGGATCCGACGGCGGCGCCGCCAGCTGCGCCGCCCGTCGACGCCGAGGTGCAACGACACGCCATTCTTGGCCAGCGCCTCCTCGAGCGCGGCCAGACGCAGGAGGCGATCGCCGAATTTCGTAACGCGTACGAGCTGCGCGCAGACGCCCGCTTCCTCTATGAGATCGGCGACGGGTACCGCCGCCTCGGCCTGCGCGACCAGGCCCTCTTCTACTTCGATCACTACCTGTCGGCGGCCCCCGACGCGCCCGATCGAGAGGACGTCGAGGAGCAGATCGCGGCGCTGCGCGCGGCGCCTGCCCCGCGCGGCGCGCACGACGTCGTCGCGCCCGTCGTCGCGCCGGTGCCGGTCGTCGCGCCCGAGGCCGAGCGGCCGGCGTGGCGCCGCTGGTGGAGCTGGGCGGCGCTCGGCGTCGTCATCGCGGGCGGGGTCGCGACGGCGATCGTGCTCGGGCGCGATCAGACCAAGGTCCCGGCGACCGCGCTCGGCGACCAGAAGTTCTACTGATGCGCTGGGCTCGGGCGAACCTCGCCGGCGCGCTCGCGCTCGCCCTCGTCGCGGTCGTCGCCGCGAGCGGGTGCCGCCCGGGCCCGAGCACGGTGCTCGTCGTCACTGTGACCGTCTCGGGCTCGTTGCCAGGCGTCACGAGCCTCTCGGTCACGCTCGTCGCCTCCCCCGGCTTGTCCACCAAGGTCTACCGGCAGGCCGGCGCGCCCATCACGTTCCCGACGACGTTCACCGCCGAGCTGCCGGCGCACATCACGGGCGAGCTCGCGGTCGACGTCAGCGCGGAGAGCGCCAGCATGGCGGTCGTCGCGCACGGGCGGATCGACAAGGTGACCCTCCAGCCCGGATCGAAGCAGAACGTCGTCGTCCCGCTGTCCTGCGACGGACAGACGTGCGCCGTCGACGGCGGTCAGGCCGACGCGCCGGTCGCGACGGATGGCGGTCTCGACGGCGTCGACCCGAACTGCGGCAACGGCCGCATCGACGTCGGCGAGACGTGTGACACGGCGATCGCCGCGGGCGCGCCCGGCGCCTGCCCGCCCGCCGATTGCGACGACGGCATCGCGTGCACGATCGACACCGTCGTGGGTCAGGGCTGCCAGGTCCGCTGCGTGTACCGCGAGATCACGGCGCGCATCGCGGGCGACCAGTGCTGTCCCACGGGCGCGACGAGCGCCGACGACCCCGATTGCTCGACGACCTGCGGGAACGGCGTCGTCGACGTCGGCGAGACGTGCGACACGGGGCTCGCCGCGGGCGCGCCCGGCGCCTGCCCCACGGCGGCCACGTGCATGAACGATCAGGATCCCTGCACGAGCGACGCCCTCATCTCGGGCGGCACGTGCTCCGCGATCTGCTCGCACGTCCCCATCACCGTGCAGTCAGGCACGACGACCGACGGGTGCTGCCCCGTGGGCGCGTGGAACGCCGTCGACTCCGACTGCCCCGCGCTGTGCGGCGACGGTCAGCTCGCGTCGGACGAGCTGTGCGATCCAGGCCTGTCGCCCACCTCCGTCGACGCGTGCCCGACGTCGTGTGACGACGGCGATCCGTGCACGTTCGACGCCCTCGTGGGCGCCGGCTGCCAGGCGCACTGCGTGCATTCGCCGATCACGGTGCTGGTCGCAGGCGACGGCTGCTGCCCGACGGGCGCGACCCATCGCACCGATCCCGACTGTCAGCCGAGCTGCGGCAACGACGTCGTCGAGCCGGGCGAGTCGTGCGACGGCAAGCCCGGCACGGCGAGCGCGTGCCCCACGACGTGCGGCCCGTCGCCCTCGGCGTGCCTCGTGAACGCGCTCGTGGGCGACGCGGCCTCGTGCACGGCGCGCTGCGCGCTCACGCCCGTCACGGCGTGCGGCGCCCACGACGGGTGCTGCGCCGCCGGCTGCACGGCGGCGACCGATCCGGACTGCTCGCCGACCTGCGGCGACGGCGTCGTCCAATCCGGCGAGACGTGCGACACGGCGATCGCCGCCGGCCACCCCGGCGCCTGCCCCACGGCGTGCTCCGATGGCCTGGCCTGCACCGACGACGTGCTCGTGAGCGCGCGCACGTGCGCCGCGGCGTGCTTGTTCCTCCCCATCACGGCGGCGCGCGCGGGCGACGGGTGCTGCCCCGCGGGCGCGGACGAGACGCTGGATCCGGACTGCGTCGCCGTGTGCGGGAACGGCGTCGTCGAAACGCCCGCGGAGACTTGCGACTACGCCGCGGCGACGGGCGCCTGTCCGTCGACCTGCCCCGGGCCCGCGAGCGACACGTGCTCGAACGTGCGCGTCGAGGGCACGCCCGGCGCGTGCAACGCCGCCTGCGTCGCGCACCCGATCACGACGTGCATCTCGGGCGACGGCTGCTGCCCGACCGGCTGCACGATCACGAACGACACCGACTGCCCCGCCGTGTGCGGCGACGGCGTGCTCAGCCCCGGCGAGACGTGCGACCGCGCCATCACGGCGGGCCTGCCCGGCGCCTGCGCGCGCACCTGCGACGACGGCGACGCGTGCACGTCCGACTGGGCCTCGGGCAGCCCCGACGGCTGCTCGCGCGCCTGCAGCTACACGAGCGTCACGGCCTGCCGCACGGGCGACGGGTGTTGCCCGCCCGGGTGCAGCGCCGCGGCCGATCACGACTGCGCGCCCGTCTGCGGCGACGGCGTCCTCGGCGCGGGCGAGACCTGCGATCCGCCGTCGACCTGCCCCACGACCTGCCCCGACGACGGCGATCCGTGCACGCGCGAGGTGCTCGTCGGCGACGGCGCGCGCTGCACGGCCGTCTGCCGGCACGTGCCCATCACGACGTGCTCGGGCCAGGCCGCCGACTTCTGCTGCCCGACGACCTGCACGTCGTCGAACGACGTCGACTGCCCCGCGCTCGGCTCCGACTGAGACGGCGTCGCCACCTTGCCAGCTTGACAGGGCCGCGCCGCCTGTCGTAACGAACCACTCCCGAGCACCCTCGGATCACAGGTGGGAATAGTCCCGAATATTCGCCTGTTGAGGGTCGCAACCTCCAGCACAAGCACAGACAGGGGCTCGCAATGTCGGATGCAATGATCGAGGTCGAAGGTCTGACCAAGGACTACGGCGCCACGCGCGCCGTCGACCAGGTGACGTTCAACGTCCGCAAGGGCGAGGTCCTGGGCTTCCTGGGGCCGAACGGCGCCGGGAAGTCGACCACCATGAAGATGCTGACCTGCTACCTGGCGCCCACGGCGGGCCGCGCGCGCGTCGCCGGTTTCGACGTGTTCGACCAGTCGCTCGAGGTGCGGCGTCGCATCGGGTACCTGCCCGAGGACACGCCGATCTACCGCGACATGTCGGTGCTCGAGTACCTGCAGTTCGCGGCCGCGATGCGCCAGATGGACCCCGCGAGGACCGCGACGCGCATCAAGGAGATCGGCGGGCGCTGCGGCCTCGGCGACGTCGCGGGCAAGCTCGTCGGCGAGCTGTCGAAGGGCTTCCGGCAGCGCCTCGGCCTCGCGCAGGCCATGCTGCACGACCCCGACATCTTGATCCTCGACGAGCCGACGAGCGGCCTCGACCCGAACCAGATCGTCGAGATCCGCTCGCTCATCAAGGAGATCGGGCGCGAGAAGACCGTCATCCTCTCGACGCACATCCTGCCCGAGGTGCAGGCCACCTGCAGCCGCATCGTCATCATCGCGGGCGGCAAGCTGGTCGCCGACGGCACGCCGGCGGACCTGCGCCAGCGCGAGCGCGGCGGCCGCTACCGCGTCATCGTCGAGCAGAACGGCGCGGCGCCCGAGGCCGTGCGCGATCGGCTCGCGGGCATCGCGGGCGTCACGCGCTGCCAGCCCGTCTCGGGTGAGCAGGGCGCGCTGGCGTTCACGATCGACGGCTCGGCGAGCGACGACCTGCGCAAGACGATCTTCCGCGCCGCCGTCGACAACAATTGGACGCTGCTCGAGCTCGCGCGCGAATCGGCGAGCCTCGAGGACGTGTTCCGTCACCTGACCACGGGAGAGGAGTCCTAACATGAGCCCCGCGCTCGTCATCTCGCGCCGCGAGATCCGCACCTATTTCAACTCACCCGTCGCGTACATCGTCGTGACGGTGTTCACCGTCATCACGGGGTACCTGTTCTTCACGCAGCTCTTCCTCGAGAAGCAGGCCGAGCTGCGCCAGCTGTTCGGCTTCATGCCGTTCCTGTTCATGTTCATGGTCCCGGCCGTGACGATGCGTCTGCTCGCCGACGAGAAGGCGTCGGGCACGCTCGAGCTGCTGTCGACCATGCCCGTGCGCGACTGGGAGATCGTCATCGGCAAGTTCCTCGCGGCGCTCGCGCTCGTGTGCACGGCCGTCGGCCTCACGCTCGTGTTCGCCATCAGCGTGCGCCTGCTCGGGCCGCTCGATCGCGGCCCCGCGATCGGCGGCTACGTCGGCCTCGTGCTCATGGGCGGCGCGTTCGTCGCGATCGGCGTCATGTGCTCGGCCTTCACGCGCAACTCGATCGTGGCGTTCATCGCGGCCTTCGGCATCTCGTTCGCGCTGTACCTCTTCGGGAAGCTCACGCAGTTCATGCCCGAGGCGCTGCAGCCCGTCGTGTCGTTCCTCAGCATCGATGGTCACTTCGACAACATCAGCCGCGGCGTCATCGACACGCGTGACGTCGTCTACTACCTGTCGATCATCGGGGCGTGCCTGCTCGTCGCGACGACATCGCTCGACTCACGGAGGTGGAAGTAATCATGGCCGCCGACAACGACAACGAAGCCGCCAAGAACGTCATGGACAAGCGCAAGCGGTCCTACGCGTCGAACGCCACGATCTACGCCCTGTTCACGATCGGCGCCATCGTGCTCGCGAACCTCATCGGGACGCGCCTGTTCGCGCGCCTCGACCTCACGCAGAACGGCATCTACACGCTGTCGAGCGCGTCGAAGGACCTCGTGCGCAACCTGCCCGACCCGCTCACGATCAAGGCGTACATCTCGAAGGACCTGCCGCCCGAGCTCGTCAACGTGAGCCGCTACACGCGCGACCTCATGGACGAGTACCGGTCGGCGTCGAAGGGCAAGATCCGCTTCGAGGCCTACGACCCGGGCTCCGACAAGAAGATCGAGGAGGCCGCGACGAGCTGCAAGGTCGCGAAGCTCCAGCTCCAGGTCATGCGCTCGCAGAAGTTCGAGGTCAGCGAGGCGTACCTCGGCCTGTGCCTCGAGTACAACGGCAACAGCGAGGCCGTCCCGCAGGTCACGCAGGCCGAGGGCCTCGAGTACATGGTGACGTCGCTCATCAAGCGCATGTCGCAGAAGAAGCGGAAGATGGCCTTCACGACGGGTCACAACGAGTCGGACACGGCCCAGGGCTACACCTTCCTCAAGCACTTCCTCGATCAAGAGTACGACGTCACGTCGGTGAATCCGTCGGCGACGCCCATCCCCGACGACGTCGACGCGCTCGTCGTGGGCGGCCCCAAGCAGCCCTTCGACGAGAAGGGCGCCAAGGAGATCGACGCCTTCCTCATGAAGGGCAAGGGCGCGATCTTCCTCATCGACGGCATGGCCATGAGCACGCCGCAGGGGAACATGCCCGAGCTGCAGCAGATGCAGCCGAAGATCGGCCAGCCCAACAACACGGGCCTCGGACCGCTGCTCGAGAAGTACGGCTTCAAGGTGGGCGAGGACTTCATCTTCGACAAGAAGCAAGCGGCGCCCGGGCTCGTCGACTTCGGCGGTCGCAAGATGATCGCGACGGTGCCGGCGTTCCTCGTCGCGGAGCCGCCCGAGGCCGAGGGCGGCAAGGACAAGGACTTCTCCGTCCTCGACGGCGTGACCGCCATCATCTTCCCGTGGGGCAGCTCGGTGTCGCTCACGGGGCCGCTCGCGGGCGGCAAGCCGACGACGCCCGGCGCGCGGCTGTGGACGCTCGCGTCGAGCTCGGACGCCGCCTGGAAGCAGACCGGCTTCTTCTTCTTCTCGCCGAACGCGAAGTTCGAGGAGACCAAGGACCGCGGCCCGTTCGCGATGGGCTACGCGTTCGAGGGCACGCTCAAGAGCGCGTTCGCGCCGGCCACGGCGCCCGGCATGTCGGGCGCCGACCAGCCCGGGGCGCCGCCGTCGGAGTCGCGCAAGCCCGTGCACCTCGTCGTCGTCGGTGACTCGGACTTCGCGAGCGACGACACGCTGCAGTCGGCGCGCTTCGTTCCCGAGTACCAGAACGGCTCGCACATGCTGTTCAACGCCATCAGCTGGGCCATCGAGGACGAGACGCTCACGGCCGTGCGCACGAAGACCGTGGGCTCGCGCCCCCTGCACGCCGACGCCGACGAGAAGGCCGGCCTGTACAAGGTCATCAACATCGCGGGCGTGCCGCTGCTCTTCATCGGCTTCGGCCTTGCGCGCTGGCGCATGCGCCGCGGCGCCCGCCTCCAGCAGAAGCTCTGATCAAGGACGCCCCCATGAACCGCAAGACGCTCACCGCCGTCGTCGCCTTCGCAGCCCTCGGAATCATCGCCGCCGTCGCCCTCCGCCAGCCCGAGAAGGGCGAGGGCGCGGGGGAGAAGGATCGCCCGCTCCCCAAGATGGACGCCGACGCGCTCGACACGATCGTCGTCACGCGCAACGGCCGCACGACGACCATCACGAAGGACGGCGACAAGTACCAGGTGACGTCGCCCGGCAACTTCCTGGCCGACGCGGCCACGGCGAAGTCGGCGTTCGAGGCCGTCGGCAAGCTCGAGCTCGGCGATCTCGTCACGGAGAACAAGGCCAAGCAGGCCGAGTTCGACATCGACGACGCCAAGGGCGTGCACCTCGTCGCCGAGGGCGCCAAGGGGACGAAGGTCCTCGCCGACGTCATCGTCGGCAAGACGACGGGCACGGGCACGATGGTGCGCCTCGCGGGCAAGGATCAGATCTGGCAGGCCGCCGCCGGGCTGCGCATGGCGCTCGACCGCGAGCAAGGCGACTGGCGCGACAAGTCCATCACGACCTTCCCCGCGGGGGACGCCCAGATGATCACCGTGAGGACCAAGGACGGCGGCGTCGCGATCGCCAAGAAGGGCTCGGGCAAGGTCGGCAACGACGACAAGTGGGACCTCGTGACGTCGGTGCCCAAGATCGACGCCGTCGACAACAGCGTGCCCGCGGGCATCGTCACGACGCTGTCGGCGTGGAAGACCAACGAGTTCTCCGACGCGAAGCCGGCCGACGCCGGCCTCGATGCCCCGCGCACCACGATCACCGTCGCGCTCAAGGGCGGCAAGAACGTCACCGTCCTGCTCGGCAACAAGAAGGGAGACGACGAGATCTACGTGAAGACGGCCGACGCGCCCCAGATCTATCTCGTCAAGAAGTACAGCGCCGAGCACGTCGACAAGCGGCCGCTCGACTTCAAGGATCCCACGCTCTCGGACCTGGCAGAGGCCGACATCGCCCAGATCGCCGTCTCGCACGGCGCCGACTCGTACACGATCGTGCACGAGCCGACGACGTGGAAGGCCATCAAGCCCGCCAAGCTCGTCCTCGATCCGGGCAAGATGCCGACCCTCGGCGCGGCCTTCAAGAGCTGGAAGGCCGCCGGATACTCCGAGGAGACGGCGCCCGCCGTCACGGGCCTCGCGAAGCCGCAGGCGACGATCGTCGTCAAGCCGAAGACGGGCCCGGCGATGACGTTCAAGGTCGGCAACGTGACCAAGGACAAGCAGAACGTCTACCTGACGTCGTCGAAGAGCCCCGACGTCTATCTGGCGCCGAAGTGGTCGACGGACCGCCTGCTCCAGAAGCTCGACGACCTCAAGAAGAAGTAGCCACCCTTCCCGCTCAGAGCGCGGCCCGAGCGGCGAGCATGGCCTCTTTGACGAGGTGCTGGCGCGAACCGTGGCGCGCGCGATCGCGGATGAGATCGGCCTGGCGGCGCAGCTCGGACGCCGTGTCGCGGCGACCGACGCGCGCCTCGAACTCGGCGTAGGCGGCCAGCGTGCGCGCGAGCTCGAGCTCGGCGCCCGCGTTCGAGAGCACCTCGACGGCGCGATCGAACATCTCGCGGGCGCCGCCGAGATCGGCCTCGCCGGGCGCGCCCAGGCCGACCGACGCGGCGACGACGCGCAGCGCGGCGCCCATGAGGGGCG
>Ga0210396_10005112_pt1 | contig 12741 bp, 9 predicted proteins | sample IncBWH17OmetaG_FD_155466 | JGI IMG/M metagenome (GOLD analysis project Ga0210396, IMG submission 155466) | Forest soil microbial communities from Barre Woods Harvard Forest LTER site, Petersham, Massachusetts, United States - Inc-BW-H-17-O ...
TACCAAATGAGCCAGCTTTTTGACGACCTCGCTCTCCTCGACCGAAAGATCGCGAATCGCTGGAAAATCCGGACGCGCGACATTGTCAGGCATGTCCTGACTGCGGCCGATATCGATTTCATCTTCGCCGACATCATTAAATCCGCCCATACCACCGACATTACCGAAGACCAGGGTTCGGCGATCGTCATGCTGCTTAATGCGAGCCTGGCGGCGAATGCCGCGAAAAGTAGCGCGGCCCTCGATCGCATCGTTCATTATGTCAATATCTGGGAAAAGGCCTTCCGCCTCAACCTAAAGCCGATCGTCGGGGAGGAAAAGCTGCAGCCGATGGCCGATTTTTTCCGCAACGGCGTCGTCAGCAGGATCCTTTTCAAAAGTCCGGGCACCAATATTTCCTATGCGCCGTTCGACTACATCGCGGTCGGGCAGCTTATTCTCGATGGCGACGTCAAAGTCTACATGAGCAAGACCGGCGGGCTTTCCACCTTGTCGGATGTTTCGGCAGGGTATATCCACGAAGAAAATTGCTTAATGCTCTACGGCATGAACCCCCGGGATAGGCGCCGCGATCTCGTGCATGAGGGAACCCACGTCATTCAGGACTGGGAGGATGTAACGAGCTTATCACACCACAATGAGGCCGACGCTTTCATCGCTCAGACCGTGGCCGAGCTAACCTTATATCCCGACGCGCCCGAGACCGATGATGTCAGCAAGACAGCTCTTGCGGCGGCGAAAATGGTGATCGACAAGACCGCCATCGACAGCAACACGGATTGGCAGACGGCGTATAAAAATGTGGTGAAGGCGGTTGGCCATCGCTACAAGAAATATGGCCAGCGCGAGAACGGGGTTGAAAAAGGCGAGGGTGCGAGCGAACGCACGAAATTCCAGGAATTATTATGGAAAATCACCATGGCCAACAATATTGGCAATCTCGCCGATGCTGTTCGGGGAAAATTCGAGGAGACGCTCAAGAGGGTGTTGCCGTGAATAAGGGGAGTCGGTCTGCTTGAGAAGGAATCATTATGGGTCTTCGCACCTAAACTGAAGAGAAAGCGCTCAAGATGCCACAGGAATGGTTGAAAAGGATAAAGAAAACGGGACAGCTGACGGCGTTTAACAAGGCCACCGCCTGGTCTGTTCCGGTGGCTGCAGCAATCAAGACCTTTAACAGTCTCGGGTTCGGCGTAACCATTGTCGCGGAGAAAGAAGAGAAGGCCGCGAACATCGTGCTGCTGTTCGCCAATGGCCCTGGTGAAAACTACCAGTACTATGGTGACACCGCCACCACCGATTCAGACTTTAAGGGCGACGCCTTGCACGGTCAGGCCACCACATTTACGGACCCTAAGTTGAAGGTGATCTTCTTTGCGGCTGTGTTTCTGCCCGGCAAGATCAAGAAGGCAACTGACGGCCAAAAGGAGATGATCGTGGTCCACGAATTCATTCATTCCGCTGGACTGAACGACAAAAATTGGCACGATTCCGCAGGAATTATGTTCAGCCCGATGAAGGAAGATGGAGGCGGACTAATCGAGTATATTCCGGACAAAGGGGCTAAACCCATGCCGCCGATCCGCGTCGGTGCCCAAACTATGTGCAAAATGAAGATGCTGTGGGCTGGCGCGAAGGACTGCAAAGACACTGATTGACGCAGGTTCCGCCAGCGGTGTCAGACTGACAGAGGTTGGCGATTTTGGTGCTAAAAACAGAGTGAACATTCTTGACTGACCCCTTTCGGTCGTTAGTTACACATCGCCGGGTCCTCCGTTGCAAAAACGACGTCCGTCATTTCCCTCCAAATTGTGCCGGCGCTGCCAAGCTCCAGAGGATTTTCAAGCTCTGCCTTTGTCTTGTCGGGCTGCCAGGACTCTGTGTCGGCACCCTCGTATTTGAGAACCGTAAACATGCCAGCTGCGAGATGATAGAGAATATGGCAGTGATAGGCCCACACGCCAGGATTGGTCGCGTCAAAGACAATCTTGATCGTGGATTTCGGTGGCACCAAGATTGTATCCCGGTTTGCCCCGGTGATTTTTTGCCCGTCGATCTCGGTGACTTCGAAAACATGCCCGTGCAAATGCATGGGGTGGGACATTCCAGTTTCGTTCCTGTTGACGAGTTCAACCCGCTCACCCTCTTTGACGTTGAGACTGTTTCGGTTCGGGTACCTCGCGCCGTTGATGGTCCACGCGTAGGACATCATGTTACCGCCGAGGACAGACGGCAGGGACCGCTGAACGGGCTTGTCAGGCAGCGGCTCTTCCGCCTCAAGATGGACCTCCTGAGTATTGTCCAGTCCGCCTATCATTTGCTGCGCTCGAATCCCCAGCCCCGGTTTTGGAATCTCCGCTCCGGACGTAGCAAGCAGGAATCCCGTCTGCAGGGTCGAGCCCTCTCCCAGAGCGAGAATGGGAAACACGCCGCCGCTGGCGGGAATTGTCAGGAGCAGGTCCAGCCGCTGCGCGACGGCAAGCTGGAAAAAATTACCCTTGAGAGGTTTTACGTTCTCACCGTCGGTGGCAATGATCGTGGCATCTAAATCACCTGTATCGATGAAAAAATTTGTTGCCGCTGAAGCGGCGATCAGCCGCAATAGGACGATCTGTGCGGGTTTGACGGCAAACCCTCGGGGTCGTCCAGCGTCCGGCGATTGGCCAGAAGCGCGTCATACTTAACGTCGATATCGGGCGCCGGGCCGTTGATCTGACGCGAGACCAGCCGCTTCGCGGCGGCATCCCACTGCTGAACGATAAGAGAATTCTTCGGATTCGACAGATTCATCCCCTTCGGGTCGCTCTTCCCATGCATTCCGCGCATGTTTGCCGTCAAGCCCTTGAGAATGTCCTGGGGGCTGGTGAAAGAGAAGTCGCTCAATGTCACGGTGAATTCGGCATCGGCCAGCTTGGATTGGGCTGGCGCACGAATGATCATGGGCGCCGAAGTGAGCTGCTGCTCCTGCAGCCCATAATGGGAATGCATCCAATAAGTCCCACTCTGCGTTAAGGAAAAATCGTATTTGTAAGATCCTCCGGGTGGAATGGGTTCCTGTGTCAAGTAAGGCACTCCATCCATCAAATTCGGCAAAATCAGGCCATGCCAGTGGATGGAGGTCGGCACCGGAAGCTGATTGACCAGCTCGACATGGAATCCGTCCGATTTTTCCGGGCTGTAACCCTGAACTCCGTCTGATTGATCAATGGTTGTCACCTTCACCGTCCTGCCCAGTACGGTGATCGGCACTTCGCGAACAAATAATTTGACGGGTTTCGATTCGCTCTTGATTTCGTTTGATTCGGCCCGCAACGACCCGACTGCCGCGATTGCGGCAAGCATGACAACTTTCGAGATCAGCTCGATTTTCATCCCTTTTTCCAGCGTAAGATCGATCGCGTTTACCCAGCAAGCCTATTCATTCGACAGCTCCGGCGACATCGCCTAATAAAGGACACTTTTGACCATGTTGCCCATCAACGCGGCAGCCTCCGCGCCTGTTGCAGGTAGCAACCGATCGCCTGCTGTCGTAATAGTGACCATTTGCCCTTGGGGAGCGAGGACAAGCCGGCCTGGCGGCTGAGTTCCCCACGGTTCGGTGACCTCGCCGGTATCTCGCAACTCCATTCGCAGTGAACTTGAAGTGGGTTGAAGGAGAACGGGAAGTATCGTCGCGGCTCGAGCGGGATCCCGATAGCGATTGCGTTGGCACAACCCCTATCACGTGGGTCAAATACGCTCCGAATGCTACCGAATAGGAATAGGGTATTTGTTAGGCGGAGATAGAGCCTTCCGTTCGCTAAAATAATGCACACCAGCACAAAAGTTGAGCGATTGCAGGCCCTATATAAACAGGAGCTTCGCGTCTGTTTCTCATAGGTCTGATCTGGCGCCCTTTCAGGGCGCGTTGCCCGGGTGGGCGGTTCCCAGGGTTGAAACCCTGAGCTTTATAGACAATTCGAAGAAAAGGCAGCCCCGGCCTGGAAGCGCGCCGACATCGAGTATTTCAGCCCAGACAGGCTGGAAGCCTATCCTACACTACTTAACTTGACGCCGTTCGCGGCTGACTGTGACGTCACAAATCGTGTCCGGCGTAGGAGAGGTCGAAGCTCTTATTGCATAACGGAAAATCGGAGATCCCGTTTTCGCGGACGGCAATGGATAGACCCTGCCAGTTGTGGAATGACGGGTCTTTAACCTTAATTCGGGAGAGCTTTCCGGTTGCATCCGTCAGCAGAACGTGGGCAATCTCGCCGCGATGGCCTTCGGTGAGCGATACAACCACACTATTGGGACGCAAATTCTGCACACTCTTTTTCGGTTTGGGTGCTGGCAGGTTTGCGAGCTGTTCCAGGATGAATTCAATTGACTGCTGGATTTCGAGTGAGCGCATTTTCGTGCGCGCATACACGTCGCCGGATGGCAGCAGTGTTGAGCTGATGTTCGAGTAACGGTACATCCCGTACGGAAAATCGACTCGCACGTCCCGAGCGACGCCGCTGGCGCGAGCAGCCAAGCCGACGAGGGCTATTCGCCGAGCTGCTTCCGCCGTTACCGTCCCGGTGTCTTCCAGGCGGGAGAGCGCGGACGCCGAGTTTAACAAAAGCAACTCGGCGTCACGGTATCTGTCGCGTATCGTCTCCAAGACATGTCTAGCCCTCTCAATCCATGCGTCATCCGCATCAAAGCGCACTCCACCAGGAATAATCCAGCCGCGACCGAACCGGCTGCCGCAGAGCTCTGCTGCTAAATTGATGGCAAGCGTCCGCAAATTTCCGATCGCGGCAGCGGCCAATGCGAAACCGATGTCAGTCGAGATGCCGCTCAATGTTGAAAGGTGCATGGCGATACGTTCGAGTTCCGCCGCGACGCTGCGCATGGCGTGATCACGCAAGGTGAGGACAACTCCAGCGAGGCTCTCGATGGCCGCGCTGAACGCGGTGGTATGAGCGATGACGGAGTCGCCAGCGATTGACTCCACCAGGACAATCTGCTGCGCCATATTACGTTGAGGCAAGATGGTTTCGACGCCGCGACACTGATATCCGAGCATGATTTCCAGGTGCAGGATCTGTTCGCCATAGCACTGAAATCGGAAATGGCCGGGTTCAATTACACCAGCGTGCACCGGCCCGACGGCGACTTCATGAACTTCCTCGCCCTCGACCCGGTAAAAATCGTACGGCGTGCCGTTTTTCCCCCAATGATCCGCGGTGCGGACCGGTCGCAGCCATGGGTGATTTTCAGGTACGATTCCTACTTGCTCGAAAAGCTCGCACTCAAAATAGTTTAAACTGGGGTAGTCACTGGCGAGTGATTGGAAGTGTGGACCATTTTTCTCCATGCGGGTCGAAGTCAGCCACAACGCATGCTCGGCGGGATCTCCGAGCACGCACCAGACGCGAATGCTACGCTCGCCTTCGTTTTCGCCGAACAGCGTGACAGGGTAGGTGTCAGCCGCCAGCTTCTGGCGCAACGCGGCTACCCACACCTCAATTTCCACGACTGGAACGAGAGAGCGTTCCAAAATTTCGAGCGGTCTTAGTCGAACCCAGCTCATAACGTGAATCGGAACTCGGCGAGAATCGAGCGCAACGGCCCGAACAGAAAATCTGGCCGTAGAATTGCGATCGGCACGGAGACCGCCAGCGCGTAGAAGCTCACGGCGTGTGCGATATGGAACCGCTCACGCGGTTTGCCGGCCGGCGGTCCGACGGGCCCCGGACTTTGCAACATGCGCAGGACAGCGCGGCCCATACCGATGAAGATGATCATCATTAAAAGGAGGAAGCAACCGAGGACCGTCCAATTCCGGGCGTGAACCATTCCGCGCAAGATCAACAATTCGCTGAAAAAGAGACCGAAGGGTGGCGTGCCCATGATGTAAAAAAATGCCAGCCCGAAAACAAATCCACTCCATGGCAGGCGCTGCATTAGGCCGTGCACCGAGTCAATTTCACGCGTCTGGAGGTCGCGATTGATGCGACCGGCCATGAAGAAGAGGGCGATTTTGCCGAACGAATTAAACAGGGCGTGCAGCATTGCACCCAACATCGCGGCGCCGCCAACGCCGGACGCAAGAGTGACGATGCCAAGATGCTCGACGCTGGAATAAGCGAGTAGCCGTTTGTAATCACGGCTGCGCCAGATATACACCGCCGCCACTAAAATCGAGAAGGCACCCGCGATCATCAACAACCCTTGAGAAAAAGCGCGCACGCTGGTGTTGCACGCTACCTCGTAGAAGCGCAGCAGGACCAACAATGCCGTGCTGCGTAAGGAGCCGGCCATCAACGCGGCGACCGGACCGGGAGCATTAGAGGTCGCATCGATGTCGGCAGGATGCATCGGTGCAAGCCCGATCTTAGCGCTGATGCCGACCAGCGCGAGAACAAAGCTGATCTTTACCCAGAGCGGATCTAGTTGAGCAGCGTCTCGCACGAGGTCGGTCAGGATGAGGCTCGCGTGTTCCCCGACGCCCTTCGCTGCGACGCCGAGCGCCAGGACTCCAATTAAAAGAAATACCAGGCCAAGCGAAACGAGGAAGAGGTATTTCCAGACCGCTTCAAGCGACTCTTTCGACCGATAAAAATAGATCATCGGCACCAGACTGAAAGTTGTGAGCTCAATGACTACCCAGAGCAGACCAAAATTCTGCGTAACGACGACCAGCGTGCTGGCCAGGAGGTAAGAGTTCAGCGCCGGATAGTAGAGACGCCGCGAGGCCTGATACTCTGGTTTATGCATTCTTTGCAGGAACCCCGGCGAGTAGAGTACCACCGCGAAATAGGTATGCGACAGGATCAGCAGAAAGTAGCTTCCCAGTGAATCAATCCCAAACCACGCGCCCGCGGGAAACGGATTCTGCCGAGACAGAAGCAGGTAAAGGGTCGCTACCAGGTGACCCGTTGCGGCGGCCAGCGTCGCGAAGTAATTCTTCTCCAGGGAGATGCTCCACGCTGTCAACCCCGTCGAAAGCAGCGGCAGTCCGAGTAGGAACAGCGTTGTCAAGATCATCAATCGTGGAGTGTTGTCAGGTCTTCGCCCGCGCCTTCGGGGAAATGCGACTTGAGGTGGTTAATCGCTATGCCCATTAAAAAGATGAGCACGAAAAGATCGAGAAAGGCGCCTAGCTCGATGATCCACGGTAAATCGGCTTTGACGGCGACGCCGAGCAGAAACAGACCGTTCTCGATGATCAGAAATCCGATCACGTGCGCCAGTAAAAGCTGCCGCCGGATAATTAAGAGTCCGCCGCTGCAAATTCCGGCCAGCGCGGTGCCAAGGGGGATTACCAGCACTGGTGTGATGCGCGAAAACTGATACGAAAGCAGCAGCGCCGCGATGATAAGCCCAGAGATCTGGAGCAGAAATCCAGGATGGTATTGACGCGTCCGGTCGCGATGTCCCATGTCGAGGTCGCGGATAATCTTCACGATGTAACTCGGGATCAAAATCGTGCGGAATAGCAGCACCGCGCCGGCGATGACGAGGTGTTCCCCAGAAAAGTTTTCAAAAAACGAGACGGTATAGACGCCTGCGACGAGGATACCTTGGAAGACCAGGATCAATACATAAGAAGAGAGTCGGGTGGTTACCGGAAGGTACATCAGCGTGAGGCAAAAGAGAATCGTCAGCGCGTTGGTCATCGCTCAGTGGGAAAAGGTAAAGATGAGAATGTTGAGCACGCCGATGACTGTCGCGTAGAGGAGGAATTGCGGGACGAGGACAAGCCTGAATCTTGCCATTAGAGTTTCGATTGCCGCCAGGCAGACCGCGAGCACCGCAAGGACTCCGACCACCAGCGCCACTCCGACCGCCGGTTTCAGCCAACTGAAGGGATTCAGCAGGCTGGTGACCAGGAACCCATAGAGCAGCAGCTTCAGCGAGGCCGCGTGCTGGTAGAGCATCAAGTCAAAGCCGGACGCGTCGAGGATCATGACCTCGTGAATCATTGTCAGTTCGAGGTGCGTATTCGGATCGTCCACCGGCATACGCGAGCATTCCGTTATCATCAGGAAGAAAATAGAGATCGAGTTGACGACGATGAAAACGGGGAACATCGGTTTATCCCAGGCGATTCCAGAGATGATCGACTGGAGAGAGAGTCGGCCCGTGACGAGAGCCAGACTGCCAAACGTGAAAAAAAAGATCGGCTCGGCAAACACCGCGAATCGCGCTTCACGGCTCGCGCCCATCCCTTCGAAGCTGCTCGCGACATCAAGCGCGGCGAGGATCTGTAAAAAGCGGCTCAGGCCCAGAAGGTAAGCCAGCAGGATGATATCGCCCGCGAACGAAATGCAGGCGGGAAAAGGCCCGACCGGCAGCAGCAAAAGGGCGAACGCGGTGGTATTCCAAATGACGGGCGGTGCCAGGCGTGTGAGGTAACTGGCGCTGCGGCTGTAAACGGTCTCCTTTCGCGCCAACCGCGCAAGATCGAAGTAAGGCTGAAGAAGGCTAGCACCGAGCCGACCGGACAGCCCCGCCTTGAGTTTATTCACGATCCCATTTAGCAAAGGCGCGCCTGCGACCAACGCCAGGAATCCGAGCCATGAGATGGGATTTGAGGAAAACGTCACCATACAAAGGCGAAGGCAATGACGAGATAAACGATGAGCGCGGCGAAGATGTAGATGACGTAATGGCGGATGCTGCCGCTTTGAATCCAACGCAGCAACACGAGGGTGCGGCCGATCGCGTGGTCAAGCCGAACCCAAAGGCCTTGTTCTATCTGGTCAAAGCCATGCGACTTGAACGCTCGCGGCTCGGGGAGAACCTGGACGATCGGTTTCCATTGCACTCTCAATCCAATCATTGGCTGACCTAGCCTTACGAGTTCCTCGGCAAAACTCGATGCGCTGTACTGCATGCGCGAGGTGACGTTTCGATAACCGCAGCCCCACGTCTCGCACAGTCGCAGGCCAGCCTTCTTCTGGACCCATAACTTAACGACCAGGGTTAGAAGGGTCATCGCGAGCAGAAGCCCGAAGACCGGCGTCAGCCCGGCCAGCGGCGAAATTAACTCCGCGCTCAGGCGAGTTTCGGGCAGGCCCGACATCTCAGTGACCGCAGGAGCAACCAATCTCAACGCCGTGCCAGGGACAAAGCCAATCCAGCCGCAAAGGGTCGCCAGCCCGGCCAGCACAGGTAAAGACGAAATAGGTTCATGTCCAAGCCGGGCTGGAGATTTCGAACGATTCTCGCCGAGAAAGACGATTCCGTAGAGCTTGGTAAAACATGCCACCGCCAGGCCTCCGACAAAAGCCAGGCTGACCGCGGCGACAAGGAGTGCTAAGGGCGCGAAACCGCCCATCAAACTGCCGCCTTGAAAAAAGCTTTTGTAGATCAGGAATTCACTCAGAAACCCATTGAACGGAGGCAAGCCGCAAATCGATACGGCTCCGATCAAAAACCCGACTCCGGTCACTCGCAGTGCTTTTGTCAGCCCGCCAAGTTTCTCGATATCGGTCGTATGCGCGTAGAGATAGACGTTGCCAACACCGAAGAAAAGCAGCGCCTTAAAGATCGCATGGTTGAGCGTGTGTAGCAGCGCGCCTGCAAACGCCAGGGCAACGAGACCCGGCGAGCCGACACAACGCCCGAGCCATGCCACAGCCAAACCTAACCCGATGATGCCGATATTTTCGACCGAATGATAAGCGAGCAAACGCTTCATTTCGTGCTGCGTGAGCGCGTACCAGACGCCGCCGACGGCCGACACCAGCGCGACGACGAGCAGCGCCCAGCCGAAGACTTGCCGATCACTTGGAAAGAACATGAACATCCGTACGATGCCGTAGATACCAGCCTTGATGTTGATCGCCGAGAGCAAGCCCGAAACGTGCGCCGGTGCAGCCGGGTGCGCGTTTGGAAGCCATGCGTGAAACGGCATGAAGCCAGCCTTGATTGCAAACCCGAGAAAACCCGTAACGACCAAAAGCGTCAGCGTGCCTGCATCCCATCCAGTTTGCCGCGCGAAATCCGCGAATTCCCAACTGCCGGTTCTCTCATGGAGCAGGATGAAAAAGACGTAGAGGAAAAGTGCGCTCGCGTGCGTTGCCACAAAATACCAGAACGCACCCTGCCGGACTTCCGGTCTCGCTTTATCCAGCGCAATACAAAAATACGCCGAGACTGCCATCAATTCCCAAGCGATCAGGAATGCCAACGCGTGCTGCACAACGACCACGAGCTGCATCGATAGGATGAGCAGCGTGAAGGACACCAGATGCCAGCGGATGGAGATGCCGCGCCTGACGTACTCTTCGAGATAGCCGATGGCATAGATGCTGCCCGCGAGCGACAATAGTTGAAACGTGAAAAGGAATAATAGGGCGATCCCGTCGCATGAGAGTGGGATAGCGCCCACCATGGGGAGCGCCAAGCGCGACTCCCAGGGCTGAGAAGCAAGAAGCGAAGTAAGCGAAAAGAAGAGGCCGCACACCAGGGCCAGTGCATTCAGCGGATTGACGGCTCGGTTCAGCAGTCGATCATCGCGTAGCACCGCCGGTATCGCCATCGCCGCCGCATGGAGAACCAGACCGAGAATGAAAAATCCGATCATCGCAGGTTCAGTTAGTTAGGCAGACTAGTTCGGATCCATTCCACGATCGTTTCCGGCTTAGTCCGCTGGCGGAGCAACCTGATAAACTCCTTCTGCCGGAACAAAAAGGCCAGACGCGCAAGCAATTCGAGATGCTGTTTCGGCGTCAGGCTGAGAAGCAGGAAGAGAGTGTGTACCGGTTGCCCGTCCAGAGCATTCATTTCAATCGGGTGGCGGAGAAAAAAGACACCGAAGAGCGGGGACGGCGCATTCACCACGACCGGAACTCTTACGTGCGGAACCGCTACCCCGTCGCCACACGCTGTCGTCATCAGCTTTTCGCGACTGACCATTAGATCACAAATTAACTCCTTGTCATTACCAGGGGGCAAATCGAGCCGATCCAAAGCCGCCCGCACCGCTTCGGCAAAATTGGCACCGGAAATATCATAATAGAAATGCTTTGGCGAAAAAATATCATTCAGTGAAGGTAGCGATCGATCCGTTGAAAGATCCGGTTTAGTTAGTTCGAGCGGATGATTGTGGATGAGCGCCCATTCCAGGATCGCCTGGCGATTGTAGCAGTAGCGGCCCTGCGAATAGACGTGAGGTAGTTTCCCAGTCCGCGCCCATTCGCGTACGATGTTCTCATCGAGTTTCAAGAGGCGACCGACCTGGGCAGAATTCAAATCCATGAGTGTTCAAGCCCGCCCGGTTTAGAGCGGTTTTGCGGAGAGCGCAAATAGGTCAGCAGCGCGTAAAGAAACGTCAGGGGATGCGGCGGGCAACCTGGGATGTAGAGATCGATATTGAGCTGCTGCAAATATGTCCGGGCGAGCTCATTGGAGCCTTGAAAAATTCCCCCGCTGATTGCGCACGCGCCGAACAGGATCACCAGTTTTGGTGCGGGTACCGCACCGTAAGCCGCCGATAAAGCGTGCTCCATATTTCGGGTCGTCGTGCCGGAAAGCACGATGCCGTCGGCATGGCGCGGCGAGGCGACAAATTCGATGCCAAACCGGCCCATGTCAAAGTTCACATTGGCGAGCGCGTTCAGTTCGAGCTCGCAGCCGTTACAACCGCCAGCCGAAACGGAGCGCAGCTTCAGCGAGTGGCCGAAAACCTTGTAGATCTCTTCCGAACACGCCTCTGGCGTCACCTCCCCGACGTCGCGGAGAAGCAAGCCCTGACGCGAAGTAGATGCCATCCGGTGATCGTTAGTGTAGGTGATCGCCCCTTCGGGGCACGCCTCGACACAAAGCGGGCAAAACACGCAAGAGCCCAGATCAATCGTTAGCGGATTAGTGGAGATGGCCCCTGTTGGGCAAACTCCGACGCATACCGCGCAGCCGTCCGGGCATCGCGTCGAATCAAGCTTCGGTTGGCCGCGGAATCGTGCTGGCGTCGACGCCGCCATCACGTCCGGGATCACCGGTTGCCCTTCGGCCAATCGCACGGCGAGCGCTTTGGGTGGGGTAAGTCTCATTTCCAACCTGGTGTACCGTCGATTTATCCTGCTGACGTCGTTGCGTTCAAAATCGGCCGCCAGCAAGGCGAATGCGAGACGGTACACTAGCAGCATGCGGACTATGCTCCAGCGGATATTGCTGCGGGAGCAACGCATTCTGCAGCTCACGCGCTGTCTCCAGGTCCTCTTCCAAGAGCGCGTTTTTCTCGCCCAACTCGGCCGCACATCGTCGAGCGATCGCTCGAGGTCATGCGGTAAACCCATCACCGCGGACCTACCGCGGCAATGCGACGGCGTAAAGTAGGATAGGCCTGTCTCTGGGCTGAAATACTCGATGTCGGCGCCTTTTCTTCGAATTGTGTACAAAGCTCAGGGTTGAAACCCGGGCTGAAACCCTGGACCGAATACTGCAGCCCTTTTGGGCAGAAATGCGCCCCAAATTTTGCTTAACTTATTAGGTTCTTTCCAGTGTTTTTAGAACGATTATAGGAACCTCTGACGAAGCGGCATCTGGCCGCTTATTTCTTTCGCTTCGCGCCAGATTCTGTTATCGGTTGAAGCTACTGCTCGTGGGCGCGAGCTTCATGGCCTTCATGGTGCTCTGGCAATTCCATTTCAGTCCAGAAGCGCTGTTCGCCAAGGCGGTCGAGGTTCATCCCAAGAAAGACGCCATCATGGGACCGGGAGCGTTTATCAAGGATCCGGTCTCTGCCATCTCTTTGCGCCGCAG
>Ga0210396_10005114_pt1 | contig 12739 bp, 10 predicted proteins | sample IncBWH17OmetaG_FD_155466 | JGI IMG/M metagenome (GOLD analysis project Ga0210396, IMG submission 155466) | Forest soil microbial communities from Barre Woods Harvard Forest LTER site, Petersham, Massachusetts, United States - Inc-BW-H-17-O ...
ACGAATTGATTCCCTAAGGCGGGGCCCGGGTCGCGGAGCACCGCGCCGACCCCGTCGAGCGGGAGATCGAGCCGGTCAGCCTCCCCGGCATCGACCGTGAAATTCAAATCATGGGTTTTCGCTTTGCGCGCCAGCTCCAGCGCGCGCGGGTGCGGATTCAAGACGTCAGAAAAACAGCACCTCCTCGGAACTGGCTTCGCGCGGTCCGGACAATGACGGCTTACGGATGATTCCAAATCGATCGGAATGCCTGAGGTGGACTTCCCGCTCTATTTCCATGGTGTATTGCATATACAATTCTTCGAACATATCGCCGACCCTGCGAGCATCGTCTGACGACAGGCCTTGGATATTCGGGCCGATCTGTTCGAGCCGCGCGGCAACGCCTGGAAGCGCGGCGGACTTCTCGCCCAACACCGACATCGCGGCCTTCGCGCTCGTCATCAAACCTTCAAATCGCAGGCTTTCCCGCGTCAAATGACTCATCAGTTGATTGAGTTGGCCATTGCCGACCTCAATTTCGCGGATTGCGCCGGTGATCAGATTTTCGGTATCCGCGACATGAAGCGAATCTTCCTCCCTTCGCAAGCCCTTCAAACTATCGGCCGATTGCGCCATCTCGTCCAGCACGGGCCGCAGCCGGCCGGCTCCGCCCGAGACATGGTCCGCGGTGGTTTTGAGCTCATTGGCAACCACGACGAAGGTCCGGCCCTGGGCTCCGAGCTGACCGGCCTTCAGCCCGGCATTCATGCCAATCAGGATGATATCGACGACGGTTTCTCCAAGCTCGGAAATCGCAGCGCGAAATTTTTCGAGCATATCCTCCACTATCGATATCGACGCATCGACTGACTTTTTTGCTTGCCCGCATGCGGAGATCAGCACCGTGGCCTGAGCGAGCTTTTGTCTCATCAGCGCAATGAACGATGTCATGTCATTGTCCTGCCCGCCAAACAACGTCTGTCCACGACCGACGATCTCAGCTGAATCGACAGACAGAGTCATCAGGGTGCGGCCGATTCCGCCGATGTCGGCCTCGAATCCGGATATGGTATCCTTCAACTGCGCGGCCTGCAGACTGCAGATGAGAGGAGCTGCGACCGGGAGCGCATCGATCTGATCACCACACGCAGGCGCAATGTCGACCTTCGCACCGGATGTCATCCGCAATGCGCGACAAATATGCTCCAGCCGTTGCCGCGCGCTGTCTCCCGCCTGCAAGGAGACAATGGCACCGCCAACGGCGTCGCCCATCCGTATCGTGCTCGCTCTTGCCAACTCCGCCAACTGGGCACTCTTGGCCTGGCGATCCCTGATTTCCGAATAGACCGAGATCAAGTCGCCGCTCACTGAGACCAGCTGGTCGCGGTAACGTTTCTCGAATTCCAGTTGCCGGCTCAACGCCATTTCGAGAGCATCGGAGAGATGGTGTTGGTCTTTCGAGCAGGCCACGATCGAGAGGCGTGCCGAAGTTGCGAGATCGGACACCTCTTGCGTGAAACTCAGAAAGTCGCCGCGATTGCCGTCCAGCGAGGCGGCTTCTATCCGCGCACTGCGCGCGATCACCGTAATCATCTGGATGTGCGTGATGAGATGTCGCAGCAACGCCGATGACTGCACCGCGCTCTTGCCGATGGCGCCGAGCAAGCTGCTCTCCGCCGGCAATACCTCGGCCAGCGCGCTGAGGCGGCCGGCAATATCCTGAAGCGCGACCGACGCGGCTTCAATCTTGGAGCCTGACAGTTCGCGCGATGCCGAGCCGAGATCGCGGGTCAGTTCCTCGAATATCGCATGGGCCTGCCCTAGATCGCCGCCGACCCTTACAAATACCTCCTCGATCCGGCTGCCGACGTCCTCGATGGACGTCACCGCCCCGGTTGCGATGTCAGCGAGAGCGGCGTCGGCCATGGGACTCAGTCTACCGATGCCGTTGACCGGGCATCTTGCCACAGCATGATTTCTCGGGGGATCTGGGCCAGCGTCACGACCTTTTCCACCGCGCCGCACGCGATCGCCTCCTTTGGCATCCCGAAAACCACACAGCTTTCTTCATCCTGCGCGCGCGTCGAAGCACCGAGCTTGCGCATTTCGAGCAAACCCCTGGCACCGTCGTCCCCCATCCCGGTCATGATGATTCCAAGCGCATTGCGGCCGGCATTTTGCGCGGCCGATCGGAACAGGACATCCGCCGACGGGCGATGCCGAGACACCGGGGGCCCATCCTTGATGGCGATATGGTAGCGCTTGCCGGTTCGCTGCAGCAGCATGTGGCGCCCGCCCGGCGCGATATAGACGCCTCCCTGCACGACAATATCGCCGTCCGCGGCTTCCTTGACATCCACTTCACAGAGACCATTGAGGCGCTTGGCAAACGCCGCCGTGAAGCCGCTGGGCATATGCTGCACGATGAGTATCCCCGGACTCCGGCGCGGCAAGACCTCCAGCACATCGCGAAGCGCTTCGGTGCCGCCGGTGGAGACGCCGATGCAAACGATGTGCTCGGTTACCGGGCTGCAGCGGCCCTGAACCGGCGGAGGCATGATGGCATCCGCGGTCAGCTTGTCCTCGATAATCATCCGGGGGGCTCTGCCGACGCGTACGCGCGCCCGCGCCGCCGCCTTCACCGCATCGCACAGCCGCGCCGACGATTCCAGCAGGGCTTGTCTGGTTTCGACGCGCGGCTTTGGTAGGATGTCGACAGCTCCCGCCTCGAATGCCTCGAACATCAGATCGGAACCCTCCTCGGTGAGGGTCGAGCACATGATCACGGGAATCGGCCGCTGCGCCATGATCTTGCGCAGAAACGTAATCCCGTCCATGCGGGGCATCTCGATGTCGAGAATGATCACATCGGGTATTTCGTCCTGAATCCGGCGCGCCGCCACGAACGGATCCGGCGCAGCCGCCATCACTTCGATGTCCGGATCATCATTGAGGATCGAAGTCAGAATCTGACGAACCGATGCGGAATCGTCCACGATCAGGACACGAATCTTTCGCCTTTGCATGGATCTCGCTCCGACCGACTAAACTTTGAAAATCGTGGGCAGTACCTGCTGCAACACGGCTGATTCATTGTGAATCATCGATTCCGAATGACCGACGATGAAGTATCCGCCGGGCCGCAAGTGCGTGCAAAGCTGCTCGACGACTTTCTGCTGGGTCGGCCTGTCGAAATAGATCAGGACGTTTCGGCAGAAGATGATGTCGACGTCGCGATCGACCGGATAGACCGGATCCATCAGGTTCATGCGCATGAAGTTCGTCGAGCGCCGCAGTCTGGGGACCACCCGCACTTCGTCGCTGCTCGGGTCCCTGGACGACAGAAAATAGCGCTTGGCGAGATCGGCGGGCACCGGCGCTATCATTTCTGCGGTGTAGATACCGGTTGCCGCGAGTTTCAGAACGGAAGTTGATATGTCGGTGCCGAGCACGCTGAAACGAAAATTCGCCCCGGCCGTGGCCAGGTCGTCGAGCACCATGCCGATGGTGTAGGCTTCCATGCCGGTCGAGCAGGCGGAGCTCCAGATCTTGAGCGGCCGGGTGCCCCGGCCCTTGCGGCGCAGCAGCTCCGGCACCGCGGTGTTCTTCATAAAGTCAAAGTGTGATGGCTCGCGGAAGAAATCGGTCTTGTTGGTTGTCACGCAATCGATCAAGTGGACCAGTTCGGTTTCGAAATGATCGGCATCGAAAAGATGCTCGACATATTCGTTGACGTCGGCATAGTCGAGGGCGCGGACCCGCTTCAGAAGCCGCCCCTCCAGCATCAGCCGCTTGGCCGCCGGGAGTTTTATACCCACCTCCGTCTCGACCAGTTCGGCAATAGAACGAAAATGACGATCGCTCAGGCGTGTGGCCGTTTCCAGCGCTGCGGCTTGCATCGGTTAAGCCGCGGCAGCTGCGTACGGCGTATCGCTTTCGACATCGTCGCTGAACGCCATCAGTTTCGCGAGATCGAAGATAATGACGAAGCTATCGCCTTTCCTGCCGATTCCTGCCAGATAGTCCGACTTCCAGCGCCCCCCGACCGAAGGAGGCCGCTCGATCTGACTCTCGTCAATCCCGGTCACTTCAAAGACGCGGTCGGCGACGAAGCCGACTCCGACGAAGCGGTCGCCCCTCGGAACATCGAGAATGATGATCCGGGTGGCTTCGGTCGCGGGCACGCTCGGCAGGTCGAGTTTGATCCGCAGGTCGACGATCGGATAGCTGGTGCCGCGCACGTCGATCATCCCGAGCAGGAAGTTCGGCGCTTGGGGTAGTTTCGAAATCGGCCGCATATCGAGAATCTCGCGAACATTGCGAATGCCGATGCCGAACGTCTCGCCGTCAAGTCCGAGCGTCAGATATTGGGCGGTTTCGACCATGTTTCGCTCCGTGAGCCTGGAAGCCGGCCTCGCCGAATGGCGAGGCCGGTTCGTCGTTCAACGTTTGAAGTCGGCGTCGCGCTCGTCGGCGCCGTCGTTCATCTCGAGCGCAAAGCCGCCGGCTCCGCCCGCGACCTTGAGGGCCCGAGTCGGCTTGGCAATCGCGGGCCGCTTCGCCCCGCGCTGGGCTACCGACATGGTGGCCGCCTTGGATCGCAGTTGGGCGACGGCCTTGTCGATCCCGGCTGCGGGACGAGAGTCTCCGTTCTGCGGTTGATCGATCTTGAAGAAGGAGATGGTCGACTGCAGCTGCTCGGCCTGCGAGGCCAGCTCCTCCGCCGTCGAGGACACCTGCTCCGACGCGCTGGAATTCTGCTGGCCGACCTTGTCGAGCTGCTGGATCGCCTGGTTGATCTGCGAAGAGCCGACATCCTGCTCGCGGCAGGCCGCCGTGATCTCCTCGACCAGTTGCGCGGTCTTCTTGATGTCGGGAACCAGCCGGGCCAACATGGCGCCGGCCTCCTGCGCGGCCTTGACGGTCTCGCCGGACAGCGCGCCGATCTCGGCGGCTGCGGTCTGACTGCGTTCGGCGAGCTTGCGGACTTCGGAAGCCACTACCGCAAACCCCTTGCCGTGCTCGCCGGCGCGGGCTGCTTCCACCGCCGCATTGAGCGCCAATAGATCTGTCTGCCGCGCAATTTCCTGCACGATGGTGATCTTGCCGGCAATGGTCTGCATCGCCTCGACCGCGCGGCTGACGGCGACGCCGCTGGCCTCGGCGTCCTGCGCCGACTGATGCGCGATCTTCTCGGTCTGGCTGGCGTTGCCGGCGTTCTGCTTCACGTTCGCCGCCATCTCTTCCATCGAGGCGGAGGCTTCTTCCGATGCCGAGGCTTGCTCAGTCGCCCCCTGTGAAAGCTGCTCGGCGCTGGCCGAGAGCTCCTGGCTCCCCGCCGACATGTTCTGCGATGCGGTCAGCGTGTCGGTGACGACCGATCGAAGACGTTCCACCGTGTTGTTGAGAGAGGCGATCAGATCGCCAACCTCGTCGTTGCTCGTCGCCTTCAGCGTCTTGGTCAGGTCGCCGGTGGCGACCGCGTCGGCCAGACCGACGGCGCGACTGAGGCCGCGGCTGATGTTGAGCGCGATCCAGGTCGCGGAAATAACCGCAATGATGAGGGACGCGATGACAAGAGTAAGCAACAGCAACTGTGCGCGACCACCCTCCTGCTTCGCCTGTTCAGCCCGCTCATCCATGGCCTTCCTCACGTGGACGACATAGCTTTGTGCAGCTTCATTGGCCTCGGTCACGGCCTTGCGGCCTTCGTTCATCGAAAGCTCGATTGCTTTTGCCTTATCGAGCTTTGCAAATTTTATCGTCTGGTCCTGGATCGTGTTCATGTTGCTATAGGCTGTGGCAAAACGCTCCACGAGTACCTTGCCGTCTTCGCTCGCAGCCGCCGAGATCTCGCCTTTCGTCTTGTTCACGGAGACCCGAAATTTGCCGATCTCGTCGGCGAACTTCTCGGCATCGGCATCGGAGGCCGAAATGAGCATATTTTTCTCGGCCCGGACCTGGCGCAGCACACCCTTCTCGAGTTCGGCAGCCTCATCCATCCGGGACGCACGCGCCACCAGGTTTTCGGCCGTGGCGATCATGTCGCTCAGCTTCAGGTACGCCACACCGCCTGCGATCATCGACAGGATGATGACCAGGCCAAAAGTCCCGGCAAGCTTGCTCTTTACGGTTAGCCGCATGTTAAGCTCCTAAAAATCTCATCGTTGGATTAAGCTGAGGATGCGTCCCATGTTCGGAACGATGACGAACTCTTCACGCCACTTGGTGATGAAACGGATGAATTCGGGATTCCAGTGCATGCCGACCCGCGGCGTCGGCTGCACATCGGCCGGAGAGATTTCCGTGACCTCGTAAACCTTGTCCGCGACGACGCCGACCAGCACCGGATCGCCCTCGATCTTGACCTCGAGCACCACGATGCGGGTGTCGGCGGTAGCTTCGGTCTTCGGCATGCCGAACCGCACCCGCAGATCGGCGAGCGGAATGACGTTGCCCCTGACATTGATCACGGAAGGCAGGAACGGACGCGCCCCTGCAACCCGCGTGGCCGGGACCGGATCGATGATTTCGCGAACCAGTTCTGAGTCGAGGGCGAACACCTCATCGCCGATACCCAGCATCACGACCTGCATCAGTGCGGCCGCCTCAGGCGCTTCCGCCAGGCGTGCATTTGCGATCTGATTCATCAGGCAGCCTCTTTGGCGAACGACTTTTCGGACAGGCCCTGGCCGGTCGCGATCAGCTGTGCAACGTCCAGGATCAGCGCGGCGCTGCCGTCACCGAGAATGGTGGCGCCGGAAAACATCGTCACCTCCGAATGCAGTTTCGACAGCGACTTGATCACCGACTGGTGGCTGCCGATGATCTGATCGACGATCAGCCCGACCCGGGCCTCGCCTGACGAGGCGATGATGATCTTCTGATGACGGTCCGGTTCGCCGGCGGCGTCGAACATTTCTCGCAGCCGCAGAAACGGCACGAGATCGCCGCGCATATTGAGAAAGTCGCGTCCACGCGCTCGCTCGTCGGCGACGGACAGTTCGGCGCATTCCTCCACCGCCGAGAGCGGAACAATGTAACGGCCCTCGCCGACCCGGATCAGCAGCCCTTCGATGATGGCCAGCGTCAGCGGCAGACGCAGCGTCACCGTCGTGCCTTTGCCCGGAACGGTCGAGATGTCGATCGACCCGCGCATGGCGTCAATGGTTCGCTTGACCACGTCCATGCCGACACCGCGCCCGGACAGCGCGGAAACCGTCTGGGCGGTGGAGAAGCCGGGTTGAAACAGCAGTTGATAAACATCCTGGTCCGACATCACAGCGCCCGGCGCGATCAATCCCTGCTCTTCGGCCTTGGCGCGAATCCGCGCGGTGTTGAGGCCCGCGCCATTGTCACGCACGGCAACCAGAACCTGCGCGCCGGCATGGGTGGCAGTGATTTCGATCCGGCCAATGTCGGTTTTCGCCGCCGCGGTGCGGCTTGCGGTGTCCTCGATACCATGGTCGATGGCATTGCGGATGAGATGGACCAGCGGATCGGCCAGACGCTCGATCATGGTCTTGTCGAGCTCGGTGTCCTCGCCGGAAGTCACAAACTCGACCGGCTTGCCGAGATCCCTCGAAAGGTCGTGAACCAGGCGGCGAAAGCGCCCGAACAGCGAGCCGATCGGCACCATCCTCGCGCCCATCGTGGTGTCGCGCAGGCTCGCAGCCAACCGCTCGATTTCCTCGGCGATCGCCTTGATTGAAATATCTTCGGTAGCGGAAGCGAGCTGACTGAGCCTGGCCTGGGCGATCACCAATTCGCCGACGCGGTCCATCAGTTCGTCAAGGCGTTCGGCCTGCACCCGGACGGTTCCGCCCGCCTTGTCGTCCCAACGCCTACCTGGGGCTGGAGCGGGATTATTTGCTTGATCGGTGCTGACGTCGAGCGGCGGCGGATCGCCGACAGGCGTCGCAACGGTCGCCAATGGCGGCGCCACTTCTGCCGCCGCAAGCGGCGTACAAGTCAGTTTCATTTCGTCCTGGACGAATATGAATACGTCGTCGATGGCGGCGCGGTCACAGCCGCTGTCGAGCGTCACATCCCATTTCAGGAAGCAGTGCTCGGGGTCCAGTTCGTCGAGAAAGGGCACATCCTCTGTCAGCGCCACCGCGAAGCAAGTGCCCAGTTTTCCGAGGTCATCCAGCAGGTCCAGCGGGTTGGAGCCGTTGCGAAGGATATCGCTGTCGAACTCGAGATGAAGTTGCCACCCGGTCCGAACCTGCATCGGAGCAACCGATGGCTTGGTCGTCGTCACTTCGCCATTCGAGCTCTCGGGCTCGACCAGGCGACGCAGATCGCCAAGAATCGCATCGCCGATGATGGAGTCGGTGGTTTCAGGCGCTTCAATCAAGGTGCGGATGTAGTCCTTGGCAGCCAGCGCCACTGAAATGAGATTCTGATCTGGCCGGATCTCGCCTTTGCGGACCCGGTCAAAGGCGGTTTCGAATTCATGGGTGAAGCTCGCAACCTCGTCGAAGCCGAACATCGCGCCTGAGCCCTTGATGGTATGCAGCGCGCGGAAGGCGGTATCGACAAGCTCCTTGTCGTCCGGACGAAGGCCGAGATCGAGCAGGGCTGCTTCGAGGACGTCAAAGAGTTCGCTGGCCTCTTGCCGGAACACTTCGGCCGGATCCAATGTGGTCATGATCGCACCAGCTTGCTGACGACGGCGAGCAACTGGTCCTGTTTGAACGGTTTGGTGATCCAGCCGGTGGCGCCAGCCTTCTTTGCCTCCAGCTTGACGGCTTCGCTGGACTCGGTCGTAAGGAACACGATCGGCAGGCCGAGCAGCGTGGGCAATGCCCGCAGCGCCCGGATCAGCTCCATGCCGTTCATGACCGGCATGTTCAGGTCAGTGATGACGAGATCCGGACGACTTGACTTGGCCTTTTCGAGCCCCTGCGCTCCATCGGCCGCCTCAATCACGGTATGCCCCGCTGGAGCAAGCGCGACCTTGATCATCTGACGAATGCTCGGCGAATCGTCGACGGTCAGAATATTTGCCATTATTTGATCTCGGCGGGTTGCTCTGGGTGGCTTTCAGGCATCGCCCGGCCGGAAACGCCCGCGCGTCGAATTGCCGATCGAAGCACTTCCGAAACCGAGGTCAGACGTACCCGGTTGCCCTGATGGCGCGCGGTCTTGGCTGCTGAAATAAGAAGCTGAACCGACGTTACGTCGGCCTTGGCGACGCCAGAGCAATCAAGCTCCAGCTTGGTCTGGCCCCTGAGTGCCTTGCAGATCAAATCGTAGGCGATGCGAATGCCGCCGATGCTGCAGTCCGCAGGCAGGCGAAGCAACTCTGGCGGAGATTCCATTTTGGCGCTGCTCGTTGGTCGACGTCGACGAGACGCCCCTGGGCTCGCCGGCTTCGACAGTTTGTGATCGGAGGGCGCAGATAGGATGATGGCGAGTCAGGCAAAAGTATTGAGCTGTTAGGCATATCGGAGGTTGCGCTTCGCAAGCGTTAATTTCGCGCCCCGTAGGAATACGGGCGGCCGGGGTTTTCCGGATGCGCGCCGACCTCACATGCATGCTGTCGCGCCGATACCCGATTCAGTTTTCAAAGCGCGCACAGAGACAGGGATCCGCGATCTCGCGGCGCAAATCCGCCCGAGTTGTGCAAGAACAATTGCCCCTCGAAATAAAGAGGGCGCAGGGAAGACCGGGTGCCAGCGCGCACCCGCGGTCCGCGTGCATAAAAGGTAGCACGCGGTAGAACCACAGGTGGTGCCGGATCATCCGGCCTTCCCTGCGCAATGGTTTTAACGGTTACTTCGTGCTCTCCCCGGGGACCGGGCTCTTTTGCCCCCGTCACTCTCGCGGAATTGTGTCCCACGAAAGCTTAGCGCCAGCGTCGGGGCGCCAGGACCACACGACTTCGCCGTCCGCCTCAAGCGCCGCTCGTCTTGCGTCGCCAAAGCGTCCACCGCATCCCGCCCCACGTTCGTGACGATGCATACGCCCCTCTTGCCGAGGCGGGACAGCGGGAAGCATACACATTTTCTGATTTTCAGAAAGAGAAATATTTGGGCGTGGTGAACTGACAACCCAAATCAGCTTGAATCAGCTCGCGAAATTCGTTTTTGCGCGCACGCGTTTTGGCGCTGTGAGGCCGCGTGCGCGACGTGAACGCCGTGAAATCGATCAAACCGATTTGCTCCGTCGGGCAAATCAGTCGGCCCGCGGCGAAGCCATCGTCGCTCGAATGAGCGACGCGACGTCCGGGATCGTGACATTCGAATCCCGCATCTCCCGGGATCGCATCAAAAAGCAATGACGATGCAGCGAGCACACGCAGCAACGCATCATCTTCGGCCGGCAAGATTCTTTTCGCTGCCGCGAGGCAGCGATCCGTCGCGGACTTCCTGTTCAGCCGGCGCGACGTCGTCGGCCGCCCTTGGAAGATAAATCCTGAAGGTCGTTCCCTGACCAAGCTCGGAATGGATTCGGACATGTCCGCGCGACTGCTTGACGAAGCCGTAGACCATGCTGAGGCCGAGGCCGCTGCCTTTGCCGACTTCCTTGGTGGTGAAGAACGGCTCGAAGGCGCGCGCCATGGTGTCCTGGTCCATTCCAGTTCCGGTATCGGATACGGTGACAAGCAGGTAGTCGCCGGGCGCAAGACCGACCTCGCCAGCGACGGCCGCATCGTCCATCCTGATATTGCTCGTTTCGATCGCGAGGCGGCCGCCATCCGGCATCGCGTCGCGGGCGTTGATGGCAAGGTTGATCAACGCATTTTCGAGCTGCGATCGGTCAACAAGCACCGGCCAAAGATCGTCACCCAGCGCGGTCTTGACTTCAAGCTGTGCACCGATTGCGCGCCGGATCAGCCCGTCCATGTCCGAGATCAGCAGGTTGATATCGATCGCCTTCGGATCGAGCGGCAGTTGGCGAGAAAAGGCCAGCAGCCTGCTGGTCAGCTCGGCGCCGCGCTCGGCCGCGGTTCGCGCCAATTCGGCCATCTCCCGGAGAGATTGATCGTCGGTCTCTTCGATCTGTTCGATGCTGCCGATGATGATCGTGAGAAGATTATTGAAATCGTGGGCAATGCCGCCGGTCATTTGGCCCAGTGCCTCCAGCCGTTGCGACTGTCGCAGCTGGGCTTCGATTTTTCGCAGTTCGGTCACGTCGGTCATCATGGAGCAAACGGCTAACTGATCTCCCCATTGCATTGCGAATGCCCGGTTCTCGATATCGATGATCGTACCGTCCGCTTTTTTGCCTTGGAGGGGATAGAAGCCCGGTATGTCGCGGCCTCTGAGGTGCGCCTCGTTGCAGGCCGCAATCCGTGCCTGATCGCCGTCGGCGATGAGGCCCCTGCAGTCGGGCATATTCCGGATTTCGTCTTTACTTTTGTAACCGAAAATCCGCGCCAGCTCGCCGTTCGCCAGGATCGGCTTGAAGTCGCGATGGACCAGCACGCCGATATTCGCTTGTTCGATCAGGGTCTCAAGCCGCGTACTGACCTCCTTGCGTTCCGCGATCTGCTCTTGCAGCGCGCGGTTCGCGGCTTCGAGCTGGATGGTCTTTTCCTCCAGTTTCCGCACCAGCGTGGCGCTGTATTGCTTGACGATCTCCAGGTCGTCGGCGCTCGCCGCATGCGTCGATCTGGAGCAGGCGCCGGTGACGTTGGAATGCACCTGACGGATCCGCACCATGAACTCGCCGGGCTCCATCGGCTTGACGATAAAGGCGTCCGCGCCGAGATCGATCGCCAGCCGCCTATCCTCGGGCGCCGTATATGTCGCCGTGTATACGATGAACGGGATATCCTTGAGCTTTTCATCCAGCTTCCAGTGCCGCAGCAGGGTGTAGCCATCCATCACCGGCATCAACAGATCGGCGATGACCAGGCTCGGCGGCGAATGACGGGCCTTGGCGAGAGCTTCTGCACCATCGACCGCAGATTCGACATTGTAGCCATACGCCGCAAGCAGCGTCCGCAGGTAATAGAGAGTCTCCTCATCGTCATCGACGGTCAACACACCCGGCATGGTACTCATGTCGCGGGTGTCGGCGCGAACGACATCGCGTGAGCCCAAACTCCTCTTTGATCCAATGTCGGCATCTGGATTTGATATCTTGATATTTCGCATAAAGCGGATTCGGTTTCGAGGATTGAGTTGCAGCCTAGAGCCTTTTTGTTTTGACGTTTTCTTGGACAGCGAGCCGGGGCCCGCTTCGCTGGAAAACGCTTTAGTTCGGACTGGTCTTGCTGGGAACAGTCTTGCTGGGAACAGTCTTGTTGGGAATGGTCTTGGCACCATCCAGGAAGTTGGACAATTCCTTCACCCACTTGCGTGAGACATCGTCGTCGGCGCTCTCGCCCGCCTCCTGAAGGGCGGCGCCGATGTCGGTGATGGCCTGCAATCCAAAGGCACCGCCCGAGCCCCTCATCTGGTGCCCGAGACTGGCTACCGTCGCAAAGTCAACCCGATCCAGGGCGTCCAGCATCAGGACGACATTCTGCCTGCAGTTTTGCAGATACGCGGGGACCCGGTCTGCAATGCTGGATTTCACACGCAACAGGATCGGGTCCATCCGGCTGCTGTCCTCCTTTGAAGACGCCAGCGCGACCAGCGAGTTCTCCTTGATCGCCTGCAGCAGCACCTCTTGCTTGATCGGCTTGGTCAAGAAAGCGGTGCATCCCGCGGCCAGACACTTTTCCCTGTCCCCCTTCAAGGCGGAGGCCGTCAGTGCGATGATCGGCGTCGGCGGCCGGTCGTTGGCCTGTTCCCAGGCC
>Ga0210396_10005115_pt1 | contig 12738 bp, 18 predicted proteins | sample IncBWH17OmetaG_FD_155466 | JGI IMG/M metagenome (GOLD analysis project Ga0210396, IMG submission 155466) | Forest soil microbial communities from Barre Woods Harvard Forest LTER site, Petersham, Massachusetts, United States - Inc-BW-H-17-O ...
AGCGGGCCTTACGGCGGGTAATAAAGTGTTGGCGACAGCTAGGGACATCGAGTCTCTACATGACCTATCGGAGCGCCACGGTGACCAGATCAAGCTCTTCGCGCTGGACGTGACCGACGAGTCCGCGGCAGCGAGCGCAGTGAAGGCGGCGATCGGTGCCTTTGGCTCGCTGGAGGTTGTTATCAACAACGCAGGATACGGCAATCTCTCGTCCGTCGAAGACACGCCGATGTCGGATTTTCGCGCACAAATCGAAACGAATCTCTTCGGGACGATCATCGTGACGAAGGCCGCTCTTCCGTACTTTCGCCAAAGGAAAGCCGGTCATTTTGTTCAGTTTTCGTCGATGGGCGGAAGGATCGGGCCTCCAGGGCGTGGGCCCTATTCGGCTGCGAAATGGGGTGTCGAGGGTTTCTCAGAAGTGTTGTCGCGCGAAGTGGCGCCGCTAGGCATCAAGGTCACCATCGTTGAGCCGGGTGGCTTCCGCACGGACTTCGCCGGCAGTTCCACCAAACTGAGCGAAGGAAATCCCGACTACGACTCGACTGTTGGAGCCACCGCCAGGTTTCAACGCGACTACAACGGTAAGCAGCCCGGTGATCCGAAAAAGGCGGCTCAAGCGATCGTGCGACTGACGCAGGAACAGAAACCTCCATTGCGACTGTTGCTCGGCAGCGATGCGTACAACGGGGCGGAGAAAAACGACCTCGCACGCCTAGAAGAAGCAAGGTCCTGGAAAGAACTGAGCCTGTCCACTGATTTCGAGTCGAAGCCCCCACACCCGGAGCGACCAAAGTGAACCTACCTTCGCGGGAATCCGGCCCACGGACGCGCCGCCTTTCCGCGCCGCGCAAGTCGTAGGGGCACGCTTCGCATTTTTTGTTTCGCTGGCTCATGTCAAAGACCGCCTAAAGCAAGGCGACGGTGTGTTCGAGAGCGGTCTTGGAAACCGCTGCCAAATCGCTCAAATTCTTGGTAAGCACTTGGTAAGCGTTGGGCTGCAAATGAGCGCTTGTGGTGCAACTGAGAGGCTCGTAACGCTAACAAAACAATTGAAAATCGGTCTGTGCGAACAGGTCAGGGTGAATTAGCAAACCGCCGCAGAGCACAACTGTTGCTAGCATCAAGTCTGAGTGCGATCGGGTGATGCATTCAGTCGCTGCTTTTTTGGCGAGACTCATCGTGCGAAACTTTCGCTCCCGATGGCCGTGATTCCGGCGATTTTTCCACAGTACTGGGAGGTATGGTGTGCGAGGGAGTTCTCGCCGAATCTTCCCACGAACACAGCGAGACCAATGCCACCAGTAACTTAGTGAAAATAAATGGTGGGCCTGGGTGGACTTGAACCACCGACCTCGCCCTTATCAGAGCACCACGATTTGGTTTTACAACAACTTAGAAGACCGCGGGGACTGCCAAAATACGCGGAAGTCGTACAAGGCATCGTCTGTTGTGGGTTGGATTGTGGGTTGGAAAAGCCTGTGAATTCCGTGTAATCCACATTTTCATTTCCTCGAAATTCGTTCATCCGTAGGGATCATTCTGAGGCGGCGGTTTGGAAACCGCCGAAGCGGTACCTTAATTAGTAGCGGTCCGGAGTCACAACGGTCTGTGCAACCGTTGCACCAAAGGGTGCGAGATTACTGTCGAGACGCTTGGACGCGAAAGCCCTTGCTTGTAGTGGCGTTTTACCAGTGGCGGCCAGAAAAGGCCGGGTTGCATCCGGCCCTTCAAGGTGTGGCTAGACTGGTGAGGTTCGTATTGTCCGCGATCAAGCTTTCTTGAGCAGGCCGAGTTGTGTGAGCGCGGTTACACCGTCGTCCAGCCCGACCTCTTCAACGATCTTGCCGTCTACCAGATTGAGTACAGTCGTACCTGTGAAATGCATCTTGCGCCACGTTGCGGCCTGTAGAGATCCTATCAGGAAGTCGGCAAAAGCGGGGCCGGTGTGTGTACCGCCGCCCTCCCAACGGCCGACGACGTAATCGCCTTCGGCGAGGAGGTCAGCTGCGCCCCAAAAATTGAGGTCGGGAAATGCCTTGCGGAAGTCGGTCATGAAGGACTTGATGTCATCGTTACCGCGGCGAGGTTCATGCAACGAGTATTGCAAGAGCATATCCGGCGCCGCAATCTCGTCAACAATTCCGAGATTGCAGGTCTTGCCCCAAAAGTGGGTGAACCAACGACCCACGATGGCTTTATTCTCTTGTTCCTTCGACATGATGGTCTCCCCTTGATATTTCGAGACGCCTGACGGCCAGTATTACGTCGGCATCGAGCGCGAAGTCGCACTACACCCGCAAACCCTGCTCGCCTACGAGCTGAACGGCCAGCCTCTGACACCTGACCATGGCGCCCCACTGCGTCTGGTCACCCCACTCAAGTACGGTATCAAGCAACTCAAACAGGTTGGCCGAATCACATACACGGACATGCGGCCTCATGGCTATTGGCACGAGCGGGGATACGACTACTACGCCGGTCTATGAATTGGAGCGCTGATCTTTTGCACGCTGCATTGGCAGGGTAAACAGCCCAAATTATAGCGCCAAGGTTCAAACTAAGCGCTCTTTGTTCGAATATGTTGGGTGCGCACGGTCGGCACAGTTGCCAGCATTGCCGGCAGCTCGTCCAGTAGTTTCGGAAAGGACCGTCATTTCTCCGTGGCCTGAACAACTCGTGGCTATTTGCCTTTTAGATTCAGGAGTTGTTTGCCGGAGCCCTTAATTCAAAAGAGGACGTGAGTAGGATCGTTTTGTGCAGCGTCCGGTACAGGGGACAGTGCATTGCGTAAATGCCGTGCGTCCGATCGACTGTTTCCCTTGCCGCTTCAGGCGCCACCAGATGCATGGCCACGTGGATGCGGCGAATGACGAGCACGCCATCCTCCGCTTCCACCTCTCCGGTTACATCCGCGGTCAATTTTCCGTTGCTGGCATCGATTTGGCGCGCTTCCAGCGCGCCTCCAAACGTACCGACCATTCAACCAGCGGTCGCCGAAATGACATAGTCGATGGTGGAGGAATGCGACTCCTTCAACTTTGCTGGGTCAACTTTGTAGTGCTCGGCGATCGCCCCATGGACACTGAAGATCACAGGTTGGGACTCGCCTGGCAGATGCGCGATGCGAAGGGGTCCCTGCCGGCGCTCGATTCGAGATTTGGAAACATAAACGACATCACCCATGATTTTCTCCTTCCAGCAGAATCGATTCGATCCAACACCGAATGATCAATTGTGTCGGATAGCGTTCGGAGACCGTTTGAGGTCGAGGGGGACTACCCGCAATTGCCATTTGAGCGGCACCGACGTAGGGGGATAGCAAATCGTCTTGTCACAGGCCTGATATTTTAACTCCCCGGTAATGGAGAATGTTTTCTCTTCTGAAACGAGCGAGCGGACTACATCCCCAGTCTTGGAAGGAGTCACAGTAACATCCTGGGTGATCCGAAACTTGCCCTCGAAGACCGGTACACGTTCCTGGATCGCTTCCAAATGAAGGATTTTGGAGTTCGGGTAAATGACCTGAGAGAGTTCAATTCCCGAGCGTGCCTGCAGTTCCAACTGAATCGGCTCGTAGCCCTTTACGCCCGGAGAATAAACATGGACACCCGGCGGCAGCTCGATTTCAGCAGCCAAGGTGACGCGGCTGCCCGGCGCCACAACGTGATCCGATTGTGAAAGGCTGAGCCATAGATGAGGCGCTTCCACATTTTGGCTCACTTCCTCGGTCAGTTCCGGGAAAAGCTTCCCAATGATGTTGTTCGCCGTGAATCGGTTGGTGTAATTCGTTTCGAAATATTTTTCGCGAATCACGCCGCTCTCGTCTATGTAAAAAAATCCGGGATACGCCATGCCTTTGGTCATTGCCTTCGCTTCCGTGTTAAGCACCTTGAAGCTGCGAATGATTTCGGACTTCGGGTCAGCTAAGAGCGGAAAGTCTATGCCATGCCGCTCGGCGAAATCTTTCAGGATAGCCGGACTATCATAGCTGATTGCCGCCAGCTTAAGTCCTTGCGCCTCAAATCTCTTCTTTGCCGTTTGCAGCTGCACGAGCTGCGCCTTGCAAAAGGGTCACCAGTCGGCGGAGCGGAAGAACAGGATGACGGTGCCCTTCGGTCCTTTGAGCGTCTCGTTGGTGTGTTCGTGGCCGAACTGATCCGGCAACACAAAAGTCGGTGCCTGCTGACCGATCTCCAGGCCGACCGACGGAGCCAAGGCGCGATTCGTAGACGTGTTTTCTTGATCGCTCGCAACAGTAGACAATCCAGCCAGGAAAAGAACGGCAACCCCAATTTTCATCTTTTCTCCGGACCTGTTTGCCCTACGCCTTTACGTTTTTGGTGAAAGTGAAAGTCTCTTCCTCGGCCACCAGGAAAATTGGCGCTCCGCCCGACGAAATCTTCACGGCATGAGCGAGCGCCTCCTTGCCGCCTTCAGACGCCGCGCATGCTTCCAGAGCTTGCATCGACGGGAAATAAGCTTCCGCGACCCGATAAAACGGAGCTGTACCTTGCGGCGAACCGAGTATCTTGGTTGCCACGATCTTGGTCTTTCCGCCCAGTTTCGCGACGGCCAACGGCACATGCTCCTCCTGATAGACCTTCTCGAAAGCATCGACATCTTTGGGGCGCGGATAGATAACTACAAGCTTCATATCTGCCATTCTATGCTCCTAGCAAAACAAGATTTGTGATGCACCATCCTGTGTTCCGACACCCGACCGCCCGCGTGGCAGACCACTCCTTCGCGGAAGATCAAAGACCGTACCTTCGTCGACTTCGAAGGTTGGCACCCAATCTGAGTTCCCAACCACCAAAAGGTTTCACGTTGAATCAAAATAATAAGTGTCCCTCCTTTCAGATCTTGTTCTCTTGGGCGCATCCATCTGGACTGCGGCAGAAGCACGCGGCGCAGTCTAGTTCGATCCAAATTCTGAGTCTCTCTCGACGAGCAGGTTGCCGCGGCAGCGGCAATGCTCGAGGGATCCTTCGCACGGCATAGCCGGGCCGACTTTCCGGGTACAGAAGTTGAAACCTTTCGGCGCCCCGCGACTCTCATTCAACGGACCGGACATCTTTGTCAGGGCTTTCAAGTCCGCCTCGGGACCGCAGCACGAGCAAGTTTGTTCAAACCCGGCGGCAAGTTTGGCGATCCGCGAGGCGGACTGAGCGTCCGGATGGTGTTTGGCACCTCATTCTAATTGATAGGAGACTACTCAACATGACCAAGACGACTAAGGCTCTGCTGGCTGGGGCGGCGTTCGCGGGATTGCTCGGCGGGACCGCTCCAGCGATTAAGGCCTCAACTCTGCTCCCCTCGCTGAAGACTTCTTTCAGCGCGCAGGATCAGAGCCAGGACCAAGACAAGAAAGACGACAAGAAGGTCAAGGAAAAGCACGCTTGTAAAGGCCAGAACTCCTGCAAGGGCAAGGGCGGCTGCAAGGCTGGGGACAACGGTTGCAAAGGCAAGAACTCTTGCAAGGGCAAGGGCGGCTGTGCGACCGATGGCTCCAAACCACCCGCGGCGTAATCTAGAGCACGCAATAACCCGATCGGAGGGTTGGGAGACATTTCCTGACCCTCATATCCTCTGGGAAAGGAACGAAAAAGTTATGCCGGGAAATCGCTTTAACGGGTTTACAGATTACGGGATAGGCATTGGCCTGCGCGCTCCCCACTACGACCATATTCTCTCTCGCAAACCCGTCGTCGACTGGTTTGAGATTATCTCTGAGAATTTCATGATCGATGGCGGGCGCCCGCTGCACATCCTGGATCAGATCCTCGAGCAATACAAAGTCGTGCAACACGGCGTTTCCATGTATTTCGGTTCAGCCGAAAAGCCTGACCGCGAGCACCTCCGGCGACTGAAGGAGCTGGTGAAGCGAACGAATACTCCGTGGCTCTCCGACCACCTCTGCTGGGGCAGCGTGGACGGAAGATACACCCATGATTTGCTGCCGATGCCATACACGTTTGAAGCGGTCAGGCTCACGGCTCAGAAGATTCGAGAGGTCCGGGACTTTCTCGAAATCCCGATTGCGGTCGAAAACGTCAGCAGTTATGCCGAATATCATGTATCCGAGATGACCGAATGGGAGTTTCTGAACGAAGTCGTGGAACGCGCCGACTGCGGAATTCTCCTGGACGTAAACAATATCTATGTCTCATCCCGAAACCACAATTTCGATCCATTGACATACATCAACAGCGTCCCTGCGCATCGGGTTGCGCAGATTCATGTCGCCGGCCATTCAAAATTCCAGAAATATATTCTCGACACGCACGACCATCCAGTGATCGACCCCGTCTGGAAACTCTACGACAGGGCCATCCAGCGCGCCGGGCACACCGCGACACTTCTGGAATGGGACGATAGCATCCCCTCTTTTCAAGAAGTTCACAGGGAAGCCCTGAAGGCCAATCGTTTCCTCGCGAGCAAATCGCTGGCGGTCGCCGTATGAAACTCCTTACCCTACAGCGGGCCGTTGCTCGCGCAGTCATGCAACCCCTGATGCCGTCTGAACGCATGCAACGAAAGGCACCAGGCGGAGGACGCATGAGCGCTTACGCCGCCCGGTATATCAAGCCCAACGACCGCCTGACTTCCTTCGAACGCCTGGAAATCTACAACCGCCAATACTGGTTTCGCGTGCTCGCCAGCTTGGCCGAGGACTATCCCGGTTTGCGGGCCGTTCTTGGCGGGCGGCGGTTCGAAGCCATGTGCAAGGCCTATCTCACGGAATGTCCTTCGCGCTCTTTCACGCTTAGAAATCTGGGCGCTCAACTGGGAATCTGGTTGCGCCAAAATCCGATCTGGATCCGCGACAGGCGTGTGCTTGCTCTCGATATGGTGCGTCTCGAATGGGCCGATATTGAAGCGTTCGACGGTGAGGCAAAGCCCGCCCTTCGCTCTGAGGATCTACGTAAGGCCAAGCCTGCGAGTCTCCAGCTGGACATTCAGCCTTACTTGCAACTTCTCGATTTGCACTATCCGGTCGACGATCTGCTCCTGGAAGTGAAACACGGAGACGACACCCCTGATAGGGCGAGCAACGCCGTGCAGCAACGCAGAAAACACAGCAGGGTCCGTGCCGTGGCGAAGCTCGAGCCCGCCGAAATGTTTCTGGCCGTTCATCGTCTTGATTTCTCCGTCTATTTTCGCCGCATCGAGCCGGAAGAGTTCGCGCTTCTCACCGCGCTGCGAAGCGGAAAGACGGTCGAGCGCGCCATTGAATTGGCCTTCCGCAAGAGTTCAGTCCCTGCCGCCGACCGCGCGGCTTTTGTTCAACATTCGTTTCAAACCTGGGCTGCTCTCGGCTGGTTTTGCCGGCGCGAAGCGAACTTGCGCGGCAAGAAAGTCCGCGAAGAAAGAGCATAGCTGGAGATCATGAGCAAACTAATATCGAAAGCCCTGCAGTGGTATTGCCACTTCTTCACTCTGGTTTCTTACTCGAAATCTCCGTTCCTCCTGTTGGTGCGGCTCTATTGGGGATGGCAACTTGCCCAAAGCGGTTGGGGCAAGCTCCATCATCTGTCCAGTGTCGGCGAGTATTTTGCCACTCTCGGCTTGCCAATGCCCGCGCAAATGGCGGTCTTCATTGCCTGTGTCGAGTTTTTCGGAGGGATTTTCCTCGCTCTGGGCCTGGCTTCCAGAATGACAGGGCTGGTTCTCACCCTGAATCTGACCATGGCTTATCTTATCGGGGATCGTGAAGCGCTGCTCTCCTTCTTTTCCGATCCCGACAAGTTCACTGCCGCCGCACCGTTCCCGTTTCTGGTGGTTGCGTTGGTCGTGTTGATTTTTGGTGCCGGCAGAATTTCCGCGGACACCGCGATTGCGTTTTTGCTTGGTTCTGCACGGGTGAAGCAGACGGACTCGGTTCCAGCCTGATTCACTCACAACGGCTTTCATGGTTATTAAATGCTTTCTACTTTTACAGCGCACTTCCTTGCCCGGACAGCTTTGGCTGTGATGTTTTTCCTTGGTTCATTCACCTTTGCGTCCGCGAAGGATGAGATGACTTCAAGTCTGCTGATCGGAAACGCCCGCATTGACATCAGGATCGAAAAAAGCACCCTGCGGGTGCCGTCAAAGGAGATCCTTCACTGGGTGAAGTCCGCCGCCGAGTCGGTGACTGCCTACTACGGCCGTTTTCCCGTGCCTCAAGTCCTGATTCGAATCACGCCTTTCGAAGGGAAAGGCGTTCACAATGGCATGACGTTTGGCGATCGAGGTGGAAGGATCATCATACGCGTCGGCAACGAAACTTCTCCATCGGAGTTTGCCTCGGACTGGATGCTCACCCACGAAATGGTTCACCTGGCTTTTCCCTCCGTGGACGAAAAACACCATTGGATCGAAGAGGGGATCGCCACCTACGTGGAACCAATCGCCCGGATTCAGGCGGGAAATCTCACAGCGGAGCAAATGTGGCTTGATCTTGTCCGGGACATGTCCCAAGGCCTCCCTCAGGCTGGCGATCACGGATTGGACCACACGCACACTTGGGGAAGAACCTATTGGGGAGGAGCAATGTTCTGCCTCCTGGCCGACATTGAGATTCGCCGCCAGACAAACAATGCGAAGGGGCTCGAGCATGCCCTCGGTGGCATTCTTGACGCCGGCGGCGACATTCGAATGGAATGGAATCTTGCGGACGCCCTGAGAATTGGTGACCGCGCGGTCGGCGTGAATGTTCTCCAACCCCTTTATACAAAAATGAAAGACAAACCGGCGCCCGTGGACTTGGATAGCCTCTGGACGCAGCTTGGTGTCCACTCCGATGGAACTAGCGTCCGCTTTGATGATGAAGCTACACTCGCTGCCATTCGTCGAGCCATCACGACGAGAGAATCCGCGACGGCGCAAGATCCCTCCTTTTTCAAGGCCCTCGCAGTATTTGTAGGCCGGGCCGTGGGTCTTCGTGATCGGCCCAGCCCAATGACCCACAACTCGGGGTAGTATCTCTGGATGATGATGAAAGACGGGCAACCTGCAGCCAATTTGAAACAAGTGCGCGTGGCCATCGCGCAATCCGCTCCTGTTTATCTGGACAAACAAGCCAGCCTCGCAAAGGCTCTCGATCTCATCGAGCTGGCGGCAAAGCGAGGCGCACGTCTTGTTGCGTTCGGCGAAACTTGGCTGCCCGGCTACCCTGCGTGGCTGGATGTGTGTCCGGGCGCAGCGTTGTGGGAAAGCGCTCCCGTGAAAAATGTCTTCGCCAGGCTTCGGGCTAACAGTATCGTCGTCCCCGGTGTAGAAGTGAATGCACTCAGCGAAGCGGCGAGAGATCTCAAGATTACCATCGTAATCGGAGCGAATGAGCGCGTGGATGCTGGGCCGGGAAACGGAACACTCTACAATTCGCTTCTCACTATTTCCGAGGATGGACTGCTCAGAAACCACCACAGAAAGCTCGTCCCGACATACACGGAACGCCTCGTGTGGGGTAATGGGGATGGCCGCGGGTTGGAAGCAGTGCCAACTTCTGCCGGGCGAGTGGGTGGATTGATCTGCTGGGAGCATTGGATGCCTCTCGCACGCATGGCCATGCACAATTCCGGCGAACACATCCACGTCGCGGCATGGCCGACGGTTCACGAGTTGCATCAATTAGCCAGCAGACACTACGCTTTCGAAGGCCGGTGCTTCGTCCTGGCGGTGGGTCTGATGATGCCTGCTGAAGATTTGCCTCGCGAACTTCGTGACGGCGCCACAGCGCAGTCGGGAGACAGTCAGTGGATCGAGCACGGAGGCAGCGCGATCATTGGCCCGGACACTCGCTATGTCCTTGACCCAGTGTTCGGTCGCGAGGAACTCCTCGTTTCGGATTTGGATCTGACTCAAATTGACCGGGAAACGATGACCTTTGATGTCTCAGGCCACTATGCCCGCCCTGATCTCTTCCGATTTGAGAAGAAAGACGTTCACGTGAAATTGACCAATGAATGAGAAGCGCCCTTATTCAGCAAGATTGCTCCTGATCCAAACCTCCACAGCGGAAAGGTCCGAGTACGGGACCAGCGTGCAATTCGGGTGGGTGACGCCCGTGATCAGAAGAGATATTTTGCTTTCGACTTCTCGCCGGTAGAATAAAACCACTTTCTTTGTGGTTGCCCCCAGAAGGTACCCTGTCTCGAAGCCCAAGCCAAATGATGAACCGGAAACCTCGGCGATAAACATATCGCACTTCTCAAGCCATTTCATGTCCCGCAGGTATACTTCTTTCGGTGAGATACTACGGTCCGCTTCCCAAGCGTTCTCCTCGACCAAATGGCTTGTTAGCACCTCGTGGCCCATTTCATCGAGGATGCCCACAATTTTCCTGGCTGCATCCACCGCCGAGCGGTCCCCCGCTACTGTAAACCCAAAATAGACTTTCATTCCCGTCCACTTACCCTCCCTGAATTCTACTGCATGAACTTTACAGAGGACCACTGCCGTGAAAAGCAAATAAGGAAGGCAAGAATTTTCAATTGCGTTGCTATCTGATCTCTGCTCACTCCCAGTTCTTGCTGGCCAACAATCGCTGTCCAGTAGGCAGGTCCATCGATATCACCGCGGTCGTAGGGCGGCCGTAGCTTCCAGTAAAGTTCCGAGAATCGCTCATGAGGAATGCCGTACACGAGCGCCATACCTTTCATACCCTCCATCGTTTGCTCGAGGCATAGAATGTTTCCGTAATCGATTCGGGCGCCTGGATATTGCAGTCAATAACGCTGGGACAGAAGGCACACCCGGCCCGGTGACAGGACAGAGTGCCGAGAGCTACGCCGCGACGTTCGACACAAATGTACTCGGCACGTTGTTGAGCATGAAGCACGAGCTGCGGGTGATGCTGCCACGGGGGAGCGGCTGCATCGTCAATGTCTCGTCCGCCTATCGAAGCATCGGCGCTGCTGGGGCATCCGTTTATGTAGCCAGCAAACATGCAATCCAAGGACTGACAAAATCCGCCGCACTGGAAGTCGCGGGCACTGGGGTTCGGGTAAATGTAGTCGCTCCGGGCACTACCGACACGGGCATGCTCACGCGCTTCACCAGCACGGACAAAAATAAAGCGGCGCTCGTCTCAACCGTACCGCTCAAGCGCTTGGCAACACCGGAAGAGATTGCTCATGTGATCGCTTTTGTGGCTTCGGCAAATGCGTCGTACATGACTGGCGCCTCGATCCCGGTGGATGGATGGATGATCGCGGACTAATTCTAGGCCGCCGGAATTGCACCCGACAACGAATTGTGGACGATTTGTCGGCAAACCGGAAATTGATTCCTTTGCTTTCCGGCGCAAGACGCTGAGTGATGCCTGATCGATGGTTCTGGCACGCGCGGAGGAAATGGGGCACCACGTACCGCAATGGTTTAATAAACCGTTGTACCAAAGGGTGGGAGATTACTTCCGGATTGCCCGTCATCGGCTCAGAACTGCAACAATTCCGCAAGCGGATTTCAACGACGCTTCAAGAAGCCATTGCCTAGACCTGTGCCTGTTGCGTCTCGTGCTTGTTAACAACAGGATCTGACGGCGCTTTACTGATTACTGACTGACTCCAAGGGCGCAGCGCCTGGCGAGCGAAGGGTCCGAATATCTCGCTTAGGTGGTTGGCCGAAGAAGCGGCTATATTCGCGATTGAATTGGGTGGCGCTTTCGTATCCGACCTCAAAGGCCGCACTGGCGGCGTCCAGACTATCTATGAGCATGCGTTCCCGCGCTGCATGCAACCGAAGTTGCTTTTGATACTGAAGCGGACTCATGGTGGTGAGCGCGCGGAAATGGTGGTGTAGCGTGGATACACCCATGCCCGCGATGTTGGCAAGATCTTCCACGCGTAGCCGCTTGGCGTAGTTCGCCCTGACCCACGCAATCGCTTTTGCTGTTAGGTGGCTTTGATCTCCCAGTGTTGCAATTGCCCGAAGACGCGCCCCCTCACGTCCCTGGAGGATTCGGTAAATGATCTCGCGTTGAATCAGGCCGCTCAGAAAGGGAATGTCCTGAGGGCTGTTCAGCAGGTCCACGAGCCGACACCATGCATCGAGCAACTCCGCCGTGGTCTCGCCGGTGGCCATCGCAGGACTATCAGACGGCGCCTCAGGCGCCTGAATCTCCTCTCGGCTCAGAAGCTCTCGGACTACGGGCATTTCGAGCTTGAGTAAAAAGCCGAGATAGGGCACCTCCTTCCTTGCTTCAATCACTTGGCTGACGACTGGCAAATCGAGCGATGTCAGCAGGAATCTCGACTGGTCGAAGATGAAAGTGGTCCGGCCGAGGTCTATTCGCTTTCGCCCCTGCGCGACCACGGCCAGGCTCGGCTCGAGTGCCACTGAGGTCGGAGCCGTGGGGGCGGTGCGTCGGGAAAGCATCAGGCCCGGGATGTTGGTTATCAGTTTCTCTGTGGACCCAACGAATGAGGCAATCTTACGAGCCAGCTCGGTGCGCAATTCGCGCGCTCGATTTTGCGGTGGCGAGGCGTTTTTGCTGGGGTTTTTCACTGTAAGGTTTCCCTTGCCCCTTGCCTAGGATAGCCGCTCAGCTCTGGGAGCACCAATTGTTTTCACATGACAAGAGGAATAGGCAATAAATCGGAAGGATCAGGCTACCGCTTGGAGGACGTTGGCTCTTAATCTCGGGATGAGGCAAACGCTAAGGAGAGGAAACAATGGAAACGCGCAAACTTGGAAATAGCAACTTGGAAGTCTCGGCTCTCGGGCTCGGCTGTATGGGAATGAGCGTTG
>Ga0210396_10005117_pt1 | contig 12737 bp, 10 predicted proteins | sample IncBWH17OmetaG_FD_155466 | JGI IMG/M metagenome (GOLD analysis project Ga0210396, IMG submission 155466) | Forest soil microbial communities from Barre Woods Harvard Forest LTER site, Petersham, Massachusetts, United States - Inc-BW-H-17-O ...
ATACCTGAGCGACAAGGAATTCGTCGAGATGCTGTCGATCAGCCAGAGCCTTCCCGGCTTGAATGCCACGAATATGGCGATCCTTGTCGGGCAGAAGCTGAACGGAGCATTGGGCGCAATCGTCGCGGTTTTGGGGATCTGTCTGCCGGGCAGCCTGCTGATGTTCATCGTCGGCATCTTCTACCGTATCCATGGCGATCATGCGTGGGCGACAGGTGCGCTGAAGGGGGTTGCTGCGGCGTCGGTCGGATTGGTTCTCTCCACGGTGGTGCAGTTGAGCAAGAAATCCCTCGAGGAGCGGTTCGATTATCTATTCGTCGCTTTGACGGTGCTGGCGGTTAACCGCTTGCATCAATCCGTTCTGCTCACATTGGTTGTCGTCGGCCTCATGGCGGTTCTCTGGCATCGGCCACGCCACGAAATAAAGACGGAGGCGGTGCAATGAACCAGCTGCCGGCTCTCGCTCGTGTGTTCGCCTATCTCTCGCTGCTAACTGTCGGCGGTGGCATGGCGGCGTTTCCGGAAATGAAGACCCTCACGGTCGACGTCCATCAATGGCTCACCTCTTCGCAGTTGGTCCATTTGTACAGCGTGGGGCAGTTGGCGCCGGGCCCCAACATGATGATGATCGTTCCCATCGGTGATTGGGCCGGCGGCGTGCTTGGAGCGATCCTGGTACTGGCCGCGTTTTTCGGACCGACGGCTATGCTCACATTCATTGTCGGCCGTTGGTGGACGAGACTCGAGACGTGGCCCTGGCGGACGTCGATCCAGCGCGGGCTTGCGCCGGTCTCGATCGGACTTCTGCTCGCCGGCTGCTTTGCCCTGGCCAAGGGAGCGATCTTCGGACTCGAAACCGCAGCAATCGCTGCTGGCGTCTTGCTGATCCTGCTGCAAACCAAGATCAATCCCGCCCTGCTCGTACTAGGCGCGGCTGTGGTGGGGACGCTTTCGTTTGACTGAGAGAATGAGGAAATAATGGAGGTGCTGAGGCTCTACGCGGTTCAGGGTGCTTTTCGCCCTGGCCGCTCTCGCTATCCGGACCATTCCGCCGAGGAGGGACTCGCAATGAAGGACGGACTGTATTCGATCACTAAGACCTCGGCTTCGGCGCGCGGGGTAATTTAACGCGATTTTTTCAGCAGCACACGGGAACGTCGCCCAAACCAGTATCGCCGTGTCGTGGCGGATCTCGGCTGGCTAACGCCTGACAAGCTGCGAAGCGGATGTCGCCGCTTTGGTCAGGTCTTCGCTGATAATGTCCATCACGGCCGACATCGCCGCCGACACGTTGCGCCGCGGATTGGTCACCCAGGCCACCGAACGGACGATGGACGGATTACGCAGGCGACGCGCCTTGATTCGCCCTGCTGACAGCGTTGACTGCAGCACTATGCCGGGCAGCACGGTGAAAAGATCCGTGGTCGCGACGACTTCGCAGATCGCCGACAGGGTGTCGATCTCCAGCCGGGGTTTCAGGCTGAAACCGGCCTGCGCGGCCGTATCGTCCAATATCCGCCGCAGCCCGTGGCGCCGCGAAGGAATGACGAGGTCGAGGCCTTGGAGCCGGTTGAAGGAGACGACCTTCGGCAGCGCCAGCTCGTTGTCCGCGCCATGCGCCAGCAGCATCTCTTCATCGAGAATATGCCGGGCGGTTGACGTCAACCGCGGTGCCGGAGCGTTGACGATGGCGATATCGAGCTGCCCCGCCGTGACCCATTCCAGCATGGTCTCTGAATAACCCTCGCAGACCAGAAGATGGATCTCGGGATGCTTGGCGGCGATCTTCGCCGACGAGGCCGGCAGCGTGCTCTGCGCCACTGACGTGATCATGCCGATGCTGACTCGTCCCGATACCTTGCCGTCGAGTTGGGTGATCTCGTCGCGGACGCGGTCGAGGTCCGTCAGGATCGGGGTGATGCGCTGGACCAGTGCCTCGCCGGCTGATGTCAGCGACATGCCGCGTGACGCGCGATGGAAAAGCTGCTTGCCGAGCGATTTTTCCAGCTTGGCGATCTGCATGCTCAGCGCCGGTTGCACGATATTGAGCTGACGGGCGGCACGGGTGACATTTCCCTCCTGCGCGAGGCAGAGGAAATATTGCATCTGCTTGAGATCCATGCCGCGCCTCGTTCTGTGCCAAGCAGCCATCATTATTGGTGATGCCAAACATAACAATCAATTATTTGTTCTGATCCGGCGAGCCTCTTACGCTTGAATCATCGCCGCGTGAGAGCCGATGCTGGTTGCGTTGCAACACAGCCAACGACGCTTTATCGTCGGAATTTCCGGTGCTCTGGTCACGGGCAAGCCAAAACGGAGAGAATGATGGAACCAGGCCGGGCCACACCCGCGACTGCCCGAAACTGGCAGCATCCGGATTTGCGGAGCTGGCTACAGAGGCTGGTCGCGACCGACCGGCTCGCGGTCGCCCGCGACGGCGTTTCGCTGATCGATGAATTGGCGGCGGTGGCCAAGAAGCTTGAGTTGCGGAGCGCCGTCTTGTTCCCCAAGCCGGGCCAGCACGACATTCCCGTGGTCGCCAATCTGTTCGCCGACCGCAGCTGGATCGCGGACGCCCTCGGCGTTCCCAGTAATGAGTTGCTGTCCCGGTTCCAGAACGCCGTCCGCCATCCGCTGCCGTGGGTCGAGGTGACGGCGGCGCCGGTGCAGGACGTGGTTCACCGCGAAGTCGACCTGCTGCGGCAATTGCCGATCCCAAAACACAACGAACACGACAGCGGGCCTTATATTACCGCCGCGCTGCTGATCGCCCGAAATCCAGCGACCGGCATTCAGAACGTCTCGATTCATCGTTGTCAGGTCAGCGGCCCCGATCGCATCGGTGTGCTGCTGCTGCCACGGCACACGCGACATTATTTCCGGATGGCGGAGGAAGCCGGCGACGCGCTGGAGATCGCGCTGGCGATCGGCGTGCATCCCGCCTGCATTCTGGCCTCGCAGGCCATTGCCGCGCTCGATGACGATGAAATGGAAATCGCCGGCGCGCTGCTCGGGCAGCCGATCGAAATGGTCAAATGCCGGACCAATTCGGTCCGCGTGCCCGCCCATGCGGAAATCGTGATCGAAGGCGGCATCTTGCCGAAAGTCCGTGAGCCGGAGGGGCCGTTTGGCGAGTTCCCGCAATATTATGGTCCGCGCGCCGACCGCGAAGTCATCCATGTCGATGCGATCACCCACCGCAAGAATGCAATTTTTCACACCATCGTCGGCGGCGGTGTCGAACATCTTTTGCTCGGCGGAATTCCGCGCGAAGCGACGCTATTGGAACATCTGCAACGAAGCTTTCCTTCGGTGCGTGACGTGCGCCTGACGCGCGGCGGCACCTGCCGCTATCACCTCGCGGTCAAGATCGACAAGGCGAGCCCTGGCGAGCCGAAGAACATCATCATGGGCGCGTTCGGCGGCCACTATGACCTCAAGCTGGTGGTCGTGGTCGACATGGATGTCGATATCGATGATCCGAACGAGATCGAGTGGGCGATCGCGACGCGCTTTCAGGCGGATCGCGACCTCGTCGTCGTCTCCGGCGCCCAGGGCTCGAAGCTCGATCCGTCTTCGGAGCAGGGCGTCAGCGCGAAAATGGGGATCGACGCGACCAAGCCGCTTGCAACCGAGCCGATGGAATTCAAGCGTATTCACGTCAAGGGCATCGAGAACGTCGATCTCGCTCGCGAAATCCAGGATGATTCCAAGGCGGCCTTCGCGAAGATCATCGCCAGTTAGAGGCGTGTGACCAAAATAACAAACGCTGGCCCAAGCCAGGAAATTGCAACGGGGAAATGAGATGGACGGCCGCGCGTCCTGCGTTCGCGCGCCCGTCCCAGTCTGGGAGAAATGGCTATGTCGACAGCCTTGCGTATCGCGCACGGAGCCTTTGGCCGGGTTGCGCTTCTCGATATGGATTGGTCGCTGGTGCGCCACGCGCATCCGCACTGCCATGTGCTGTTGAAGGTCGAGGGCGCGGATACTCAATTTGTCGTCGGCGACAAGGTCTATCCGCTCACCAACCAGACCGCCGTGCTGGTCAATGGCTGGCAGCCGCATTCCTATGTCCATGACCCCGAGCGGCCGCGCACCGTCATCCTCGCGCTTTATATCGAGCCGGAATGGCTGATGGCGTTTCGGCCGGGCTGGGCGGCCAGCGGCGCGCCCGGATTCTTCAGCCACCCCTCCGGCGATGTGTCGCCGCGCATCCGCGGCCTCGCGATGAATCTGGCGGCCGACATGATGGCGCGTCCGGAGGCGCGGGGCGCGCATGAAGCGGCGCTGTCGGACTTGATGATTGCGGTGATCGAGCGCTTCACGCCGTGGCGAAGTTTTCCGGCTTCGATCCGGGAAATGAACACCTCATCGGGCGACTGGCGCATCCGCAAGATTGCCGCCGCGATGCGGGCCGAAACCCGTCGCGACGTTGCGCTCGATGCCTTTGCGAAGGAGGCTGGCCTGTCGCGGTCGCACTTCTTCCGGCTGTTCGAATCCTCGGTCGGCGTGCCGCCGAAAGTCTATCTGAATGTCGTGCACATGGAGCGGGCGGTCGACGCGGTGCTCAATCAATCCGCCAGCGTCTGCGATATCAGCAAGCGCCTCGGCTTTGCCGAGCCGGCGCATTTCACGCGCTTCTTCCGCAACCATGCTGGCGTCAGCCCGCGCGAGTTCCGGAATATCTCCCGCCTTGCGAGTTGATGCTGCAATGCACATCGCGAAAATGAGACGGGATGGTAAGTTTTGAGATTGGTTGATATGGCCGCCATGGGCGGCGCCTCTAAATAATTTCTCCTGACGCATCAACATGTGCGGGAGGATTTTTCGGGATGGCGGAGGTCGCCAGCCAAACTTTTGCCAGCAAGGATTCAGGCTCACCGTGGGTCGGGCAGTCGATTCCGCGCGTCGAAGATTCCACGCTGTTGACCGGACGCGGTCGCTTCATGGACGATATTGGCGTTCATCCCGGCACGCTCCACGCCGCGATCCTGCGCTCGCCACACGCGCATGCGGATATCATCTCCATCGATACTTCTGCCGCAAAGCGTGCCCAGGGCGTCGTCGCGGTGCTCGACGGCGCCGATATCAAGGCGCTGACCACGAGCCTCGTGGTCGGCGTCAAGGCGCCGGTCGAGTGCTGGCCGATCGCGGTCGGACGCGTGCGCTATGTCGGCGAACCCGTTGCCGTTGTCGTGGCGACCGATCGCTATCTGGCCGAAGACGCGGTTGATCTGATCGAGGTGCAGTATCAGCCGCGGCCTGCGGTGATAGATCCGCTCGCGGCGCTGCGCGCGGACGCGCCGGTGCTGCATGATGGCTTCAACGGCAACGTCGCCAGCGACCGCACCTTTTGTTACGGCGATCCGGAACAGGCCTTTGCGTCGGCGGCGCATCGCATCAGTATCGATATCAGATACCCCCGCAATTCCTGCACGCCGATCGAGACCTATGGCCTGGTCGCCGATTACGACCCCGGCGAAGACGCTTACGATGTGCTCGCCAATTTCCAGGGGCCGTTCAGCATCCATGCGGTGCTGTCGCGCGCGCTGAAAGTCCCTGGCAATCGGCTGCGGCTGCGCACGCCACCGGATTCCGGCGGCAGTTTTGGCGTCAAGCAGGGCATCTTTCCCTACATCGTGTTGATCGCCGCGGCCGCGCGCGCCGCCGGGCGTCCGGTCAAATGGATCGAGGACCGGCTCGAACATCTGACCGCCTCGGTTTCCGCCACCAACCGTGCGACGACGCTGAGCGCTGCCGTGGCCGACGATGGCCGCATCCTCGCGCTCGACTGGGATCAGGTCGAGGATTGCGGCGCGCATTTGCGCGCGCCCGAGCCGGCGACGCTGTATCGCATGCACGGCAACCTGACCGGCGCCTACGACATCCGGCATCTTGCGGTGCGTAATCGCGTCGTCGTCACCAACAAGACGCCGACCGGACTGAACCGCGGCTTTGGCGGGCCGCAAGTCTATTTCGCGCTCGAGCGGCTGGTGCAGCGCATCGCCGTCGAGCTTGGCCTTGATCCGCTGGATGTCATCACGCGCAATCTCGTTCCCGCCGATGCGTTTCCGTACCGGACCGCGAGCGGTGCGCTGCTCGATTCCGGAAATTATCAAGAGGCGATCCGGCGCGGCGTCAGCGAGGGCAAGCTCGCCGAACTCAAAGCGCGCCGGGATGCAGCGCGCGCTGAGGGGCGACTCTACGGCATCGGCTTCACGGCGGTGGTCGAGCCCAGCGTGTCCAACATGGGCTACATCACGACGGTGCTCACCCCGGCCGAGCGTCGCAAGGCCGGCCCGAAGAACGGCGCCCAGGCCACGGCCACCGTCGCGATCGATCCGGTCGGCAGCGTCAGCGTGCATGTCGCCTCGGTTCCGCAAGGGCAGGGCCATCGCACGGTGCTGTCGCAAGTGGTCGCGGATGTCTTCGGTCTGGCGCCCGGCGATGTCAGGGTCAATACCGAAATCGATACCGCAAAGGATGCGTGGTCGATCGCATCGGGCAACTATGCCAGCCGTTTCGCGCCGGCCGTCGCAGGGACCGCCAAGCTTGCGGCGGAGCGCATTGCGGCACGGCTGGCGCGCATCGCCGCGAGCCAGTTGAACACCGAAGCCGACGATATCGTTTTCGCCGGCGGCCAGGTCAGATCGAAACGCAATCCCGACAACAAAGTATCGTTCTCGCGCGTCGCGGGGTTGAGCCACTGGTCGCCGGCGGCGTTGCCCGACGGCGTCGGGCAAACCATCCGAGAAACCGTGTTCTGGACTCCGCCGGAACTCACCGCGCCTGATGACGACGACCATATCAACTCGTCGCTCTGTCACGGCTTCATTTTCGATTTCTGCGGTGTCGAGGTCGATCGTACCACCTTGCAAACGCGGATCGATCGCTACGTCACCATGCACGACTGCGGCACCATCCTGCATCCGGCCATGGTCGACGGGCAGATTCGCGGTGGCTTCGCGCAGGCGGTCGGCGCGGCGCTCTACGAAGAATACGCCTATGGTCCCGACGGCAGTTTTCTCACGGGGACCTTTGCTGACTATCTGCTGCCGACGACGGTGGAAACACCGGACCCGTTCATTATCCACATGGAGACGCCGTCACCGGTCACACCGCTGGGTTCAAAGGGTGTGGGTGAGGGCAACTGCATGTCGACACCGGTCTGCATCGCCAATGCCGTCGCTGACGCGCTCGGCTTGAAAGACCTCACATTGCCGCTGGTGCCGGCCAAGCTAGCCCAGGCCGTGCGCGGCGAAGAGCGCGCGGCGCCGGCTGGCCGCGCGGGCGATGACATCAAGAAACAGGGTGGCGATCGGCGCCTGCGTGGTGAAGGCGAAGCCAGCGTCGGCGCGCCGGCCGAGCGCGTCTGGGCCATGCTGCTCGATCCCGAGACATTGCGGGCTGTGATTCCCGGCTGTCACAGCGTTGCGAAAATCTCGGATACGCATTTCCGCGCCGATGTGACGATCGGCATCGGTCCGGTCAAAGGACGCTATCGTGCCGACGTGAAACTAAGCGATCTCGATCCGCCGCATGCGGTCACGCTTGGCGGGTCCGCGGAAGGCGCGCTCGGATTTGGCGGCGGCGAAGGACGCATCACGCTGGTCCCAGCCGATGGTGGCGGCACCACGATCCGCTACGTCTATGAGGCGGCGATCGGCGGCAAGGTCGCGAGCATCGGCGGCCGCCTGCTGGATGGCGCCACGCGGGTAATCATCGGCCAGTTCTTCGCGGCGCTTGCGCGTCATGCCGGCGGCGGCGCAGCCGGGTCGTCGCGCCCGTCGTTGTTCGCGAAACTGCGCGGTTTGTTCGGAGGGCAGCAGTGAAGCCCGCCGCATTCGATTATATCAGGGCCGAACATCTCGGCGAAGCGCTCGACGTGCTCAGGGACCACGGCAGCGACGCCCGCATCATTGCGGGCGGGCAATCGCTGATGCCGATGCTCAACATGCGCCTGGCAAAACCCAAAACGCTGATCGACATCATGCGGCTCCAGGATTTGGCGCGCATCGAGCGCAAGGGAAACACGGTCGCGATCGGCGCCGGCGTTCGCCAGGCGGCGCTGCTGGCATGGCCGGATCTCCACGCGAGCCTGCCGCTGGTGGCGCTGGCGCTGCCATGGACCGGCCATGTGCAGACCCGGAGCAGGGGGACGGTCTGCGGATCGATCGCGCATGCCGATCCGAGCGCGGAGTTGCCCCTGGTGCTGCAAGCGCTCGGCGGAGAGGTGCATCTGCGCAACGCCAAAAAGCGCCGGCGGGTGGCGGCAAAGGATTTTTTCGCGGGCATGATGGCAACAACGCGCGCCGATGACGAATTGATCGAAGCGATATCGTTACCCGTCACTGGAAAGCGCTGTGCGTTTCGTGAGGTGGCGCGCCGTCATGGTGATTTCGCCATCGTCGCCTGCGCCGCCGTGGCGACGCAGAGCGGCGTTCGTCTCGCGGTCGGCGGCGTCGCGGATATGCCGGCGATGCGCGATTTGCCGCGCCTGGAAGGCAGCGCGCTTGACGATGCCCTGAATGCCGTCGCTTACGAACTGGACGCCCGCGACGATGTTCATGCCACGGCGCGCTATCGCCGCGACCTCGTGCGCATGATCGGCCGCGACCTGGTGCGGGAGGTGCTGCAATGACGAGGTTGCCGGCCGGCCGGCGGCACGAGGTCCGCTTCACACTGAACGGCAAGTCCTGCGCCGGCGAAGCCGAACCGCGCCTGCTGCTGACGGATTTCCTGCGGCACAGTATTGGAATGACCGGCACCCATGTCGGGTGCGAGCACGGCGTGTGCGGCGCCTGCACCGTCGACGTCGACGGCCAGCCGGCGCGGGCGTGTCTCACGCTCGCGGTGCAGATCGATGGCCGCGAGGTTCGCACCGTGGAGAGCCTCGCGCCGGCGGCGGGTCGCCTTGGTGTTTTGCAGGCGGCGTTCAAGCGCAATCACGCGCTGCAATGCGGCTTCTGTACTGCCGGGATACTGATGTCGCTTGATATTTTTCTGCGCACGCATCCTCAGCCCGACGAGGAAAGCATCCGCGATTTGTTGAGCGGTCATCTGTGCCGGTGCACGGGGTATGCGCCGATCGTACGCGCGGCGCTCGAAGCCGCGGCGGAATTGTCAGACCAAAACAGAGAGAAGACAGATGCTTGACCTTGGAACAAGCTTTGTCGCCAGCGTGGCGCGTGATCCCAATGCTCTGGCGATCGTCGACGACGGAATTCGGCTGACCTACGCCCAGTGGTACGCACGTATCTCGTCGCTGGTGGCTTCGTTCGACCGCATCGGCCTGAAACCCGGCGATCATCTCGCCACGATGCTTCAGAATTGCGAGGCCGCCGCCACCCTGCATTGGGCCTGCCAGCTCGCCGGTATCGTGATCACTCCCGTCAACTGGCGGGCCAAGGCGGACGAACTCGACTACTGTCTTGAAGATTCTGAGGCCTGTGCTGTCGTGTATCAGGATGTCTCCGCGCAGGCGGTCGCGCAGTCCAAACGCGCCCCCGCTTTGCCGCGCATCTATGTTGGCAGCGGCGAAGCGGCGGGCGCCTTCCTGTTCGACCGTATGGTTGCGGAAATTGCTAGTGATGCGACGCCGCGCGTCAGTGCCGAAGCCTGGTCGGTCATGCTCTACACCTCCGGCACCACATCGCGGCCGAAGGGCGTGCCGCGGCGTCACCGCGCCGAGCGGTCCGCCGGCATCGCGCATGTGGCGCAGAATCTATACCGGCGCGGAGAGCGCACACTCGGCGTGATGCCGCTGTACCACACCATGGGCGTACGCTCGCTGCTCGCGATGTCGCTGATCGGCGGCGCCTTCGTCTGCCTGCCGCGTTATGACACCAGCCGAGCGCTGGCGCTGATTGAGAGCGAAAAGATCACCAATCTCTATCTGGTGCCGACGCTCTACCACGATCTCGTGCATGCCGGGGAGTTCGCATCTACCGACGTCTCGAGCGTCCGAAAACTCGGGTTCGCCGGGGCGTCGATGACCGACGGCCTGTTGAAGAAGCTGAACGAGGCGTTCGGGCCCGAGCTGTTCGTCAATCACTACGGCAGCTCGGAAATCTACACATTCACCATCGACCAGGATGCGCCGGCCAAGCCCGGATCGGCCGGCAAAGCCGGCATCAATCAGCAAATAAAGGTCGTCAGGTTAAACGCCAAATCAGTGACGGATGTCGCGTCTCCCAATGAGGAGGGCGAAATCGTCGCGCTGCTGGCCGGCGACGAGTCCTTTGAGGGTTACTGGCGCCGTCCCGACGCGGACGCCAAGGCGTTGCGGGATGGCTGGTATTTCACCGGCGATACCGGCTTTGTCGACCGCGATGGCGATCTGTTCGTCACCGGCCGCGTCGACGACATGATCATTACCGGAGGCGAGAACGTCTCGCCGGTCGAGATCGAAAGCGCGCTTTCCCTGCACCCGGCTGTACACGAAGTCGCCGTCGTCGGTCTCGCCGACGAAAAATGGGGCCAGGTCGTGACCGCATTCGTCAAGCGCAGGGGGCCCGTCAGCGAACAGGATCTCGAACAATTCTGCCGCACGTCGGGTCTCGCGAATTTCAAGCGCCCGCGGCGCTTTGTGTTTGTCGATGCTTTGCCGAAATCCCCGGTCGGAAAATTGCTGCGCCGCCTGCTTGTCGCCGGCGACTATCAGCATGAACACTCGCCGCCATCGAGCGCGGCCTGACAACAGCAAGAAAGGAAAAACAATATGCCCGCTCCCTACAGTTTTGAAGATCGCCGGTTGGCCAAGCTCGACGGATTCCAGGTCGAAATCGATGAAGCGCATGAGCGCGCCGACATCATTCTCAACCGGCCGCCCTACAACGTGGTTTCGATGCCGCAGCGCGATCAGCTGCGGCTGGTGTTCGAGACGCTGGATGAAGATGCGCGCGTGCGGATCATCGTGGTCCGCTCCGTCGGCGAGCACTTTTCCAGCGGTGGCAATATCGGCGGTTTCATGGAAGCCACCCCGGAGACGGTCTCGAAGCTCGCCTGGAATATCGCTTCGCCGACGCGCTGCGCCAAGCCGGTCATTGTCGCCAACCGCGGCTATTGCTTCGGGGTCGGCTTCGAACTGTCGCTGGCCTGCGATTTCCGGATCGCCTCGGAGACGACGCTGTATGCGCTGCCGGAGCAGAAGCTTGGCCAGATTCCGGGATCAGGCGGTTCGGCGCGTCTGCAGAAGATGATCGGCATCACCCGCACCAAGGATATCGTGATGCGCTCCAAGCGCATTCCGGCCAAGCAGGCGTTCGACTGGGGTATTGCGACCGAATGCGTGCCCGACGCCGAGCTTGAGAAGGTGACCGACAAGCTGGTCGATGAGCTTCGCACCTTCGCGCCGCTGGCGCAGCGCACCGCCAAGAAGCTGCTCAACGACACCGAAGACTCGACGCTGACGGTCGCGATCGAGCTGGAAGGTCATTGCTACAGCCGTCTGCGTCAATCGGAAGATTTCAAGGAGGGCGTCGAAGCCTTCAACGCCAAACGCCCGCCGAAATTTATCGGGCGCTAAAAAAATCATTTTTGGGGTGAAACAGGGAGGGGTAAAATGACAATTGCTGACGTAGAGGGCGCCGGCACGGCGTCCTCCGCTGCCGGCCGGCAGATGAGGAATGCGATCATCGCGTCGGTATTGGGCTGGTCGCTCGATCTGTTCGATCTGTTCATCCTGCTGTATGTGGCGCCGGTCGTCGGCGCGCTGTTCTTTCCCTCCAGTGTTCCCACTTTGTCGTTGGCCGCGGTGTACGCCTCATTCGCGGTGACACTGCTGATGCGCCCAGTCGGTTCGGCGATCTTCGGCCATTACGCCGATGTTCACGGCCGCAAGAACGCGATGTTCGCGGCCATCATCGGCGTCGGCCTTAGCACTGCGGCCTTCGGTGCGCTGCCGACGATCGCCCAGGTCGGGTTCATCGCGCCGGTGCTGTTCCTGATCTTGCGTTTGGTTCAGGGCGTATTTGTCGGCGGCGTGGTCGCCTCGACCCACACCATCGGCACGGAATGGGCCGCGCCTAACCGGCGTGGGGCGATGTCCGGTCTGGTCGGCGGCGGTGGCGCCGGCATCGGGGCCTTGCTGGCGTCGTTCATATTCCTGGTCATGTCGTCGATTTTTCCCGGCGATACGTTCGCGGTATGGGGGTGGCGATGCATGTTCTTCTCAGGCTTGCTGAGTTCGCTGCTCGGCTGGTTCATCTTCAACAATCTTGAGGAATCGCCATTCTTCAAGGAGCAACAAAAGCGGAAGGCAGCCGGCACGATCACGGCGACGCAGTCGCCGGTGAAGCTGTTGTTCTCGAGCCGCTATCGCAATGTCCTGCTGCTCAATCTGCTCATTACGTTCGGCGGCGGCGCCGGCTATTACCTGACGTCCGGCTATCTGCCGTCCCTTCTCAAGGTGGTGAACGCCGTTCCCAACAGTGTCTCGTCGCTGATCCTGATGGGCGCGAGTGTGATGGCGCTTGTGTCGGCGGTGCTTTTCGGCGCGGTCAGCGATATCATCGGCCGCAAGAAGACTTTTCTTTTGGTCGGTGTCTGCATGCTGGTTCTGCTGCCGGTCTGCTATCTCGGTCTCGCCAGGACCACCGACACATCAGCCATCACGCTGTATGCGCTCGCAATTGCCTTTCTGGGCAATGCCGGCTACGCGCCGGTTTTGATCTTTCTCAATGAGCGATTTCCGACCGAGATCCGCGCCAGCGGTACCGGGTCCTGGAATATCG
>Ga0210396_10005118_pt1 | contig 12736 bp, 11 predicted proteins | sample IncBWH17OmetaG_FD_155466 | JGI IMG/M metagenome (GOLD analysis project Ga0210396, IMG submission 155466) | Forest soil microbial communities from Barre Woods Harvard Forest LTER site, Petersham, Massachusetts, United States - Inc-BW-H-17-O ...
TTGTGCGCACTAACACCGACAACGACCTGGTGGACCACCCGGCGTGGAAAGAACTGACCGAGGCCAACGCCCACAAGCTCGAGCCGGCCGACGACAAGCAATTCGACCTGATCGCGGTTGAAGAGCTGGTGTCGGAGAAACCGACCGAGAAGTCGGTGGCGGCGCTGGCGAACGCGCTGGCGATCGTCTCGTCGATCGGATCGGTTTGCGAGCTGCCGGCGGTGATGAAGTTCTTCAACGGCAACCCGACCTTGGGCACGCTGTCCGGCGGAGTCGGCCATTTCACCGGCAAAGCCGGTCTCAAGCGCTGGAATGTGATCGCCGAGGTCATCGGACGTAGCTGGGACGACGTGCTCGGCGCGGTCGACGAGATCATCAGCACTCCTGACGTGGACAGCGCCGTATCGGACGTTGCCGCGGCCGAACTGGCGCAACCGTTCGAGGAGGAAGACCTCGAAGAGGACGATTCGGGCACCCACCAGGAAAGTGAGGAAGCCGCCGAAGCGCAGGCGGCCGAGCCGGAAGCCGAGAGTGCCAACGCCGCGGACGACGGTGAGAAGGCCCGGTCCGCCGGCCACGAGGTCGTGCTGGGCGGCGACGAGGACTTCTGGGCGAAGGTCGGCATCGACCCGATCCGGATCATGACCGGCACGGGCACCTTCTACACGCTGCGCTGCTATTTCGACGACCGTCCGATCTTTTTGGGACGCAACGGTCGAATCAGCGTGTTCACCTCGGAACGGGCCCTGGCCCGGTATCTCGCCGACGAGCACGACCACGATCTGTCCGACCTGAGCACCTACGACGACATCCGCACCGCGGCAACTGACGGCAGCCTGCGGGTCGACACCACCGAAGACAACGTCTACGTACTGAGCGGGCTGGCCGACGACTTGGCCGCCGGGCCGGACGCGGTGGACCGTGAGCAGCTAGATCTGGCCGTGGAGCTGCTTCGCGATGTCGGGGACTACGCCGAGGACAACACCGCCGACAAGGCGCTCGCGACCGAAAACCCGCTGGGCAGACTGGTCGCCTACGTGCTCGAACCCGACTCGGTCAGCAAGCCCAAGCCCCCGTACGCCAAGGCGGTAGAGGCATGGGAAGAGCTGGAGCGTTTCGTCGAGTCGCGGCTACGGCGCGAGTGACCACACATTCCCTCGCCTTGCCGGGCGTTCGGCTGCACTACGAGGTACGGGGCTCATCTCCCAGCGGCCCACTTCTGCTGCTGCTCGGCGCACCAATGCCCGCCGCGGACTTCGGGCCGCTGGCTGACGCGCTGGCGAGTGATCACACCGTCGTCACCACCGATCCACGCGGCATCGCCAACAGCTGCCTGGACGACCCGCGACAGGACTCCACCCCGCAACTGCGCGCCGACGACATCGCGGCGATCCTTGACAACCTGGACGCCGAGTCCGCTGACGTGTTCGGCTCGTCGGGCGGTGCGGTGACCGGGCTGGCCCTGGTGTCCCGTCATCCGACGCGGGTGCGCACCCTCGTCGCCCACGAGCCGCCGGTATTGGAGTTGCTGCCCGACGCGGCCGCGCAGCGCGCCAAAACCGAAGAGATCATCGCCACCTTCTACAGTGACGGGGTGCCCGCCGCGATGGCAAAGTTCATGGCCAACGCCGGATTCGACGTGAAGCCCGAGGGCGCCCCGGTGGTGTCGGAGCCGTCGCCGGACCAGATCGCGCACGGCACAAGGTTTCTCGCCCACGAGCTACGCGGCACCGCCCGCTACGTCCCCGACATCGCGGCGCTGACCCGTGGACCCGCCAAGGTCGTCGTCGGCATTGGTGCGGCTTCCGGCGGTCTGCTCACCTACCGCACCAGCGTCGCGCTGGCCGACCAACTCGGAACATCACCGGTCGAGTTTCCCGGTGACCATGGCGGATTCATCGGACAGCCAGCGGAATTCGCCCAGACCCTACGTGCAGTGCTGGCCGGCTAAGCGGGGAAGTTCACGTCCTTGGTGACGGACTTCCACTCCTCGATCGACGCGGTCATCGCCGCGATTCTGTCGCGCATCGCCTTGAGTACGTCGCGGCCCAGCAGTAACCGCAGCGGCGGCTCGTCGAGCTTGGTCACCATCAGCACCGCCTCGGCCACCTTGCGCGGGTCGCCCGGCAGATGGTCGGCGAACTGCTTGATGAGGTCCTTACGCGCTGCCACGTCGACATAGTCGGCGATCGGCCGGCCGGACTCTTTCATCGACCGCGTCGCCCAGTCGGTGCGGAAGGCGCCGGGCTCGATGGCGGTGACCTTGATGCCCAGCGGCCGCACCTCGGTGGCCAGTGCTTCGGTCACCGCCTCCAGCGCGAACTTGGTCGACGAGTAGTACGCGTTGGGCGGATTGGCCACCAGACCGGTCATCGACGAGATGTTGACGATGTGCCCGGAGCCGCGGGCCCGCATCGCCGGCAGCACCGCCTTGATCATATCGACCGAACCGAAGTAGTTGACATCGAACAGCTTTCGGACCTCGGCGTCTTCGCCCTCCTCGACCGCGGACAAATAGCCGTGGCCGGCGTTGTTGACCAGCACGTCGATTCCGCCGAATGCCTTCTCCGCCGCCGAGACCGCGGCAGCGATCTGGCCGGCGTCGGTCACGTCGAGAGCAACCGCAACGGCGCGGTCCCCGAACTCGTCGACGAAGTCCTGCACCGCATCGGCCCGTCGCGCGGTCACCACCACACTGTGGCCGTCCTCAAGCGCTGCCCGCGCGATCTCGCGCCCAAAGCCGGTGGAGCATCCGGTGATCAGCCAACGCGTCACCTCAGGCAGTCCCTTCGGGCAGGCGGCGCAGGTACGACGTCCGCCGGTCCGCGAGTTGAGCCGTCCGCTGCGCTGAGTTCACCCGCGGCAAATGTGGCACCTCGGCGTCGAGTCGGTCCAACTTGACCACCCGTCCGCGGGCGCCGAGATCCTCACGCGGACCGGCCTCGCCGAACTCGGCCATTCGCAGCGTCAGAATGCCTTCACGCAGTCCGTCGGAGTCGATCCAGTTCGTCACGCCCGGATCGACGGGCGAGATCACGTAGGTGTAGGTGCCGTCGTCGTTGGCGACCGACTGTGCCTTGTTGAGGCTGCCGGTGCGGCCGACGATGTCGAGCGTGGTGCCCCAGATGTTGCTCAGCGGCACGGTGAAGTATTCGGCGCCGCCGTCGCTGACGTCGACCACAAACGCCTCGTCCTCGGCGAGATCGAAACGGCCCATCACATAGACCTGGTTGCGCATAGCGCCGACCTTGTCGGCCGACCACGCCAGATTGAAATGGTTGGGCGCCATCTTGTACACGCCATGGCTCAGCTTCCCGGTGAAGTCGGCGAAGTATGCCATCATCGCCGCGGTCGCCTCGGCCTGCTCGTCGAGCGTGCGCGCGGGCGTTCCCGGTGGGCCGCCAAGTCGTTGCACCTCAAAGTGATTGGGGTCATCCCGGCCCCAATCCAGCAGCACATCTCGGATGTAGAACTCGTGCGCCTCAGCAGTGGTGCGGACGTGGTTAGGCCGCCCGTTGGCGGGTTCGGCGTCGACGGTGATGGTGAAGCTGCCGTCGGAGTCCACCTGCATGGTCCGGCCGTTGAGCACATCGACGGTGCCCATGTGCGCATCCCATAGCGTGAAGTAGTTCTCGGTCATGCGGTTCTTGCCGACTTGCCCGTGAATCTCGTATCGTTCGTCACCCGATATCGGGATCACCCGGTACACGCTGTCGGGATTGTCGATGCCCCAACGCGATCCGGGGATACGATGGCCGTCCACCGGATGTGCGAGCCGAGTGATGCAACTGACTTTGGGCCGCAACTTGTCCTGATTGGACGACCACACCGCCGCCGAAAACATCACCTCCGCGAACGCATCGTCGAATCGTTCGCGCATCGCTTGCGAGGCCTTCGCCCGGCCGAGCCAGGTCTCCGCGACGTTGCGGTAAGCGGCTTTCACGGTCGGGTGTTCGATCAGCTCGAGCGCCGCCAATTCCTGTGCGTGCTGCGATGCTGTCGCGACGGGGTCATCTGACATGAAGTCTCCTCACTTTCCGACATACTGTCGAAAACGCTTGTTGTACAACGCGAAACGTTCGTCAACCTGTGCCGGTCGCAGGCCGTAGTTCTCCAGGCCGTAAGCCGGGCGTGCCGCCTCGCGGGGCCGGTCGTCAAGCCAGCGTCGCATCGCACATTCCGCCTCGACGGTAAGCGGCACACCGACGGCGTCGTACACCCGGGCCACTTGTCCGATCGGGTCGGCTACCGCGTCTTCGTAGGCGATATCGGTGACGTGGGCAGCCTCGTTGGCGCAAGCGTCACGCACACGCATCGCGCGGTCATTGGTCCACCCCATCCGCTGCAACCACTCGGCGCCTACCTGCTTGAAGTCGACGGTGTCGGCGTGCATCGCGTGCAGGGTCGCGTTGAGGCTTGCCCCCGACGCGATCGTGGTGCCGGGGTCGCGGTGCATGTGCACGATGTGCAGGTCGGGAAACTGGTTCCGCAGCAGGTCAAGATAGCCGAGGTGGGCCGGTGACTTGAGCACCCAGCGTTTAGCCGACCAGCGCCACTCCGGAATTCTTAGCCGCTTCTGCCACTGCAAAAACTGCAGCATCCGGTGTAGGTAGCTGTAGGCGGGAGCGAAATCCTGCTCGTCGAGCCAGGACCGGTAATTCGGAAGGTGCGCGCCGGATTCGGGAACATGCGACAAAAACGCGTCAGCCAGAAAGACGATTTCCTCTTCGGCCTCCCGCGCATACATCGGGTGGATGACGAACAGATCCGGGGCCAGTTCGCGGGACTTGGCTTCGCGCGCTTCGCTGACAGCGATGCGCGGATCGCTGACATCGGGGCCATTGAACCGGTGGTCGAGGCGGGGCGCGACCTCGACCACTTCCCAGCCGTAGGCGCAGTTGAAGCGTGCGTCGGCGGCCAGCAGTCGCTGCAACAGCGTCGTCCCGCTGCGCATCATCCCGACGACGACGATCGGCGCGGCGATCCGCTCGTCGAGGATCTCGGGGTGGCGGCGAATCCACTCCTGGGTTCGCAGGCGCATGCGCAGGCTGTGCACGATGCCCGAGCGCAGGATGAGCACCCCGACCGCGTTGAGGTCGGCGGCCGCGTAGTCGGCCAACAACACGCCAAGGGGACGCTCGAATTCCCCGGGACCCCAATCGCTCAGTGACTCCTTGCGCTGTGCGTCGGCCAGCACGGCGGCTGAGTCAAACGGACCGTCCACGGCGCTCGAATGTGTCACGCGGTCAGAACTTCAGGTGCTGGCTGACATTGCCGACCTGGTCGACGAACATGGTGCGGCTGTCGAACCACCACACGCCGTCCAACCGGTGAAAGGTGTCCTTGTAGTGCCCGGTCACGATGACCTGCAACGGCAATTCCGGCGTGGCCTGCGTGACGCAGTAGTAGGACCTGCTGGACGCGGTGCCGTCGGCCTCGTTGATCTCGAGCTGCACGTTGCTGGTGTTGTGCTTGGTCTTCGGGGTGCCGTCCTCGTGGATCCGGGTGGCCATCTCGTACATCTGCCGCACCCTGGCGGTTCCGTCGAACACCGTCTCGGGCGGACCGTTCTCGACTCCGCAGATGCGACCGTGAGCGAACAGCCCGGCCACCCCGTCCAAGTCGCCGGCATCCAGGAGTTCGGCGTAGCTGTAAATCAGGTTGGTGATTTCGCGCGCACTATCGCTCATATCGCCCGCTGGGATCTTCGCCACTGGCGGCGCTCATGTCGAATCACCCCCAAATCGTGGCAGAACTGACCTGGGACTCGGTCCTTTTGTATCGAATAGGTACGTTTCCCGTCATGGGTGAATTCGACAACACCGTCGCCGTCATCACCGGCGCCGCGCGCGGCCAGGGGCGCAGCCATGCCGTGGCGCTGGCCGAACAGGGCGCCGACATCATCGCGGTCGACATCTGCGCCGACATCGACGCGATCCCCTACCCGCTGGGCACCAAGTCCGATCTCGACGAAACCGTGCGGTTGGTGCAAGCCGCGGGCCGCACCGCGGTGCCCGTCGTCGCCGACGTCCGCGACCTCGCCGCACTGGAAGCCGGAGTGCAGGCCGGGATCGACGCCGTTGGTGACATCGATATCGTCATCGCCAATGCCGGTGTGGTGGCGATCGGCGACCCGGCGACGCGCGCCGAGCCGGTGTTCACCACGATCGTCGACACCAACCTCAAGGGTGTCTGGCACACGATGTTGGCGACCGTGCCGTCGATCATCCGCAAGGGTCGCGGCGGATCGGTCGTTCTGGTCAGTTCGTCGCAGGGTCTGACAGGCCGCGGCGGTGACGGCAGTACCGCGATGTTCGCCTACGCCGCGTCTAAACACGGTGTGGTGGGCCTGATGCGCTCAGCGGCGAATGCTTATGCGCCGCACAAGATTCGAGTCAACTCGGTACACCCCAGCGGGGTCGCGACGCCGATGATCCTCAACGACTTCGTGATAACCGGGATGACTGAGCGTCCCAATCCGGCCGTCTCGCAGATGTTGCTCCCCGACGTGCCGCTGGTCGAGTCGCAAGACGTCACCGAAGCCGTGCTGTGGCTCGTCAGCCCGCGAGCACGGTACGTGACGGGCATAACGGTGCCCGTCGACGCCGGCCACGTGGTGATGTAACGGCGGCTCAGCCGACCAATACGGCGAAACGCGGTTTGATGACTTCGTCGATGATCGCCAACCGCTCGTCGAACGGAATGAACGCCGACTTCATCGCGTTGATGGTGAACCGCGCGAGGTCGGTCCAGCCGTAGCCGAACGCGTCGACGAGAGCCAGCATTTCGTGGCTCATCGTCGTGTCGCTCATCAAGCGGTTGTCGGTGTTGACGGTGACCCGGAACCTCGCTCGGGCCAGCAGGTCAAAGGGGTGCTCGGCGATGCTCTTGACCGCACCGGTCTGGACGTTGGAGCTGGGGCACAGCTCCAACGGAATGCGCTTGTCCCGCAAGATCGATGCCAATCGACCCAGTCGCACCTCGCCGTCCTCGGCGATGTCGATGTCGTCGACGATCCGCACCCCATGGCCCAGCCGATCGGCGCCACAGGATGCGATCGCCTCGTGGATGGACGGCAGCCCGAACGCCTCGCCCGCGTGAATCGTGAAGCGCGCGTTGTTGTTTCGCATGTAGTCGAAAGCGTCCAGGTGGCGGGTAGGCGGGTAGCCGGCCTCTGCACCGGCGATGTCGAATCCGACCACGCCCTTGTCGCGGAATCGGATCGCCAACTCGGCGATTTCGCGGGACAGCGCGGCGTGCCGCATCGCGGTGACCAGACAGCGCACCACGATCGGTCGCCCAGCCGCCGCGGCCGCCTTCTCCCCGTCGGCGAAGCCCGCCAGCACCGCATCGACGACGGCGTCGAATGAGAGCCCACGATTGATGTGCAGTTCGGGGGCGAATCGGACCTCGGCGTACACCACCGAGTCGGCGGACAGGTCTTCCACGCATTCGTAGGCGACTCGGTGCAGTGACTCGGGCGTCTGCATCACCGCGACGGTGTGCGAGAACGGCTCGAGGTAGCGCTCCAGCGAGCCGCTGTGCGACGAGGTGTGAAACCACCGCGTCAGTTCATCGACGTCGGTGGCGGGCAGGCCGTCATAGCCGGTCTGCCCGGCGATGTCGATCACCGTCGCCGGCCGCAGCCCGCCGTCGAGGTGATCGTGCAACAGCGCCTTCGGCGCTCGCTTGATCGCGTCCAGCCTCAGCGGCGTCGTCATCAGGTGATCCGATCGATGATCAGCGGTCGCCGCACGGGTGACGCGTCGACGATGCTCCAGCCCGGATTCAACTCGGCCATCGCGGACTCGAAGCGTTCCGGGGTGTCGGTGTACAGCGTGAACAGCGGTTCGCCGGCGGCCACTGGGTCTCCGGGCCGCCGGTGGATCCGGATTCCGGCGCCGGGCTGGACCAACTCGCCCGGGCGGGACCTGCCCGCGCCAAGCCGCCACACTGCCAGCCCCACTGCCATCGCGTCGATATCGCCCATTCTGCCGCTCCGGCTGGCGGTGACGGTTTCGGAGTACTTACCAACTGGCAACGGTACGGCCAAGTCGCCGCCCTGAGCGACGACCAGCGCGCGGAATCGGTCCATCGCCGAGCCGTCTCGCAGCGTCTGTGCCGGATCCCGCCCGTCGATGCCGGCGAGCTGGAGCATCTCGCCGGCCAGCCGCAACGTCAGCTCCACCACATCGGGCGGTCCCCCGCCGGCCAGTACCTCCAGCGCTTCGGCGACTTCAAGCGCGTTACCGGCGGCCGCGCCCAGCGGACTGTTCATGTCGGTCAGCATCGCGCACATCGGCAGCCCTTGCTCTGCGCCCAGCGCCACCATGGTTTCGGCCAGCTCGTGACACTGCGATTCCGAGCTCAGCAACGCGCCGGAACCGACCTTGACGTCGAGCACCAGCGCGCCTGCTCCTTCGGCGATCTTCTTGCTCATCACCGAGCTGGCGATCAGCGGCAGCGACTCGACGGTGGCGGTGATGTCGCGCAGCGCGTAGAGCTTCGCGTCGGCGGGCGCCAACTGACCCGCCGCGAAGATGGCGGCGCCGATCTCGTAAAGTTGTTGGCGCACTTGTTCATTGGAGATATTTGCAGTGAAGCCGACGATCGATTCCAACTTGTCCAGGGTGCCGCCGGTGTGGCCGAGTCCGCGGCCGGACGCCTGCGGCACCGCGCCACCGCACGCGGCGACCACCGATACCAGCGGCAGCGTGATCTTGTCGCCGACTCCGCCGGTGGAGTGCTTGTCCACGGTGCGCAGCGGATTGCCGTCGCGCCGCAAATCGGTGAAGTCCATCCGCTCACCGGAGGCCACCATCGCCGCCGTCCATCGCGAGATCTCGCCGTAGTCCATGCCGCGTAAAAAGATCGCCATCAACAGCGCTGACATCTGTTCGTCGGCGATCTGCCCGTTGGTGTAGGCGTCGATGACCCAGTCGATCGCGGCATCCAAGAGCCGACCACCATCGCGTTTGGTCGCAATGATGGTCGGCGCGTCGAACCTCATAGGCGCCGTTCCCGGCGGGCGAGATCCTCGGGACCGAACGCCTCCGGCAGCAAGTCGCCGAGCCGCCTTGGTCCGGCAGGGTGGTCAATCAGGAGATCCGGCCCACCGTGTTCCAGCAACACCTGGCGGCACCGACCACACGGCATCAGCGGCGACCCGCCCCCATCGACGCATGCCAGCGCGAGCAGCCTGCCGCCGCCGGTCGAATGCAGCGCGCAGACAACGGCACATTCAGCACAGAGACCCAGGCCATATGAGACATTCTCCACATTGCAACCCGTGATAATCCGCCCATCGTCGACCAACGCCGCTGCGCCAACCGGAAACCGTGAGTAAGGCGCGTACGCCCCTTCTGCTGCTTGGATGGCCTTGTCCCGCAGCAGTTTCCAGTCAACTGTGTCGGTCACGGTCGCAATACCACGCGGGTTGGGGACGCATCGGGCCACCTCGTTCACTGTCGGCTAACTCACAAGGCCACATTAGATTCTTTACGCCGAAAAGCGTTGGTGGACACGAACCGGACCATTCAGCAGCACAAATGGGTTTAGAGTCGCTCCCGGACGGTCCCACAAAGAGTGGCGTGACGATCGCAAGCGCGGCGAAGCCGGGCGCAGCGGGTCGGCACAGAGTGGAGGCGCTGATGGCGACGGCGACATCCGCGAATCCGGCAACGCCAACACCGGGCGACGGATCTTCGCGCGCGGGGCGACGACGAACCCTCTACCGTGGCGATCCGGGTATGTGGTCATGGGTGCTGCACCGCATCACCGGAGCGACGATCTTCTTCTTCCTGTTCGTGCACGTGCTGGACACCGCACTGGTCCGGATCAGCCCGCAGACCTACAACGAAGTCATCGGGACCTACAAGACACCGATCGTCGGCTTGATGGAGCTGGGATTGGTGGCCGCGGTGCTCTACCACGCGCTCAACGGCATCCGTGTCATCTTGATCGACTTCTGGGCACAGGGTCCCCGCTATCAGCGGCTGATGCTGTGGGCGATCGCCGTCGTCTGGCTGCTGGTGATGGTGCCGGCGACAGTGGTCGTGGCCATCCACATGATCGGGCGGTTCGGATGAGCTCCCCCGACCTTCAGCTGGGCCGCGGCCAGGTCGCCCCGATACGACAGCGCAGCCACGACCGCCCGGCCAGCCTGGACAATCCGCGTTCCCCGCGCCGGCGCGCCGGCATGCCCAACTTCGAGAAATACACCTGGCTGTTCATGCGGTTTTCCGGCGTCGTGCTGGTGTTCTTGGCGCTCGGGCACTTGTTCGTGATGCTGATGTGGGAAGACGGCGTCTACCGCATCGACTTCAACTACGTGGCGCAGCGCTGGCACTCACCGTTCTGGCAGACCTGGGATCTGCTGCTGCTCTGGCTGGCGCAGTTGCACGGCGGCAACGGCCTGCGCACCATCATCGACGACTACAGCCGTAAGGATTCCACCCGGTTCTGGCTGAACGCCCTGCTCGCGTTGTCGATGGTGTTCACGTTGGTGCTGGGCACCTACGTGCTGCTGACGTTTGACCCGAACATTTCGTGAGAGGCGAGCCGTGATCTCCCAACACCGATACGACGTCGTCATCGTCGGCGCGGGCGGTGCCGGAATGCGGGCGGCGGTAGAAGCGGGCCCGCGCGTCCGCACTGCCGTGTTGACCAAGCTGTACCCGACCCGCAGCCACACCGGCGCCGCCCAAGGCGGCATGTGCGCCGCGCTGGCCAACGTCGAAGACGACAACTGGGAATGGCACACCTTCGACACCGTCAAGGGCGGCGACTATCTCGCCGACCAGGACGCGGTGGAAATCATGTGCAAGGAAGCGATCGACGCGGTGCTCGACCTGGAAAAGATGGGGATGCCGTTCAACCGGACCCCCGAAGGACGCATCGACCAGCGCCGCTTCGGCGGGCACACCCGCGACCACGGCAAGGCCCCGGTCCGGCGGGCCTGTTACGCCGCCGACCGCACCGGCCACATGATCCTGCAGACCCTGTACCAGAACTGCGTCAAGCACGACGTCGAGTTCTTCAACGAGTTCTATGCGCTCGACCTGGTGCTGACCCAGTCCCCGAGCGGTCCGGTGGCTACCGGCGTGGTCGCCTACGAGCTGGCCACCGGCGAGATCCACGTCTTCCACGCCAAGTCCGTCGTGATCGCAACCGGCGGGTCGGGCCGGATGTACAAGACGACCTCCAACGCGCACACCCTCACCGGCGACGGCATCGGGATCGTCTTCCGCAAGGGACTTCCGTTGGAAGACATGGAATTTCACCAGTTCCATCCGACCGGACTGGCCGGGCTGGGCATCTTGATCTCCGAAGCCGTGCGCGGTGAGGGTGGTCGGTTGCTCAACGGCGAAGGCGAGCGGTTCATGGAGCGCTACGCGCCGACGATCGTCGACCTGGCGCCGCGCGACATCGTCGCCCGCTCGATGGTGCTCGAAGTGCTGGAGGGCCGCGGCGCCGGCCCGCACAAGGACTATGTCTACATCGACGTCCGCCACCTCGGCGCGGACGTGCTGGAGGCGAAGCTGCCCGACATCACCGAGTTCGCCCGCACCTATCTGGGTGTGGACCCGGTCAAAGAGCTCGTTCCGGTCTATCCGACCTGCCATTACGTGATGGGCGGTATCCCGACGACCATCACCGGACAAGTGTTGCGGGACAACACATCGACGGTCCCGGGCCTGTACGCGGCCGGCGAGTGTGCGTGCGTGTCGGTGCACGGCGCCAACCGGCTGGGCACCAACTCGCTGCTGGATATCAACGTCTTCGGGCGGCGGGCCGGAATCGCCGCGGCCAATTACGCACTGGGTCACGAGTTTGTCGAGCTGCCGGCGGACCCGTCGGCGATGGTGGTCGGCTGGGTGGCCGACATCTTGTCCGAGCACGGCAACGAACGCGTCGCCGACATCCGCGGCGCGTTGCAGCAGTCGATGGACAACAACGCCGCGGTGTTCCGCACCGAGGAGACGCTCAAGCAGGCACTCACCGACATTCACGCACTCAAAGAGCGCTATTCGCGAATATCCGTGCACGACAAAGGAAAACGCTTCAACAGCGACTTGCTGGAAGCCATCGAGCTGGGCTTCCTGCTCGAGCTCGCCGAAGTCACCGTGGTGGGCGCCTTGAACCGCAAGGAATCTCGCGGCGGGCACGCCCGCGAGGACTATCCCAACCGCGACGACGTCAACTACATGCGCCACACCATGGCCTACAAGCAGGGCACCGACCTGCTCAGTGATGTACGACTGGATTTCAAGCCCGTGGTGCAGACCCGTTACGAGCCAATGGAACGGAAGTACTGATGAGTTCGGTTGTCGAGACCGCGCCAGACAGCGATCCGCCGTTGCCCCCGATCCCCGAGGGCGCGGTGATGGTGACGCTGAAAATTGCCCGATTCAATCCGGAAAACCCCGACCAGTACGCCGACTCCGGCGGCTGGCAGAGCTTCCGGGTGCCCTGCTTGCCCACCGACCGAGTGCTCAATCTGCTGATCTACATCAAGAGCTACCTCGACGGCACGCTGACCTTCCGGCGCTCCTGCGCGCACGGTGTTTGCGGCTCCGACGCGATGCGGCTCAACGGCGTCAACCGGCTGGCCTGCAAGGTGCTGATGCGCGACCTGCTGCCCAAGAAACCGGGAAAGCAGGTGACCATCACCGTCGAGCCGATCCGCGGGCTGCCGGTGGAGAAGGACCTGGTGGTCGACATGGAGCCGTTCTTC
>Ga0210396_10005122_pt1 | contig 12730 bp, 10 predicted proteins | sample IncBWH17OmetaG_FD_155466 | JGI IMG/M metagenome (GOLD analysis project Ga0210396, IMG submission 155466) | Forest soil microbial communities from Barre Woods Harvard Forest LTER site, Petersham, Massachusetts, United States - Inc-BW-H-17-O ...
TCTTCTGGCCCCATCATCGCCACGGGTACCGCCTCGGTCTGACCGTAGAGCTGATACATGGTGTCGCCCAACACCTCTCGCCCGGCCAGCGCTGTGGATTCACTGATCGGAGCGCCGGACACCACAACGGACTTAAGGTGCGGCAGATGCTGACGCCGTCCCTCGACGCGGGCGACGATGTCGGCGATCATCGTCGGAACCGCGAACAGGTAAGCGATCTCCCGATCGGCCACGGTGGACAGGAATGTCTCCGACTCGAACTTGGGGGCCAGCACGTTGCGTCCCCCGCCCAGCCAGATCGGCAGGAACATGTAGCCCGAACCGTGCGAAATAGGTCCCACATGCAGGCACCCATCGCCACGGTTGACCGGCGGAAGCATATAGAACCAATCACGAGTGGCGCTCATCCAGGCGCGGTGGGTGTACGCGATGCCCTTGGCCTTGCCCGTCGTGCCGGCCGAGTGCCGGATGATGAACACGTCGTCCAACGACACTTCGGGATTCGGGTCGGTGTCATCCTGGGCGGCGAGCCAGTCCTCGTATCCTCCGTCCCGGACCACGACGTGCACGTCGTCGATTCCTTCGCCGATGCCGGTGATCTCCTCGGCGTATTCCTCCGCGGCGACGACGATCTTGGTGCCGGTATGGCTGATCATGTGCTGATGGGCTGCGGGCGAATTACGGCGGTAAAGCGGAACCCGGACCAGGTTCGCCACCGCGGTGGCGACGTAGAAGTCGCACGCCGCGATGCAGTTGTCTTCGAGGACGGCGACCCGGTCTCCGGGCTTTGCGCCGAGCGCGATGAGAGCATTGGCGAGTCGCACGCCCCGGTCCCACGCCTGGCCGAAGGTCAGTGTCCGCCCGGAACTTTCGACCGCAATCAGGTCGCGGTGAAAACTCGCTGAGCGTCGCATTGCGCTTCTCACATCGAGCACGTCGTCCTCCACCTCGGTTGTCCTGCTCTATAACGTGTTCGGCCGCTGCCCGCAGGAAGCGGCGTGGCTAAAGAATTCTGGAGCGCCGTGCCATGAAGACCGGCGAGAGTGCCCGCGCCAGCACCTTCGCCGCCACGCCCTTATTGCCCACCGTCACCATCGGTTTGCCCTGGACCAGCGCATGGTATCCGGCCTGCGCGACCGCCGCGGCATCCAGCTTCTCGCTGGCATAGATCCTCTTCATCATCGAGTTTCCACTGAACCCGGCGACATCTGCGGTCGCCGCGAAATTGGACTGGAAGGATCCGGGCGCCACACACGTGAGCGTGACGCCGCTCTGCTCGAGCTCCGCGCCCAGCGCCAGACTGAACGTATTCGTGTATGCCTTCGATGCTCCGTACGCCGCGAGCCTCACAGTGGGCGAGAACCCGGCGGATGATCCCATCACCAGGATCCGGCCGGACCCACGTTCCTTCATTCGGCGACCGAAGATCATCGACAGCTTCGTCGAGGTGATCACGTTGAGCAACAACATGCGCTCAAGCTTGGCGAGGTCGATCTCGGTCGGAACCCCATACGCGGCGAAGCCCGCGTTGTTGACGAGGGTGTCGACCTGATAGGCGTGTTCGTCGCACCAGGCCAGTAGCTTCTCCGCGGAGTCGGGCTCGCAGAGGTCGGCTCGCCTGAGCACGAGGCGGTCGCCGCCGGGATCATGATCGCGTTTCAGCCGCGCAAGTTCGTCGTCGAGGAGGCTGACGGCGAGCACTCTGAAGTCGTCGGCCAGCAATAGCCGCACGTATTCACGGCCGGTACCCGCGCCGGCGCCGGTGACCAGCGCGGTTGGTGTCGTCGATGAGGTGTTCACGAGGTACCTTTCCCGGACTGTCAGGTCCGCACCCGTGTGCCCGCACTCCTGCGTCCGGGCGCCTCGGTTACGGATCCACGTCCGCGTTCATCGTCGTCGACCGCCGCCGTGCAAAGGCGATCGCCGTTCTGAGGGTCGGAACTGCACTCGGCCGGGGTGCTCACGTCAGCGGCGGTCCAACGCCCGCATCTGCGTTGTGGTGAGCCAGTGTCGATCGAGTTCTGTTATGCGGAACCGGTGAATGGGCAAACGTCCCGACTGCACCGAGACTTTCGACCATGACTCGAGCAGAGGAACGCCACAGTGACTGGAGCCCCTTGGCACCTGATGCCGATGGGACGTACGCGCAGACCTTCGCCGACCTTCGCAAGGGCTGCCCCGTCGCCTGGACCGAGGATTTCGGAGGGTTCTGGGCGCTGCTGAAGCACGCCGACATCGCGTCGGCGTGCAAGAAGCCGGGCACGTTCTCATCGGGTCCTCAGTTCACCGTTCCGCATTTGGACCTGGGTTTCCCGTGGATTCCCCTGCAGAGCGATCCGCCCGAGCACACCAACTACCGGTCGCCGCTGCTGCCCTTTCTCGCGAAGAGCAGGGTGGCGGAGCTTGTGCCTGAGCTGCGGGAGATCGCGCGCAACCTGCTGGAGCCGCTGCGGGGCCGGGACCGCTTCGACGCCTCGACGGAATTCGCGCAGCCGTTCGCCGGCGAGGCACTATGCCTCGCGTTGCGGGTGCCCGAGTCCATGTGGGCCGAGTTTCGCAGTTGGACGTCCAACATCGTCCAGGCCATGTCCGACGGCAATCTGCAGCTCCTCCTCGACGTGTCCAACGCAATATCGGAGTACGTCACCATCGAGGCCGAGGAGCGGACCAAAAATCCCGGCGACGATCTGATGAGTGCGCTGCTGAAGGTCCGGGTGGACGGCCGCCCACTCACGCAGAAAGAACTGCACGGTTACTACATGTTGCTGACGTCGGCCGGTCACGACACCTCGGCGAACTCTTTGGGACACGCGTTGAACCATCTCGGTGCGCATCCCGAGCACCGGGCCCGGCTCATCGCCGATCCGGGCCTCACTGCGGGTGCGGTGGATGAGATCATCCGGTTCTACGGCCCGTTGATCGGATTAGGCCGACGCGCCGTGCAGGATGTCGAGGTCGGCGGCCGAACCATCACTGCCGGTGAGCAAGTGGCATTAGTCTGGGCGTCCGCATCCCGCGACGAGGACCAGTTCGAGCGCGCCAACGAATTCATCCTCGACCGGCCACCGACGCGCAACGTCAGTTTCGGGTTCGGCACCCACTACTGCGTCGGGGCCGATCTGGGGCGGACCCAGCTTCGCATCGCGATCGATGCCTTCCTCGAAGCCTTTCCGGACTTCCACGTCGAAGGCGACGTCCGCAGGACGATCTGGCCGACGCAGGGAATCCGATCGGTCCCGGTGGTGGTGGATCCCGCACGCTGACGCGGTCGCCTGCTGCGGCGGCGCGCACCTGAGTGCCTCGTAATTCACGTCATGCGCAGTGGCCCACGAGAGGAAGACACCGTTGTCCCGGCACCAAGGCAGGGTCGTATTCATCACCGGCGCGGCCCGCGGGATCGGGCGTGCGACCGCCGAACTATTCGCGGCCCAGGGCGCCTCTGTCGTGGTATGCGACATCGCCGACAGCGTCTCGGCAGCCCAGGCGAGGACGGCGAACGCCACCGATCTCGACGACACCCGACGCGCGGTGCGTGCTGCGGGCGGAGCCTGTCTTGCCCAAATCGTCGACGTCCGAGACCAAAGTTCCATCGATGCGGCGGTTCAGGCCACCGTCGCCGAGTTCGGTCGCATCGACGTGGTGATCGCCAATGCGGGCATCATGCTCTCCAAGCCCTTTTGGGAGGTCGAGGAACACGAGTGGCAGGCCGTCCTCGACATCAACGTCTCGGGCGTGTGGCGAACAGCCAAAGCGGTTGCCCCGCAGATGATTCAGCAGCTCTCCGGCGTCATCCTGGCCACCGCCTCGGTGCAGGCCCGAACACCGCGCAAAGGACTCGGCGCCTACACGGCGTCCAAACACGGACTGGCCGGGCTGATGAAGTCGATCGCGCTAGAACTGGGTGAGTACGGTGTCCGCGCCAACACCGTGCTGCCCGGGGCGATCCATACCCCGATGATCGACAACGACGCGGCCGGTGCACTGAATGCCGAACCCGACGAGGAGGAAAGCCGTCGGACGGCCTTCTTCCGGCGGATGTCGGCGTTGCGCGCACGTTCGGTGCTGCCGGCATCCGCGGTCGCCAACGCGTTCTCCTGGCTCGCATCCGACGAAGCGGCCGAGGTGACCGGCATCGAACTGCCCGTCGACGCCGGATCGCTGATACTCCCCGGGTATAACGGCGCGCCCGTGCGGTAGCGACCGCGCGCTCAGCACTGCAGTGCGGGGCTAGGTTTCAGGAGGACGTCACATGAACGACTCGTGCCGCATCGACTTTCATGCCCACATCGTCGTTGAGCTACCGGATTTCGCCGAGCGCTTCGGTGACCGACGCTGGCCCACGTTCAGCACCGCCGACGGCACTGGCCGATTGAGCCGCGACGGGCAGGTGGTGCGGAGCATGTCGCCCTCGGCGTGGTCTACCGGACTTCGGCTCGACGACATGGATGCGGCCGGGCTCGACCGGCAGGTGCTGTCCCCGGTCCCGCCGTTGATCTGTGATTGGGGCGACCCCAGACAGGCGACCGAATGGGCCGACCATCTGAACGCAGGAATCGCGCAGGTGGTTGCCGAACACCCGGGACGGTTCAGCGGTCTTGGCACGGTGCCGCTGCATTATCCCGACAAGGCCGTCGACGTTCTGCAGCGCGCGCACGATGCCGGGCTGTCGGGGGTGGAGATCGGCACCACCGCCGGAGACCGTGAACTCGACCATGCTGATCTGCGGGAGTTCTTCGACGCCGCAGAACAATTGGGCATGATCGTTTTCGTCCATCCGCTCATTCTTGAGATCGGCGCGGCCTGGGCACAGCGGATCACCGGGCTTGCCACCAGGTTCGGTCTCGGCATGACCACCGACACGGCGATCGCCGCGAGCCGGCTGGTGTTCGGCGGCACTGTGGCGCGTTGCCCACAGTTGCGCATTTGCCTCGCACATGGCGGCGGCACCTTCTTCTGGGCGTTGTCGCGGATCGCGCGTCTGTGGGACCAGGGCGACGAGCCGCGGTCGTCGGACTTGACCCGAAACGTATTCGTCGACAGCGTCGTCTACGACCAGGCGAACTTGCGATACCTGTGTGATCGGATCGGTTCGGACCGCATCCTGTTCGGGACCGACTACCCGCTGCCGGCGCAAGACGACCTGCGCGGGTCCATCCTGACCGGTCTGCCGGCGGCCGAAGCCGAGAAGGTCGCGGGGTTGAATGCCGCAGCGGTGCTCGGGGTGCCGACGACGAGCCACTGACGCCAGCCCCTTTTGCGGGTTCCGTCACGAGGAACGCATATGCGGTGATCTTTCGCCTTGAGGTGGAAGCTGATCGGGTGACCACGGCAGAGGGTGTCATCGAGTCGGCGGCAGCGCGGCTGCAGCAAGCCACCTGCTCATGCAGTCCCTGCGAACCCGTCCGCGATCTGTTGGGTGACACCAACATCGAACTCGCGTACCGGGTTCAGCAGCGGCTTGCCGACGATCGGGTGTCGCGCGGTGGCAGAGTCGTGGGCCGCAAAATCGGGCTAACCTCATCGGCCGTGCAACAACAGCTCGGCGTCGATCAACCCGATTTTGGCGTCCTCTTCGCCGACATGCGCTGCGGTGAGGACGGGGTCGTCCCGACGAGACGACTTCTTCAGCCCAAAACAGAGGCGGAGATCGCGTTCGTGTTGTCGGCCGATCTCGACGACGAAGCGCTCGACGCCGGTCAGGTCCGCGCTGCAGTCAGTCACGCCGTGGCAGCGCTGGAGATAGTAGACAGCAGAATTCGGGACTGGGACATCACCATCGCCGACACCGTGGCCGACAACGGTTCCAGCGGAATGTTCGTCTTGGGCTCCAACCAGCTCACCCTCGACGAATTCGAGCCGGCCGATGTCGAGATGTCGCTCTGCAAGGACGGTGAGGTAGCCTCCTCCGGAACTGGGCGGGCGTGTCTTGGTGATCCGCTGGAAGCATTGCTGTGGCTGGCCCGTACTGCGCGGCAGTATGGTTCGCCGCTCCGCGCCGGCGACGTGGTGTTGTCAGGGGCCCTCGGGCCCATGATCGGAGTATCGACCGGGTCGCGAATCGTTGCAGAAATCACTGCGCTGGGCCAGGTTTCAGCAGTTTTCTCATGAGAGGTGCAACGTGAGTATCACCCGGGTCGCGGTGATCGGTTCCGGAAACATCGGCACCGATCTGATGATGAAGATCTTGCGCACGCCGACGTTGCAGATGACGGCGATGGTCGGCATCGACGCAGCGTCCGACGGCCTCGCCCGGGCCAGGAAGCACGGCGTCGCCACGACCGCCGATGGCGTGCTCGGACTGATCGGGCTGCCATGCTTCGACGACATCGGCATCGTCTTCGACGCCACCTCGGCAAGTGCTCATCTGGCCAACGCCAGCGCGCTCGCGCCGTACGGCAAGCGTCTTCTCGATCTGACTCCCGCCGCGATCGGGCCGTTTGTCATCCCCGCCGTCAATCTCGAGCAGCATCTCGATGCGCCGAATATGAACATGGTGACCTGCGGCGGGCAGGCGACCATCCCGATCGTGGCCGCCATCTCGCGAGTGACCGAGGTGCCCTACGCTGAGATCGTCGCATCGATCGCCTCGAAATCCGCCGGTCCCGGAACCCGGGCCAACATCGACGAATTCACCGAAACCACCGCGCGCGCAATCGAAGTCGTCGGCGGAGCCAGTCGCGGTAAGGCGATCATCGTGCTGAACCCCGCGGAGCCTCCGCTGATCATGCGTGACACGGTGTCGTGTCTGATCGGCGCGGCCGACCACGCGGCCATTCGGGATTCGGTCGAATCGATGGTGGCCGAGGTGGCCGGCTACGTCCCCGGCTACCGGCTCAAGCAACGGGTGCAGATCATGGCTGCTCAACCCGGTGAGCCGTTGCACACCCTGATGCCCGAGGGAGCGGGGTCGCCACAGTACAAGGTGTCGGTGTATCTGGAGGTGGAGGGCGCCGCCCAGTATCTACCGGCCTATGCGGGCAACCTGGACATCATGACCTCGGCCGCGGTGCGTGTCGCCACCCGGCTGGCTGAGCAGCGAGTCGCGGAAGTAGTCCGATGACGAATCCGACCGTGTACGTCCAGGACGTGACGTTGCGCGACGGCATGCATGCCGTGCGGCACCGGATGGCAGTCGAGAACGTCCGTCGAATCGTCCGAGCGCTGGACGACGCCGGCGTCGACGCGATCGAGGTCGCGCACGGCGATGGTTTGGCCGGTGGGTCGCTGACCTACGGGCCGGGCAGCAACACCGATTGGGAATGGATCGAGGCCGCCGCGCAGGAAATCGAGAACGCGGTGCTGACGACTCTGTTACTACCGGGCATCGGAACCATCGCCGAACTCAAACATGCGGCGTCGCTGGGGGTTCGGTCGATCCGGATCGCGACGCACTGCACCGAATCCGATGTTTCGGCCCAGCACATTGCGACCGCACGCGAGCTGGGCATGGATGTTTCGGGGTTCTTGATGATGAGCCACATGTCCACGCCGGCAGAACTGGCCAGGCAGGCCAAGCTGATGGAGTCCTACGGCGCGCACTGCGTGTACGTCACCGATTCCGGCGGCCATCTCACGATGAACGGGGTCAGAGACCGGGTACGTGCCTACCGCGACACCCTCGATGCCGGCACGGAGATCGGGATCCACGCTCACCAGAATCTCTCCCTGTCGGTGGCGAATTCCGTTGTTGCGGTGGAAGAAGGCGTCAAACGGGTGGACGCGTCGCTCGCTGGCCACGGTGCCGGCGCGGGAAACTGCCCGATCGAGCCGTTTATCGCCGTGGCGAATATCAATGGCTGGCAACACCATTGCGATCTGTTTGCGCTGCAGGACGCCGCCGACGACATTGTTCGGCCGCTGCAAGACCGCCCCATCCAGGTGGACCGCGAGACGCTCACGCTGGGGTATGCAGGCGTCTACTCCAGCTTCTTGCGGCACGCCGAGGAAGCCTCCGCCAACTACGGCATCGGCGTCCGGTCGCTGCTCATCGAGGCCGGTCGCCGCGGCCTGGTGGGGGGCCAGGAGGACATGCTCGTCGACATCGCGCTCGACATGGTCGGCCACGATGCGTCCGCAACCGGGTGACGGGCCGGCCGCAAAACGCGGTTCCACTCCCCGAAAATCGCCATTGGCGCCGCGCAGCGTGAGAGCGCATCGTCGTGCGGTGAGCCGATCCGTATCCGCCGTCGTACATGAGACCGATCTCCGGCCGGCAACGCCCCTGTGGACTGTCGACCAGGTATCCGAGGTGCTCGAACTGCAGCGCCGCGCACAGTTGGAGTCGGGACCGCCCTCGCGGGCCCTGCGTGCGGACCGACTCGACCGGCTCGGAGCCGCCCTCGCTGAACACGCCGACCGCATCGTTCGGGCGATCAGTGCCGATTTCGGCAACCGGCCACTCAGTGGAGCGTTGGCTGGGGAAGTCCTTCTCCAGCTGGAAGAGATCAGAGCTACCAAACGCAGCCTGCGGGCGTGGATGGCGCCGCAGCGGCCGCAATCCAGATACGTGCGTGCCGCCGGCGTGCAGGCCTGGGTCGAGCCCACCCCGCTGGGGGTGGTCGGCGTCATCTCACCCTGGAACTTTCCTGTCGCGCTCTCAGTGCAGCCGGCTATTGCCGCGATCGCGGCCGGGAATCGCGTCATGATCAAGATGTCGGAGATGACACCCCGGACCGGCGAAGCGCTGCGCACGGCGCTCGCGGAGCGATTTGCCGTCGAGGAGCTGGCCGTCGTCTGCGGCGAACTTGACGTCGCCGTGGCGTTCAGCGCCCTGCCGTTCGACCACCTGTTCTTCACCGGCTCCTCCGCGGTTGCCAAGCAGGTGTCGCGTGCGGCTGCGGCGAATCTGACGCCCGTCACTCTGGAGCTGGGCGGCAAGAACCCGACCGTCGTCGGTACGGGGGCGGACATCGCCAAGGCCGCGAAGCGAATCGTCACGGCTCGGCTGGCCAACAGCGGTCAGATCTGCCTGAGTCCCGACTACGTCTTCGTCCCGCGCAACCTCACCGGACAATTTCTCGACGCCGCCGAAAAAGCCTGTCGCGCAGCACTTCCAACGCTTCTCGACAACGGCGACGTATGCACCATCATCAACAACAAGCATTACCAACGAATCTGCGCGCTGATCGAGGATGCGCGCGGGCGCGGGGCCGCGCTACGCCAAGTTATCCCGCCTGGCGAGCAGACTCCACCACCGGCAACCCGAAGGATTCCCTTCACCCTCATCAGCGGCATCACGGACGACATGGGGATCATGCACGAGGAGATCTTCGGACCGGTGCTCCCGGTGATCGGCTACGACGACATTGCTGAGGTCATCGATTTTGTCAATGCGCGGCCGATTCCGCTCGCTGCGTACTGGTTCGGTCCGGACTCGCCCGCCTTCCGCACCTACGCTGCCCGTACCCGCAGCGGCGGTATGACCCGCAACGACTTTGCGCTGCACGCCAGCGTCCCGGGTCTTCCGTTTGGCGGTGTCGGGGCCAGCGGAACCGGCTACTACCACGGGCGGTATGGCTTCGACACCTTCAGTCACATGCGGGCGTTCGCGGTCTCGCCTGCGCTATTCAGTCCCGTCGCGCTGCTCAGCCCGCCCTTCAACTCTCGCCTCGAGAAGACACTGGCCGCGGTGGTCGCCATCTGGGGGAGGCGTTTCGTCAAGCGATCGAGGCGCCGGTGATGATCAGCATTGGAGCTATGAGGTGACGACGTCGGTGATCGTTGCTGGGGCGGCATTAGCGCGGATATCTGGTCGCGTCCAATCGAAATCGATGGGAATATCGCGCGTCAATTGCAGAATGATCCATTCATCGTCGGTACCGAATAGTTCCCACCGCCAAGCGAATTCGATTAGTTCCGCCTCACGGATACATGTCATCGTCGCTCCCAATGTCAGTGGCCTTCCGGCGACGTCGAGTCGTCGAGACGGCACGCCCGCAGGGGCGTCGCGCCATTCGACCCCTGAAGCCACCTCCAACCGGGTGCGTGGTGCGGGCGGGTTACGCGCTGCCAGACGTTGCCGGGATGTCGGGGCGATGGGCCCCGTGGAGCAATTCTTCTTTGGTGAACCCCGTTTCGAGCCGTTGTCGAATGGTGGTGAGGAACCGGGCCGCGTCGGCGCCGTCGACGACGCGGTGGTCGTAGGTGACGGAGAGATACACCACGGCGCGCACGCTGAATCCGATTGCACCGTCGGGGTCCCGCAGGGGAACCACTCTCTCGACCACGGAGCCGGTACCCAGGATTGCCGATTCCGGTCGGTTCAGAATCGGCGTATCGAACAAGGCTCCCCGGCTGCCCGTGTTGGTGATGGTGAAGGTGCCACCGGTCAGGGCGTCGGGACTTATCGTTCCGGCGCGCACGTGGTCTGCCACCTCGGCAATGCCGATGGCCAATTCCGCGATGGTTAGCCGGTCGGCATCGCGGATGACCGGGACGATCAATCCCTTGGGACCGTCCACGGCGATTCCGAGATTTACGCTGTGGTGATAAGTGATTTCGGTGCATTCGGTGTTGACCGAGGCGCTGAGAACAGGGTGTTCGGCCAGGGCTTCAAGGGTTGCCTTGGCGAAGAAGGGCAGAAACGACAGTTTGGTGCCGGTCGCCTTCTGGAATTCCGCTTTGTGCGCGGCGCGCAGCATGCTGATGCTGGTTACGTCGGCTTCAACAACGGTGGTGAGTTGCGCAGAGCCGTGTAGTGATTCCATCATGCGTCGGGCGATCGTTTGTCGGATCCTGGGAAGCTTTTCGACGGAGGTACCGGCGCCGTTCGTCACCGTCGGTGCCGCTGCGGGAGGCGCCGCGGCTGCCGAGATGGACGGAGTGTCGGCGTGGGTGGCGTTGTCGGCCGGGCGATCCGCGGCCGGACTATCGGAGGCCGCACTGGTGAAGGGAGCCGCAGTTTCAACCGTCACAGGTTCGGGCTCTTCGTCCGGCGGCGAGACGGGTGTGGTGGTGATGGTGGCAAGGGCCGCACCGACTTCCACGACGTCGTTCTCTGCGACGAGGATGGTGGCGACGGTGCCGGCGTACGGCGAGGGGATCTCGGTATCGACTTTGTCGGTGGCGACTTCCAGCAGTGGCGTTTCGGTGTCCACCGTGTCGCCCGGTTCGACGAGCCAGCGCGTGACGGTGGCCTCGGTGACGTCCTCGCCCAGAGACGGCAGGGTTATCGTGAATTCCGCGTCTGTCATGGCTTCCTAATCATTCGGCGAGATCGAGCGCGGCGCGCACGATGGAGTCGGTATCGATCCCGTGATAGCGGTACACCGCGTTCAGGTCGCCGACCTGTCCGAACCGGCTGACGCCCAACGACTTCAACGGGACACGGTTGATTCCGGCCAGGAAGGCCAGGGTGTGCGGGTGTCCGTCGAGAACGGTGACCATCGGCGCGGCACGTTCCGCCGGGAAGATCTGGTCGAGGATCCAGGAGGGGCTGTCGCCCAGGCCTTGGCGAGCCTGAAGGGATTCGAACAGCAATCCAGGATTGGTAATGCAGATGACCTCGGCGGCGAGCTTCATCTCTGCCAGCCGATCTGCCGCCTCGATCGCTTCGGTGACCATCGCGCCGACAGCCACGATGCAAACCGCTGGGTTCGTGCATGGACGCAGCGTGTAACCGCCGGCGATGACCTGGCGGCGACGGCGCTCGCGGGCTGCAGGATCGGTGGGCAGCTCGGCGAGGTCCTGGCGAACGGGCCGGGTGGACAGCCGCAAGTACGAGGATTCACCGTCGGGGCGCCCCAGCCGCGAGATGCAGTGCAGCAGTGTCCATTCGACTTCGATGGCGAATGCGGGTTCGTAACTGATGCAGCCGGGTTGCTCAAGTCCGATCGACGGTGTCTTGATCGACTGATGCGCACCCCCCTCGGCGGCTAGCGTGACCCCTGCCGGGGTCCCAACCAGAATGGACTGGCCACCGGCATAGATGCCGTAGGACCAAGGCTCCAGCGCCCGCTCGACGAAGGGGTCGTACAGCACGCCGATGGGGAATAAGGGTTGGCTCCACCGACTCCAGGTGGCGCCGAGCTCGCCGAGTAGTCCGACCAGGTTGGTTTCGGCGATCCCGAGCTCCATGTGTTGGCCAGTCGGTCTTTCGCGCCAATGCAGGATGGTCTCGCGGTCATCGTCGAACCAATTACGGCGTTCGTCGGGTGACCAGATGCCAACCTTGTTGAGCCACCCTGCGAGATTGGTGCTCGAGCTGACGTCGGGGCTGACGGTGACCACCCGCTTGGCCACCTCGGGCGCCTCGCGGCTGAGGTCGAGCAGCGTTCGGCCCAGCGCTGCCTGGGTGGTGGTGGTAGCCAGCGGAGTGCGTCCGATTTCGGTGGGCACCGGTGGCGGCACCGCAATCGTCGGCGCCATGCGGCGCAGACGCTCCGCGGCGGCTGAGCACAGTTCACCGGCCGGGGACTCGGCGTCAAAGCGCTGCCAGGGTCGGTCGGGGTCATTACCCAGGGTCTCTGCCAGCTGCACGAATTGCTCAACGGACAGCAGCGAGGAATGGTTCTGGGGGTGTCCTTGGGTCGGCAGCCCGTACCCCTTGATGGTGTAGGCGATGATGACCGTCGGCCGGGAATCGTCGATCTGCGCGAACGCCGACCGCAGCGTGTTCAGGTCGTGGCCGCCCAGATTGCTGATCGCTTTGATCAGGGTGGTGTCGTCGAGTTGAGCGATCAGTTCGCCGATGGCGTCGCCATCGGGCTGCTGGGCGGGCAACCGCTCGCGC
>Ga0210396_10005124_pt1 | contig 12726 bp, 14 predicted proteins | sample IncBWH17OmetaG_FD_155466 | JGI IMG/M metagenome (GOLD analysis project Ga0210396, IMG submission 155466) | Forest soil microbial communities from Barre Woods Harvard Forest LTER site, Petersham, Massachusetts, United States - Inc-BW-H-17-O ...
CTGCCCTGAATCAGCGGCGAAATGAGCGAGGAGGGGCTCGTACCGATTGACTGTCTGGAGCAGTACGAAGTCGGCGAAATCGGCGACCCCTTTGCTGCCGCCGGATTGCTCCAGTCGAGCGGCGAGTTCCTCGCCACGTACATGAAGCAGTCCCGACAATTCCTCGAGAAACCTCTGCAGCGGCTGCTGACACCCGCAGTTGAGACAAGGCACAATGAAGTCATCGTCGAGCACGACGTTCTTATCCGGACGAACCTCGGTGATGCGGGTCAAGCCGACCGAGAAATAGCCCGAGCGATCCGCATCTTCGAGCGCATAGCGGAGACGTAGCTTGCCGACGCGAAGCTGCGCGCGGCTTTCCGCACCGGCGACCGAGTCGACCGCTTCGAATTCGCTCGCTTCGTATCGTGTGATCGCACCGTCTCGGTTTCCATCTCCAAATTCCCGCCCGCCGGGCTGACGCACAGGAAGGGTGAGATAGACGACGGTGTTTCGGGTGTTCTCGGAAAGGTCGAGCGGTGGCGGATGATCGGCTGCCTCGGGGATTGCAAAGGGAGTTCCGTCCGGAAATACCCCAATTCCTTCAGCGAGAGCGAAACGGCCGGTTGTCAGAAGGCTGCGGTCGATCACGAGGCTCGAAACGCCCCAAGGATGGGGTCGCAAATTCTCGGTCCGGCCGCGCACTAGCCGTTCGACATATCGGTCCTGCTGCTGAAAATGCTGGGTGCGGAGGAACATGCCCTCCGACCAAATGATCTTGCTGTTCCAGGTCATGCTCTACGTCCGTTGAGGTTTTGAAGCTCGCTCTGGGATCCGAGCTAAAGCTTCTTCACCTGTTCGGCATAAGCCGTCGCAAACGCATCGCGGAAAGCTCCTTGGACGTCCTCTTCGAGGTCGGCGGCGACTTCATGATAAACGGCCTCATACGCCTCCCAACAGCGCGCTTTGCGTGCCGCCGGGACCAAGCTGCCGAGAAGACCGCTGGCATCGATGCGGGTCTCGAGCGCCGCCGGCGCCAAGGCGCCAAGCAACTTGGCCGCCGCCTTCTGCATGCCGGCGATAACCCCCACCTCATGCGCCCTGAGATCGGCCACGGCTTCGCGAACCGCGGTCAGGGGCTCGGCGTAGCCGTTGCTTCTGGACACCAGCAAGGCTTGCAGCGCCTGCTCGAGATCGACACTGAATTTCAGCGGGTTGTTGCCGCTCGGATGAATGAGCGTCTGCGGGATGCGGAATTCGGATTTCATCAGCGCGCGGGCGGCGAGCAGCTCGCGAACGCCCGCGGCCAACTCACGGAACAGTTCGCCGTATCTGTGCAGGCAGGCCGCCGCGTCGAGTGATCCGATCGCCGCATCTGGGAGTCCGGCGCCTTGCAAAAAAGCCCGCAATCCCTGCGCGGCAATTTCGTCAGTCAGCGGCTGCGCCATCCGGTCGGCAGCACGAGGCCTGTCCTGTTGTGATCCCTCGGCCGAGGCAGCGGGTGGGGGAGGGTGCGGGGCTTCGGGTTCCGAGGTCTGCTGAATTGCAGGCTCATTGGCAGCGGGATCATCCTCGGTCCGCGCCGCATTCCAATCCGCTGGTATGATTGGCGGTTGGAGGTCGGGGACACGAAAGTAGGAGTTTACAGCGGGCAGGTGATCGGCGTCGGGCGCTCCGCGGCTGCCAAGATCAGACCCGCCAAACGGTGACGGTATTTCGGCTGCGGGCGGGAAAGGCTCCGGACGCCCCGAGGGCGCCTCATCCATCCAGGCAGCGGCGGCGACCGGCGCCGTTTGCGGCGCCGGCATCGGATCGATCCGCGAGGGAAACGGCTCCTCCATCCGTGAGCCCCGGATCGCATCGATCGACAGAGCACCCATCTCGCCGAACACGGGCGATGAAGCGAGCTCCGACGACACCGCGTCGAACTCCACCGCGATCTCGTAATCACCAATCGCTAGGCGGTCGCCACTGTTGAGGAGAGAGGAGCGGCCATGGCCCAGCGCCTGCTCGGCTCCGTTGATGAAAACCCCGTTGGCGCTGAAGTCGGTGATCGAGTACTGGCCGTCGTGCCGTTCAATGATGCAATGACGATTGGATACGTGCTTTTCCGGATCGGGCAGAACCCAGTCGTTCCCGGCGCCGCGGCCGATTGCGAATACCGCGGGACCGACCTCGGCCGACATTCCTGACTGCGGCTCGCCACCATAGCGTATTGCCGTAAGCTTCAGGCCCTTCGCCATGGATCCATCCCCGTAGCGACTGCGTACCGTGCAGCATCGGCAACAGGAGGACCTGCTGCCCAATTCGCCGTCTATTCTGCAGTCTCGGATGGATTCTGTCAATAAATGTGGCTAAATTCCGAGCCAGAATGGGTACATTGCATCGCACGATCGGCCGCTCTTGCAGCGTGAGGCGGCACCCACATATCTGGAGCGGGTGCAGCATGGACTCGACAGAGTTCCTCCCTCAAAAACCGTATCAGCGCCTCTGCTGGCGCACACGCGTGGCTGCCGGCGTCCTAGGATTGCTCGCCATCGCGTCGTCGGCCCATGCCGACACGACATCGGGCCGGCAGGCCAATGAGCGCGGTGATTATCAACGGGCTATGGAGGAATGGCAGGCCGCGGCGGATCATAACGATCCCGAGGCGGAGTTCGGCGTCGGCACGCTCTACGAGTTCGGCGCCGGCGAACTCAAGCAGGACTACAAACGGGCTGCAGAGTGGTACAAACGAGCCGCCACCCACGGCAATACCGGTGCGGAGTACCGTTTGGCGCTCCTCTATGCTGCGGGTGGGGACGACTTTGAAAGCGATCTCGTCGAAGCCTACAAGTGGGCCAGCTTGGCCGCGCAAAGCGAGGGCGTTTGGGGCACTCTGGCTGCGGATTTGGTGAAACAGCTCGAAAAAGTGGCGACCATTGGCCAACAGGCGGACGGGATAAAGCGGGCGGCGGATTGGAATGAGGCACGCGCGCCGAAAAAGCCACCGGCTGAACGGACAGCCCCGGCTGTTGTGGAAGACACATCGTCGCGACCCACGAATTCTGGTTGTCCCGGCTGGCCGTTCCCGACATTGCCCTGCACCGATCGGTTTCCGGCTCTCGAAACTTCACATCAGCCCCATTCGAACCCAACGCTCCCCACCGCCCTATCCCCCGCCGGGCCAGATCCTGGAACACAGCCGGCACCGGCGGCCAACTCATCACTCGATCAGCTGGACCGAGCGTTAAAACAGATCAATTGTGCAGCGCTCAGAACAAGATTATCCGGCCGTGGGTGGCCGGTCATTTTCGGGGCGGTGCCGGACTCCGACCAGAAGGCGAAAGTTGTCCAGCTTGCTGTGCGCTTTTTTCCGGCTAGTCAGCCGGGAATAAACGTCGACATCGTTCCGGCCCCGCTCTGCCAAACCCTTGCCGCACTCGATAGCCTTGGTCTGACCGGCCTGCTGGCGGAGGGCAGCCTCGCCCTACGGCTCAACAACGGCACTTTGCGGTTGCGTGAGGGCGATCCGATCAAGCTCGAAGTCAAGGCGCCCGCGTATCCAATCGATCTTCGGATCGACTACTTTTCGGTGGATGGACAGGTATTACATTTGACCTCCGCTGGCGGCGAGCCGATACCGAGGATCGCCGCGCGAGAAACGCGCCTGTTCGGAAGCGCTGCCAACGGTCAGATCTGGAAGGCGGGTGGTGCCCCGTTCGGCACCGAACTCATTTCTGTAATCGGAACGCCGACCCCATTGGATCTGGGCGGTTCGCGGCCGCAGGTGGAGCCTGCCGAAGATTATTTGCGCGATCTCAAAGGCGCGCTCGGGCGGCGCGATCCGGGGCCGGGACATCCCGCCGTAATCGCCACGGTATTGGTCACGACCGCCGGCACCGGCAGCAGTCCATAGCTGCAGGCGAACGTTTCGGGAATTTCACAGAACGAACCTAAGCCATCGTCGCTGTAGCAAATCGTTGTCGGGCGCCTACGTTAAAGAGCTGAAACGATAGTTGCTGCCATGATTGACCGTCGCAAGCTGCTCACTGGCTGTGCCGCGGTAGCGGGAAGCCTTTCCACGCTGCCGGCCTGGGCGCAGCCCGGTTTCCCTTCGCGGCGTTGGGTGAAGATCGTTTTCTCCCCGACCGGCGAGCGGTTCAACAATCTGTATTTCTCGGGCGGGACTTATATTTTGCCCGCAGTGAAGCAATTTTCCTGGACCTGCAGAGATTATCGCGCCAATGAGGTGAAGTTGATTCACCCTTGGCTCATGGACCTGATTTTCGTACTGCACTGGAAATACGGCAAGGACGAAATCAAGGTGCTGAGCGGCTACCGGACGGCAGGGACCAATGCTCAGCTGGAAGGGGCTGCACTGAACTCGCAGCATATGCGGGCGATGGCCCTCGACCTCCATATTCCGGAGGTCGATAACGAAGCGGTTGCGCACGACTTCAAGACCTTCATTTATGGAGGGACCGGGATATACCCGGGCCGCGACTTCACCCATTTCGATTTTGGTCCGCTGCGCAGCTGGGTCGGGTGACGCCAAGCTCCCAGCAGAAAAATCGCCGATCAGTCTGTGTGGCCGTGATGGAACGCGGTCATCGTCCAATGATGGGTCGGCCGCCTATGCCGCTGCAGGTCTCCTTCCGCGGAATCAGAACAACGCAATCGGTCGGCCGCACCGTTGGCCGCCCAGCGAAGCGCGCCCTCATAGGGGCCGAGCACCGGCTGTTCGTCGTCATGCCGCGACCATTTTGCGAGTCGATCGCTACTCGGGTGACGCACTCCCGGCGGCATGTCCCGCGCCGGCACCCAGTTTCGCTCGGAAAAGCCGCCGGCCCAAGCTGTCGCATGGTCCGTCAGATATTGCGACATTTCCGGTTTTTCTTCGATCGCTCCAATCCTCGCTAGGAAGTAGCACTCGAGATCGCGGTATTTTTGCTGTTCTTCGCCTTTATCGCGGCGGTTCTGCTTCGCCAAGTCGAGGCAGAATTGCAGTTTGCCCTCGAGCGCGGCTGATCCGATGGCACGGTTGGCTTGATCGATGATGTGATTGATTAGCAGCGCCACGTCGTCGTCGTAGACTTCCACCGGATGGCGTCTGGTCGATAAGGGCATGCCGTGATCGTTCTGGCCCAGCGGGCCAGGCGTGACGCCCCGGCGGCGGCGGTGCCCCGGATCACCGTGATCATTGTAACCGGTCGGACCGGGGGTCTCGAGCGAGCGGTGTCTGGCATGAGGGCCGGGCGCTGGCGGTCTCGTCATTGGCGTCACAATCTCAAGAGATCAATACGGTCGGATGGCCGACGACAATCACACCGCCATGCGCCGTCATGTCCGCTATGCGCGCTGCCGGACTGCCACAGATCAGCACCGTCGGACTCCCTGTCGCAATGACGTCGGGAGGGCCGACGCAGACCAGCATATCGCCAATGCGGGCTGCCGGAAGGCCGCCGATCAGCACAGTCACCGCACACGGACCGGCAATCGGCCCGCCGACGTGAGGGACGACGCCCGTGACCATCGGACAGACGTGCATATCGGTGATCCGCGCCGCGGGCAGGCCCATTTTTATTCCTCCTCAACCGGATTTGGACCGACCGGTTCCACCGCGGGCGATGTCGAGACCTTGCGCGATGAAGAGCCGGTACTTATCGGGGGCGTGCTCCGGCTCTCGCTGCACGGCAGCAAGACAGACGGCACCCGCGACGGCCGCACCGGTCAGCGTCTCGGCGGGCGGCACCAATGGCGCTTCCGGCGGCGCCAGGCTGCCGCCGCTCCAGAAGGCCCCGCGAGCGGCCCAAACCGCCGGGCTGTCGTTTCCGGCCGCAGTCGTCGCGGCCATCGCCGCGCGTCGATTGTCCTCGTTCGGTCGATAGACCCAGGCCTCGGCCGCCTCGACCGCCGCTCGTGCCGCGGCGTGCGGCGCTTCGCCGAGGGCGGCGCGCGCCGCGAGGCATCCCCACCAAACCGCTTCGCGTTTCGGCAGGGCGTGAGCGAGAAAACGCACGGCATCGATCCACAGCCCGGCGGCGCACAGCCTGTCCACGAATTCTCCGGCAGGCAGATCCGGCTGAAGAATTGCGCGGCCCTCGTCGGATAGCGCAAAGTGCGAGCAGATCTCCGATGTCGAGCCGGTGATCTTGCCGAGCCGGGACGGCGCGGTCGCTATCGACGGGTTCGCCATGATCAGATCAGAACCTTCAGTACGCCCGAGCTCAACCGATCATCGTAACGCCGCCTTGCAAGGTCAGCATTGCATCGCCGGTTATCTGCGTCGTCATGCCTTCGATCTGCACCGACAGCTCACCGTGGATTTTGATCATCATCGCCTCCAAGGTGATGCTGGTCTGGTCGATCGTTATGCTGCTGCTGCCAACCCGCAACGTGATCTTCTGCATCGCTTCCAGGGTGCTGCTGCCGAGGCTGACTTCGACGTTCCGGTTGCCGGTCGAAATCGTCACCGAGTCATTGCCCCGCTCGACCGTCTCGGTGCGGTCGTTATGGATGGTGATGGTCTGATCGTTGCCGACCTTCAGCGTATCGTCGTGCTCGACGGATCGGTTGAAGTCGCGCTCGGCATGGAACGCGATCTCCTCCTCGCCTTTCTTGTCTTCGAAACGCAGCTCGTTGAAATTGCTCGGCCCGCCCTTCAGGGAGCTGCGGCTCTTGAACCCGCTCTGCGTCTTATTGTCCGGCAAAGTGTAGGGCGGCATGTTGTCGCCGTTATAGACGGTGCCGACGATGATCGGCCGGTCGGGATCGCCTTCGAGAAAATCGACGATCACTTCCATGCCGATCCGCGGCGTAAACAGCGCACCCCATTGCGGCCCGGCGAGCCATTGGGCAACGCGGATAAAGCAAGAGCTCTTGTCATCCTTATTGCCATAGCGGTCCCAGTGGAACTGAACTTTCACCCGGCCGTATTTGTCGCAATAGATCTCCTCCCCTTTCGGTCCGACCACGACCGCCGTATGGGGGCCGTGGACGACCGGCTTTGGCGTGAGCCGCGGCGGCCGAAACTGGCCGCCGGTCGGTACGCAGGAGAAGCTGTTGGCATAATGGGAGGGAATGTCGTAACCGACGAAATGCGTGTAATCGGCTGCCCGATGATGGGTCGTCGCGATCGTGTATTCGCCGCCCTGCTCACTCGGCAGATCGTGTCGGATCAACTTGAACTTGGCGCCCGGTGAGAAGTGGCGGCAGTTTCCCTGCGCATCCGTCTCACCCCACGGGGCTTCCTCCTCCTCCATGCGCAACCGGGTCAGATTGTCCCCCTGCCCTTTATCGGTGTAGCCGCCCGGATAATCGAACAGCTCGTAGGCGCGCGTCGGCGGGACGTTGAGCACGGTCTTCTTTGTCGTCTGCAAATTCTGCGAGGGCGATTCGAAATTGTAGTCTCGTTGGGTCCACACCCCCGGTCGGAACTCGTGCCGCGGCGTCCAATGTGACAGCCGGCTGGCGACGTCCGGGTTGGTTTCGTATTCGACCTCGCGGTCGTCGCTCGTATAAAACGCCGACGGGTCGTCGGCGATCACCATTTTGTGCGAGCCCTCGCCATGCCGAAAGAAATAGAACATGCCTTCTTCCTCCATCAGTCGCGACAAGAAGTTGAAATCGGTTTCTCGATATTGGACACAATATTCCCGAGACGGGTGGCTGCCCTTGACGCCGGACAGGTCGAAATCGGCTTCCTGATAGTCGCCGAGTACGGTCTGGAGGATGTCGCGAACCGATTTGTTCTGGAAGATGCGGCAGTCGGAGGTGCGCGACAAAAGCCAGAACCAGGGCACCACTTCGGCTTGATAGACGCGATAGCCGCGCCCCCAAGCCTCGGCTGCGACAAACTCCCGAACGATCCCGGAAAAGTGCCGCTTGTCGTCGTCGGGCCCCAGGACCGACCAGGTCACCGATTTGCCGAGCAGCGCCGCGGGATCGATCGACTGCTGCTCGGAGACCATATCGAGCCGAAAGCTGAACGGCTGCGACAGGCTCTCACTGCCGTTGAATTCTTGAAGAATCAATGCATCGGGACCGAGTGGGGTGGTCAACGCGAGCCGATAATCCATCTGCCACCTGCCATCACGCAATATCGGTCACGCCAATCATGCCAGCCCGAGGCAGACAAGAGCAAGACAACCCAGCGCCGTCCAAAGCGACAGCCTATTCCGTAGCAGATGGGCTGTCTGCTACGGAACAGGTCCCCAAGGCGCTGCGGCTCACCCGCTTCTGCCCGTGGCATTGTTGTATTTATAATGGAATGGGGGTCCCGCGACGTTGGCTTCGTCTAGCTGCTTCACCTCGATCTCGATCTCGGTGAAGTCGATATCCCAGGTCTCGTGCGGTCGATCAGCGTCGCTGCCTAAATCTAATTTCGCCAGCAGCGCGTCCGTCAGCGTATACTCAAGGTAGCTCTCGCCCCCCTCATCGGTCCGCACGAACGCGATCTTGCAGGTCTTCGCTTGCGGCACTGTGCAAAGGGCCTTGAGCAGCAACCCCGTCGCGTGATCGAAGCCCTTTGTGATGGTGATCTGCCCCATAACCGGCTGGCCCGGTTCACGATTGCGGCTCCGTCCGGTCTCGGTCCTCATGCCTTTTCTGTCGATACTGGCCCACTGAAAAGTGTTAATATTGATCCATCTCTCAAAGCCTGCTTGGGTGGCATCACCGACGATGTCCCCGTATTGCATGTAGATACCCATGGATTGATCCTCCTCCGATCAGAAGGTGACAGTGGATTTGTTGAGCGTGGTCGATCAGCCGCACCACTTTCGCCATTAGCCGCCCAGGCCAGTGGCGATGTTGTAGCCAACTTTAAGCGGCGCCTCTCCCGTGTTGTCTTCCTTAAGAACCACGGTTTCGACCAGCAGCTCGGTGAAGTCGAGCACGATCTTTTCTGTTGGCCTCACAACATCCCCTTGGCGCGCCCCCGCCAGCTGAAGGTTTTGAAACACCGTGTCGGTCAATGTGAACTTCAGATACGGGTCGCCGGGATCTCCGGTCCGAACAAAGGCGATCTCGACTGTCTTCCCTTTGTGCTCGGTGCACGCGGTTTTGAGGATTTGCCCCGAAGCGTGGTCGACTTCCTTGACCACTGTGATCCTGCCCACATGCGCCTGGGCGCCCTCACGATTGTAGGCCCGTCCGGTATCTTTGGTGAAAGCTCGTAACATGTCCCAATGGAAGCTGTGGAGGTTCATCCACCCCTCAAAGCCCTTTTGGGTTGCATCGCCTTGGATGCTGCCATTGTCGTATCTCATATAGAGTCCCATCGATCTCTCCTGTGGTTTGCCGGGATACCGGTGTCCGGTCCCGGGTTGCTCAGCTCGCGCTAAGTCGAAGGTTAATTGTGCGGGGCATGACCGTGATCGCCGCCGTGACCGGGGTGACCACCGCCGTTGCCGGGGTGTCCGCCGCCCTGTTGTGACGCTTCTTTTTTTATTGCGTGAGAAAATGGGCCCTCGGCTTCATTGTTTTCGTCGATCCGCCAAACTGCGAGCTCGATCTCAGTGAAGTTAAGCACCAGTTTCTCATTCGGCCGACCCTCCTTATCCGAGGTGACATGTATATCTTTGATCAGAGCGCCCTTTAGCTTGTACCTCAAATAGACCTCGCCGGGTTCGCCCGTGCGAACGAACAGGATTGTGCAATCCACACCGTCTTTATCTTGATGAAACTTCTCGAGCAGGCTGCCGGAAGATCCGTCGACCTCTTTGTCGACCGTTACGTCGTCGAGGTTTGGGCTTACCGGGCCGCGGTGCTGGGACGCAGGTCCATTGCCAGCTCTTGTCGTGACGCTCCGGCTAGCGTGCCACGCGAAGGTCTTGAGCGGGATCCATCCGGTCTCGCCAAGCATCTTCGCCGCACTGGCATCGCCTACGGAAACCCGCAAGCCCGCGAACACGATCTTCTCTACACCACTGTTGTCCTTGTTCACATATTGCGTCGCATCGCCGACGACGTTCCCGAATTTCATGTAAATTCCCATCTCAGTTCTCCAAACTCGGTCCGTCGGATCTGACTACTTCGCGTTCCCTGGCGGGCGATTTGACCCGCAGCTACAGTCGCGGTCTGGCCTTCGTTCTGCGATTCCAAATCGTGATTGGCCGTTAGGGATGCGAGCGCGGGAATGGCCCCGGGTTCCTGAATCGACGCCGCAATGGGCTCTTGCCGGACATCGCCGCCACTCCATACCGGAATCTGGCACTGGAGAGGGCCTGCTTGTGCCTTGGGGTGTGCGCTGCAAATTCCCGGTATGTTCATGGTGGCCAATTCCATGGCGAAAGTGTCACTAGGGGGAAAGGAGGGACGCCCGTACGGGCGTCCCGCCTTAGTGGAGTCTTCACTCCATGCCTTGTCGCCGCCGGCTATTACCCCCAGGGGAAACTCAAGCTGACGGTGAAGGACTTCAGTTTGAGCGCCTTGACGTCGAAATCGGCGTCGGGCACGATGGTCACGCCGTGACCGATGGGTATCCCCTTCGCTTTGACGACTTCTTTCAGCCAGTCGGGCAGGATCACCAATTCACGTTTCGGTGCACCTGGCTGGACCTCAACGATCATCAGCTCCACTTGCAGATTATTGTTCTCGTTATCCATCTCGTCACTGATAGCGTCGCGCTGCTTCTGCAACTCGGCGATCCTCTCCTTATCCGCATCAGTAGGGTCCGGGATTGCCTCTTTTTGCGCGAGTTTTTCAACGATGGGAGCAAGTTTACCCGTTAGTTTGATCTCAGCGACAGCCCACTGGCTGACCAGATTGCTGACCGTGTTCTTATAATTTTCGATGCGGATGTCCTGTGCCATTACCGGGCTCGCCGACGTGGCGATCAAGCCAACCAAGAATGACGACAATACCGCAGCATGTGCGATTTTCATTTGATACTCCTTCCTGAGTTAACTGCAGCGAAACCAGATTTGAGTGGAGTCTGGATCCATTCCTTCTCTCTTCTCGTTCGCCCGCGTTGCGTGCGCGTTTCGATGCTGGAGGATGCCATAATCCGGTACCGGGACTTTGAGATGACAGTCGGCCCCATTTCTCGCCAGAAGAATAGCGCCGGGTCAGGTTCAGATTGTGTGAAGTAGCTCACACTCCAAAGCTTCGGTTCAAACGAGGCGCCTCGGACGCGCCAGGTTGCAGGTCACCGACGGTGGACAGTTGTCGTCCACCGCGGCGCTGCCAACCGGCGCAATTACCAATATCGAGATTGATCAAGAGAAAATAAACAACCTCTTGGCGGAACGTTTCGGTCAATCACATGAGCTGGTTACCGAGGCATCAGTGAGTGGGGTACCGGAAGCCATAGTCTCACCGCATATAAAACTGTCCGTGACGTTGGCTAGTATCCCGGTCGTACAACTTCGCGTGGATTGACTGCCATCATTGAATGTTATTGTACACTGGGCGGTACAGCTTTTGTAAGGTGGTAACGTGTTCGTGACTTTCACCTCCCAGCCATCGCTTGCCGATCCGACGATATTGCACGTGAATGTCGGCTCAGCCAAGGCGGGGATGGCAGTCAAAAAGCTCGTGGCGATAACGAAAGCGGTGATTTTCATATGCGTCTCCTGGTTTCGGTGTTGGTAGGATGCCCGAGGCCGGAGCGGAAAACTTTGAGATGCGCTTGATTTACCGTTAAGGTGAGCTTGTCTTGTCCTTTAGAAACGTCCTCGCGTAGAAACGTCCTCGTGCCGCCAGGAGAGCGCGAGTGGTGCTCAAATCAAACTGCGCTTAGATCTATCCTGCGAAAGCAAAGCACTCTCTGACCTAAACCAGGTCCTGAGTGACTTAGAAAACCTAAAAGAATTTACAACCGAAGTGGTTGATAGTTGCCACCGGATCATAAAAACTTGTCTGAAATAAGGGTACCGTCAACCGCGTACCGGGACAGCAAAAAGCGATGTGCGCAGGTTGATCCCGGAAAGACTCCAACCTTGAAGCCTCGAATTCTCGCTCTGGTTCTCGCGGCGAACGGGACGGTCGTGCACGATAGCGGAAGCGGACAGAGGCGCGGCCCGAGAGGTGTTTTTACCGAGAATAGCTCAGCTTGAAAACGATGCTGTTGCGCGTCAAGCGGGCGTGACTTACGCCCGCTGCGCAACGGTCATTTATGCGTGTGATCAGTTAAGGGGTTCGCAGATCGCCACCCCCATCCCCGGGGGGTCTCCCTCGCAGCAGGAAATATCCTTTTTTCCGGGGCCGCAGCCCAGCCACGTGTTCTTGTCATTGTTCTCCGAAATGAATCTATCAAGGCACGCTTTGGCTTCCTCGGACCTCAACCTGCTGTCTCTTTGGATTTCGGCGTTCCTGCAAAGATGAAACTTTTTGGGCTTCGCATCAAGCTGACCGATGCATACGAGCATGGCAAATACCGCTAACAGAAGAAATCTCATCATGTGCTCCCAGGGTTAGGAATGAGGAAGCTCCGCATCAGTAGGGTTCGGAATCGCCTGCTTTTTGCGCGAGTTCGTCAACGATCGGAACAAGTTTACCCGCCAGTGTGATCTCCGCAGCGGCCCACCGGCTCACCAAGCCGCTTCGATGGCAGCAGGATGCCGTAGTCCGAAGCGGGAAGCTTTGAGATGCGCTTGATTTTCCATAAGGGTGAGCTTGTCTTGTCCTTGAGAAAATGCCCCCCCGAAATGCTGCCGTTGGGTGCTATTGCGGCGCCTCGCAGCGGCAATTTTCAGGTGGGTAGGCTGCGAGGCGGTTGCCGTTAAATATGCTCCCAATGCAGATCGACAATGGTTGATTCCC